>Ga0209007_1000185_pt1 | contig 34265 bp, 32 predicted proteins | sample JacPinW_OM1H0_O2_FD_187961 | JGI IMG/M metagenome (GOLD analysis project Ga0209007, IMG submission 187961) | Forest soil microbial communities from Algoma, Ontario, Canada - Jack Pine, Ontario site 1_JW_OM1H0_O2 (SPAdes) (version 2) | ecosystem: Environmental > Terrestrial > Soil > Boreal... | reverse complement strand
GCTCGCGGACGTGGTTGGCCAGCCAGCCAATCGACAGGAGATCGTGGGACCGGAAGAGCGCGAGGCCGTCTTCGGCGCTGAGGCGTTCGCCCGCAAGGATTCTTGCCGCGATGGGTTCCAGGTGCGCGTCGGAGATTTGAAGTTGTGCCATTTTCAAACGAAAACCAGAAGCGCCCGCCGGAAGGCGGCCCCTACAAAAACATCCTCGAAATTCAGGGCTTAGCGACTACCACGGCTGCGCCCCAAAACAGCAGGAACAACAAACTAATATAGCCATTCACGGTGAAAAACGCAGCATTCATTTTGCTGAGATCGTTCGGCTTTACGAGCGAATGTTCGTAACCGAGCAGGAGCGCGACTACGGCAATGCCGATCCACGCAGGCCACGCAAGATGAAACGTGGTGGCGAGCCAGATCAGCAATGTGACCATGGCCAGATGCATCACGCGCGCGATTTGGAGGGCGCGGGCGATGCCGAATTTTTTCGGGATCGAATGCAGGCCGGCGCTGCGGTCGAAATCGACGTCCTGGCAGGCGTAGAGGACGTCGAAGCCGGCAACCCAGAGCGTGACCGCTGCGCAGAGAATCAGCATGCGCGGGTCGAGCGAGCCGCGGATGGCGATCCATGCCGCGGCCGGGGAGATGCCCAGGCAGAAACCGAGAACGAAGTGCGACCAGGCGGTGAAGCGCTTCGTGTAGGAATAAAGGAAGAGGATCGCGAGCGCGACCGGGGAAAGTTCGAGCGCGAGCTTGCTGAGGCGCCAGGCGGCGACGACGAGCAGCGCGGCGGCCGCGATCGTGAAAATCCAAGCGAACCCGAGCCTCAGGTGGCCGGCGGGGAGAGCACGGCTCGCGGTGCGGGGATTTCGGCGGTCGAATTCGATGTCGGCAATGCGGTTCATCGTCATGGCGGCGGAGCGGGCGCCGACCATGGCGACGACGATCCAAAGAATCTGACCCCACGATGGGAAGCCGCCGGCCGCACGTGCGGCCAGCAGCGCTCCGACGAGCGCGAACGGGAGTGCGAAGACGGAGTGCTCGAATTTGATCATTTCGAGCACGACACGGATGCGGGACCTGTTCATACCGAAATCAGTCACAGAGTCACAGAGATGCGGAGAAAACCAAAATCATTTCTTTCCGCCTTTCCAGCGGTACTGATTTTTCTGCGTTAGTCCGATTTGCGCGAGAACTCTGTAGCAGAACTGCTCGACGATGTCCGCGATTGTTTTGGGCTCGTAGTAGAAGGCGGGCATGGCGGGCATTACCGTGGCGCCGGCGTCGTGAACTCGCAGCGCATTTTCGAGATGGATGCGGTTGAGCGGCGTTTCCCGCAGGCAGAGAACGAGAGGACGCCGTTCTTTCAGGCAGACGTCGGCGGCGCGGGTTAGCAAATCGTTTGAAATGCCGGAGGCGATGGAGCCGATGGCGCCTGCGGAACACGGGAGGATCACCATGGCGTCCGAGGTGGCGCTGCCGGAGGCGATCGAAGCACCGATATCCTTGTTCGGGAGGTATTTGATTTTTTTCGCCGGGCTGCGGATGAGGAGCGAGGGCAGCTTTTTGCCCTCGGCGGCTACCACGCCGAGCTCGGTAGCCAGAAGGCGCAGGCCGGCGTCCGTGGCGATCAGGAACACCTGGGCTACGCGTGGGTCGGAGTCGAGCAGGCGGACCAGGTTTTGCGCGTAGATCGCGCCGCTGGCGCCGGTGACGCCGACGGTGATGGTGAGGCCCTCTGTGGATTGCACTGGCATGGGTCGAAACGACGAGTCTAGGCAGCGCGGTTCGGCGAAGTCAAGGCAGGCGGATCAATTCCTCTTGCGCGCGAACAGAGAAGTCAGCCAATCGGGGGGCGACTCCCAAAAGCTGAACGTCGGAGGAAGTCCTGTTTCCTCGCACGCGGGGCATTTGCCCGTCCCGTGGCACGTCACGCACAGCCCACCGAGGTGCTGGCCGGGCCCGCCGCATTCGGCGCACTTGCTGCTGCCCACAGGGTAGCAGTCGGGACAGGGACCCGGTCAGGGATCCAACCACCGAACGAAGTTGCCATGGAGGAGGGATCCGGATGACCTCAGGCGCGCTTGATGACGCGGATCAGGAGCAGCAGGAGCACGGCGCCGACCACCGATATTACCAGGCTGCCGATGAGACCGTAGGAGGCGAGCCCCAGCAGGCCGAAAACGAAATGGCCGAGCAGCGAGCCGAGGATGCCGACGATGAGGTCGACGAGCACGCCCATGCCGCGGCCTTTTACGATCAGACCGGCGAGCCAGCCGACGAGGATGCCGATCAAAATAGTCCATAGCAGCCACATGGTTGAGCCTCCCGGGCAGGATCTGTTGATGCAGGCCGCAAGGTGCAGCCGCGGCGGGCCGAGGCGCACTCTAGCATGGATAGGGGGCGGGCGCGATGCTCGCGGGGCCCGGTTGGGACCCTGAGTCCGACACTGGCGCTGCCCAGGGATTTGCCTTTGCGACAAAGGTTGGCGACGGTGTCGTTGACGCCGGTGCCCGGGGGCCGTAGGCTGAAATTTGCGGAATTTCGCCGACCCCATGGCCACAATCGACGACGACCTCAGCCTAATCGAACGGGACGTACGGACGCTGAAGATCGAATACGAGCAATACTTCGGCGGCGGACGCTCGCGCCCTCCCGCGGACACGCAATGGCGCGTGGAGTCGCTGATGCGGCGGTACAACGAGCGCATGGGCGAGCTGAGCACCGGGCAGCGCTTCCGCTTCAACAACATTTCGCAGACCTACGCGAAGTATCAGGAAATGTGGCGCAAGAAGACCGCGCAGAAGGAAGGGGCAACACAGGCGCACCATTTCGGAGCCGCTGCCAAAGCGGTGGAAGCTGAGCGCGCGGCAAGGGCCGCGATGGCTGCGCAGAAGGCCGCGGAGGCCGCCACGAACGTTGTCGAGCCGCCGCCAATCGATTTTCGGGCCGCTGAGGCTGCGGCGCGCGTCGAGGATGTGAAGCAGACGGCGCAGGCGTTTGCGATGGCGTTTTCGAATCCTGAGCACGAGAGGGAAAAGGTGTACACGCTGTACGAGAAATTGATCGAGGCACGCACGGAGACCGGCGAGCGTTCGACGACGCCGAGCTTGAAAGATTTCGAGACGTTCGTGCAGCACAAGACTAAGGAATTGAAAGAGAAGGGCGGGCGCGAGATCGAGTACACCGTCAGCATCGAAGGCGGGCGGGTGAAGTTGAAGGCGCGGGTCTCGAGTTAATTCTTTCGGTTGCTTCGCAGGTTCTCCGCGATTTTGCACATCCTCTTTCGGAAACTTCCGCAAACACTTACACTGAGCCGCTTCATTCGTTCGGCTGGAATCGAGGTAACGACTTGGCAATCGAGCGGGCGCTGATCAGCGTCTATGACAAATCCGGTGTGGCGGAATTCGCGCACAAGCTGGCGTCGCTGGGGATCGAGATCGTTTCGACCGGCGGTACGGCGAAGCTGCTGCGCGATGCGGGAATTTCCGTGCGCGATGTCAGCGAGCTGACCGGCTGGCCGGAAATGCTGGGCGGGCGCGTGAAGACGCTGCATCCGAAAGTGCATGGCGGGATTTTGTTTCAGCGGGGGAAGGCGGAGGATCGCAAGCAGACGGCGGAACATGCGATCGAGCCAATTGACCTGGTAGTCGTGAATCTGTATCCGTTTTCGGCGACGGCGGCGAAGCCGGACGTGACGCCGGAAGAATTGATCGAGAACATCGATATCGGCGGGCCGGCGATGATCCGCTCGGCGGCGAAAAATTTTCAGAGCGTGGGCGTAGTGACGGATCCGGCCGATTACGCGGAGATCGCCGCGGAGCTGCGCGCGGACCGCGAGCTTTCGCTGGCCACGCGGCTGGCGCTGGCGCGCAAGGCGTATGCGCGGACGGCGCGGTATGACGGCGAAATTGCGACGGAGCTCGAGCGGCTGAGCGCGAACGGCGGCGTGGCAATCGGCGCGCTGGAAAAATTTCCGGGGCGGATTCATGTGGCGCTCGAACGCAGGCAGGCGATGCGCTACGGCGAAAATCCGCACCAAGCCGCGGCGCTCTACGTGAGTGCCGGCAAGCCTGTCGCGGGATTCGCCGGCGCGAAACAGCTGCAGGGCAAGGAACTCTCCTACAACAACCTGGTGGACCTCGACGCGGCATGGGCACTGGCGAGCGAATTCAACCGGCCGGCCGTGGCGATCATCAAGCACAACAATCCGTGCGGGGCGGCGGAGCAGGAATCGCTGCGCGAGGCCTACCTAAAGGCGTACGAGTGCGATCCAATTTCGGCGTATGGCAGCGTACTGGCGTTCAATCGCGCGATCGACGCGGCGACGGCGGAGGAAGTGGCAAAGCTTTTCGTCGAATGTATCGCGGCCCCGGGATTCGAGCCGGCGGCGCTCGGACAATTCGCGGTGAAGAGGAATTTGCGGCTGCTGGAAATGCCGCGCGATACAGCGAGATCCGAATTGCAGTTCAAGCCGATCCGGGGCGGAATGCTGGTGCAGGAAGCGGACGCGCACGAGCTGAGCGAAGTCGATCTGAAGGTGGTGACAGAGCGCGCCCCGAGCCGCGCTGAAATTCACGATCTTCTTTTTGCGTGGAAGGTGGCGAAGCACGTGAAATCCAATGCGATTCTTTTCGCGCGCGGCGGGCAGACGGTCGGAGTGGGTGCGGGGCAGATGAGCCGCGTGGATTCGGTGAAGATCGCGGTGATCAAGGCGACGACGTCGAAGCTTTCGCTCGCGGGCAGCGTCGTCGCGTCGGATGCATTTTTTCCGTTTGCCGACGGCGTGGAGGAAGCGGGCAGAGCCGGCGCGACGGCCGTGATCCAGCCCGGCGGATCGGTGCACGATCAGGACGTGATCGATACGGCGAACAAGCTCGGCATGGCCATGGTGTTTACCGGCGTGCGGCATTTTCGACATTAAAATCAAAACATGGACGAGCAAGCCAAATCCGGGCTGGCCGGGCTGCGCGTGCTGTCGCTCGAGAGCCGGCGCGCGGTGGAGATGGCCAAGCTGATCGAGAACTACGGTGGACGCGCCATCGTGGCGCCGTCGATGCGCGAAGTTCCCCTCAAATCGAATACGGAAGCGCTCGAATTTGCGCGCGCGCTGGCGGCCGGCGGATTCGACATGGTGATTTTTCTCACCGGCGTGGGCACGCGGGCGTTGGCGAAGGTGGTGGAGACAGTTTACCCGCTCGAGAAATTTGTCGAGGCGCTGCGAGGCGTGGCAATCGTCGCGCGCGGGCCAAAACCTGTGGCGGCGCTGAAGGAATTAGGCGTGCCGGTGTTGGTTGCGGTGCCCGAGCCCAACACGTGGCGCGATCTGCTGCGCACGCTAGATGAAAAGCACGATGTCGCGCCCCTCGCGGGACGCCGCGTCGCCGTGCAGGAATATGGCGCGTCGAATGCCGAGCTGCTCGCCGGACTGGCGGAGCGCGGCGCGCAGGTGATGCGTGTGCCGGTATATCAGTGGGAGCTGCCGGAGGATACTGCTCCGCTGCGCGCGGCCGTCGAGGGGATTGCGCGCGGGGAAATCGACCTGGCGCTGTTCACCACGTCGATCCAGGTGGCGCACCTGCTGAAAATTGCGCGCGAAATGAATCGCGAGGATGAATTGCGCCGCGCGTTCGCGCGAATTCTGGTCGGATCGATCGGTCCGATCACGTCCGAGGAATTGCGCGAACAGGGATTAACGGTGGATTTCGAGCCGGCGCATCCCAAAATGGGAATCTTTGTAAACGAAGCGGCGCAGCGAACTCAAGAGCTGCTGGAAAAGAAGCGGAGGGGAACTTCCCTCTGATCTTTTGAGGCTTTCGGCGACCGGCCGGGTCACGGAAGGTTTGGGTGGGGGGGAATGCCGGGACCCGGCCGCATCGGCGAATGCAGGCATCCTAGCAGGGGTCTCATCGATCGCGTTCGTCGATTATCGAATCGAACGTATTCGTGATCCAAATTCGCCAGCAACTTCCTGATTTAATTCGCTTTCCCGCATAAAGATTGCATAAAAATGCTTTTTCGTTCGGCTCATTTTTTGCTTGCGTGGCGACTGCGAAGGAATTTTTCGAATGAAATCTCGCTTGCAAGCGCGTGCAGCAGCGCTTTTCTGCGAGCGGGCGAAATCGTTTTCGCAAACAATCGCTTGCGCGCGGCGCCGAGAGTTGTAACCCACCGTTCATATTCGACCCCGATGTCTTTTTCCAATTTCCGGCGCAGACGCTGCGCGAGCGCGGGGCTGTGGCCAGCGGTGGAGATGGCGATTTGCAGATCGCCGCGGCGAACCACCGCACCGTAGTAAAAGTCGCAGTTGTCAGGATCGTCGACGGAGTTGCAGAGGACGCCGCGGCGCCGCGCTTCTTTGCAGATTTTCGCGTGCAGCGCGGAGGACGACGTGGCTGCGATGACGATGAACGCGCCAGCAAGATCAGCCGAGCGAAACTTGCGCGGCTGCCAGCGGATTTTTTTCTCTCGCGCCCAGGCTTGCACGAGTTCGGTCGCCGCGGGCGCCACGACCTGAATTGTCGCGCCCGCGTGCAGCAAACTTTCGATTTTTTCTTCCGCGATCGGGCCCGCGCCCACCACGAGGCAGCGGCGGCCTTGCATCTTCAGGAATGCGGGAAACAGAGGCATGGCTTACACTTCTTCGCCGCGGACCAGATCGTCGTACTTTTCGCGGCGGCGCGCGATGCGGAATCGGCGGCCTTCGATCAGAACTTCGGCCGGGCGGCGGCGCGCGTTGTAATTCGAGGATTGCGCGAAGCTGTAGGCGCCCGCGGCCCATACGACGAGCAGGTCTCCCGGCTTCACCGACGGCAATGGCCAGTCTTTCGCGAGAAAATCTCCCGATTCGCAAACAGGACCGACCACGTCGACGCGCGGCGGTTTTCCTTTCGCAGCGGCTTTAGCCGCGCGAATCGCAGGTGTGATCGGATGAGTGGCGCCGTAGAGCACGGGACGTATTAAATCGTTCATGGCCGCGTCGACCACTACGAAAGTCTTCTTGCCACTGTGCTTCACGTAGAGCACGCGGGCGAGCAGCACACCGGCGGGGCCCACGAGCGCGCGGCCGGGCTCGATGATCAGGCCGCAGCCGAGAGGTCGGACGATTTCGGCGAGAGTTTTCGCGTAGGCCGCTGTTGGCAGCGCCGCTTCGTTGGTGTAGCGGATGCCGAGGCCGCCGCCGATGTCGATATATTCGAGGCGAATTCCGTTGTGGGCGAGGTCGCGCACGTACGACGCAAGCCGCGCGAGCGCCTGCCGGTATGGCTTCACGCTAGAGATCTGCGAGCCTAGATGCGCGGTGATGCCGCGCCACGCGATCCACGGCGAAGTCTTGTGGATCAGATACAGATCGCGTGCCGCGCTCCACGCCACGCCGAATTTGTGTTCGCGCGTGCCGGTGGCGATATGCGGGTGCCCGCCGGCGAGCACGTCCGGATTCACGCGGATCGCCACGCCCGGCCGCGCGCCGCCCGAGGCAACGTGGCGCGATGATTCGCTCAGCAGGACTTCCAGCTCCGCACCCGATTCGATGTTGAACATGAATATGCCGCTGTGGCGCGAAGCTTTTCCGGGGTAGCGCAGCGCTTCGCGGATTTCTTCGCGCGTCTTGCCAACACCGGAAAAGACGATCCGATGGCCGGGAGTTCCGATGCGGCCAAGGCGGTCGAGTTCGCCGCCGGAGACAATGTCGAAGCTGCTGCCCAGGCGCGCGAGCACGCGCAGCACGGAAAGATTCGAGTTGGCTTTCATCGCATAGCAGAGCGTGTGCGGCAGGGAGCCGAAGGCGCGATCGAGATTGCGGTAGGCCGCCTCGATGCTCGCGCGGCTGTAGACGTAGGCAGGCGTGCCGACTTCGTCGGCGATGCGCGCGAGCGGCACGCTTTCACCGTAGAGCGCGCGCGTCCCGTTTCCGGCGGGCTTGTACGCGTAGTGCGGTGTGTACGTCGTCGGATCGGAATGATGCGCGGCACGTTGCGGGAATTTGCGCGAGGGCATACGCCTATCCCAACCTTCGCTTCGCGAAGGATGTGGCACCTAAGAGACGAGGCGGGCACGAAAAAATCATGGCCCACCATCATACAAACTCTGCCGCGAAATAGATAAATCCAAAATCCGGCTGCCCGCGTACACAAAGCGGAGTTTGAATCTCATCAGAAAGGATGGAGCGAAATGACATCACGATTTCTAGCGAGGCTGTGCGCGCTCGTGCTCGCGGGGATTTCATGCGTCGCGGCGCAGGATTCCATGTCGATGAAGCAAGACCCGATGGTCGGCGGCGCGGCGATGTATCCAACCAAGAACATCGTCGAGAACGCCGTCAACTCGGTCGACCACACCACGCTCGTAGCGGCAGTGAAGGCGGCGGGGCTGGTCGATACGCTGGAGGGGCCCGGCCCGTTCACCGTGTTTGCTCCGACGAATGAAGCGTTCACCAAGCTGCCGATGGGCGCAGTCGACACACTGCTGAAGCCGGAAAATAAGGAGACGCTGACGAAGGTTCTGACCTACCACGTGGTCGCCGGGCATCTGAGCACGAACGATCTTCGCAGGATGATCAAGGCCGGACACGGTAGTGCGGAGCTAACGACCGTCAGCGGCGGAAAGCTCTGGGCCATGGAGCAGGACGGCAAGATCGTGTTGAAGGACGAAAAGGGCGGCACGTCCACGATCACGATCGCCAACGTGTTTCAATCCAACGGCGTCATCCAGGTGGTCGATACGGTTCTGATGCCGAATTAATTTTCCTTTCCCCAACCGAGAGCCGGACGCGCAGCTATCGGGCGGTCCGGCTCCGGATTATTTCCGTCCTTCGCGAGAAATCGCATATCCTCGCTTATTCTCAAGAACTCCGGAATCCAAGACGCAATCATGGCCCGGTATCTGGTGGTGAAATATCTCGCCGTTGTTTTGCTCGCCGGCCTCATCGTTGCCGGTGCGGCTCTTATCGTGTGGGCGCGGGACCTTTCGGTTGGATATAACGACTGGACGACCCGGCTCCGGCGGCGTTACCCGCAGATCTTTCAGGCGCCGACGCCGGAATCGCAGGCCAGGAGCATCGAAATCATGATGTGGCTCTATCGCGGCGTGGGGGTTGCGCTCGCGCTGGAATCCGCCTTCGCGCTGATCGGCATCTGGAACGCGCGCTGACAACCCGGCGGCTCCGATTGCTTGACGCGCGGGCGCGCCGCCGATAGACTTTGTCTGTTCTTGGTAGAGGTGCGGAGGCCACTGGTAGCCGGGCCGAAGATTCCGAGCAGCTTCGGAAGGCCAGGTGAAGGGGGCAACGGGCAGGAGGCTCCGCCGAAACCGTCGCGTCGGCTGTGGCGCGCGGTTGGGGGACGCGCCGAAAGACGCGTTCACTGTCATTCCGGGCGACTGGAATGGAGCGCTATCGAGGAGTGAAGACACGAGCCGCGCCTCTCGCGTATCCTTCCTTCTCGTTGCGTTCCGATTCCGAATTTCCCAAAGCAGGCAAAGATGAATGTGTTCGAGCTGACTCGAGCGCTGGTGGATATCGAGTCGATCACTGAAAATGAAGGCCCGGTCGCGGCGTATCTGCTCGATCATCTGGCGAAGCTTGCCGCGCGTACGGGAGGCAAGGCCGAGCAGATGGATGTGGAGGGTGATCGCTTCAACGTGCTGGCGACCTGGGGCGAGCCGCGCGTGACGCTTTCAACGCATCTGGATACGGTGCCGCCGTTTTTCCCGTCGCGCGAGGACGCTGAATTCATCTGGGGCCGGGGCGCGTGCGATGCCAAGGGCATCATCGCGGCGATGGTGGCGGCGGCGGAAAAGCTGCTGGCCGAGGGCGTGAGAAATTTCGGCATGCTGTTCGTGGTCGGTGAGGAGCGCAACAGCGCGGGCGCCTGGATCGCGGCGAAGGCGGCGCGCGGATCGAAGTATCTGGTGAATGGCGAGCCGACCGAGAGCAAGATGGTCCTCGCGTCAAAAGGAATTCTGCGCTATGAACTGGTGGCGCGCGGGAAAATGGCGCATTCGGCGTATCCGGAGCTGGGCGAATCGGCAATCGAAAAGCTGCTCGACGCGCTCGGAGCAATTCGTAGAATTCAGCTGCCAAGCGACCCGCAACTGGGACCTACCACGATGAACATCGGTACGATTTGCGGCGGCCGTGCGCCCAACGTGATCCCCGACGCGGCGAAGGCGGAAATCATGATTCGGCTGGTGGGAGACGCGCAGCCAGTCCGCGATCTATTCGAGCGAGCGGTGAACCGCTGCGCGGAGTTGGTCGAAATCCTCACGATTCCGCCCATCCGATTTGCGACCGTGGACGGGCTGCCCACATCGGTCGTGTCTTTCGCGACGGATGTGCCCGTATTCGGCACCACCTGGGGGCAGCCGCTGCTATTCGGACCCGGCAGCATCCTGGTGGCGCATACGTCCGAGGAGCGCATTTCCAAAAAAGAGCTCGCGGCCGCCGTGGGCGCGTACGCGCAGATGGTGAAAAAACTGCTGGCGAAGAACTGAGGCGCGCGTCGATGAATCTCGCGATTGTCGGATACGGGAAAATGGGGCAGCTGATCGATCAGCTCGCGCCGGAATATGGTTTCGACGTTAAGCTGCGCCTCGACCTTAACAACAACGCGAAGTTCGAAGGCCTGACCAAGGAAAACTTCCGCGGCATCGACGCAGCTGTGGAATTTTCGACGCCTTCGTCCGCCACAGGAAATATCGAGCGGCTGGCGGGCATCGGCGTGAACACGGTGATAGGAACCACGGGCTGGTTCGGCGAAATCGAACGCGCGCGCGCGGCGGTTCAAAAAGCCGGCACGGGCCTGGTCTGGAGCCCGAATTTTTCCGTGGGCGTCAGCGTTTTCATGCAGCTCGTCTCGGAAGCTGCGCGGATGATGGCGCGCCAGCCCGAATACGGTGCGTGGGCCTGGGAAATTCACCACGCCACAAAAAAGGACGCGCCTTCGGGCACGCTGCTCGCGCTCGTGGAGCGCATGAAGCGCGAAGGTTTTAAAAAGCCCATCGACACGAGCAGCAGCCGCGCCGGCGCGCATCCCGGCACGCACGAAATCGGCTTCGATTCCGCCGCCGATTCGATCACGCTGCGCCATACCGCGCGCAGCCGCGAAGGATTCGCCCGCGGAGCGCTGCGCGCCGCCCGCTGGGTTGCCGGCAAGAAAGGCTTTTTCGATTTTCGCGAGATTGTAAACGAGCTGGAGTAAGGTAGGAGGCAGGAGGCGCCTATGTTTACGGGATGCGGAACCGCGATGGTCACGCCATTTCGTCCGGATTTTTCGCTCGATGAGGAAGCGCTGCGCCGCCTGGTGCAGCGGCAGGCCGCGGCGGGAATTAATTTCGTTGTGCCCGTCGGCACCACGGGCGAAAGCCCCACCCTGTCGGCGGCCGAGCAGCGCCGCGTCGTCGAAATCGCCGTGGAAGAGGCGCGCAAGACGAAAACTCCCGTGCTGGCTGGCGCCGGCGGCAATAACACCGCGCATGTGATCGAAATGGCGCGCGCATTTCAGGAGCTTGGCGCCGACGGCATTCTTTCCGTCGCGCCCTATTACAACAAGCCCACGCAGGAAGGCCTCTACCAGCATTACAAAGCGCTGGCCGCAGCGGTTTCGCTGCCGATCATTCTTTATAACATCCCCGGGCGCACGGGCGTGAACATCGAAACGCCGACGGTCGCGCGCCTGGCTGAAATCGACAACATCGTAGGCGTGAAGGAGGCCTCCGGAAATATTTCGCAGATGGCGGCGGTGTTGGCCGCCGTGCCGCCGCGCTTCCTGGTCCTCTCGGGCGACGACGCGATTACCATCGCGCTGATGGCGCTGGGCGGCAAGGGCGTGATTTCCGTCGTCGCGAATGAGATACCCGCGGAGATGACGCGGCTCACGCAATTTTGCCTGGACGGCGATTTCACCGCGGCGCGCGAAATTCACGACAAGTACTTTGGTCTGATCGAAGCGAATTTTGTCGAGACCAACCCGGGGCCGGCCAAGGCCGCGATGGCGCTGATGGGCCTGCTCGAGCCGGTCTTTCGGCTGCCGATGGTCGCGCCCAAGCCAGAAAATCTCGCGAAAATCCGTGCCGCGCTCGAGGCTGTCGGCCTGATCCAGAAGGTCTATGCCGCCCGCTGATCTCAGCCGCGATATCGAGCGGCTTTTTGACGAAAACCCGGGCAAATATTCCGACGCTGACCGGAAATTATTTCAGCACTTCAAGGACGCGCTGAACGGCGGCAAAATCCGCGCGGCGGAGCCCGATCCCGCTGAGAAAAATACGGGCGCGTCGGGCTGGCGTGTCAACGCATGGGTGAAAAAAGGAATTCTGCTCGGGTTTCGCATGGGCGCGATCGTCGATATGTCCATCGACGCCGCCCGCCAGCCGTTCTTCGATAAATCCACGTACCCTGTGAAAACTTTCGCGGCCGATGCCGGCGTGCGCATCGTGCCCGGCGGCTCGAGCATTCGCGACGGCTGTTACGTGGCGCGCGGCGTCACCTGCATGCCGCCGATGTACGTCAACGTGGGCGCGTATGTGGGCGAGGGAACGATGATCGATTCGCACGCGCTGGTCGGCAGCTGCGCGCAGATCGGGCGCCGATGCCACATTTCCGCCGCGGCGCAGATCGGCGGCGTGCTGGAGCCGGTCGGAGCGCTTCCGGTGATCGTCGAGGACGAAGTGCTCGTCGGCGGAAACTGCGGTGTGTACGAAGGCACGGTGGTGAAGAAACGCGCGGTGCTCGGCTCGGGGACGATTCTCAATCGCTCGACGCCGGTCTACGACGTCGTCACCGGCGCCGTGCACAGCGCCAGTGCCGATGCGCCGCTGGTGATCCCCGAAAACGCCGTGGTTGTGGCCGGCGCGCGCGCCATTTCGCAGGGCCGCGGCAAAGATTGGAATCTTTCGCTCTACACGCCGGTGATCGTGAAATACCGTGACGCGAAAACCGACGTGAAGGTGCAGCTCGAAGATCTGCTGCGATAGAAAACCTCGCCTATATTTCGATCGACCATTCACCGCTTCTTGTATATTGTATGTGTACAATAGGCAATGGCGAACCCCCGCATGTTGCGAATCGATCTGGCTTTGCCGCGGCCCGTCTACGAGCAGATTGTCAGCGGGTTGCGCGCGCTGCTGGTAGCGGGTGAGTTCGTTCCGGGCGAGCAGCTGCCGACGGTTCGGCAGCTCGCCACCGACCTGGGCGTGCACCACAACACGGTCGCAGAATCCTATCGCCTGCTCGCGGACGAAGGCTGGCTCGACCTGCGGCGCGGGCGCGGGGCGGTCGTGCTCGATCGCGAGAAACCGCGGCCCATCACGGCGGAGAAGCACGGATTCCGGCTGCGCCTGGAGGAATTGATCGCCAAGGCCATTACGGACGGCGTACCGCGCTCGGCGCTGGCCGCTCATATGGCGGCGCTGGCGAAGAAACTGGGCAAGCCCTAGAAGCGGAGGAAAAGATGATCGCGCGTCCGCAGATGATTTTCGGCTCGCTGATGCTGGCCGTCGCGGCATTCGTCGCGTGGGTTTTGTGGTCTTTGCCGAACTGGTCGCGGCCGGGATTATTTTTCTCAGTTACGGTGGTGCCGAGCTTTCGGGATTCCGCGGAAGCGGCCCGTGTAGTGAGTAGCTTCCGTATGCAGGCACTGCTGCACGTCGTGATCGGGTTCGGGCTGGTCGTGGGCGGTGCGATGCTCGACCGGGCCGTGCTGCTGATTCTCGGCGTGTTGTGGCTGGTCGCCGGCCCGCTCGTTGCGGTATCGATCGCGCACGCCAAGGCGTTGCCACACGCGGTGGCGCATTCCACGGTTCGCGAAGCATCGCTCGCACCCCGTCTTTCGCAGCTGCCCGGCGGGTGGATTCTTCAACTTTCGCCCTTTGCGCTGCTGCTCGTAACCGCCGCATACGTTGCTGCCCACTGGAATCAGATTCCGGATCGGTTCCCCGTGCACTGGGGCCTGAACGGAATGCCCAACGGCTGGTCAACGCGCACGACGATGGGCGTGTACGGCCCGCTTTATTTCGGCGCGGGGCTGGTGGCGATGATCTCGCTGCTCTCCTACGCCATCACCCACGCGGCGCGCCGGCCTCCTGCAAGCGGCGGAAGTGACGGAAAGAGGGATCATCCGCAACGGATGGCGCTGGTGCTGCTCGGTGTGGAGTTGTTCGTTGCCGCGATGCTGTCTTTCGTCGCGCTCCTGCCCTTGATGGGAAGTCCGGGCGTCACGTCGATGATGATCACGGCGGCGGGAATCGTGATCGGCGTGATTTTTCTGAGCCGGTGGCAAAGCCACGGAATTTCGAATTCCGCCGCATCCGTGCAACCGGGTGACGGCACGCCGGATTCATGTTGGAAGCTTGGGCTTTTCTATTTCAATCCGGACGATCCGGCGCTCTTCGTCGAAAAGCGCGTCGGCATCGGGTACACGATCAATTTTGCGCGCGGCGCGGCGTGGGCCATTCTCGTGCTGACGGTGGTTCTGCCACTGGGTCTCGCCGCACTCGTGATTCGTAATCGACCGTAACGCCGCACGTTCCGAGGACTCCGCCCTTGACATGGGCAACGCCATACCCTATTTTTGAGGGCGTCATGAAACTGCTGCGGACACATCATAGCCATCACCATCACGTGAACCCGTGCCCGCGGCGGTGTGGCTAGCAGGAACCCAACAAGCTGCACTCATCAGCCCGCTGGCGCGGCAAGCGCTGGCGGGTTTTTTGTTTTTAGGGTGAAATTTTCAGGAGAAAGCGAAAAATGGAACTCGACTTCGAGAAGGAAAACGGCCTGATCCCGGCGATCGTGCAGGACGCGGTGAACGACGAAGTGCTGATGCTCGGGTTCATGAACCGCGAGGCGCTGGCGAAAACGCAGGAGACGGGCTTCGTCACGTTCTGGAGCCGCTCGCGCAAGAAACTCTGGATGAAGGGCGAAACCAGCGGGCAGCGGCTGGTGCTGCGCGAAATGCGCGTGGATTGCGACCGCGACGCGCTGCTGGTGCGCGCGGAGCTCGACGGCGGTGCGGTCTGCCATGAAGGCTATCGCAGCTGTTTCTTTCGCCAGATGGACCGCGCAGGCGAAGCGAAGGTTGTGGCCGAGCAGGTCGTCACGCCCGAGGAACTCTACGGCAAAGGGAAAAAATTATGAGCAAGCTGAGGCTGGGAATCCCGAAGGGCAGTTTGCAGGACGCGACCGTGGAACTTTTCGCCAAAGCCGGCTGGCGCATTTCCGTCAGCTCGCGCAGCTACTATCCGGGTATCGACGATTTTGAAATCGAATGCATGATGGTGCGCGCGCAGGAAATGGCGCGGTATGTGGAAAGCGGCGCGCTCGATGCCGGGCTCACCGGCAAGGACTGGATTCTCGAAACCGGCGCGGACGTCGAGGAAGTGATCGAGCTCGTCTATTCGAAGACGAGCTTCGGCCGCGTGCGCTGGGTGCTGGCGGTGGCCGAAGATTCGCCGATGCAGAGCGTCAAAGACCTCGAAGGCAAAGTGATCGCGACCGAAGCCGTGAAATTGACCGAGCGTTATCTGGCGAAGCATGGCGTAAAGGCCAGTGTGGAATTTTCCTGGGGCGCCACGGAAGTGAAAGTGCCGCAGCTGGCGGATGCGATCGTGGAAGTCACCGAAACCGGGTCGTCGCTGCGCGCCAATCGCCTGCGCGTGGTCGATACGCTGCTGGAATCGGCCACCTGGTTGATTGCGAACCGCGCGGCGCGAAAAGACCCCTGGAAACATGAAAAAATCACGCACATGGCCATGCTGCTCGACGGCGCGATCAAAGCGACCAGCCGCGTCGGATTGATGCTCAACGTGCGCAAGGACGATCTTGAAAAGGTTCTCGGCGCGCTGCCCGCGCTGCGCAATCCGACGATTTCGCAGTTGAGCGACGCCGGATGGCTCGCGATCAATACGATCGTGGAGGAAAAAACCGTGCGCGAGCTGATTCCCAAGCTGAAGGCGGCGCGCGCCGAGGGAATCGTGGAATACCCGCTGAACAAGGTCGTGTACTGATGCGCGTTCTTCCTCTGACCGACGCCACTGCGCGCAAAGTGCTCGGCTCGCGCGGAGCGGTGAGCCGCGATGCCGAGCGCGTGGCCGCACGCATCATTGCGGATGTGCGGCGGCGCGGCGACCAGGCTCTTTTTGCCTGGACGAAGCGGTTCGATCGCATCGCGCTAGGGCCGCGCAGTGTGTGGGTTTCCGGCGCGGAGCTGGCCGCGGCGCGCAAGAATGTGTCGCGCGATTTTCTTGCCGCCATCGAGCACGCCGCGCGGAATATTCGCGCCGTGGCGCGCCGGCAGAAGCCGCAGGAATGGTCGGTTGAGGTGGAACCAGGAGTGCGCGCGGGTCAGAGCGTCCGCGCGATCGATTCCGCGGGATGCTACGTGCCGGGCGGACGATTTTCACTGGTTTCGACTCTGTTGATGACGGTGATTCCCGCGCAGGAAGCGGGCGTGCGTGAAATCATCGTCGCCAGCCCGCAACCCGGGCCGGCGGTGCTGGCCGCGGCCGCTCTCCTGGGCGTGCGCCGCGTGGCGCGCATCGGCGGCGCGCAGGCGATTGCGGCGCTGGCGTATGGCACGCGCTCGATTCCGCACGTGGCGAAAATCTGCGGGCCGGGCAATCGGTTTGTCACCGCTGCGAAAAAGCTGGTCAGCCACGATTGCTCGATCGACATGCTCGCCGGACCCACGGAAGCACTGGTTTTCGCCGATCGCGGCGATCCGCGCTTCATCGCCGCGGACCTGATCGCGCAGGCCGAGCACGATCCGGACGCGATTTCGATTTGCGTGACCACGTCGGCGCCACTGGCTCGCGGCGTCGCGGCGGAAATCGACAAACAGCTCGCGGGATTGCCCAGGACGAATCTCGCGCGCCGTTCGCTGGCGGCGAACGGCGCGATTCTGGTGGCGCGCGGTATCGGGGCCGCTGCACGGTTCGTGAATCAATTCGCGCCCGAGCATCTGAGTCTCGTTTTCAAGAATGGGGCCCCGGCGGAGCTGATCGAATCGGCCGGCAGCATTTTCGTCGGGCCGTATAGCGCGCAAACGTTTGGCGATTACGCCACGGGCACAAATCACGTGCTGCCGACCGGCGGTGTGGCGCGCACGCGCGGAGGGCTTTCGACGGCCGACTTCGTGAAATGCATCAGCGTGCAGGAAGTTTCACGCGCGGGCGTGAAGCGATTGGCGCCAGTCGCTGCGGAATTCGCCCGCGCCGAAGGGCTCGAGGGCCACGCCCGGTCGGTTGAGGTGCGCGAATGAGCGACGCTGCGATTCGTGTTCGCCGCGCCGTCGAGCGCATGCGTCCGTACAATCCGCCGCTCGAGGGCCGCACGGACAAGTTGCGACTGGATTTCAACGAAAATCCGATCGGCTGCTCGTCGGCCGTACGGCGCGCGCTCGCGAAGCTGAGTTCTGCGTCGATTTCGGCCTACCCCGAGCAGGAAACCGTTCGGCGCAAAGCCGCGCGGCATTTTGGCGTGCGCCCGGAGGAGCTGTTGCTGACCAACGGCACGGACGAGGCACTCAGCCTGGTCGTGAACACGTTTGTCGAGCCCGGCGAAACTGTGCTGCTGGTCGAGCCGACCTACGCGATGTACCGGTTTTATTCCGAGCTTGCAGGCGCGCGAGTCGCGGCACCGCGCTACGACGACGAGATGTGTTTCACGTGGAACAACGTGCTGGCCGAGCTGCGGAAGGCGCCGCGCGTGTTCTTTTTGCCGAATCCGAATAGCCCGACCGGCAACCTTCTCTCAAAACCGGAATTGCAGCGAATCCTGAAAGCTGCTCCGCGCACAATGGTCGTGATCGACGAAGCGTATTTCGAATTTTCCGGAGTCACGGTGATTCCGTGGATCCGGCGGCACAGGAACCTGATCGTCACGCGCACGTTTTCGAAGACCTGCGGCCTCGCCGGGCTGCGCCTGGGCTGCATTTTCACGAACAGCGAGCTGGCCGCCACGATGCGCAAGGCGCAATCGCCCTACCCCGTGAACGCCGCAGCTCTAGCTGCGTCCGAAGCGGCGATCGCGGACCGCGCGTTTATCGCGCGAACCGTGCGTGCGGTGAAACAAAGCCGCGTGGAATTCGCGCGTGGCATGGAAAAGCTCGGCGTGAAGTGTTTCCCAAGCGCGGGGAATTTTGTACTCGCGTATTTCGGCAGGCGCGCGAAGCCAATCGTGTTCGCGCTGGCGAGCAAAGGCATTCTCGTCCGCGACCGCTCGAGCGATTTCGGCGGAGAAGGCTACGTGCGCGTCACCCTCGGCACCGTGGCGCAGACGCGGCGCCTGCTGCGCGAATTGAAGGCGATCCTATGAGAAAAGCGGCGCTCGAAAGAATCACCAAGGAAACGGACATCCGTCTGAAGCTGAACCTTGATGGCCGCGGCAAATCGAAGATCACGACGGGCGTGCGATTCTTCGATCATATGCTCGAACAAATTGCGCGCCACGGTGGCATGGATCTCGATCTCGTGGCGCGCGGCGACCTGGAGGTGGACCAGCACCACACGGTCGAGGACGTCGGCATCGCGCTGGGCGAAGCGGTGAAAAAGGCCCTCGGCTCCAAGCGAGGAATTCTGCGCGCGGGATATTTTCTGATGCCCATGGACGATTGCCTCGCCGCCGCCGCGCTGGATTTTTCCGGCCGCGCCTACTGCGTCTGCAGCTTCAAGATCTCCGCCCCGCGCGTGGGCGATTTCCAGACCGAGCTGATGGAGGATTTTTTTCGAGCATTCGCGCACGCAGCCGCGGCCAACGTTCACCTGAAATTAGTGTACGGCCGCTCATCCCACCACCAGGTGGAATCCATCTTCAAAGCCTTTGCGAAGGCGATGCGTTTCGCCATTACGCGCGACAAGCAGCTGCGCCGCGTGCTGCCTTCCACGAAGGGGCTGCTATGAAAATCGCGATCGTGGATTACGGAGCGGGAAATTTGCCGTCGGTCGAGCGCGCCCTGCTGAAGCTCGGCGTCGAAACAGAGCGCGCCATCGAGCCGCGTCAGCTCGAATCAGCAGAAGCGATCGTGCTGCCGGGCGTAGGCCATTTTGCCGCGTTCGTAGCGGGGCTGCGCGAGCGCAATTTGACCGGGGCGCTGCGAGCCGCATTCGACGCGGGTAAGCCGATGCTCGGAATCTGCCTGGGACTACAGGCCATGTTCGCGGCCAGCGACGAAGCGCCGGGCGGCGCCGGCCTCGCATTTTTTCCTGAGCAGGTGCGCGCCCTACCGACGAACGTGAAATCACCGCACATCGGCTGGAACCAATTGCGGCAAACGCGCGAAAGCTCGCTGTTACGCGGGATCCCCAGCGATGCCTATTTTTACTTCGCGCATTCGTTCGCGGCGCCGGCCACCGCCGAGCCCACGGTAGCCGCGTGTGACCACGGTTTCCCATTCGCAGCGGTGATCGAGTGCGGCAGCGTGCGCGGCGTGCAATTTCATCCCGAAAAATCCGGGGAGATCGGCGCGCAAGTCCTGCGCAATTTCGTGGAATCGATTCAATGACTCTCGCCCGCAGAATCATTCCCTGCCTCGACGTCGACGCCGGCCGCGTCGTCAAAGGCGTCGAGTTCGAGGGCCTCCGCGATATGGGCGATCCAGCCGAACTCGGCGCGCGCTACAACCGCGAAGGCGCCGACGAACTCGTCGTGCTCGACATCAGCGCGTCCGTCGAGGGCCGCGCCACTTTTCTCGACACGATTCGCCGCGTCGCCGAGCAGCTTAACATTCCACTTACCGCGGGGGGCGGCATCCGGAAAATGGAGGACGGCCGCGCCGTGCTGCGCGCGGGCGCGGACAAGGTGACGGTCAACACCGCCGCCGTCGAGCGCCCCGAACTGATCTCGGAACTGTCGCAGCAATTCGGTGCGCAGGCCGTGGTGCTCTCGCTCGACGTGAAGCGCAAGGGCGATTCGTGGGAAGCTTACACGCGCGGCGGTCGCGACGCGACCGGACTCGACGCCGCAAAGTGGGCTGCTGAAGCCGTTCAGCGCGGCGCGGGAGAAATTCTGCTCACGTCGATCGATCGCGACGGCACGTGCAGCGGATTCGATTGCGAGCTCACGGCGAGAATCGCGCAGACGGTTCCCGTGCCGGTGATCGCCTCGGGCGGCGCAAGCACCTTCGAAGATTTTCTCGCCGTCTATACCGAAGGCCGCGCGGATGCGGCGCTCGCCGCGTCGATCTTTCATCAGGAAACGCGCTCCATCGCCGCAATGAAAAAATTCCTCGCCGAGCGCGGCGTGCCGATCCGCCTCAGCCGCTAAGCCGATGAGTGAAGCCCGATCCGTCGCCTACAATCTCACCCAATGATCATCCCCTGCATCGATCTTCAAGGCGGCAAAGCCGTGCAGCTCGTGCGCGGCCGACGCCGCGCTCTTGCCGTCGATGACGTCCTCGGTCTGCTCGACCGCTTTCGCGACTATCCCGTCCTGCACGTGATCGATCTCGACGCGGCCATGCGCACCGGCTCGAATGCGCGATGGATCCAGCGCCTCTGCCGCAGCGCCAAAAGGGAAGTTCGCGTCGGCGGCGGTATTCGCACCGTCGCCCGCGCGGCGAAAGTTCTGTCCTGGGGCGCGAAGAAAATCATCATCGGCAGCGCCGCATTTCGTGAAGGCAAGGTCGATCGCGAATTTCTCAGCGCCCTCGCAAAGCGCGTAGGCAAGCAGCAGGTGCTCGTAGCGATCGACACCGAAGGCGGTCGCATCGTCGTCCGAGGCTGGCGCGAAAAGCTCAAGCTACGCCCCGCCGAAGTGATCCCCAATTTGGAGCCCTACTGCGGAGGTTTCCTTTCCACCTTCGTCGACAACGAAGGCACCATGAAAGGCACCGATCTCCGCTGGTTCCGCCAGCTCCACGATGTAACAAAATTACCCATCACCGCCGCCGGCGGCATCCGGACCATGCGCGAGGTCAATGCCCTCGAAAGGGCTGGAATGGACGCCGCGGTAGGCATGGCCATCTATACGGGCGTCCTAGCCTCAGACAAAACCGGCCTCGGCCGCAAGCGAAAGAACCGAGCCTAATCGCGGCCTGCACGATCGGTCCCCGCATCCCGACCTGTACCACACCGTTGTAAGCCCCGGGGATGATCTCCCATATGCTAATGATACTAAATATCTTATGGACTAGCCTGTACCGAAGTACAGGTTTGCAACCTGAACTTTGGTACCAGTGGATTGAGAATCCTGCTCTATGGGCCAGTGCGCCCCCTCCTCGTACCTTTGTGTTCGTCAGCAGCTGTCCGCCGACAGGCTCCGACCGCAAGGGGCTCTTAGAACGGGGGAAATCAAGATGCAAACTGAGGGAATTCGCAAAACCGCACTGAGCCTGATTATCGTACTGGCTACCTCGTTAAGCTTCTGCCGTCCGCTCGCAGCCCAGCACGTCATCACCAACCTGCCGCACTTCACGGAATCGGGCGAAAACCCGGTCAGTTTCATGCGCCCGCACTATTCAGTCTTCACGCCCGACCCGTCCACCGTGGCGGCTACCACTCCCGGCGCGCCGCCGACCACGGCCTTCAACCCGACGCAGATTCGCCACGCATACGGCTTCGACCTGGTCAGCAATCAGGGCGCGGGACAGACGATCGGGATCGTGGACGCCTACGACGATCCGAACGCAGAAGCCGATCTCGGCGTGTTCGACCAGCAGTACGGCCTCGCCGCGTGCAGCAGTTCCAACGGCTGCTTCCGCAAGGTGTACTCCACCGGAAAAGCCCCGGTCTCGAACGCGAACTGGGCCATGGAAATCGCGCTGGACGTGGAGTGGGCGCACGCCATCGCCCCGAAAGCCACCATCGTGCTGGTCGAAGCCCCGTCGAACAGCCTCAGCGACCTGGTGAACGGCGCAGTGATAGCCGTCCGGAACGGCGCCTCGGTCGTGTCCATGAGCTGGACCGTCTCGGAATTTTCCTCCGAATCGAGCATGGACAAGAATTTCGTCACCAACGGCGTCACGTTTCTCGCAGCCTCGGGCGACGCCGGCACGGGCGTCGCTTACCCCGCCGCATCGCCGGACGTGATCGGCGTGGGCGGCACTTCGCTGACGCTCACCGCGAGCGGCGCCTACCAGAGCGAGACGGCGTGGAGCGGCAGTGGCGGCGGGCTCAGCGTTTACGAGCGCGAGCCGTCCTTCCAGGCGCAACTCCCCATCGCCAACGATTCGCGTGGCTATCGCGGCAGCCCGGATGTCTCCTACAACGGAAATCCAGGCATGGGCTACGCGGTTTATAATTCGATCGGCGTCAGCGGCTACTCAGGCTGGTTCCAGGTCGGCGGCACCAGCGCCGGCACCCCGCAGTGGGCTGCGCTCGTTGCCATCAGCAATTCCCTGCGAGTGGCCGCGCGGAAATCGAATCTTTCCGGCACAGACACCACGCTCTACACGATCGCAAAGTCGGCGCTAAGCTCCGATTTCCACGCCGTCAACTCGGGCACGAACGGCTCTTGCGGCACGATGTGCACTGCCGGCGCCGGGTATGACTACGTCACCGGCCTCGGCACGCCGCAAGCCAGCGCGCTGATCGCCGCACTAGTAGCCCAGAAGTAAGCCCACGACGAAGCAACGTATCGCTTCTCTCAGGAAACGGCCCGCCTGCCCAACCGCAGACGGGCCGTCTCACGTAGCGCCGATTTTTCCAAAGACATGTCGAAGGTCAGCTGCCCGCGTTTTTAGTCCCGTCTCTGGCAGGGTCATGACCTGTGCGATAGAACACAGCGTCATCACCACCCACACGAGCACACTTTGAGAAGCTTGCGGATAGAAGCTCCCACGCCCCATCCCCTCGACGTGCCGAAGAGGCCCTACCGAAAACGAATCACCGCAAGATGCCGGGAGCCCCGATGACCGATCTGTTGGATTTGGCAGTGATGGCGCACGGCGGACTCGATCGCTGGAACAAAGTAAACTCGGTAAGAGTCGCCGCATCAATCACCGGGGCGATTTGGTTCGTCAAGGGTAAGGGCGACGCTCTGAAGAACGTCGTCATGACGATTGATACCAGGAAAGAGCGGCTCACGACCGACTTCCTTGATCAGGACAAGCGCACCGTCTTCGAGTCGGCTCGTATCGTGATCGAGAAAACGGACGGCACGTTGATCGACGCGCGCAACGATCCGGAGAAATCCTTCCAGGGACAGAAGAGGGAGACGCCGTGGGACGACATCTACGTTGACGGTTTGCTCCGCAGGCACGACTACACGGTCGATATCCTCGGCGGAGCGAGGGGTCTCAACTACGCCTCGGAGTACCGCGATGTCGACGGGATCATCATCCCGACCAAACGCCGAATTTACGCGTATGAGGGGGACGATCGACTCGTGAAGGAACCCTTGCTCGTTGCCATCGACATGGGCGAAATCACCCTGACGTAGTCGCCTAGTCTTGTCCCACCTTTGGTTTTTCGTTACACCGCACACGCCTGCCCGTCGCGCGAGTTCGCCCCATGGTGTATAGTTTTTGAAGGCGCGGCCATCGTATACGCCAGGTTGCAATCGCATCGGGCCACTTCGAATTGCTTTGCGCCGTTTTCTCCCAAGACATGAAAAAGCCATTGCAGGTAATGAAATTCGGCGGTACGTCCGTGGGCGACGCAGCCTGTATCACGCGCGTGGCTCAAATTGTATGCGACGCTGCGGCCGAAGGCCCGATCGTCGCGGTCGTTTCGGCGATGAGCGGTGTCACCAATCGCCTGATCGAATCAGCGAGTCTTGCCTCGGCGGGCGAACTCAAGCTCGCGGAAACCGTGTTCGCGTCGCTACGCCAGCAGCACGAAACGGCGCTCGGCACACTGATCCAGGACGAATTCAAGCGCAAGCAGGTATCCACGTGCCTGGCGAAAATTTTCGATGAAGGCGAGCGTCTTTGCCGCGGCACCGCACTGCTCCGCGAACTCACTCCGCGCACGCTCGATGCGATTTCCTCTCTCGGTGAGCGGCTTTCGGCGCCCATGGTGTCCGGGGCGCTCACCGAACTCGGTAGCCGCAGCGAACCTGTCGAAGCCACCGAATGCATCGTCACGGACGCCGTGCACAACGGTGCCGATCCGCGCATGGACGAGACGCGCGAGCATTGCGAAAAACGCCTGCGACCGCTGCTGGATCAGGGGATCGTGCCGATCGTCACGGGATTTATCGGCGCCACTGCCGATGGCGTGCTCACCACGCTCGGCCGCGGCGGCTCCGATTACTCGGCCACGATTTTGGGCGCGGCGCTGGGCGCGGCGGAAGTGATTATCTGGACCGATGTCGACGGCGTGATGACCGCGGATCCGCGGCTGGTTCCCGAGGCGCGCACCATCGCGGAGATTTCCTATCGCGAGGCCAGCGAGCTCGCGTATTTCGGCGCGAAGGTGCTGCACCCGAAAACGCTTCACGCGGTCTCGCAGGCGAAGATTCCGGTTTGGATCCGGAACAGCTTCGCGCCCGAGCGTACGGGAACGAAAATCACCCCGCGCGGCCGCACCAACGGTGGCGGCGTGAAAGCCTTGACCGCGATTCGTGACGTGGCGCTGATTACCGTGGGCGGCCCGGGAATTGTCGGCTTGCCGGACGTGGTCGGCCGCACCTTCTCCACGACGGCGGAAGTGCATGCCAACATCCTGCTGATTTCTCAATCGTCGTCGCAGAACGATATCTGCTTCATCGTCGCCGCGCCGGACGCCAAGCGCACCGTCGAAGCGCTGCGCAAGGAGTTCGCGCAGGACGTCGCCCACGAAAAGGTCGAGCACATCACCGTGGACACCACGATCGCGATCGTCGCCGTTGTGGGCGAAAACATGCGTGGCACTCCAGGTGTCGCCGGGCGCACGCTCAGCGCCGTCGGCCGCGACAATGTGAACATCATCGCCATCGCACAGGGCTCGTCGGAATCGAATATTTCCTTTGTCGTCTCGGAAAAAGAAATGAAGGCGGCGCTGGCGGCGACGCACCGCGAGTTCGGGCTGGCGGGAGCGAAAGCCAAGGTTTCCTGAAATGAGGGAGAAGACCGCGCGCGCAACGGAAAAGGCCGTGCAGCGCTGCATCGACGCGGCCTGCGGCGCTACCTTCGGCCTGCGCGAGCGCATCTACGTCTGCCCACGCTGCGGCGGCACACTCGAAATTGAAGCTCATCCGCAGGCGTTGCGCAATGCGACAGGCGATCCAGCTTCGTTGCGTAAGCGTTGGGCGGCGCGCGCTGCCTCGCACGATCCCATCGACGGGAGCGGTGTCTGGCGCTATCGCGAAATGTTGCCGTTCGATGAGCCCATTCCCTTCGTCACCCTCTTCGAAGGCAATACCCCGCTTTATCACGGTCCGCGCTCGGCAAGATATTGCGCGCTCGACGATCTGCGGCTGAAACATCAGGGCTGCAATCCCACCGGCTCGTTCAAAGATACGGGCATGAGCGCGGCCATCACGCAGGCCGTGGTGCTCGGCGCGAAAACAGCAGTCTGCGCGAGCACGGGGAACACCTCCGCGAGCCTTGCTGCCTACGCGGGGCGCGCCGGGTTGCAGGCCGCGGTGCTGCTGCCGCGCGGGCAAATCAGCGCGGGAAAATTGGCGCAGTCGCTCGACTACGGCGCGCTGGTCTGCGAGATCGACGGAAATTTCGACGACTGCATGCGCCTGATTCAGGAACTGGGCGACGATCCATCCATCTACGTCGCAAATTCGATCAACCCATTTCGCATCGAGGGGCAAAAAACCGTCGCATTCGAACTAATGGAACAGTGCCTGTGGCAAGTGCCGGATCACATCGTGGTGCCCGGCGGCAACATGGGCAATAGCTCCGCGCTCGGCAAGGGATTTCAAGAGCTGCTCGATCTGGGATTGATCAATCGCTTGCCGAAATTGAGCGTGATCCAGGCGGAAGGCGCGGCGCCCGTCGCGCGGCTGTTCGCCACGCTCGATATTCAGCAGGCTGAAGGCGGAGACAATTTGCCCGCCGCGATGGCGCCCGTGGAAAATCCGCGCACGCTTGCCACCGCCATCAAAATTGGCGCGCCAGTATCGTGGAAGAAAGCGTTGCGCGCGGTCCTGCGCTCCGGCGGCGAAGTGATCGCGGTGACCGAGCAGGAAATCGCCGACGCGAAGGCCATGATCGGCCGCGACGGCATCGGATGCGAGCCGGGCTCGGCTACGACCGTGGCGGGAATCAAGAAACTCGTCGCCGCAGGGAAAATTCGCGCGGATGAAAACGTGATCGCGGTGCTGACCGGCCACATGTTGAAAGATACGGACTACGTAAGCCATTATCATCACGGCACCCTGGCCATCGATACCGGCGCGCCGGACGGCTCGTCGTCGAAGCCAATTCACGGCGCGTTTGCGAACACGCCCGCGCGTGTGGCCGCCAATAAATCTGCGATACTCTCTGCGATGGAAAAGCGGCGGTAGCGGCGCTTCGCGATCTGTCGACTTAAATGACCTCCGCCCGGCAAAGCTCGTTTGAGGTTCGTGTCCCCGCTTCCACTGCGAATATGGGCGCGGGATTTGACTGCCTGGGGCTCGCGCTGGAAATGTATTTGAGCGTCCGAGCCACGGTGCTTTCCAAACCCGGCGGCCGCGCGCGCGTTCGCGGCCGCGGCGTGCATGGCACGGCGGAGCTGCCCAGCGATCCCGACCAAAATTTGATTGCCCGCGCCATGCGCTTTACCGCCGACCGCGAGGGATTTTCGCTGCCGCGCGTGCGCATCGCGGTGCAGAACGAAATTCCCGTCGCCGGCGGCCTGGGCAGCAGCGCCGCGGCCACCGTCGCCGGCATTGCGCTGGGATTTGCGGTAACCGGCCGCCCGGTTAACAAAGACGCGACGCTGCGTTACGCCACCGAGATGGAGGGCCACCCCGACAACGTCGCCGCAGCGCTGCTGGGAGGAATGGTGGTCACCTTCAGCCGTTCCGACGGTTCGGTGGTGGCGGTGCGCAAGGACTGGCCGAAGGTGATTCGCCTGATCGTAGTGACGCCCAACGTGAAACTGGAAACGAAAAAATCGCGCGCCGTGTTACCGGTCAGCGTGCCGCGCGCCGACGCCGTCTTCAATCTGCAACGGTCCGCGCTCTTCGTCGCTGCGCTCGATGATCGCCGCTACGATCTATTGTGGGACGCCATGCAGGACCGCCTGCACCAATCCGCGAGGCAAACGCTGATTCCCGGTCTGGCCGAAGCGCTCGCACTTCCGCGCATGCCGGGTCTGCTGGGAATCGCGCTCAGCGGGGCCGGCCCAAGCGCCATTGCGCTGGCCACCGGACGCTACGACGAAATTGGGAAAGCCATCGCGCGCTGCTTCGAAAAAAACAACATGGCGCCGACGATTCGCCATCTGGAAGCCGCGCAGGAAGGCCTTAACTCCACGCAGAAGTATGGCCCACTGAAGTAACGGGCCGCCCGGTTCACCCGGCCGCCGACGGGTGGCGCGCTCAGGCCTTGCGCCTCCTGCGCACAGAAGCGACCGCAAAGACCGCAACCAAGAACAACAGTCCTGTAGCGAGCAACATGCCCGATCCAGGTTCCGGAACCGTGACCGGGGGTATTGGGGCAGGAGACGTTGGTACTCCGCCCACGATTGGATACACCGGCGGCGGAATAATTCCGCCTCCCGGCGGCGACCCGGACGAACTGGGTGTACCGGGCGCGCCTCCCACCGGTGGAATCAGCGGAAATCCTGGCGACGGCGGATAATTCCCGGCGAAAAGGATCGGCGCCTCGGCCGCAGCCAGCACATCCGCCGGAGGCTGCTCGGGCGAAACCGGCGCCACGGGAGTCGCCGACAATCGATTTCCGCACCGTGTCCGCGCTTCATGCGCTCCATCGGAAATCAGCTTCTCGCCCTTGTGAATCACCAGCGCCCTCGTCGTCCAAAAAACGCGGTCGCCTAGCCGGTAGGAGACATACATGGGGCGATCCGCATCCTGACGAACAACATGCGCGTTCTCGAGGTTGAAATCCGCGTAGTGCGCGGCCACCACCGGATCATGAAGAAGGGCGGTTTTCAGCTCTTGCGGGTTTACGGCACCGCCCGGGATCACTGAATAAGGGTAGAGAGGCCGGCCTTGCAGAGTGCGGCCTGCTGCGAGATCGGAGCTTGCGCCGTCGTTCGCGTTAGCGGAAGCCAAGGCAGCGTCTGCCTGCGCTCGCATCGCCATCGTGGCGTGCTCCCAGAGGATGCGATGGCGCACCTGAAAAGTCAGCTGCGTGGCAAGTGCGGCGCACACCAGCGCCACAATATAGACTGACGCCGAAACACAAACTCTACTGCGCAATATGCCCCCTGCGGATTTGACGAGTGAAATCCAATGCCCCTGGGCGAGGCAGGCGGACTTGCCCACATAATCTAATGCAAATGCCGTGCCAGGTACCAGCACTGATTCCACGTGGCAGGGTGCGTCCGAGGAAGGTACTGGGCGGGCTGGAGGGAGTTCTATTACCAGTAATGTGCAACTATTTTCGCTACCGCGGCCACGCGGGGAACCCAGTTATGGTGCGGACACGATGCCTACTGTTGCATCTTGCGGCGCCGTCGACGTTCAGGCGCCCGTTGGTTAAGTGACTGCGATTAGCGGACTTGTGTCGTGCGGGAGAGGCGCAGGCGCGAGCTTTGCCGCAATTCTTTATGCCAATTCCAGAACATCACGCCCAGAGCGGCCAGCGGGCCCAAAACGCAGAAAATCGCACCCAATGCGATGACGCTCAACAGGAGAAACATGGTCAACGTAGCGGACATTTGACGCTCCCCATTTCGACGGCACCACGCCGTGGGCCGAGATTCTGGCGTGGGCCGAAATCCTCTGAAGTGTCTTAATTTAAATAACTTGCAGCGGTTTCTGCGGGAATCGCTGCGGTTTGTTTGGCGGCGGCTCGAACTGCCAGCCCCTCCGACTTGTATAGTTAGAGAGTGTGCAAGAAGCTTGCCAAGCTATCGAAATCCCCAGGTGAAGCGTTTATCCAGGCCGGCGACCGAGGTTGCTGCATGCGCCGCCACGTTCCGGCCGACAGGTATACGATGTCCGGAAAGTCGCCCGCGTTACAGGGAAATCCATAAATAGACAAAATCGTGCTAGCCGATCCGGGAATCGGGCCCTCCTGCGCGGCAGACCAATCACGCCGGGCGCTCGCGGCACGCCTCAGGCGTTCCGTACGATACAATAGGGGGGATGAAACGGAGGAATCCTCGAAAGCCGCGCGCACGTCTTATTTGAGGTACCTCTAAAAGCGTTTTTGGAGCTCAGAACAGATGTGGATTGTTCGACTGGCGTTACGCCGTCCTTACACCTTCGTTGTTGCCTCGATTCTGATCCTGATCCTGGGCGTGGTCTCGATCGTCCGCACCCCCGTGGACATTTTCCCCAATATCGACATTCCCGTGATCGTTGTGGCCTGGCAGTACACCGGATTGTCGCCGGAAGAGATGTCCAATCGCGTCGTTTTCAATTACGAACGGTCGCTGACCACCACTGTCAACGACATCGAACACATCGAATCGCAATCGCTGGCCGGCGTGGCCATCGTGAAAATCTATTTCCACCCGAACGTGCAGATCGCGAACGCCGTAGCGCAGGTGACGGCGATCAGCCAGAGCACGGTACGGCAGCTCCCGCCGGGTATCACGCCGCCGTTCATCATTACCTACAACGCCTCGTCGGTTCCCATCCTCCAGCTCGGCCTTTCGGCTCCGCAATTGAACGAGCAGCAACTGGCCGACATGGGACAGAACTTCATCCGCACGCAGCTCGTTACCGTGAACGGCGTGGCCATTCCATATCCCTACGGCGGGAAGCAGCGGACCGTCATGGTCGACCTCAACACGGCCGCCATGCAGTCCAAAGGCGTCTCGCCTCTCGACGTCGTCAACACCATCAACCTGCAAAACCTGATTCTTCCCGCGGGCACGGCCAAGATGGGATCGTTCGAATACCAGGTCGACATGAACGGTTCACCGCAAACCGTCGCGGAGATGAACGACCTGCCGGTCAAAACCGTCGGCAACTCGACGATCTACGTTCACGACGTCGGATACGTGCGCGATGGTTTCGTGCCGCAGACCAACATTGTCCGCGTCGATGGCGCTCGCTCGGCGCTGATGTCCATCCTGAAGTTGGGCGACGCTTCCACGCTCGATGTCATTAACGGCATCAAGAAAATGCTGCCGTCGGTCGAGGCGTCCCTTCCCGAGCACGTGGATATCAAGGCGCTCTCGGATCAGTCCATATTTGTACGGGCGTCGATCAGCGGCGTGGTGCGCGAGGGTGTGATCGCGGCTTGCCTCACCGGGTTCATGATCCTGGTTTTCCTCGGCAGCTGGCGCAGCACTTTGATCATCGCGGTTTCGATTCCGCTCTCCGTGCTCACATCGCTGATCGTGATGAGCGCGCTCGGCGAGACGATCAACATCATGACGCTTGGCGGCCTGGCGCTCGCCGTGGGAATTCTGGTCGACGACGCTACCGTCGAGGTCGAGAACATCAACCGCAATCTTGATCAAGGCAAAGAAATTACGCAGGCGATTCTCGATGGCGCATCGCAAATCGCGGTACCCGCGTTGGTTTCGACGTTTGCGATCTGCATTGTGTTCGTGCCGATGTTTTTCCTGACGGGCGTGCCGAGATACCTGTTCGCGCCGCTGGCCGAAGCCGTGGTGTTCGCCATGCTCGCGTCCTATCTTCTGTCGCGGACGCTTGTGCCCACGATGGCGCGATTCCTGCTGGTCGAGCAAACCGAGGAAGAACGCCGCGAGAAAACCAAGAGCTCGCGAAATTATTTCGTGCGGACCCAGGAACGGTTCGAGACCGGATTCGAAGCCTTCCGCGAGCGCTATCACCGCCTGCTCGAATCCGCCATCAACTACCGCCAAATGTTCGTCGTCGTGTTTCTCTCCTTCTGCGTTCTGTCCTTTGTTCTGGTTCCGCTCGTGGGCCAGGACTTTTTTCCCAGCGTCGACAGCGGCGAATTCAAGCTGCACATGCGCGCGGCCACCGGCACGCGAATCGAGGAAACCGCCGATATCGCCGACCGCATCGAGCAGGATATTCGCCGGGTCATACCCGCATCCGAGCTGGGCCCGATTATCGACAACATCGGCCTGCCCTACAGCAACTTAAATCTGGCTTACAGCACTTCGGCGCCGATCGGGCCAGGCGATGCGGATATCCAGGTGGAGCTCACGCCGAAACATCATCCGACGGAAAAATACGTCAACCAACTTCGTTCGCGTCTGGCGACGGATTTCCCCGGTGTTACCTTCTACGAATTGCCCGTCGACATCGTCACCCAGATTCTGAATTTCGGTTTGCCCGCCCCGCTCGATATCCAGGTGGTTGGGCGTAATCTGGCGGGCAATCGCGAGTTTGCCGAAAACCTGATGAATCAGCTGAAATTCGTTCCGGGAACGGTCGATTTCCGTATCCAGCAGCCATTCAACTATCCGAAGCTGCATCTCGATGTGGACCGCACCAAGGCCAACCAAATCGGGTTCACGCAGCGCGACGTAGCGCAGAACCTGCTGATCGCGCTAAGCGGCAGCTTCCAGACCGCTCCTTCGTTCTGGCTCGATCCGCGCACCGGCGTGAGCTACAACGTGCAGACGCAGACGCCGCAATACGGCGTCACGAGTCCGCAGGATCTGGAAAATATTCCCATCAACAATGGAGCGAACGCAGGCGGGATTCCGCAGATTCTGGGCGGCGTCGCATCCTTCCGTCGCGGCGCGGAAATGGGCGTGGTCACGCACTACAACATTCAGGCCGCGATCGACATTTTTGGCAACGTGGAAGGCCGCGATCTCGGCGGCGTTGCGCGCGACATGCAGAAGATCATCGACGAAAACGCGAAATATCTGCCCCCCGGATCGCAGGTCGTTGTCCGCGGCCAGATTCAGACCATGAACGCATCGTTCGTGGGCCTGCTGGCCGGCCTCGGATTTTCGATCGTCCTCGTGTACCTGCTGATTGTGGTCAATTTTCAGTCGTGGCTTGATCCGTTTATCATTCTCATGGCGCTCCCCGCGGCGCTTGCGGGCATCGTTTGGTTCCTGTTCATCACAGGGACCACCATCAGCGTCCCGGCGCTGACCGGCGCGATCATGTGCATGGGCGTTGCGACTTCGAACAGCATTCTTTTGATCAGTTTTTCGAAGGAACAATTACAGGCCGGAAAGACTCCTGCGGAGGCCGCGCTCACAGCCGGATTCACCCGTTTCCGGCCCGTGTTGATGACGGCTCTGGCCATGATCATCGGCATGCTGCCCATGTCGCTGGGCCTGGGCGAGGGCGGCGAGCAGAATGCTCCCCTAGGGCGCGCGGTCATTGGCGGGCTGTTGTTTGCCACCGGCGCTACGCTCTTTTTCGTTCCGGTCGTCTTCGCGGTGGTGCACAGCTGGCATCGCGGGGATGGAACAACGAAAGCTTCCGCGTGAAACGACAGCATAGGTAAAGTCGTCTAATATATTCAGTTCGAAATACGATTGAGGAATAGATGACCCAGCCCGACAACACGGGAAACGCAACTCCAGGCGCGCAGCAGCCGGCTACCAGGCGCACCGGCCTCTGGATCATCCTCGCGCTGCTCGTTATCGCCGCGATCGTGGTCGCCGGCCTGCTACCGCGTCTGCATGCGCGCGCGGCGCTGAAGGATCGCACCAACGATCTCGCCGTCCCCACCGTCAACGTGATGCATCCCAAACTGGGCGCGCCGCAGACGGAAATCATCCTTCCGGGAAATATTCAGGCCTTCACCGATTCGCCGATCTACGCTCGCACCAATGGCTACCTGAGGAAATGGTATGTCGATATCGGTGGCCGCGTGAAACAGGGCCAGCTGCTGGCCGATATCGAAACACCGGAAGTGGATCAGGCGCTCGACCAGGCGCGCGCGGACCTGAACACCGCGCAGGCGAATTACCAGCTTTCGGCGATCACCGCCAAGCGCTACGAGGACCTGCTGAAAACGGACTCGGTCTCGAAGCAGGACGTGGACAACGCGCACGGCGATTTCGAGGCCAAGAAGGCCACCGTCGATTCCGCCGCAGCCAACCTGAAGCGCCTGGAAGAATTGCAGGCCTTCGAGAAAATTTACGCGCCGTTTGACGGCGTGATCACCGCGCGCAACACCGACGTCGGACACCTGATCAACTCGGGCGCGGGCGGCCCTGCAGCCGAGCTTTTCCACATTGCGGCGATTCGCACGCTGCGTGTCTATATCAACGTCCCACAGCAATATTCGCAGGCGGCTAAGGCCGGAATTCTGGCGAATCTCACACTACAGGAATTCCCCGGGCGGAAATTTCCGGGCAAGCTGGTACGCACGGCCGATGCCATTGATCTCGCGTCGCGCACGCTGCTCGTCGAAGTTGATGTGGACAATGCCGGCGGCGAGCTGCTGCCCGGCGCATACACCGAAGTGCACTTGGAGGTGCCGTCGGGAGTGCCCGCGTTAATTCTTCCGGTGAGCGCGCTGATTTTCCGGGGGGACTCGCTCCAGGTGGGAACCTTGCAGGACGGCAATAAGGCGTCGCTGCAGACGGTGACGCTGGGCCACGATCTTGGCAGCACCGTTGAGATTGTCGCGGGTTTGAAGCCCGAGGACTCCGTGATCACGAATCCCCCCGATTCGCTGGTCTCCGGAGAGACGGTTCGCGTAGTATCAGGGAACACGAACGGAGCCGGAGGGGAATCCGGCGCCGCGTCCGAGTGATTCTCCTGGCTTGAATCCAAAACTATTCAGGGGGCTCGAATTTCGCAGGTCGAAGGAGGGATGAAGATGAAGCGTGTTTATCAGGGCATGGCAATTGGTCTTGGGATTATGTTCTCGCTCTTCCTGGTCGCACGAACGCAGTACGCAGGCGCGCAAGGCGGTCCGCCGCCGAATCCGGGCGCTCAGGGTGGACCACCACCTATGCCACAGGGCCATCCTGTGGATCCGAATGCTAAGCCGGGCACTCCGGGCGTGTTTATGGATTTCAAAGGCGAAGCTCCGGGCCATGTGCACCACATCACCGCGAACGATCTGCCGGACCCCTACGCGACGAAATCCTCGGCCGTATTTTCTCGTCCCGTGCCGCGCGGCGATATGTGGCCGCAGGCGCCCGCTGGATTCAAGGTGGAGCTCTGGGCCGATAGCCTGAAAGGCGACGACGGCAAGCCGATCGCTCCGCGCACGATCGTCACCGCGCCGAACGGCGACTTCTTCGTCGCTGCGCAGAATCAGGGCGAAGTGATCGCTTTCCACACCGGCCCCGACGGCAAAATGCAGTCGATGTCCGTGTTCGCCTCGAAGCTGAATCTTCCCTTCGGACTCCGTTTT
>Ga0209007_1000184_pt1 | contig 34476 bp, 33 predicted proteins | sample JacPinW_OM1H0_O2_FD_187961 | JGI IMG/M metagenome (GOLD analysis project Ga0209007, IMG submission 187961) | Forest soil microbial communities from Algoma, Ontario, Canada - Jack Pine, Ontario site 1_JW_OM1H0_O2 (SPAdes) (version 2) | ecosystem: Environmental > Terrestrial > Soil > Boreal... | reverse complement strand
AGGTCGCGGAGAATCGCCAGAGCCATTTGCCGGTCGCGGCCGATACGATCTACCGCACATCTTGCGGACGTCATATCAGCCGCGGCCCGGCCAATGAATCAGGCAGAACGTAGGATTCATCCGGCGACCCGAACTTTTCAAGCTCTTCGAATCTTCGTAAACCGCGAACTGGACGATCTGCGGGCGCTGCTGGAAGCGGCGCCCCGGATTCTGAAACCAGGAGGACGCGTGGTGGTGATCAGTTTTCACTCGTTGGAAGATCGCATCGTAAAGGATGCCTTCCGCGAGGGCGGTATTAAGGACAAGTACTTTCGGGTGTTGACCAAGAAACCGGTAACGGCATCCGAAGAAGAACAAGATCGCAATCCGCGGGCACGCAGCGCGAAGTTGAGGGCAGCGGAAAGAGTTTAGATTCCGGAAAACCTGCCGGAGTCCCCGGCACAGCTGTAATAGCGTGCCGGGCGTTCAGGTTCGAAGAAAGCGGACAGGAATAAAGATCCGCATGTAGCGCCGGCGTCCCGCCGGCTGTCGCGAGGGCGTCTCGCCCTCGCAGGTGGCCGCCGAGACGGCGGCGCTACAAAGAGGTTTCGGGTTCCGTGGTAGGAATCCAAGGCTGAGGTTGGGAATGTATACGGGAACTTTAATTAAAGATTTGATGGCAGCGGTGGAGCGAGCGGAACAGAGCGCGCGACAGAAGCGTCTGAGCGAAGAGATGGAACTGCGGCGAATGTTTGAGCTGCAGATTCCGCGGACGCAAACAGAACCGGAACCGGTTTTTGCGGGAGCAGCATAAATGGCGGCAGCAGCGGCAATTCGAAGTGCAATTCCGGTGGCGCGGCGGAACGCGTTCTTTACGGGCACGCCGGAAATCTACTTTGCCAAGGCGATCGACAACTCGCGCCTGGTGAAGGTGGAAGACCCCGGGCGCAACCGCGAGATGAAGCAGTTTGGGACGGCGCTCGCGTGCCTGTTTCTGCTGGTGTTCACCTATGCCTGGCAGCACTTCCGGGCGATTGAATATGGCTACCAGATTGAGTCCTCGAAGCGCGAACTCAGCAACCTGACCGAGATGAACCGGGCGCTGCGTTTGGAAGATGCTTCACTGCGCGATCCGGAGCGAATCGATGTGATGGCGCGGCGGATGGGGATGGTGCCGCCAGAACCGGGGCAGGTGATCCGCATGGATAGTGCATCGGCTGATTCGAATGCGCCGGTGATGGCGAGTGCTGAGCCGGTGATGGTGTTGGTCGGGCAGTAGCGGCGGCAGAAAGCAGCCGAGCTACGCTCGGCGGACAGCCCCTTCGGCTTCGCTCAGGGCAGGCTAAGGGCGGCTGTCCCCACATGAAGCTTATTTGGCGGTCCGCCTTTGATGGTGGTCCGCCATGTTTGTCTAAGGATGAAATGCATCGGGGAATGACTCCCGTTGGAACAGTTTGAATAGTCATGGCCAATAGCCCCAGCCCCAGCCCCGGCAAGAACTCCAGACTCTACCTTCTAGGTGGGATGCTCCTTTTCTGGTGCGTGGCAATTTGCGCGCGGCTGGTTTATCTGCAGATCTTTTGTTACGGCAGCTTTGCCAAGCAGGCCGAGCATCAACAACAGCGTGAGATTCCGCTCTCTGCCAAGCGCGGCGTCATCTACGACCGCGCCGGTCATGAACTGGCGATGTCGGTACTGGTGGATTCGGCCTTCGCCGTTCCGACCGAAGTAAAAGACCTGCCCACGGCGGTTTCCCTGATTACTCGTATCACGGGCGAGGATCACAACGTTGTCCTCGCCGATTGCCGCAACCACAAGACCTTTTGCTGGGTGGCGCGCAAGGCGGATGACGAGACCATCGAGCGCATCAAGTCACTGAACCTGCAGGGCATCCACTTTCAAAAAGAGCCGAAGCGCTTTTATCCCGCGCGCGATCTGGCAGCGCAGGTGGTCGGAACCGTCGGTATGGAAGATTCCGGGCAGAGCGGTATCGAGCACGAGTTCGACGACGAATTACGTGGGCGCGCAGGAAAAATGTTTATCTCGGTGGATGCGCGCCGGCAATGGTTTTCCGACGTGGAGAAACAACCGGAACCGGGCGAAAACCTGGTCCTGACGATCGACAAGAATATTCAGTACGTCGCCGAAAAAGAGCTGGACCAGGCGATTCATGATACGCAGGCCATCGCGGGCACGGTGATCGTGGAGAATCCGCACACCGGAGAAATTCTGGCGCTGGCCAACCGGCCCACGTTCAATCCGAACCTGCGCAAACAAATCACGCCCGGCGCTTTAACCAATCGCGCGGTGAGCTTCGTGTATGAGCCGGGGTCGACATTTAAGCTGGTGACGATTTCAGCGGCGCTCGAAGAAAAGCTGACGAATCCCAATGAAGTGTTCGACTGCCAGATGGGATCGATCGTCTACAACGGCATGCGCATTCGCGATTCGAAGCCACACGGCCTCTTGCCGGTGTGGGGCGTGCTGGCGGAGTCGAGCGATGTGGGCTCGATCAAGATTGCGCTGCGCCTTGGCGAAGACCGTTTCTACAAATACATTCGCGCGTTTGGATTCGGACAGCAGACTGGAATCGAATTGCCGGGAGAAACGCGCGGGATGACCAAGCCGGTGAGCCGCTGGTCGAAGGTTTCGATTGCTGCGATTTCCATGGGCCAGGAAATTGGGATTTCCGCGATTCAGCTGGCGGGACTGGTTTCCACGTTCGCCAATGATGGTGTGTGGGTGGCGCCGCGTATTGTCGCGGGAAAAGTTGAGCCGCAGGGCACGCCGCAGACCGTGGCCTTTCATCCGGGAGCGTCACGGCGGGTGATTTCGAGTTATACCGCAGCCGAGATGCGCTCGATGATGCAGAAGGTGGTGCTCGAAGGCACAGGTCGCAAAGCGATTCTGGAAGGCTATACGTCGGCAGGAAAGACTGGAACTGGGCAGAAGGTGGACCCGGCGACCGGTGCTTACTCGAAGACGAAATATGTCGCATCGTTCGCCGGCTTCGCACCGCTGAATAATCCGCAGATCGTGGTTGCAGTGATTTTGGATTCGGCGGTGGGACTGCACCAGGGCGGACAAGTTTCAGCGCCAGTGTTTCACCGTGTGGCGCAGCAAGTGCTCGAGTACCTGCACACGCCGCACGATCTGCCGCTCGCACCCAATCATCAACTGCTGCTGGCATCGCGAGCGAAGGATAACGATTTGGAAGAAGGAACGCCGGATCATCCCGGGGAGCCGCTGGAGACGGCGGATGTAAGCGGCGATTCTTCGCAACCGACGGCAACGGACCGTGTGGCGCGGGCGCTTCCCCTCGACAAGCCCAGGGCGGGCTCTTCGGCAAGCTCCGAGCAGGCTTTGCCCGCGACTGCGGGCAGCGAGGAACCAGTAGTTCAGGCGGCGCTGCGGCAGAGCGAACCAGCGGCAGCCACGTCGAGCCCGCCAAGCCAGCCGCCGCCGAAGGGTTCCGATAACGATTCTGAGCAACCGAAGTTGCCAGCGACTGGAACCGTGGTGCTGGATGTGGAGCAAGGTGGAATCGAAGTGCCGTCGTTTGTGGGCAAGACAGTTCGAGGAGCCGTTGAGGCCGCTCAGGATGCCGGCCTCGAACTAGAAGCGGTGGGCAGCGGGGTGGCCCGGCAACAGTCTCCACTGGCGGGGACGCATGTGTCCGCAGGAGCACACGTGACAGTGCAGTTCGGACGATAAAGTTACTTCGCCAGCGCCCGGAATGTATCGGTGTACTTCTTCATAAACTCCTGGCCTTTCGCAAGCTGACTCTGCAGTTCACGACCCCTCGGCTTACCGAGCGCCGTTTTGCGCCGCGTGCGCTTCTTAAATGTTCGCTTCATCAGCAGTCTCTGAAGTTGCCTTTCCCCTGGATTTGGTTTCGTGAAATTATTTATACTGAAAAGTAAGAACGGACATGAAAATCGCCAAAGCCGCGGCCATTTTGGTGCTGGGACCTCTGCTTGGTATCTTACTCGGCCTTGTCGTTGGCGCTTTTGCGATTCCGTCGGATCCAAATTTTGTTGCGAATGGGAGCCACGGATCGCCCGGAGATGACTTTCTCATTATGGGCTGCGCCGCCCTTGGATTTGTTGTCTCCATTTTCGTATCTATTGTGCTAACGTGGCCCGTTCTTCGCAAACCGAGAAGCTCCGGATCGAAGTCCGAACAAATGTCCAATTGATCCGCTATCGTTTGCCTCGTTTGACCCGCTGAAAAACCGCGTGTTACGGTAAACAGTCACCATTCCTGCAGGCTACTCCTGCGCTGATCGAGGTCTTGCTTGTCCGCCGTTGAGATGACCGCCCCCTCCGTTCGCAGGACTGCGCTGAACGCCGTTCATCGCCAGATGGGGGCGAAGATGGTCGACTTCAACGGCTGGGATATGCCGGTGGAGTATCCCGCGTCGATCGGCTGCGGAATCATCAACGAGCACATGGCAGTGCGCACAGGGGTGGGCATCTTCGATGTCAGCCACATGGGAGATATTCGCCTCGCGGGACCGCAGGCACTGGCTGCGGTGCAGCACATTTCCATGAACGATGCTTCGAGGCTGGCGATTGGGCAGGCACAGTATTCGGCGTTACTCTATCCGCAGGGGACATTTGTCGACGATGTGATCGTCCACCGGCTGGGCGAGGACGAGTACCTTTTGGTGATTAATGCCGGTACCCGCGAAAAAGATTTTAACTGGGTGCGCGATAACACGCGGCAATTCGATTGCGCGGTGGAGAATCTGTCGGACGACTTCACGCAGATCGCCATCCAGGGGCCGAAGGGCGTGGATGTGCTACAGAAGCTGACTGACGCTGATTTGAGTGCGGTCAAGTTTTACTGGGTTACGCGCGGGACTGTTTGTGGACTGAAAAATATTCTGATTGCGCGTACCGGCTATACCGCGGAAGACGGGTTCGAGATTTATATTCCAGCGGACGAGGCGACCAGCGCGCGGGTTTGGAATGAGATTCTAAGCGCGGGCAAAGAATTCGGCATTGTGCCTTGTGGGTTAGGATCGCGTAATACTCTGCGCCTGGAAGGCAAACTTCCTCTCTATGGGCACGAGATTTCCGATACGATAAACGTTTGGGAAGCCGGGCTTGATCGCTTCTGCAAAATGGAGAAGCCGGAGTTTGTCGGCCGCGCTGCTCTTGAAAAAGCGAAGACCGAGGGCGTAAAGCGGACTCTAGTGGGCCTGGAGATGGTTGAGCGCGGCATCGCACGCGACGGATACAAAGTGCTGGATGGCAGCGGCCAGGAGATCGGTTACGTCACCAGCGGATCGCCGGCGCCGTTCTTGAAAAAAAATATAGCGCTGGCCTATGTCCCGCCCCAGTTCGCGGTGGTGGGAACAGCCGTGAAGGTGGAGATTCGCGGCCAGGGCGTGGCCGCGCAGGTTGTGCCGACGCCGTTTTACAAGCGACCGAAGAAATGAAAGCGTTTCGTAGCGCCGCCGTCCCGGCGGCTTTCTCGGGACAGCCGATAGGTGGCCGACGCTACGAATATTAGGAGCTAGAAAAGAACATGGCCTACCCAACAGACCGTAAATACACGAAAGAGCATGAGTGGATTAAGGTGACAGGACAACAGGCAATGGTTGGCATCACCGACCACGCGCAGGAGTCGCTGGGCGATATCGTCTTTGTCGAACTGCCCAAGGTTGGCGCAGATCTGGAGGCGGGCAAGTCGTTTGGCACGGTCGAGTCGGTGAAAGCGGTTTCGGATTTGTATGCGCCGGTATCGGGTGCCGTTACTGAAGTCAACGGCGATCTGGCCACGTCGCCAGAAAAAGTTAACAAAGATCCTCATGGCTCTTGGATGTTGAAGATAACGATGAAAAATCCCACCGATCTTCAGGACCTGCTCTCGGCGGCGGATTACGAGAAATTTGTGGCGGAAGAAGCGGGTCACTGAAATCATGCGATTCTGGGGCGGCGAGAGGCTGCGAACGACCGTCGCAATCCAACTGACCCCGAGTTACATCTAATCAACTTCCTATGCGCTATTTACCTAAGTCTCCTGCCGATCGCGAAGCCATGCTAAAAGCCATCGGGTTGCGGTCGGTCGACGAACTGTTTGCGCCGATTCCGGCGGAATACCGGCTAAGCCGCGATCTTAAAGTGCCGCGTCAGATGGCGGAATCTGAAATCGTCGACTATTTCCGCCAACGTTCGCGGGAAAACGGCGAGGGCTACACCAGCTTTCTGGGAGCCGGCGCTTACGCTCATTACCGTCCCGTGATTATTGATTCGCTGATCTCGCGCGGCGAGTTCCTAACCGCGTACACGCCCTACCAGGCGGAAATTTCCCAGGGCACGCTGCAATCGATTTTCGAATTTCAAACCATGATCTGCGAACTCACCGGCATGGAAGTTGCCAACGCTTCCATGTATGACGGCTCAACTGCCGCAGCCGAAGCGGTGATGATGGCGGTGCGGCTTACGGGCCGGCGGCGTGTGGTGGTGGCGCGGACTTTGCATCCCGAGTATCGCGAAGTACTGGCGACCTATGCCACGCATCAGGGAATGCCGCTTTCGGTGGCGGGATTTGGCGCTGATGGGCGAGTCGATCTGAAAGAGATAGAAAAATTGATTTCTGCCGAGACTGCGGCCGTGCTCATCCAGTCGCCGAATTTCTTTGGGACGATCGAAGATGTGGCGGCGATCGCCGAGATCGCGCACAAGAACGGCACGATGCTGGTGGTTTCAATTGCCGAAGCGGTGTCGCTGGGAATTGTCGAACCGCCGCGCGAAGCGGACGTAATCGCCATGGAAGCGCAATCGTTCGGCGTGCCGCTGGGATTTGGCGGCCCTTACTGCGGCGTGATTGCCACGCGCGAGAAATACGTTCGGCAGATGCCGGGAAGGCTGGTTGGCCAGACGGTCGACAAGCAGGGAAGGCGCGGATTTGTCCTTACGCTGGCCACCCGCGAGCAGCACATCCGGCGCGAGAAGGCGACGTCGAACATCTGCACCAACCAGGCCTTGGTAGCGCTGATGGTTAACATTTTTATGACCGTCTACGGCAAGGTGGGGCTGAAGGAGTTGGCCAAGCAGAACTTGGCGAAGACGGCGTATGCGGCAACACAATTTGCGAAACGCGATAAGATCTTGTTCAGCGGAGCGCCGCGGTTCAACGAATTTGTGGTGGAGACCGGCGAAGATTCGCATGCCATCAATAGCCGCCTGCTGGAGCACAAGGTGGTTGGCGGATTGCCGCTGAAGAAGTTCTATCCGGAACTAGGGAACGCGGCGCTATGGTGCTGCACGGAGTTGACTACACGGAGCGCGATCGATACAGCTGTGGGGCTTGTGGGCGGGGGTGAGGACGCGAAGCGATCCGCGAAAGAAGAAGCCGGGGTTGAGGAGGTGACGCGATGAAGCACGAGACTCGCAAGGCTCGCCTCCAGGTCAATCAAAACGAAGGATTGATTTTCGAGAAGTCTTCCGCAGGGAAGGCGGCATGGAAGCTGCCTCCGCTCGATGTGCCGGAAGTGAACACGACGGCGTTGCTCGGCGGCGCTGAGAGGAAAGATCTTGGCAACATGCCCGAGGTCAGCGAGATTGAAATCATTCGCCACTTCACGCGGCTTTCCACGTGGAATTACGCGATCGATCTCGGCATGTACCCGTTGGGCTCATGCACCATGAAGTACAACCCGCGCGTAAACGAAGCTGTAGCGCGAGTGGAGGGGATCGCCAATGGGCATCCCTATCAACCAGAGAAGATTTCGCAAGGAGCGTTGCACATCCTCAAGACGCTGAGCGAGAGTCTAATCGAAATCACCGGCATGGATGCGATCACGTTGCAACCTGCGGCGGGCGCGCATGGAGAGATGACCGGGTTGCTGATGGTGAGGGCGTATCACCACGCTCAGGGACGTCCGCGAAAGAAGATTCTAATTCCTGACTCGGCGCACGGCACGAATCCGGCGACGGCGGCGATGGTCGATTACGCCGTCGAAAACTTGAAGTCGGATTCGCGCGGCATGGTGGATATCGCGGCGCTGGAAGCGCAGATGAACGAAGATGTCGCTGCGCTCATGTTGACCAATCCCAACACGCTGGGGGTGTTCGAGCAGCAGATCCACAAGATCGCCGACATTCTCCACGCTAAGGGCGGCTTGCTTTATATGGACGGCGCAAACATGAACGCGCTCGTCGGCAAAGTGCGTCCAGGCGATTTCGGCGTTGACGTGATGCACTTGAATTTGCACAAAACTTTTTCTACACCGCACGGTGGCGGCGGGCCGGGATCAGGGCCAGTGGCAATCAAGAAAATTCTTGAGCCCTTCGTGCCGACGCCGGTGGTTGTCACCAAAGCCGATGGCACGCTGGGTTTCGATTACAACCGTCCGCAATCGGTGGGCCGGGTGCGCGCGTTCTACGGCAACTTTGGGATGTTTGTTCGCGCGCTGGCCTACATCCAGGCGAACGGGCCGGATGGTTTACGGCAAACCACGGAAGACGCGGTGCTAAACGCCAACTATATTCGCAAGGGACTCGAAGGCACCTACGATTTGCCGTATTCCACGCCGACCATGCATGAGGTCGTGTTCAGCGACAAGTTGCAGGCGAAAAAAGGTGTGAAGACGATGGACATCGCCAAGCGGCTCATCGATTACGGATTCCATCCTTATACGACGGCGTTTCCGCTGATCGTTCCCGGCGCGCTGATGATCGAGCCGACCGAAAGCGAATCGAAGGAAGAGATGGATTTATTCATCGAGGCGATGAAGTCGATTGCGGAAGAAGTCGAAGAAGATCCGCAGACCGTGCTTGATGCGCCGCACTCCACGCGAGTTTCGCGGCTCGATGAAACGGCGGCAGCCAGGAAGCCGGTTTTGCGATGGAAACCGGCAGTGTAATTTCGTAACGCCAGCATCTCGCCTGCTGTGGGAGCGGGACGCTCCCACAGCTTGCCCTGGGCCTGCCGAAGGGGCAGCCGGCAGGACGGCGGCGCTACGAAAATCCTCCGCATCACTTCGCTGAAATGTCCACCGAAGCCCGCGTCGTTTCCCAGTCCATCCGCAGCGTGCAGCCGCTTCCCGATTTGTCGTAGGCGATGGTGAAGTTCTCCACCGGCGAGGGCAGTTTGGAAACTTTCATATCCACCCGAGCCAGTTCATCGCTCTCGTACTTGTAAGGGATGCCCCATTCGCCTGTCTTCTTATTGATGATCAGCGTCCACTTGCCGGCGGTGGGCACGGTAAAGATCGTATAGCTGCCGGCGGGAACGGTTTTTCCGCCGACGACCACATCAGCGCTGTTGACGAACGTTGTAGCTTCATTGGCTCCGGTGCGCCAGACTTCGCCGAAGGGCACGAGGTCGCCGTAAATCTTGCGGCCCTTCATGCGTGGGCTGGAGTAATCGGTCTTAATGGTTTTGCCGCCACCAAGGTCGCACGAGGTCGAGGCCGCCGGACTGGGCTTGCCTTCGCCCATCTGAGCAAACGCTGCGGTGGTGAACAGGACGGCGAAGATAGTGGGAAGGGCAATTCGTTTTTGCATGGTCTCTCCTTTTGAGTACTGATCGATTATCTAGGACAATCGATGACGAAGAACACGATGGCTAAGAGCATTAGACGCGCCGAGAAGGAATGTGTCAGCAGACTTAAGATTATGCTCCATTGCTGGTGACGGTTACAATCTCCCCATGCCGGTATTCGACGAAAAGCAGGAAGAACTGGAACACTACGAAACCATGATGGGCGTGCCGCGCGGGCGGCTGGCCGTGACCATGGACACCATCACCGATGCCATGGCGCTAGTGGGACAGCACGGCGTCTATTGCCAAAGCCAGCGCTGGCCGGGCAAGCCGGTGATGGATATCCAGATCATCATGAAGAGCTTGACCGACGCGAAAGAGCTCATCCAGAGCGTGATGGAAGAGTTGAAAAAGACTAACTAACGGTCCCGATTATGGTTTCACCGTCACCATTACGACACCGTGCGACGCAACGGTTGCGGGAAACTTCCCGGTGAACTTTCCCATATCTTTATGCTGCCATAAGTCCCGCACGGAAGCGCTCAAGTGATTGGGATAGCCGAGATCCTCCCAGTTCGCTGCGATCTCTCCTTCTGCGCTGCCGCGATTTAAGAGCACGACAGCGCGGCCACCATCTTTCAACTGCTTCGCCCAGACTTCGAAATCGCCGTTCTTCCACACGCGCTCGCCTTCGCGCCCAATCGGATCCTGATCGACCGCAATCACTTCTTTGTTGGTGAGAATGTCGTGTATCTCGGGCCGCATGTTGCGCAAGTCGTTCCCCGCGATCAGCGGCGCAGCCAGAATTGCCCACAAGCTGAAGTGGGCGCGGTACTCGGTATCGGTCATGCCGCCATTCCCGACTTCCAGCATGTCAGGGTCATTCCAATGGCCGGGCCCGGCGTAAGAAGCCAGGCCCACCTGCAGATCCAGGATGCCGGTGACACCATAAGAGCAGCAGCCACCATTTGGCCATTTCTGCGGTCCTCCCCAGCGGTCATTAATATCGTCGGTCGTCCGCCACAAATTACCGCCAACTTCTTTTCCCCAGAGCCAGGGCTTCGCAGTGCCCCACTCGCAAATGCTAAGCACGATGGAGCGACCGGAACTGTCGAGAGCGGTCCGCATATTGGCGTAGGCAGCTTTCGCATCCTGCGTCGTGGTGTTGCACCAGTCATACTTTAGGTAGTCGACGCCCCACGCCGCGTACTGGATCGCATCCTGGTATTCATGGCCAAGGCCGCCCGGGCGGCCGGCGCAGGTCTTCGAGCCCGCGTCCGAATAAACGCCGAACTTCAGCCCGAGCGAGTGAATGTAATCGCCGACAGCCTTCATGCCATGCGGAAAACGCTGCGGGTCGGCGACGATTTTGCCTTGCGCGTCGCGGCTTACCTGCCAGCAGTCGTCGATATTCACGTATTCATATCCGGCATCCTTCATGCCGGATTTGACCACCGCATCGGCCATGCTTCGGATCATGTCTTCGCTGACGTTGCAGGCGAACTTGTTCCACGAGTTCCAGCCCATAGGCGGAGTGAGAGCGAGATTGCTGGACGGGCTGTTATTTTCTTGCGCGCCCAGACCCGTGAAAAGAAGCAGAACACCAATGATTGTGGCAAATACTCGCTGGATCATTTTCATATAAGTGTGCATCAGAAAATAACTAAGGTTGGCGTTCGACCCTTTCGTCGAAGAACTTTGCCATCACTTCGAGCGCATCTCTGGTTTCCGGCAGTTGGAAGTGATACCAGAACGCGTGCGGCAGCGCCTCGAAGACCACAAGTTGCGCGTCGTTTCCGGCGTGAAGCAGAGCGCGGTCGAAAATCGTCGTGCCACTCAGCAAAATGTCGCGTGTGCTGGTCACCAACAAAGCGGGGGGCATGCCGTGCAGATCTGCGAAAATTGGCGACAGAACCGGATCTTTGCGATCGGTTTTGCCCACGTACCCGTCATCGGGAAGATGATTGGGATAGGTCGGCTGCAATGCGCCAGGAAGTCCGTCGAGCGCGAAAAGTTGCCACGAGTCGCCCACTTGACTGAAATCGGCATGCCCGGAAAAAATGCCGAGCGCAGCCGGAAGCGGCAATCCCAACCGCTTGAGCTGCACAGCAACCTCGGCAGTCAGGATTGCTCCCGCCGATGTGCCGAAAATTCCAATACTCTGCGGCTTATAGGTCTTCAGAAGTTCTTTGTATACGGCGACGACATCATCGACCGCGGCGGGGAAAGGATTCTCCGGAGCGAGACGATAGTAGACCGAGACGACCTTGATCTTCGCCAAATTCGCAATTGGGACGCCTTCGATCAGCGAGCCGGAGTCGGAGTTGAATCCTCCACCATGCAGATTGATCAACACGCGACTGCGGTTCATCTCGGGGGGCGCAATCGGCGTAATGATATCGGTGCGCACGCCGCCGATGCTGGTTTCCTGGACGTTGACCGGATAAATCCTGCGAGCCTCGGCAGAATCTTGCGCCCGCCAGATATCCGTATGCGCTCGCCGTTCGGCCAGCGTTTCCGGCTCGGATTTCTTCTGCGTCAGTGACGCCAGCCATTTCTGCGCTTCAGGGCTGATCGTGGAAGGCGTGGGAACGACGCGGGTGATGTGAGCGGTGCCGTCGGGGTCGAATGTAGCGGAGTCTTGCTGTACTGCGGAATTCGACTGGCCAACTAAAGACTGGACGAGCGCAAAGGCGGCGAGAAGAGAAAATACTCGGATTTTCATTGGAACATTTGTACCAGAGTTAGGACCTACGCCAGCGCATATTTCCCGCGTTCAATCACTTTCTGCGCGATCTGCTGTCGCAACTCGATGGTATTGAACGGTTCGTATTTGGCTAGCCGGCGAAGAATCGCGAGCTGCGTGCGCAGCATATCGCCGTCGGCAACTGCGGCAATTACTCTCTTAGCTGCAGATTCGACCTTCTCCATCGCCTGCATGAGATAGACGCGCGTCATCGCGATGGGAAGAGTGGCGGCAGCTTCGCCTTTCGTTTCCGCGATTTTCTGCGCGCGCAACACGGCCGACTCCATCGCGTAAGTTTCAATCGTCATGTCGGCGATGGCGCCCATGATTTCCTGCTGGTCCTGGATCGCCTGCATGTATTTTTGCGTGGCCGCTCCGGCAGCGAACAAGCCGAGTTTCTTGGCTTGCCCCACCAGTTTGCGTTCATCGGCGAGCGGACCTTCAAGGTCTTCGCCCATCGAAGGCCCGGAGAGCACTTCATCCATCAGCTTTTTAATGGCGGGCATGAGCGGCAGTTGGCCGCTCATGGCACGCTTCAGCAGGAACCCGGTAATGATGAGGCGGTTAATCTCGTTGGTGCCTTCGAAAATGCGATTGATGCGAGCATCGCGGTAAGCGCGCTCGGCGGGGTACTCTTCGACGAAACCGTATCCACCGTAAATTTGCATGGTCTCATCGACCAAGTAGTCGACCATCTCCGAAGCCCAGACTTTGATGATGGAGCACTCCACCGCGTATTCCTCGATGGCTTTGCGAGTTTCCTTCATCGCGTCCGGACCAGATTTATCGACCTCGTTCAATGCGCCATCCATCATGCCTACGGTACGGTAGACGAGCGATTCGCCAACGTAGAGCAGCGTCGCCATGTTGGCGATTTTTTCTCGCACCAGGCCGAAGTCGGCGATGACTTTGTTGAACGCTTTGCGCTGCTTGGCATAGGAGATGGCGCTTTCGAGCGACACCCGGCCTCCGCCCACGCACATCGCGCCCAGCTTGAAGCGGCCGATGTTAAGGATATTGAAAGCGATGGTGTGACCCTTGCCGATTTCGCCGAGGAGATTTTCCGCGGGTACCTTGCAATCGTTGAGGATGATCGGACAGGTCGAAGAGCCGCGAATGCCAAGCTTGTGTTCTTCCGCACCGATAGAGAAGCCAGGGAAATTCCGTTCCACCAGAAACGCCGAGAACTTTTCGCCATCGACTTTTGCGAAAACGGTGAACAGATCGGCGAAACCAGCATTCGTGATCCACATCTTCTCGCCATTCAGGATGTAATGCTTGCCGTCAGCGGAAAGCTGAGCGCGAGCGCGGCAGTTCATCGCGTCGGAGCCGGAAGAGGCTTCCGACAAGGCATACGCGCCGACAATTTCTCCGGCAGCGAGGCGCGGCAGATATTTTGTCTTCTGCTCTTCAGTGCCGAAGTAAACGATGGGCAGCAAGCCGATGCCGCTGTGCGCGCCCCAAGTGGTGGCGAAGCCCGCATACTGCGCGATGTGATCCGCGATCACGGCGGCGGTCACTTTATCCATTTCAAGGCCGCCATAGGCCTCGGGGATTTCGACACCGCTTAGGCCCAGCTCGCCGGCTATTTTCAGCAGGTCGCGCGAAACTGAAAAATCTTTGTGCTCGATCTTCTCAATGTTCGGCAGGATCTCGTTGACGGTGAATTCTTCTGCAGTTTGACCTATGAGATGGTGCTGCTCTGTGAAATCTTCGGGCGTGAAGATTTCGTTGGTGCTGCGGGTTTCAAGCAGGAAGCTGCCGCCGGAGATTCTGGTTTTGGGAGCTGCTGTGGTTGTGGCCATGTATTGATCCTCTAACGCAACCGCGCGATGGCGCAGCGATGCTCGAGAAGGGTACAACTCATTCTAATTCGGTCAGACTTGGAATGATAGGCGTGAAACCGGGGTGTTATTACGCGTTTTATGCCTGAATTGTCGGCTACATCGAGCTGTGGTGTCTTCCGCTCTTACGGGGCAGGCTGCGAAGTCCTCAGTTCTATTGTGTGCGTATGAAACCGGGCTGCGGGCTGGCAGGTCGATGACCCAACAGCATGCGTGGAATCCGAATGCGGGTTATCGCGCGCAACTTTGTAACTGCGCACTGTGTAGCAAAGGTTATCGTCGTCCCGCGACTGCAGATCCGGGTTCCTGGGCAGGAAGTGCGGGAGTAGCGGGGGCGAAATCAGCAAGTCTGGCTTCGATTCATCGCGCACCCCGAACTGGCGCAATTGCGGACTGTACTCGCCGACGTGAATCCGATCCAGCGGGTTTTCCGGACCTTGCTCAGTCTGCAGATTTGGAGAGCGCAAGGGAAGGTCGGGAGCGGCTGACGAGTTCTGTTGCACGGATTCTGCGGACTGGGCTGTGGCCAAGGCTTTCTCTGGGGACGACTGTGCTGCGACCTGCGGTGCACATACCGCGATGAGCAGCGAAACGGGTAAAAGGCGGGAGATCATCATGGGGATCCCTCCTTGCGACACATTATAGCGCTGCCCTTGAATTATGAGGGGACGAAATAATCGCAGGGTCTCAGTCTTTTAATTCGCGTTCTCGAAAATCCCCGCCGCGCCCATGCCGCCGCCCACGCACATGGTCACCAAGCCGTAGCGTCCGTTACGGCGCTTGAGTTCGCGGATAATAGTTGCCGTCAACTTGGCCCCGGTGCAGCCCAGCGGATGTCCGAGAGCGATCGCACCGCCGTTGGGGTTTACTTTTTCGGGATCAAGTCCGGCCTCTTTAATCACAGCCAGCGCCTGCCCGGCAAAGGCTTCGTTCAACTCGATTACATCGATATCGGAAAGCTTCAGCCCAGCCATCTTCAAAGCCTTCGGAATTGCGAAGACCGGGCCAAGTCCCATTTCTTCCGGTTTGTATCCCGCCGTCGCGAATGAAACGTAGCGCACCAGGGGCTTGATCCCAAGCGCCTTCGCTCGTTCGGCAGACATGACCACCGCCGCGGCTGCACCGTCCGACATTTGCGACGAGTTTCCTGCGGTCACTGTGCCTTTCACGTGGAATGCGGGCTTCAGCGCGAGCAGAGCTTCGAGTGAAGTGTCGGCGCGTGGGCCTTCGTCCACTTTGAAAACAATTTCCTGCCGCTTGGGCTTCGCGCCATTGGGAGTGGTGAAGCTTACGGGCACGGGCACAACTTCTTCCTCAAACTTACCGGCGGCGATAGCTGCCAGCGCCTTCTGGTGGCTGCGGAACGAGAATTCATCTGCCGCTTCGCGCGTGACGCCGAAGCGCTGGGCTACTCGTTCTGCAGTGAGGCCCATGTTCAGATATGCGTCAGGGTAGTGGTCAACAAGCCAGGGATTTGGCGAAATTTTATGACCGCCCATGGGAATCATGGTCATGGATTCGGTGCCGCCAGCGACAATCGCCTCCGCGCCACCGCTCATGATCCGCTCGGCGGCCATGGCAATCGCCTGCAATCCCGAGGAGCAGAAGCGGTTGATGGTGAGCGCCGAGACTTCGACTGGCAGCCCGGCGCGCAGCGAGGCGATGCGGGCCACATTCATGCCTTGCTCGGCCTCGGGCATGGCGCAGCCGAGGATAACGTCTTCGATCTCTTTGGCGTCGAGCTGCGGAACTCGCTCTAGCGCGCCCTTAATGGCGACTGCGGCAAGTTCATCGGGACGTGTGGCGCGGAGCGTGCCTTTATAGGCGCGTCCCACAGGCGTGCGAACGGACGAGGCGATGACGACTTCACGCATGGGAATCTATTTTAATGTATTCAATCGTCGCGCTGGGCTTGGGGATCGGCTCACCATGCTCACGCCGGCCTGCGAGGTAGAGTTCCATCGCTCCGCGAATGAGCTCCTTCACTTCATCCAGCGTTTTTCCTTCTGCTGTGAGCCCAGGCAGGTCCGGAGAGTAGGCGCTCCAACCTTCGGCTAACTTCTCGTAGATCACGAGGTACTCCATAGCGCGCGCCACCAAAGGTATTGTTCAATGTTTCAAGCAGAATGTCTACCGATGGAGGTTCGCGACGGTAACCAGCATTTCACTTGGCCGGAGCGTAGAAATAATAATCGGCGGTGTAACTGCTCTTGGTCTCGGAGTCGCGGTGCGATGCATCGCAGCCCTCATCCGGAGGCTGGCCACCTTTGGTGTGAACCCGCTGAATCGTCGTCACGTTACTCAGTAAACCGTTTCCAGAGTGGCTCACAACCTTCACCAACAACCATGAAATTGAATCCGGATCCAACGAGTTAATGTGGGCCGCGGCTTTGCCTATGACTTCGCTGCCATCGGTCAACTTCCATGAAGGCCCGGCGGAATGATGGCCGATTACTTTGTCTTTCCGGTCGTGCAACTCAGCATCGGGCGCTTTGAGCGTCCAGCCGAATTTGCCGTCAGCGCCAGCCGTGCAGGTATAGATTTGCGATCCGATCGCATGCGTGTAGAGAACAACTTCTTCTCCCGCAGGAACCTGAATGGCATCGGGAACGTCGGGCGGAGCGTCTTTCGGCGTGGGTGTTTGAGCGACTCCGAAGGTCGTGAACACGAGGAGACCCATTAGGGCGATAAGAGCGGACGCAAGTCTTTGCATGATTCTTAATTGTAGCGCTTGCTCCCGCGGATTTCTCGTGCAAAAAGTCTTTTCAAACCGGGATGCGAAAAGATATCCGAATTTGAGGCCGTGGCGGCATCAATTTCTCAGCGTCTTCCCGGTCTTCAGCGTGTATTGAATCCGCTCCTGTGACTTCTTCTCGCCGCACAGCGATTTGAAACCTTCACGCTCCAGGTCGAGGATGTACTGCTCGCTTACCAGCGAGCCGGGGGTGACATTTCCGCCGCAGAGCACTTCAGCGATCTTTGTTGCCAGCTTCACTTCGTATTCAGTGATGTAATCGCCCTGGCGCATCATGTGAACGCCCATCCTGAGTGTGGCCAGAAGGCTTTCGCCTGGGGCCGGGATGTCGGTGCGCGGCACTGGTGGCTCATATCCGGCGCGAACCAGTTCGAGCGCGCGGGCCTTGGCGTCCGTGAGTACGCGTTCGCGATTCATGGTGATGCGGTCGCTCTCAGCGAGGAAGCCGAGGCCACGCGCTTCATGCGTCGAGGTTGCGACCTTGGCCGTGGCAATGGTTTCGAAGGCACGCTTCATGGCTTCGAGCATCTCAATCGATCCCGCGAGCGCATCAGGCGAGGTTTTTCCACCACGCGCTGCAGCAGCGCCGTCGACGGCACGCAGCAGCATCTCTTTGCATCCTCCACCACCAGGAAGCAACCCAACGCCGACTTCAACGAGACCCGTGTAAAGTTCGGCGTGAGGCTGGCGAGCTGCGGCATGCAGAGAAATTTCCGTGCCGCCGCCCAGGCACAATCCGAACGCCGAAACAACCACCGGCTTAGGCGAAAATTTAATGGCTTGCGTCATGCCCTGGAATTGACGGATCGCAAGGTCAACATCGTCCCATTCTTCTTCCTGCACGCTCATGAGCAGCAGCATGAGGTTCGCGCCAACGGAAAAATTCGTGGCGTCATTGGTGATGACGAAGGCGTCGAAGGCATTGCCGGGGCCGTTAGGTTTTAGGGTCTGACTAATTAAGCTGATGATGTCGGAGCCGAGCGAGTTCATCTTGCTGTGAAACTCGATGCAGGCCACGCCATCGCCGAGATCGACCAAAGATGCTCCCGAATTTTTCTTTACCACCCCGTTGGATTTCTTCGCGACCGTAACCGACCACACGCCTTCTGGAACCTGAACCGCTTCCCAGTTCTCAGTTCTCAGTTCCCAGTAATTGCGTCCCGACGGCGCTTTTGGATCGTCGGTGTACCAGGATTTCTTACCTGAAGCGAGCAACTTCTCGACGTTAGCCGCGATCGGTCGGCCTTCTTTCTTCATGCGAGTGACAGTGGCTTCCACGCCCGCCGCATCCCAAAGCTCGAACGGTCCAAGTTCCCAATTGAAGCCAAGACGCATGGCGCGGTCGATTTCCACGATCGAGTTGGAAATCTCAGGCACGCGGTTCGCGGAGTAGGTCCATAAATCTGTGAGAGTCGACCACAGGAATGCACCTGCTTTGTCGCCTTTCTGCGGGCTGCCTTCAAGGCCGAGTAACATGCGCAGGCGTGCGCCGGTGTCTTCAATGTTCTTCGCCATGTCGAGTGCGGCGAACTTCGGTTTCTGCCGGGGATGGTATTCGAGAGTCTTCCAGTCGAGCGCCAGGCGCTCATCTTCCTCGCCAGATTCGGCGGACGAGAGCGCCCGCCCCACATTTTTTTTATAAAAACCACCTTTGGTTTTGTCGCCCAGCCATTTGCGCTCGAGCATCTGCGTAAAGAAGTCAGGCAGGCGCAGATCGCTGCGCTCGTCGTGGACGTTCGCGGTCATATTGCTTACCACATGCCCCAGAATGTCCAGCCCAACCAAATCGATCGTGCGGAAGGTCGCTGACTTCGGCCAGCCCACGGCCTGTCCCGTGAGCGCGTCCACATCTTCAATGATCAGATCCATCTCCTGCATCAGGCGCATAACGTTCAACACCGAAAATGTGCCTATGCGGTTGCCGATGAAGTTGGGCGTGTCTTTTGCGAGGACGACGCCCTTGCCAAGGCGCACATCGCAGAAGTGGGACACGGCGTCGATCGCAGCCGGATCGGCTTCCGCAGTGGGGATAAGTTCAAGCAAACGCATGTAGCGGGGCGGGTTGAAAAAGTGTGTGCCGAACCACGAGCGACGGAAATCGTCGGAGAATCCTTCAACGATTTTTCCCACAGGCAGGCCGCTGGTATTGGTTGTAACGATGGTGCCGGGCTTGCGAATGGCTTCAACTTTGCGCAGAAGCGCGCGCTTTAGGTCGAGATTCTCAATCACGGCTTCGATAATCCAGTCCACTTCTACCAGCTTCTTGAGATCGTCGTCAAAATTGCCAACGGTGACGAAGCGGGCCAGCGAGGGATCCATGAAGGCTGCGGGCTTCGACTTCTTAGCCGCGTCGAGGCCGGCGGCGGCGATCTGGTTACGCGCCGCGGCACCAGCTCCGGGCGCAATATCTGCTGAAACGATATCGAGCAGGTAGCTGGGGATGCCAGCATTAGCGAAGTGAGCGGCAATGCGGGCGCCCATGGTTCCGGCACCGAGGATGGCAACTTTATTAATGCGTTTCATAATCAAGCCTCGATAAACGTCCCCTAGGGCAGTTTATCCACCGCCCAGTCGTTGTGACCAGTGTCCACAATCACAATGCTGGAGAATCGCCGGTGGGCGCGGGCATTTTTCGATTCGGCGCTGACAAACACGACGGGGAACTCATAGCGTCCATGTTTCAACAGTTTGCCGTGCTCGATTTCATAAGCTGCAAGAGAAAGATTGGAGTTGGAAAAAAATCCCTCCAGAACGTCCGTCGTAACTTTCTCCCTGGCGTGGCTCGTCAGCAGCGCCATCCCGTTTTCGACGTCGCCGGTTTGCCAGGCTTGCAGAAAGTGATCGGCAGCGGCGAGCGCCGGGAGATAGCTGGGATCGAAAGTCGACGCAGGCGGAGTTTTTGCGGCCAAAGACGACAGCAGCAACGACGTGAATACGAGCAGTGACAGCCACAGCCGGCGGGACCTCGGCGCTACAAAAGCAGCTACAAAAGTCAACTGGCTAAGGCGCATGCGTTCATTATGCGGGATGTGGCGACAGAGGAGAAACTAGCAATCTCCCTCGGCAGACAACTCGCCGTGCGCTTTCAGATACTCCAGCGCCCGCCGTACCATCTGTTTCTCTCCCTTGTAGGCAAGCAGCGTCGCGGCATCTTCCAGCCTCACCCAACGGGCGCGGGCAACTTCAATTCGCATTTCAGGCGCGATGTCATTGATGCGGCCGGATTGGTAATTCATGAGATAGAAGCTGACGATTTTGAAGACCCGCTCACCGTCGCCCCATGTGCGCGTGTAAACATACTTGCTGTCGCCCAACTTTACGACCGGCTCAGCGGTCACTCCAGTCTCCTCGTAGACCTCACGGAGGGCGGTTTGCAGCGGTTTCTCGCCGGGATCCACCAAGCCCTTGGGCAGGGCTAACACAGATTTTGACTTTGGGGCGCGCCGGTTGCCGCTCGCGGCACCTCGTTCTTCTTCGAGGGGCAGTTCGATGGCGGCCATCCACCACTCACCGCCCCGCCTTCGAACGACCACCCCTCCCGAAGATATTTCCCGTAGCATGGCCTGTAACTTACTAGAACAAAAAGAGTTAGTTTCGCATTTCGCCGTGGCGCTTCACGGTTGACCTAAGCCAAAGATACAGCCTTTTCCCATCCAAAAGTAATGTAAGAATGGCACCGTTGTGCTCTGCAGCAGAAAAGGCATTTATGGCATCTTATCAAGTAGTTCGATATGGAAGTGGAAGTCGAAGTGGCCTGTGAAAGCAGGCAGGTGGGTTGCAGTGAAGAGTCTCGACAGGATCGTTCGATCGGTCCAGGCCTTTGGACGGGAACTCTCCCGTAAAGGCGCAGCGGCTGAGCCACGGGTTCCTGCCATTGGTGTAGCGCTCGGTGGCGGTTTCGCGCGGGGCATGGCGCACATCGGAGTCCTGAAGGTCCTCGAAGAAGAAGACATTCCGGTTCGCATTGTCGCGGGTACCAGCGTGGGCGCACTAATTGGCGCAGCCTACTGCAGCGGCCTTTCCATCGAAGAACTGGAAAAGGTGGCGCACTCGGTTCGCTTTACTACCTTTGCCCGCTGGACGGTTTCCCGTTACGGCTTCGCCTCCAATGACCGCATGGTGACGTTCCTTGCCCGCACGCTAAAGGTAAAAACCTTCGAAGAGTTGCGTATCCCACTCGGCGTGACGGCCACCGATTTCAATAGCGGCGAAGGCGTAGTCTTTCATTCTGGTTCAATTATCGATCCGGTGCGCGCCAGTTGCGCCTATCCCGGAATGTTTCTGCCGGTAAACATTCGCGGACGATGGCTGGTCGATGGCATGCTTTCTTACCCCGTACCCACGCGCCCGCTGCGAGAAATGGGCGCGCAGCGTGTGCTGGCGGTGCACTTGAAGGGACAGTGGTCTAAAGATGGCGCACCGCGGCATCTTTTCGACGTGATCGGACAATCTTTCGCCATAGCCCAGGACCAGATGAGCCATCTCTGGCGAGGTGCCGCGGATTTAGTGGTCGAACCCGACGTTGCCTGCTTCGCCTATGACGACTTCAAGCGTGCCGGCGAACTGATCCGCTCGGGAGAAGCAGCCATGCGAAAAGCTTTGCCCGAAGTGCGGAAGTGGATGGAGTTGCCGGAGGCATCAGTCCCCGCAAAAGCCCGGCCCGTGGTGGCGCGCCCCGCGCCCATGTCCGCGGATTAAATGCAGCTCTTCTCGATTGCCGGTGTTGCAACGTCTTAGGGTTCGGTGCGCTCCAAACTACGGAACGACCATGTATACCGCCCCCTCGCCGCCGGCTCCCCCGATAGGAGTGACACCGTAAAGTTCGCCGTGCTTGCCTAAGATAACGCCGGCGAGAGGCTCAGAGCCGTCTTTGGCCGTAGCGGGGAAGTCATGGAGTATGGTCTCAGTCCAGTCAGCACTTCCAGCCGCAGGCGGGCTCAGCTCGAAGACGGTGCCGCAATATTCTTCATCATACGACCTGCAGGCACCACCGTTCTCGCCGCCGTACTCCGTCGTGCCATAAAGATTTCCGGCTCTATCGAAAACTAAATCGACTGCGGCAGGTCCCGTGCCATCGTTTCCGCCGGTGAAGTTATGGAGGACGTTTTCGGTCCAGGTACCACCCACAACCGCAGGAGGTACCAACTGGAAGACGTCACAGCAGGTGGTGCCATAGAGGACCCCATCGCCGTGAAGGGTCAGACTGCCCCCAGGGTTGCCAGAATCGGTGGTCGCGGTACCGAACTGGTATAGGATTCGGAATCCCCATGTTGATTCACCGGCAGCGGGAGGGGTGAGCCGGTAGACATTGCCAATAATATGACGTCCACCCCTATTGGTTTCGCCGTAAAGGTTGCCCCGGGTGTCGAATATTGGAGATCCTATCGGAAACCAGCCCTGGGGGCCATTGAAATAATGGAGCACAGTTTCCGTCCACGGCGCGCCTGGCGTGGCAGGGGGCTCTAGTTTATACACTATGCCGCAGCCCAAAGTAGCGCAGAAATCATTGCCGCCACTGCCGGTATACGGGATGCCGCCAATAGAGGTCACGCCATAGAGATTGCCCGAGTGATCGAAGGCCACTCCGGCGCCCACGGGATGTGCACCGTCGGCAGGTCCCCCGAGAAAACTGTGGAGGATTGACTCGGTCCATTGGCCTCCCCCAGCAGCGGGAGGCGTTAATTCAAAAACGGTGCCCAAGCCGGCGGCTCCGCCGTTGGTTGTGGTGCCATAAAGATTGCCGGCCGCGTCAAAGATGACTCCGGCGTTCGGATTCTGACCATCGCTGCCACCGGTGAAGCTATACAGCACGGTCTCAGTCCATTGGGTGCTTGGAGGCGCGGGCAGCGACAGTTCGAATACAATTCCGGACTCAAAAGCCCCGCAGACGGGCGTGGTGCCATAAAGATTGCCCACACTATCGGCAACCAGGGTTGCCTGGGGCTTGCACCCTGTAACTATGGGGCGAGCGGTTCGTGGAAAAGAATAAATTACGGTTTCAGTTGAAGCAGCGGCGACAGCGGCTGCTGCGAACAACATGGCCACGAGGACAGCGAGCAATCCGCCGCGAACAAGTAGAGATGGTTTGCAGGTCATGGCAAGAATCTCCTAAGGCTTTAAGGTTGGCGTACACCGGGGAAGGGCTCGCATCAAGCCTGGGCGAGCAACCGCCACAAATTGTATGCCTGGTCTCGGTATGTTGCAACGTTTCCGCGCTTATCGCCTCGCCGCCCGAAGTGGGCCACATTCTAAAGTTTTGTCGCGAGTTCCAGCATTCCCGCTTTCATGCTCCTCTCGACTTGCACCGCACCACCTTCAGCGCTAGGATTCACCTGCTGTTGGAAGTGGAACTCCAATTTTCATCCGCAGTGGAGGTGACCTATGAAACGCAACCCAGGGTCGCTGGTGCTGGTTGCCGTTTTCCTCTCCTCTCTTTGCATCTCGGCGGAATCCGTCGCGCAGACAAACACCATTGTGATTCCCGCGGGCACGCCCGAAGATCACGATCTGCAGGCCATTTCGAATGAGCAGGACGCGGCCAAGAAACTCGCTCTGTACCAGGATTTTGTGCAGAAGTATTCTTCGAACCCTGCGGCCGTGGCCTATGGAGACTGGCAGCTTGCGCAGGCCTACCAGGCTACCGGAGATTTAAACAAGGCGCTGGAGTATGGAGATAAGGCCTTGGTCGGGTCGCCGCGGAATCTCGATATCCTCGTCTCGCAGGCGAGTATTGCCCAACAGGCGAAGGATAACGGCAAGTTAATGGATTACGCTGCCAGGGGCGGGGAAGTTTGCCACTCCATTGACACGCAACCGAAGCCGGAAGGCTTGACCGACGAGGCTTTCAAAGAGCAACTGGTGGATGAAAAAAGTGCGGCCAAGAACTCATGCAATTTTCTCGAGTCGGCGGCTTTTAACGTGATTGCCAGCGAGGACAATGCGAAGAACCGGATGGTGGCCATCGATAAGTTCTCCACGGCGTTTCCGGACTCTGCGTTTCAGGATCAGGTTTCAAGCCACGCCATGTATACGCTCGGTCCGGGACAGTTGAACGATCAGGCGCGTCTGTTCGCGTATGGAGAGAAAACGCTGGCGGCGAACCCGAACTCACTGCCCGCATTGCTGCTGCTGGCGGGCTCCTACGTTGACGACCCCCGCGCCGGCAGCGTAGGCAAGGCGATCTCCTACTCCCAGAAGGCGATTACGGTCGCCAATGCGGATGCACCGGACGCCGACAAGTCGCGCAAACTTTCGGCGGGCGCGGCGCATTCGATTGTGGGATACGCTTACATCAAGCAAGACAAGACTGCAGCGGCCATTCCGGAACTAAAGACGGCAGTAGCGCTACTCAAAGGTCAGGACGATCAGCAGTACTCTATCGCGCTCTATCGTTTGGGTTTTGCCTACGCCAAGCTCAGCAAAACGACCGAAGCGCGCGACGTATTAACCGAAGCTGTGAAGATTCCCGGCCCGGTGCAGGCCATGTCGCAGGATCTGCTCGCTAATGTGAATGCGGCGCGGGCGAAAGGGAAGTGAGAAGGATTCTAAGAATTCCTTGCATCGACCGTCGTAGATGACTAGAATGACTATCATGACCTCCTGAAGATTGGAGAAGGAATTCTTTATGGGCGCGCAAAACTGGACAGTCGCCGAGGCCAAAGCAAAATTCAGCGAGATCATCGATCGAGCTATGTCCGAAGGTCCACAAACCATCACACGGAAAGGCCGTACCGCGGCTGTTGTGGTGGGAGCTGAAGAATGGCAACGAAAGACCAAGCGTGCGGGAAGCCTGGCAGAATTTTTCGCCGGATCCCCTCTCCGGGGATCGGGTCTGAAGTTCCACAGAAATAAATCGAAAGGCCGCAAGATTAGCCTGTGAATTTTCTTCTGGATACGAATGCCGTTTCCGAGTGGGTCAAGCCGCGGCCCAATCCTGGGGTGATCCGCTGGATGGAATCGGCCGACGAGGACCGCGTCTTCCTTAGCGTGATCTCACTGGCCGAGTTGCGTTACGGTGCAGAGCGCATGCCCGCGGGTGCGCGGCGCCATCGTATCGAGGAATGGTTGCGAGACGACTTGCCGCTTAGATTCGAAGGCCGAATTTTATCCATCGATGATCACGTGGCAGAAGCCTGGGGAAGAACCGTGGCGCGCGCCGAGTCTGCGGGCCGGCCCATGAGCGCAATGGATGCGTTTCTAGCCGCAACTGCGGAGCATTATCGCCTAACTCTGGTCACGCGCAACGTTTCGGACTTTCCACTGCTGAAGGCGGTAGTCAATCCGTGGTCATAGACCGAATCCGGTAGAATAAAGGTTTTCACCGAACCTCTTGCTTCATTCTGATCTCATCCTGTTTTCGCTGGCCGCATGGTCCGCCCCCAAGGGCGTTCTGCCCTATCTCCGCCAGCATCTCTTGGATAAGACTTTTCAGGGTCTGTACCACACGGATGCTTTCGATCGCGCCCTACTGGTTCCTTATTTCATCGTGCTGATCCTGCTTGCAGCCTACGGGATGCACCGCTACATTCTGGTTTATCTGTATTACAAGCATAAGGAAAAGCGGACAACCGAACCGGCGGCGTACTTCGAGGATTTACCGCGGGTGACCGTGCAACTCCCGATCTTTAACGAGCAGTATGTGGTCGAGCGCCTGCTTGAATCGATTTGCAAGCTGAAATATCCGCGGGAAAAACTGGACATCCAGGTACTCGATGATTCCACCGACGAAACCGTCGAAGTGGCGCAGAATCTGGTCGAGCGCTATGCGGCGCTGGGAAATCCTATCAGCTACCTTCACCGCACCAACCGTAAAGGTTACAAGGCGGGAGCGCTGGCCGAGGGTTTGAAAACTGCGAAGGGCGAATTCGTCGCCATCTTCGATGCCGACTTCACCCCGCCTGAAGATTTTCTGCTGCGCACGATTCATCACTTCACCGATCCCAGAATCGGCATGGTACAAACGCGCTGGACGCACATCAACCGCGATTATTCGTTTCTCACGCAGGTGGAAGCGATTCTGCTCGACGGTCACTTCGTGCTCGAGCACTCCGGACGCGCGCGCAGCGGCGTCTTCTTCAACTTCAATGGCACTGCCGGAGTTTGGCGCCGCGCGGCGATTGACGAAGCCGGCGGGTGGCAGCACGACACACTTACCGAAGATACTGATCTTTCCTACCGCGCTCAGCTTAAGGGATGGAAGTTCATCTATCTGCAGGATGTCGAGTGTCCCGCCGAATTGCCGGTGGAGATGACGGCGTTCAAGACTCAGCAAGCGCGCTGGGCCAAGGGGCTGATCCAGACGGGAAAAAAGATTTTGCCGCGCGTGCTGCGCAGTGACGCTCCGCTGCACACCAAGATCGAAGCCTGGTATCACCTGACGGCGAACCTCAGCTATCCGTTGATGATCGTCCTATCGGTGTTGATGTTGCCGGCGATGATCATCCGCTTTTATCAGGGATGGTTCCAGATGCTCTTCATCGACCTGCCGCTCTTTATGGCGTCGACATTTTCGATTTCCAGTTTCTATTTGGTTTCGCAGCGCGAGCTTTTTCCCAAGACCTGGCCGCGGTCACTATTGTATTTGCCATTTCTTATGGCGCTCGGAATTGGATTGACCATTACCAACACCAAGGCCGTGATCGAGGCGCTTATCGGAAAAGAGAGCGCCTTCGCGCGCACGCCCAAATACCATGTGGAGTCGAAAAAAGACAAAGTGGGTGCGACCAAGTATCGCAAGCGCCTGGGTTGGGTGCCGTGGCTCGAATTGGTGATTGGTAGCTACTTCGCTCTCACGGTGTACTATGCGATCCAAAACGAGAACTACGTTACGATTCCATTTCTTCTTCTCTTCGTGGTGGGCTACTGGTACACAGGCCTGATGTCTCTGCTGCAAGGCCGTTTCGGAGGCGCATCGCTCCGAAGCACCACCCACACCAAGCCATTCCCCGTGGGTGTGTGAATTGTGTGCTGCTTACCGACACATCGGCGCTTACGCTTTTATTCGCTGCAGCACTCAATTACAATCCCCTCGCCAGAATTCTAGAACCACAAGGACGAATTTCACGATGCGAAAGCCGCAGCTCTCTTTTCTCCTGGCAGGTTTATTTATTAGCCTTTTCCTGCTGTCCTCAAGCGAGTCGAGTCGAGCGCTCGATCGCCAGCCGAACTCCGATTATCACGCTCGCCGGGAAGCACTGGCGAAGAAAACCGGGGGCGTGGTGGTTCTGTTCGCGCCCATGGAAAGTGAAGGGCCGAATGATCTTTACGGTTTTCGCCAGGAAGATAATTTTTACTATCTCTCTGGATTAACTGAGCCGGGCGCGGCATTGTTGATCGCGCCGTCCGCCGAAACCAAAGGCGACGTGGGTGCCCGCTCCTACACTGAGATTCTCTTTCTACCTCCACGCAATCTGACGCAGGAGAAATGGACGGGGCCGAAACTCGGTCCGGAAAACCCGGAGGCTCCCAAGATAACTGGTTTCGACCGCGTGGAAGACATGACCAAATTGCCTGAGAATGTGATGCAGGCGATCTCCGGCGTGCATCCCGTGGTTTATACCGACGTTGCTGTGGGCGGACAGACCTCGGCGAGCGCCGGGCCGCTGGAGTTTTTGAAGAATGTGAATTCATTTCTCGGCTTTCAGGACGTGAAGCCGATGATTTATTCGCTCCGCACCACCAAAGACGCAGGAGAACTTGCGTTAATCCGCAAGGCAGTCGATGCCTCCGTAGCGGCGCACTTCGCGGCGTTCCGTGCCATTAAGCCGAATGTGAACGAGCGTGAAATTTCGGCGCTTATGCAATATGAGTGGGGCAAGCGCGGCTGCGAGCGGCCGGCTTACGCGCCCATCGTCGGCTCCGGGTACTATTCCACGGTGCTGCACTATTCCGATGACGACAACGTCATGAAGTCCGGAGATGTAGTCGTGATCGACGCCGCCGGCGAGTATTCGATGTACGCCTCCGACATTACCCGCACGTTCCCTATCAACGGTCACTTCACCACGCGCCAACGCGAGATCTACGACATTGTTCTCGGAGCGCAACAGGCGGCAGAGGCGGCTTTCAAGTCGGGCAAGTCAACCATGAAACGCGATGACCCGAACTCGCTTTACAAAGTCGCCTACGATTACATCAACACTCACGGCAAAGATCGGCACGGCGATACGCTAGGGAAATACTTCATTCACGGCCTGGGCCATCCCGTGGGACTCAACGTACACGATTCCACCGATCACGATGCTTCACTGGGACCCGGACAAGTTTTCACCATCGAGCCAGGGATATACATTCCCGAGGAAAATCTTGGAGTACGCATCGAAGACGATTACTACGTGGACCCGGACGGCAAGCTGATCAAGTTGAGCGCGGCGCTGCCCTCGAAAGCTGAGGATGTGGAGAAGCTGATGGCAGGAAAGTAGTACTTTCGCTTTCCTCCGCTACAGTTGCTTCAGTTTCAGTCGACGTAGCACATCTGCTTCGACTGAGAATCGCGCATCTGGATCGGCGTTAAATCGTGCTTCAAGTTCGTAGGCTTGCTTCTCAAGTGGTATCTCCTCATACGAACCGCCGTCTAGAAACCCGCGCACATAGTGCTCCGCGAATCCCTCTAACCCGAGATGAGTGTACTGAACGCAGTGAACTAGCTCATGAAAAAGGAGAGAGCGCGTGAGCGGTTCGACATGCACAATCACGTCTTGAAAGGTAACGCCCGCCATCTCAGAGAACAGAGGCGCATTCGCGATGCCTAAACTATGCGCTGCCGATAGAAAGAGGGTTCGGGGGCTCTTCCTTGTGCGACTCTTACCTTGTCCAGCAACCCTTTCGAAAAAAATTGTTGCAACGCGGCTTTGCGGCTGGTCTCGAGCGGCCCAGCCTTGCGAGCGAACGATGCCCGCTGTTCTGAGATATAGGTTGCGACCCAACTTGTGAGTTCCAGGATCTGGGCTTCGGAAAATCTTGGAAATGGCATAGGCTGCCCTACGAAATGTATTCCCGGATGTATTCATCCTGCGTGTGTGCTATTTGAAACAGGTCGCCGTCGAAAATTATCTTACCGTCGCGCAGGATCAGAAAGCTCATGGGCACATCGCAATGCTGGCCGGGCGGTAGCGCAATCATGCCGTTAGTTTTCTGGTCGAACTGATGCGTGGCCATGGTGAAGGCATCCTGCAGGCGGTGCGTTACCAGCAGGGCGCTCGTCTTATACACGTCGCGCTGCTTCATAATCAATTCGATGATGGTGTTCGAGGTCACCGGATCGAGGCCTCCGGTCGGTGAATCATAAAGCAACAATTCCGGTTGCGTGATAATCGCCCGCGCGATGGCTACGCGCCGCCGCATGCCTCCGGAAAGCTCCGCTGGATCGAGATCGAGCGTGTGTTCCAGTTCCACGAAGCGCAAAGCCTCTCGCACCCTGCGGTCAATATCTTCGTCATAGATGCCATGCTCCTCCGTGAGCCGGTATGCGACGTTTTCGCGCACGGTCATAGAATCGAAGAGAGCGCTCTCCTGGAAGACCATCCCAATCTTGCCACGCAGCTCGAACAGATCTTGCTCGCGCATCTGAGTGATATCTTCCCCGAGCACAACAATGCGTCCAGAGTCCGGACGGATCAGTCCGAGAGCCAGCTTCAAAAGCAGGCTCTTGCCGGAACCGGCCACGCCGAATATTGCCTTAGTCTCGCCACGGTTCAGATGAAAAGAAACGCCGCGCAGAACGTGGTTGTCCACAAACGAGAGCACAACATCTTCAAACACGATGGCTGGCGAGGCAGGTTCTGTCGTTGCAACAATAGCGGAGTCGAGGGGCAAGGTCGGCGCGGACATGCGATTAATGGAACGAGAGTACAGCCATCAGGAATCGAGTCACAAAAAAGTCGAGCACAAGAATCAGCACGGAAGATGCCACCATGGCCTGCGTGGTGGCGCGGCCCACGCCCTGGGTTCCACCCCGGGCATTCATACCGTAAAAGCAGCCGATGGTCGCAATGACGAAGCCGAACAGAACTGGCTTGATCAAGCCCATGAAGACATCCTGAAACACCAGCGCTTGCCAGGCATTGGCCCAGTATTGCCGGGCATCCAGGCGGAGCAGTACCTTGGCGACCATAAGCCCGCCGGCCAAACCCACCACGTCAGAAATAATGGCGAGAAAGAACAGCATGAATACCGAAGCCACCACTCGCGGAGTGACCAGCTTCTTCATGGGATCGGTGCCCAACGCGCGCATAGCATCGATCTGCTCGGTTACCATCATTGAACCCAACTCGCTGGCCATGCCGGACGAATTCCTACCGGCCACCATCAGGCTGGTCAATACCGGGCCCAGCTCACGCACCATCGAGGTCGAGACCAGCGTTCCCACCAGAGTTATGGAACCGAAACGCTCCAGAGTATTGGAAGCCTGCAGCGCCAGCACGGCTCCGGTAAAAAAGCCGGTAAGTACCACGATGGGCAGAGATCCCACGCCGATCGCATCCGCCTGCCGCACCATATCGCCGAAATAGAAGGGTGTCCGGAAAAGATTGGCGACCGCCTGAGTTGAAAACAGGAGGTAATCCTGAACCGTCTGGACTTTCTCTTTGGCGAGATCCGTGGGCGAAATGAATTCCATGCGGTTCGGAGAAGCGTTGCGATAGGCTGCCTCGCTTTTCCGAACTATAGCAGAGAACACCACCGGCCTTCAGGGAAGACGGAGTAACTCTGCCGGAGCCTTAACGAAGAGACCTGCTGTCGGAGGTTTCCAGGCGAGTAAGTTTGGCTGCCGCCAGCTTTCTTAGGCGTGCGTTGTGCTCGTGTAGAGCGGACTTGAGCTCTGCGATCGCCGGACCGACTTCTTCTTCGCCCGCGACGATCACCTTGGCGCACAACTCACGTATGCGATCTTCCAGGCGGCGCGATGGCATCCTTTGAGGATGGGGGAATAACGCTCGAAAAATCCATACAGCGTTTAACGTAGGCAGGAACCAACTGAGACTCTCTACGGTATTATCTAACTAATTTCCCTGGGGCTCCGTCAGGGGTTTTTGCCAAATGCTCTTTTCTGGCATGGAAGAGGCGATTGATTTCGCTCACTAGCTCCAGCAGTTTTTTCGGATTCTTCTCAACCGCGGCTCGTTCGCACAAGGCCATCCATTGCTGCTCATGCTGAATCTTCTCCCGCAGCGCCACTTTGAGGTCGGATATTGTCCTATCTACCTGCGCTGAATCGGTCGCGGATGAAGCCTTGGAATAGACCTCCTTGTTAGGATCGCCAGGATTTGTCATACGGCTTAGGATGCGGAACACGCTGTGCGGCAGGATGCAGTGAATTCTGTAATTAGAGTCGGAGGCTCGTGCAGGTGAGAATTAGGTGAGGATACTTAAGACACGAGGAAGCCCGAAGCGAAAAGTGCGTTACCCTCGAGTTTTCTTCTTGATCTCGATGTTCAGCCGGCGGATTTTCTGATTCAGCGTGGAGAGTGGCACCTTGAAATGCTCCGCGGCTTCAGTCTGATTCCAGTTACATTTCTCCAGCATGTCGGTGATGATGCGTCGCTCCACATCTTCCACAATTTCAAACAGCGACGCATCCGCGGGAGGATCATGCAGAGTGAACGACGATCCGCGGCCCAGCAGATTATCGGGTAGCAGGTCGATGGTGATATCGATTCCCGAAGACAGTACAACCGCGCGCTCGATTACATTTTCCAGTTCGCGAACGTTGCCCGGCCACGAATAAGACATCAATGGCCGCAATGTTTCCGGCGTGATACGCCGCGCTGGGCGGTCGTTCTCTTCGGCATACTTCTTCAGGAAGAATTGCACCAGCAGAGGAATGTCTTCTCTCCGCTGACGCAGGGGTGGCAGCTCAATGGTGATCACGTTCAGCCGGTAAAACAAATCCTCGCGGAAGCGGCCTTCGCGCACCAGCGTTCGCAGATCTACGTTAGTGGCGGCAATGATACGTACATCCACTTGAACTTCCTGCACTCCACCCAGGTGCATGAACCTGCGGTCTTGCAGCACACGCAAAATTTTGGCCTGCGTCTCCAGGCTCATGGTGGCAATTTCATCGAGAAAGAGAGTGCCGCGATCCGCAATCTCAAACAAGCCCTTCTTGGAGGCGATGGCGCTGGTGAACGCGCCTTTCACATGGCCAAAGAGCGTGGACTCCAGCAAATCAGTTGGCATCGAGCCGGTGTTAACCGGGACGAATGGCCGGTCGTGGCGCGGAGAATTCAGATGCAGCGCCTTGGCAATAATCTCCTTGCCTGTCCCGCTCTCGCCCTGCAGGAGAACGGTCGAGCGGCTGTTGGCGACCTGCGCGACGAGGTCGAATATCTTGAGCATCGGCTCACTTTTGCCGACGATGTTTTCGAAGTTGTAGCGCTGCTTAAGGGCGCGCTTTAACTGCACGTTCTCTTCTTCGGCACGACGCCAGCCCACAGCCGCGCGCACGTCAGCCAGAAGTTTTTCGTTGTCCCATGGTTTCTGAACGAAGTTGGCTGCGCCGGACTGCATGGCGCGCACCGCGTTCTCCACTGTGCCGTAGGCGGTGATCATGATCACGGGCAGTCCGGTTTCGTGGGAGCGAATCTCGGCCAGAATCTCCATGCCGTTGCGCCCGGGCAGGGTCAGGTCGAGCAGGATGAGGTCGAATGGATGTTCCCCGATGCGCTGTAAGCCGGCTTCTCCGCTGACCGCGGTTTCCACGGCGAAGCCTTCCATCTCCAGCAAAGTCTGAAGAGATTCGCGGATTTCGGCTTCGTCGTCAATGATAAGCACCGCGCCCGCCAGGCCCGGATTCCCATTCGACGCCGCACGCGAAATGACTGCACCTTCAGACATATGCTGCCTCAGACTTGTACTCCGTAGCCATGCTTGGCTTAGATGCGTTTTGTTTAGATGTGCTCTGCTTAAACATGCTTTGTTTAAGCATGGACAGCCTTCCTGCTCAGGGGGAAATCCAGCGTGAACGTTGTTCCTGAGCCGGGACGGCTTTCCACACGAATCTTGCCCGCATGTTCCTGGATAATGCCGTAGGTGACAGATAGGCCAAGGCCAGTGCCGCGGGCCTGGCCTTCACGAGGCGCAGTCTTGGTGGTAAAAAAAGGATCGTAAATGCGCTGGATGTTCTCGGGCGCAATACCGGTTCCGGTGTCGGAGACAGATACGCTCACGCTCTCGCCGTTAAGCGTGGCCACGCGCAATGTCCCCCCGCCCGGCATGGCGTCCTTGGCATTGAGAAACAGATTCAGGAACACCTGCTGCAGCCTGCCTGGATTTCCCTGAATGGCAGGCAGCTTGGGCGCGAGCGTGTTCTGCACTTCGACTTTTGCAATCTTGAACTGGTGTTCCAGCAGCGCCAGAGTATCGGCAATCACTTTGTTCACATCCACATCGCCGATTTCGCTTCCGCTGGTGCGGGAGAAGTTCAGCAGATTGTTTACGATCTCCGAGGCGCGGAAAGTTTGCCGCGTGATCTTTTCCAACAGTCCCGACTTCTGCGGATCGCCCTGCAGTTGTTTGCCGAGCATCTGCGTATAGGACGAGATCACGGCTAAGGGGGTATTCACTTCGTGAGCCACGCCGGCTGCAAGCAATCCGATCGAAGAAAGTTTGTCGGCCTGGGAAAGCTGAGCTTCTAGGTCGACCCGCTCAGTAATGTCGTCCATGATAATGAGCCGCCCGATCACCTGGAATTTGCGCGTGACCAGCGGCGCGATGGCCACGTTCACAGTGCGGACTTCGCCCGCGGGCGTCTTGAGCCGGAATTTGTATAGATTGCGAATGCCCGGCTCCTGGCTCAGGCGAGTGAATTCTTCGACGAACTCTGCCGGGAAAATGGTCTTGAGCGGCTGGGTCAGAGTCTGCCAGCGCGGCACCGCGTACATCACTTCCATCTGCGCGTTCCAGCTCTCGATGCGGTCTTCCATGTCGAGCGCCATCACGCCCACATTGATGGATTCAACGATGTTCTCGTTGAAATCTTTCAACCGTTCGTACTCGGCAGCTTTCTGCTGCAATGAGGCGTAGAGTTGCCCGTTCTGAATCGCCACGCCGAGGTAGCCGCCCAAAGTTTCCAGCAACTCCATGTCCTCGCTGGAGAGAAAGTCGCCCTGCATGGTCTTACCCAGGCCGAGCACGGCGACGGTCTTCTGCTGCGCGTGGCAGGGAATGTAGTAATTCAGATCCAGACGGGCAATGGTTTGCTGCGCGCCGGGCGTCTCGCGCGGTACCATGTGCGTGTTTTCAAAGAACAGATGCCCGGCCTGTTCCGGCCGCTGCACGCTCAGGAACGAGAGATCAAGATTGCCGGACCCTGGCAAGCCGGCGGACTTGGCCAAAGTAAATTGCCCAGCCTTTTCGCCAGCCAGAAAGATTGCCATGCGATCGACGGCGAGCGTGTGTGAGAGCCGGTCGGTTAGCAAGGAGAGCAGGGCATTGAGATCGGTCTCAGAACTCAGTTCGCGGCCGAACTCGAGCAGCGTGCGCCGGTAGTCATAACGGGTGCGATAGAAAAATTGGTCGATGCGGTCCTGTATCCACTTACGTACCGGGTCGAACAAGAGCGCCGTAACCACCACAGCGAGGATCAACCCCACCGGACCGCTGCTGGGCTGCCGCATATGCACCAGTTCGGCCACGCCGGCGACCAGTCCGAAATACAG
>Ga0209007_1000183_pt1 | contig 34581 bp, 30 predicted proteins | sample JacPinW_OM1H0_O2_FD_187961 | JGI IMG/M metagenome (GOLD analysis project Ga0209007, IMG submission 187961) | Forest soil microbial communities from Algoma, Ontario, Canada - Jack Pine, Ontario site 1_JW_OM1H0_O2 (SPAdes) (version 2) | ecosystem: Environmental > Terrestrial > Soil > Boreal... | reverse complement strand
CATTAAGCAAATGCGCCAGTTACAACACGCTTTTCAGCCACACCTGTCGCCCGCTAGTTCCACCACGTAAATTTTCGCACTTCCACGCACATATTTCGGCAGTGCTTCATCCTCAGCTTCGGGCAAGGTTATTTTGACATTCCACGGACCAGCTTACCCGCGAATCCAACTCATCGTACCTTCACAATCGAGGGCATTGGTAAACGAAAGCGGAACGCGAATTCCCGAGATGGACCGGACGATTCTAGTCCGGAACCTCCTCAATAAAGACCAATCCGTTCTCCCCTTTTGCGCAGCCTCACCCGCGCAAGCCTTCGCATTAGGTTTGGCGCCTACCCGGAACTTCCGCTCGTCCGGTGGTGTCAAATCACACTGTGAACCTGTTCACAACTCTTGGTGGCAACTTGTCTTGACTCGAGGAATTCTATGATTGCGCTCGAAGCCAGAGGCCTCATGAAGTGCTACACCACCGTTCCCGCAGTGAGTGACGTGACCTTCTCCCTAAGCTCTGGCCAAGTCCTAGGCTGTTTGGGTCCCAACGGCTCGGGCAAGAGCACGACGGTGCGCATGCTTACAGGCTTGCTCGAACCCACCCGCGGCCAAGTACTTTGCGGTGGAAAGAATATTCAAAGCAATCTCGTCGGCTACCGGGAACGTCTGGGCTACGTCCCCGAAGAGGCCGATCTTTATCCCTTCCTCTCCGGCCAAGAATATCTGGAGTTGGTCGGAACACTGCGCGGTCTTGTAGCACCGCATCTCGGCAAGAAAATCGATGCCTTGCTCGAACTGTTCTCACTTTATCCGCATCGCCATTCCGCGACCGGATCGTATTCCAAGGGAATGCGCCAGCGCATCCTGCTGATAGCCGCTCTATTGCATGACCCCCAGCTTCTGATATTCGACGAGCCTCTGTCGGGTCTGGATGTCACCTCTGCGCTGATCGTCAAGAACTTGATAAAGGGCTTAGGTGAGCGGGGAAAAGCAGTGTTTTATTGCTCGCACGTTCTGGAAGTCGTCGAAAAAGTTTGTTCCCATGTGATGATTCTCCGCAAAGGCCGCGTCCTCGCCTATGCGCCCACTAGCGAGCTGCAAAAGGCTGCCGGACAGCCGAATCTCGAACACGCTTTCATGCACCTCGTCGAAGGCCGCGATCCCGAACAAACCGCACGAGACATCCTTCAAGTCATGGATGGCGCTTGATCGCCTCTCTCATTCCGTCACCTGCATCCAAATGGCAGCAGTTCCTCGGAAGACCTTTCCCTCGTCTCGTCCGTCATTGCGTGGACAGAATCTTTCACGGTGGCGAAGCTTCGGACGCAGACGGACTGGATCTCAGCATTGGAGTTGTTTTGGGGCTGCTCGCTCTACCTGGAATATTTGCCTCGCTGTTTCTCATCGATAAGTACGGATCGTTGTTTCAAGTTATTCGGGGCGATTTGGATTTCGATCCTTATAAAGCTTCGCTTCCTGACGAATACTTTTTTATCGTGTTCTCGATGGTGGTCACCGCGTCTGTCGCAGTCTGGAAATGGGATAGTCTGCTTCCGGATCGCCGGGATTATAACAACCTCGCGCCGCTTCCCATTCGCAGCCGCGGTTTTTTCCTAGCGAACCTTCTTGCGCTTCTGCTTCTCACCGCAATCCTTTCCCTCGATGTGAACGCGGCTTCAATTGTTCTCTTTCCTCTCGTCGTATGCGGATCACGAACATCGTTCGCCTACTTCGCAAGATTTCTCGGAGCTCATTCTGTATCCATGGTGTTGGGCAGCATATTTGGTTTCCTCTTGGTCCTGGCGATTCTCGGCGTCCTCATGACTGTCCTGCCATTCCGCGCATTCCGAAAATCATCACTGTATGTTCGCTTCGCCATCATCTTGTTTCTTATGACGGCCCTCTCGACGAGTTTCGCCGTGCCGCCAATGATTCAGACTCTCGCGGAGCATCCGCACTCACTCTTCAGACTTCTTCCTGCGGTTTGGTTCCTCGCGCTCTGTCAATCGCTGCTGGGACGAGCCGGTCCCTTGCTCCACTCTCTGGGCCGGACGGCTTTGGTCGCAACTTGCATCGCGCTCGCCTGCGCGGTTGCTTCTTATGCCTTCAGCTACCACCGGTGCTTCTCCCGCAGTTCTGAAACAATGGTCACTCTGCCCGCCGGGGGCGGCAGTGTCGCTTCGTGGCTGTTTGCCTTGCTTGATCGGTTGATCCTTCGCAGCCCCTTTGAACGCGCTTCGTTCCGCTTCACTTTCAGAGCGCTCGTTCGTGGACCGAATCAGGCCCTGGTAATCGGATGGTTCGCGGGTCTGGGAATCGTGATCGCCTCGCAGACACTATTTGTCGCGGTTAGCGCGCCGTCACACGCCATTGAACGCTTTCCGTCCGCAGAAATTCTCAGCGTTCCACTGACGCTGGCCTACTTCCTGGTTCTCGGCCTGCGATGTACGTTCGATATTCCCGCGAATCTTCGTGCGAACTGGTTGTTCCGCCTGCAGATAAATCCCAAAACGCGCGAATGCGCTTCGCTGGCGAGAAAAGTCGTATTCACATTGCTGTTCCCCGGGCTGATTCTGATTTGCTTTCCTCTTTACTCTTATTTCTGGGGTTGGCGCACGTCCCTAATCCACACCGCCATCGTTGCTGCGATGTGTGTCGCGCTTACCGAAGTCTCACTGACGCGTTTCCGCAAGGTTCCGTTCACCTGCTCCGCGCCCGCCTTCAAGAGCCATGCGATCGTCGCCGTCTTGGTTTACATCTTTGGCTTTTTCGTGTTCTCGACCTTTACTGCCTTAGCCGAGCGCTGGACGCTCGATGTTCCTATACGACTCCTCGTCTTCGTTCTCTTTTTCCCAGGAATCTGGCTGGCCCTAAGAGAGTGGCGGCGAAGTCTGACCTACGTCGACACGCAAATCATTTTCGAAGAAAAATCATCTCCCGCGGTGGAGGGCATGAACCTCACCTACGGTCCGTAGCTTCTATGTCCACAGGCTCCCGGTCCTTGAAACTCGCCAACCGAAGTGCTAGCGTCAATCGTGGTTATTTCTGCCAAATTTGGCGAAAGTCAGCCGGAGCGCAGCCGTCGCAATCCGACGAGGATTATTTCCCCGCCTCCTTCACTTACCCCGGGGCTTGAAGGATCTCCCTTTTTTATCCTGCGGGGCGAACGGGCCGCCTTCCGGGACGAAGAATCCGAAATTTCGGCACAAATTTACAACCGATTTAGCCCATTTCTAACCGAAAGTGCCCCACAAGTAGAATTTGACTTAACTCATAGAAAACAAACGACGGAAAAATTTCTAACCGAGGCCAGAACGCACATTAGCGATTTCGTAATTCGGCGGATTTTGCGATGACAAAAGGCCGCGTCCGCACCGTCCTGGAGATGATCAAATTCGAGCACTCCGTCTTCGCCCTGCCCTTCGCTCTGGTGGGAGCGCTGCTCGCGGCGCGGGCTGCCGGCGGACTTCCCACCTGGCGCCAAATTCTCTGGATTATCGTCGCCATGGTTGGAGCGCGTTCCGCGGCCATGACCATGAACCGCATCGCCGACCTGAAATTCGACGCGAGCAACCCCCGCACCGCCAATCGGGCCCTGCCAAAAGGTGAACTCTCCGTTGGCTTCGCCTGGGTTTTTACTTTGATTGCCTCCGCCCTTCTTGTGATCGCCGCGCGGCAGCTCAATCCGCTCGCCTTGAAACTTTCTCCCGTCGCGCTCGCAATTTTATTTTTCTACTCGTACACCAAACGCTTCACCTCCTGGTCGCACTTCGTTCTCGGCTTCTGCCTCGGGATCTCTCCTGCCGCCGCGTGGATCGCAATCCGCGGCTCGCTTGACTGGCGCATGCTGATTCTCTGCGCCGCGGTCACGCTGTGGGTGGGAGGCTTCGACGTCCTTTACGCCTGCCAGGACGTGGAATTCGACAGGACCGCCGGACTCTACTCGATTCCAAAGAAATTCGGTATCGCGCGCGCGCTCCTCATTGCTCGCGCCATGCACATCGTAATGGTCGGATTGCTCGCCTGGCTCGCCTTCAGTTTCCAACTCGGCTGGCCCGCCTGGGCCGGAATCGCCGTGGTCGCGGCGCTGCTGGCCTACGAGCATTCGCTGGTGAAGCCCAATGATCTGAGCAAAATGAATGCTGCGTTTTTCACCGTGAATGGCTATATTGGTTTGTTGTTCCTATTGTTCTGGGGCGCCGCGGTCGTGCGCCCATGAAAGTTCGGCCCACAAACAGCCCTGGCGTATCAGGACGCACGCCTCGAGCGGATTGTCCTTGTAGCGCCCGCCCTTTACCCAGAAGAACGAAGGGCAGGCGGACAGGCTTAGAGGAATGAACTGACGGAAATGGCGACAGGATTACAACTCAACGCACAAACGGTTCCCGCGTTTCAAGACGCGCGGCTCGAGCCGGTGGCGAAGAAAGTTCTCGCTGGCGAACGTCTTTCGGCTAATGACGGCGTTGCGCTCTATCAATCGCACGATTTGCTGGGCATAGGCTGGCTCGCGAATTACGTCCGCGAGAAACGCCACGGCAACGTCACCTACTTCAACGTGAACCGCCACATCAATCCCACCAATGTTTGCGTCGCGCATTGCAAGCTTTGCGCTTTCGGACGCTCGCCCGACGCGACAGGAGCCTACACCTTCGCGCTCGACGAAATCTGGCAGCGCGCTGCTCAAGGTGTGGCCGAAGGCGCCACGGAATTCCACATTGTCGGCGGCCTGCATCCGGATTTGCCTTTCGAATATTATTTGGAATTAATTCGCGGCTTGAAGCAGCGCTTCCCGCAAGTTCACCTGAAAGCGTTTACCATGGTGGAGGTGGGCTACTACGCGCGTATCTCAAAGAAATCCATTCGCGACACTTTGCTGGCGATGAAAGAAGCGGGAGTGGATTCGCTTCCCGGCGGCGGCGCTGAAATTTTCCACCCGCGCGTGCGGAAAATTATATGCGACCACAAGGTCAGCGGTCAGATGTGGCTGCAAATTGCGCGCACCGCCCACGAAATCGGCCTGCGCTCGAATGCCACCATGCTTTACGGCCACATCGAAACCAACGAAGAACGTGTGGACCACTTGATCCAGCTTCGCGACACACAGGACAAAACGCACGGCTTCGTCGCCTTCATCCCGCTGGCATTTCATCCGGCAAATACGGGCCTGTCGCATATCCCCAATCCCACTGGCTTCGACGATCTGAAGGCCATTGCCTGCTCGCGCTTGTTGCTCGATAATTTCGATCACATCAAAGCTTACTGGATCATGCTGACGCCGCGCATCGCGCAAGTTGCGCTGCGTTTCGGCGCAAACGACCTGGACGGAACCGTCGTCGAAGAAAAAATCTATCACGATGCCGGCGCGACCACCCCGGAACACATGACACGCGCCGAGCTCGAACGCCTGATCCGCGCCGCAGGCCGCGTCCCGGTAGAGCGCGACACACTTTACAATCCCGTTGACCGCGCAAAAATGCCGATTCCGCCCGCGCGCCCTTCTTCCAATAGCATCGACGGCTTCATTCCAGAGACTTCTCTCACCCTAAATATTTAGCAGATCAAAATTCTGAATATCGAAAAGTTGACCGCTGATCGCGATGAGCGAACGCAGCTGGTTTTTCGAAAAATCCAGAAACGATGTGATCTTTCGGCGTTGCTGATTCGTTTCGCCTGGAAAAATACGAAGAGAAATTAAGCGTGCGGATGAGCTTTGTCGTACACGGCCATGAGCTGTTCGATGCTCGCCTGCGTGTATCGCTGCGTTGAGGTTAGAGAAGCGTGGCCGAGCAGCTCCTGTATGGCGCGCAGGTCCGCCCCGTCCGCAAGCAGATGCGTAGCAAAAGCGTGGCGCAACGAGTGCGGATGCAGATCCCAGTTCACGTTGGCCAGCCGCGCGTAACTCTTCACAATCTCGCGGACGGATTTGCCGGTGAGCCGCCCTCCGCGATGATTCAAGAACACGGCCTCGGGGCAGGGCTTGGTGCGCGGATGCTCCAGAAGCTTGGCGCGCAAAGGCAGATACGCTTCCAGCGCTTGATGCGCTTTTGCCCCGTAAGGCACCACACGTTCCTTGCGCCCTTTCCCCAGGACGCGAAGCATTTGTCCCGCGCGATCCAGGTTTCCGATGGTGAGGCCGACGAGTTCGCTGACGCGAATGCCTGAAGCGTACAGCAATTCAAGAATGGCGCGGTCGCGGCATGGAATCAAAATCGCGTCGGCGGCTGTTTGACTTTTTCGGCGTGGCTGTTTTTGACCGGCTGAACCGCCCGGCAATCCGTCCAGAAAACGGTTCAGTTCTTCCGCGGTCAGAACGCGCGGCACGCGCTTGGGAATTTTTGGAGTGCTGATCAGGCGCGCAGGATTTTGTTTGGTAATTTTCTCGCGCACGCAAAACTTGAAGAAGGTTCGCAGCGCGGCGAGCTTCCTGGCCACCGAGGCTTTCTGCAGTTTGCGGTCGTAGAGCCAGCTCACGAATTCGCGGATGATGCGGTGGTCCACTTCGCCGAGCGGCATGGTCGATTCACCCGGCGGAGTGAGAAATTCGTGAAGCAACCTTAGATCGTTGCGATAACTACGGATCGTCGCGGGCGAAGCATTTCGCTCGTACAGCAAGTACTTCATGAAATGTTCGATGTGCTGTTTCATGTGAGCCCGGCCGGCGTCAAGATTATAAGCCCGCGGTATTAAGGCAGCGGTTTATGTTTCCTCAGGTTTTCTACGAATCGGCAAATAGGTATTTAAACCACAGAGGCAGCACGGCTGCCGACGCGGGCTGACATAGACGCTTATTCACTGGCGATCAATGCGATGCCGACAACGGATCTCGCTAGTAGGCAATCGCAGCGTGCGCGGGTCCTGGGATAGAAGGCCGCAGCGTAAGCCAGTCAGTTCGCACACGATCCCACTCTTGAATCAGAAACCCGTAGGACTCCAGGAAGGTGCGAATTTGAGGGCGCTGCCAGCCCGCAATTTTCTCCAGAATCGGCACGAGAACGACTATCGCATTGTTACCGAGGACCGTTCGGCGAGCGATATGGGCTACATGCTTAGTCTCAGAAACCGCGATGGTGAATCCTTCCCGTGCATTGACATGCAGCATTACGTGGATATCGGAGTTTCCATCGCCGGCGTAAATAATATGGTCCGGTCCGATCTTGAAATCCGCCTGAAGCTGATCGAGTATGGCGACTTTTCCGTAACCGGCGCGAGCGCGCAAAATCGAATCAATCTCTCCAGAGTGTTTGTACTGGAATTCCGTTCCGTAAATCCGATCGGCAGGAATGATTCCTTCCAGCGCTGAGGTGATTACTTCCACTGGTGCGGCGGAAACAATCGAGAAATCAAAATGAAAACCATCGATTCCGTGATCGAGAATTTGGCCCAACAGCGCAATGTTATCTTTCAGGCGAATGCGTTTCCCCACTTCGTAAAGATGCTCTTTGCGAACTCGCGATTTGAACTCCGGATCGTGCAGCAAGAGGTAAGCGAGTTCCGCACCTTGTTGAACGAGATTGAGTTTAGCCATTCCGGCAGCCTTGCGCTCAAATTCGTCAGTGGGAATGCCGACGATTTCGCTCAGGACGTAGCCGGAATCGTTGAACGTCAGCGTTTGATCAAAATCGCTAACAAATAAATAGTGCTTCATGGTTTTTTCACTCATGAGGAAAAAAACTCCTTAAAAGCGGTTAGGATTGCGGTACGCGGCCGGGCAATTCTTATCTGAATTGGATGCGGCAGTAGGGAAGAACGACCCAAGTGATTTCTGTACCGGTGTCCGTACCAGCGTCATATATCAGTTTCACTCTTACTACCACATTACGGTCATTTTATTTTTGAATGAGAAGCATAAGCATGCGCCGGTGACGCGGAGCGCTCGCGATTGCCGCCGCAAAGCGAAGCTGGAGTTTCGCTAGGATTTGACGGGAGCGAGATTATTCTCCGTACGAGGCTCTTGCGGATGCACGAAAGGAGCTGCCGGAGCCGGCGTGCCGACCGGGGGACCTGAGGATTCAGACGGAGCTTCGATTTCCCAATCGCATCCTTCTTTCACGCAAGAGCGGAAATTGCCGGCCTTGGTGCGCTTCTCGACGATAAAGGGAGCGCCGCATTTCGGGCACGGCTCGTTAAGCGGTTCGTGTGGCGAAGTGTAATCGCAATCGGGGTAGCGGCTGCATCCATAAAATATCCGGCCGCGCCCGCGTCCTTTGGCCGTGCCGCGGCGAACGAATTCGCCTTCGCCACATTTCGGGCACTTGATGCCGAGCGTAATGGGGCGCGTGTACTTGCACTTGGGATAATTCTCGCAGCCGATAAAATCGCCGAAGCGGCCCTGTCGTTGAAGAAGCTGGCCTTCGTCCAGAGGGCATTTTTCGTCGAGCCGGACATCGGGCTGGCGCGCCGTGCGCGTGCCGCTAACCAGGCGGCGCGTGGTTTTGCAGTCCGGGTAGCCGGTGCAAGCGAGGAAAACGCCGAAGCGGCCGCGCTTGATGGCCATTTCCTTGCCGCAGTTATCGCAATATTCGATTTTTACTTCGCCATCGTCCGCGGGCAGCTCAGGGGATAGGTCTTTAATAAAATCGCATTCCGGATAACGATCGCATCCCAGGAAAAAACCGTGGCGGCTGATGCGCTCGAGCAATTCTCCCTGGCCGCATTTTTCGCATTTTTGTCCGGTGGGAATGCCCGCTTTGTAAGAAAGCATTTCGTCCGAGGCCTTATCCAGATCCAGCAGAAAAGGATCCCAGAATTCCTTTACCGCCTGGCGCCACGGCAATTTGCCTTCTTCAATTTCATCGAGCTCTTCTTCGAGGCGGGCGGTGAAGCCGACGTCGAAAATATCCTCGAAGCTTTTGACCAGCAGCACGCTGACGCGCTCACCCAGCATGGTGGGCGTGAAGCGGCCTTGATCCTTGGTGACGTACTCGCGCTCGACGATGGTGGAAATAATCGTGGCGTACGTAGAAGGCCGGCCAATACCTTTTTCTTCCAACTCTTTCACCAGCGTGGCTTCGGTGTAACGCGGCGGCGGCTCGGTGAAGTGCTGCTCGGACCGAATGGTTTCCAGGCGAAGTTGATCGCCTTCGCGAACCGGCGGCAAGCGGTTGCCGGCTGCGTCGCCTTCGTCATCTTTTTCTTCTTCTTCCTTCACCGCCTGGTAGGCGGCGAGGTAGCCATCGAATTTTTGGACCGAGCCAGTCGCGCGGAAGGTGTAATCGTTGGCATCCACGTCGATGGTGGTCTGGTCGAACACGGCCGGAACCATTTGCGAAGCGACGAAGCGCTGCCAGATCATCTGGTAGAGCTTGAACATGGACTCGTCGAGATAGGGCCTGACGCTTTCCGGAGTGCGCGAAACGTCGGTGGGACGAATCGCTTCATGAGCTTCCTGCGCGTCTTTCTTCGACTTGAAGAAATTTGGTTTTTCCGGAAGATACTTCTCGCCATAACTCGAGCCAATATGCTCGCGAACCTGAGCTAGCGCGTCATTTGAAACTTTGACCGAGTCGGTGCGCATGTAGGTGATGAGCGCGACGGAACCTTCGGTGCCAAGCTCGACGCCTTCATATAATTTTTGCGCGAGCATCATGGTGCGCTTGGCGGTGAAACGCAGGCGGTTGTACCCAGCTTGCTGCAACTTCGAAGTAGTGAACGGCGGCGGTGCGAAGCGGCGCTTCTCTTTTTGCGCAACACTGGCAACTTGCCATATGGCGTGTTGAACGGCGGCCAGAACGCGTTGCGCCTCCGCCTCATCCGGGACTTCAATATCTTCGCCTTTGTACTTGATCAGCTTGGCTTCGAAGGAAGGCGGTTCGTCTGCGCCGAGGAGCGCATGGATAGTCCAATACTCTTTGGGGACGAATGCGCGAATTTCCTGTTCGCGCTCAACGATCAATCTCAGCGCCACAGTTTGCACCCGGCCGGCGGAAAGACCGCGGCGCACTTTGTTCCACAAGAGCGGAGAAACTTTGTAACCCACGATGCGATCCAAAACGCGGCGAGCTTGCTGCGCATCCACCAGGTTCGTATTCACGTGCGACGGTGTTTCAAACGCAGCCTTGATAGCCTTCTGCGTGATTTCGTTGAACATCACACGGTAGATCGGCGGAACTTCTAACTTTCCCTTGGCAAGCTTCGGTTCTTTCTTGGCGCTTTCTTTTGATTCGTCGCCGTTTTTTGATTCCTCGCCCTCCTCTTTCAGGTTCGAGTATTCGCGAGGATTACTCAGAATTTCTTCTAGGTGCGCGCAGATAGCTTCGCCTTCCCGGTCCGGGTCACCCGCCAGATAGATGGCGTCAGCGCCGCGCGCCGCTTTGCGAAGATCGTTGATAACCTTAATTTTCCCCGGTATGACTTGATAGGTCGGCTCGAAAATGTTGTTAGAGGTAATCGCCACCGGCTTGGGGGTTTTCTTCTCCGGAGCAGCCTCCGTGCCTTTAGCCTTTTTGGTCTTGCGCTTTTTCTTTTTGCCTTTTCCGTTTTCTTCGCCGGGCAGAAGGATACCGATGGTCTTCCGGGGCAAATCCATCACGTGGCCGTAGGAAGCCTTGACCGTATAATTGCGGCCGAGATACTTATTAATTGTTTTCGCCTTAGCCGGCGATTCAACGATTACGAGCGATCGTGCCATTTTCTATTGTGTTCCTCGTGAAACAGCTCTTGGGCCAGCGCTCGAAGGCGCCGGCGCACTCCCATCCTAGCCTGCTATCCCCTGGAAGGTTACAACAGGACTTTCAGGAATTGCTTACCAGGTAACTGACGTACCACGCCTTTGAGCTCCAGGTCAAATAAGGCGGCCAGCACTTCCGAAGAAGTGAGGCCGGAAAGTTCGACCATATCATCTATATGGCGCGATTCGTCCTCCGTTAGAAGATCGTATAGCGTGCGTTCTGCCGGGGCCAGACTTTCGTGTACAAGCTTGGCCCGCTCTTCGGAGTTTGCCGCTTCCACAGGCAGAAGTTGCGACCGGACCGGGGTCGGTAGCTCCTCAATCACATCTTCCCACGACGTGACCAGCTTCGCACCCTGCTTTATAAGCTGATTCGGGCCAAAGCTCGAAGGTTGCGTGGCGTTGCCCGGCACGCCGTACACTTCACGGCCAAATTCCATAGCCAACCGAGCGGTAATCAGCGAGCCAGAATACTGAGCGCCCTCCACCACCAGGACACCCAGCGACATGCCGGCGATTATTCGGTTCCGAATGGGGAAGTTCTGAGGCGCAGGAAAAGTCCCCATCGGGAATTCCGTGATGATTGCGCCGCGCTGGGTGATCTCTTCGAAGATTTTCTTATTCTCCTTCGGATAAACCACGTCGATGCCGCAGCCCAACACTCCGACGGTTGCGCCAGTGTCTGCGCTAAGCGCGCCTTTGTGAGCGCAGGAATCGATTCCTCGGGCCAGTCCGCTCGCGATTACAAGGCCGCAATTAGCTAAGTCCTTTGCCAGCCTCTGAGCCATTTGATTCCCATAAGGGGTGGGACGACGCGAGCCAACCACGGAAATTGTGTGACGGCTTAGAAGTTCAACATTTCCGCGCACATAGAGGAGGGGTGGAGGGTCGTAAATTTCACGGAGGCGCTGCGGATACTGCGGTTCGTCCCAAGTGACGAGATGGCAGCCCACGGCTTGGACCTGCGCCAACTCCTTCGATGCGGCACTGAGTGACTGGCGAGTGTGGATTGCCTGCGCTACGGCGGCGGGCAAGCGTTTCGCTTCCAGAGCGGTGAGCGACGCGCTAAAAATTGCCTCTGGGCTACCGAAGTCCTGGAGCAGTTTTCCGGCCATGCGCGAGCCAAGCCCTGGCGTCAAACCTAACGCCAACCAGCCCAAGTATTGGTCGGGTTGCATTTTGGGAAAAAGCCGGATTCGGGGCTGAGATTACGCAGGGGGTTGCTGGATTGTCCAGCGGTGTTAGTACTCAACTCGGAGTAGGGGTGAATACGCAGTTTGGCGATTTAATCCAATCTGCCCTTTTTAGAAGTCGCACAATCCTGGTTCGATCTGGGGAACGAGTTAGTTTGTAGGTGCTGTGTATATTATTTGGCCGCGCCGAATGGTGTAGCGAACTTTGGCGAAGTTGGTTGCATCGTTCGCAGGGTCGGCGCTGAGAACGACAAGGTCCGCATCCATTCCCGAAGCTACTTGGCCGCGCGTTTGCGATTCGTTGAAGCGAGCCGCGGGAGCGGTAGTCAGCGATGCGAGAATTTGCATTGGCGTAAGGCCTGCTTCGGACATCAAGCGATATTCTTCGGCGACATCGTAATCGGTTACGTAGCCAACGTCCGTTCCAAAAAGAATTTGGCCGCCGGCGCGCTGATATTGTCCGAGTTCTGCCGCACCTTTTGCCGCAAACTTCTCGGCTTGTTCGGGTGTAGCGTTGTCTTTTCTCGCTTCATAAAGCCACAACTTAAGAGTTGGAATAAGTGACATATGGTGAGCAAGCATTTTAGCGATCAGCGCATCGTCCCACTTTCCGGAGATGGGCGTGGTATGCGCGAGCACATCGACACCGGCATTCAGGGCAACTTCCAGGCCCGGAATATTTGAAGGATGGGCGAATACCAGATGATTGTGCTGGTGCGAGGCGGAAACGGCAGCGGTGGCGACGTCCTGCGGCATCAGTTTTATTTCTGTGCGGCTGAGAAGCGAACCGGTGAAAAGTTTAGTGACGTCCGCTCCGCCATCGATTTGCGATTGGACAACTTGAATCGCGGCTTCCGGCGTGGCCGGTTGCGGAAGAAACGGCTTAATCGAGTCGGGAACATAAAATGGCGCACCGTTGGGCGGATAAAGGCCGCTACCGGCGGTCAAGATGCGCGGGCCAGGGACCTCGCCGGTCTCGACTCGCTTTCGGATGGCAACGGTATTGGGAAGGTACGAGCCTATGTCAACAACCGTCGTGAAACCGAATCGTGTCAACATGTCTTCGAGCTGTTTGGCTAATTTTTCGGCCGGCTGGTCTGCGGCGCCGTTCCATTTATCTTCGGTGAAATGGACGTGGCTGTTTTGAAAGCCGGCAACAATTACGGTACCAGTGCAATCCAGTTTTTTCGCATCTTTGGGGACAGTTACGAAGGAGGCCGGGCCGACGCTTACAATCTTCCCATGGCGAATCAAGATCACGCCGTTGGCGAGCGGGGAAGCAGTAGGCGAGGTGTAGATCTTCGCGCCGATAAGCACGAGTGCTTGGCTATCTGCTGCTGTCGTTTGGCCCCGCGCAATTCCGAGGAACGGGATCACTAGAGCTAAAGAAAAGATCGAGACAGAGCGGACAAGCGGTTTCATGCATCCTCCGACAATTAGGGTCTCCTCAATACAATACGCAGGTTGTGGACGAATGTTTCGCGCGAATCGAAATCTCACGCCTCTTGAATTCTAGACCGGCAAATACGCCGTTCAAATGCCCTTGGATTCACCTCAACGGCTTGCGCTGGACATGCGGCGGGACTGCGGTAAGAATACAATGCCGCAAGGGGGCGAAGAATGAGAAGGATGCGTTGTACCGAAAAAGCGAATTCACGGGTATTAGGAACGAACTTTGCGCGGTCGCGACGGATGGCTCGCGGCTGCCGGCTTTTGTTGGCAGCAATGGCCATGTTAATTTTTCCAGGCTCGCGCGCGATGGCACAGGAAACAAATGCTGCGGCTAGCCTGGAAGGCAGCTGGGAAGGAATTCTAGGCGGCCGCCTGCACCTGGTAGTCACCATCCATAAGGCGGGCAGCGGGGAGCTGGCTGGACAGCTGGATAGTGTGGACCAGCACGCGACGCTGCCCATTGAGAAGGCTTCGCTGGCCGGGAACATGGTTAAGTTTGAGGTAAGCCGGATCGGCGGCTTATACCAAGGAAAGATGAATGACGAAGGCACTGAGATTTCCGGAACCTGGACGCAAAACGGAGTTCCGGAGCAACCGCTTTCGTTCAAGCGCGGGGCGGCGCCGAAACCGTCTGAAGAAAACGCCGCGAAAAGCCCGGAGCATACTCCGAAGCCGCTGACGTTTCCGTTGGACATTGTGATTCCGGTTGCGCCTACCGCGTTCAAAGCGGATGGGAAATGGCATCTGGTGTACGAGCTGCACGTTTCCAATCTTGGCAAATGGGATTGCGAACTGACGCGTATAGAGGTGCTGGATGCAAATGGCGGACAGAAACCGCTGGCGGCTTTTTCCGGCGCCGAGCTCGACGGAATGGTGGTTCATCCCGGCGGAGACGCCGCGCAAAAATCCAAAATAGGGCCCGCGCAATTCGCTGTGGTTTACATGTGGGCGACGTTTGACACTCTAGACGCGGTGCCGGGTTCGATAAGCCACCGGGTGACGGCGAAAATTGGTGATTATCCGGAATCGTTTTCGGTTGATATCCCGGCGACTCCTGTGGATCGAAAGCCGGTGGTGGTGATCAACGCGCCGTTGACTGGTGAGGATTGGGTGGCCGGAAACGGTCCTTCGAACACGTCGGCGCATCGGCGCGCGCTGATTCCAGTCAACGGACGTGCTTACATCTCCCAACGATTTGCGATTGATTGGATAGAAGCTTATCCGGACGGCAAGACGTATCAAGGCGATCCGGCGGACAACAAAAATTATCGCGCGTACGGGCACGAAATCCACGCGGTGGCTGATGGAACGGTCACCGAGACGAAAGACGGCATACCGCAGAACACGCCGGGCGCAAAATCGTTGGCCGTACCGATAACTCTGGAAAGCATCGGCGGCAATCACGTAATTGTGGACATTGGAAATGGCCTTTATGCGTTTTACGCGCATATGCAGCCTGGATCGCTGCGGGTCAAAGTGGGAGATAAAGTGAAAGCGGGGCAGGTGCTCGGGCTTTTGGGCAACACGGGGAATTCGTCGGAGCCTCACCTGCACTTTGACATTTGTAATGCAAGTTCAATGCTTGCTTGCGAAGGGATGCCGTACGCCTTCGCGACGTTTGAAGTTGAGGGAAAGGGAGAAAGCTGGAAACCCTCCGATAGACACGAAGCGGCCGTGAAACATGAAATGGAAATTCCGCTGGAGGATGAAGTGGTCCGATTTGCTCCGATTCCTTAATCGATTCCCTCTCGCGGGTTCGGCTTCCGAAACCGCCTGGGTCTAAATCGATGTGCTACGATGGTACGTAACTGAATATGGCAAAACTGCGAGTTTCAATTGTTGAATTTCTGAATACGGCCCCGCTGGTCTGGGGTTTTACCGATGGGCCGTTGACAGGGAAGTACGATCTCTCGTTTACGCTGCCGTCGCAGTGCGCCGAAGCGCTGCGGCACGGCGCTGCCGACATCGCGATTATTCCCGCCATCGAATACCAACGCATGGAAAATGTGGTTGTGCTGCCGGGAATGGGCGTGGCGGCGAAAGGCGAGGTCCGCAGCATTTTGGTGGTGGCGAAACGCCCGATTGAAAAGGTGAAGCGGATAGCGCTGGATACCAGTTCACGCAGTTCGGCGGCATTGGTCCGTTTGCTCGCCGCGGAACACTGGAAGATTCAACCTGAGTTTGTCGATGCTCTGCCTGACGCTTCCGAAATGCTGAAGGTTGCCGATGCGGCTCTGGTGATTGGCGATCCGGCGCTGCGCATCGCGCTGAAGATGGAAGCGCTGTCGGGGAAAGCTCCCAGCGGCGAGGAGTGTTGCAAGGGCGATCCGGAATCGATGCCAGTGCCGGGATTTGAAACTTTGTTCGTGTACGACGTCGCTTTCCAGTGGCAGGAGCTGACCGGCAAACCTTGCGTGTTGGCGATCTGGACCGGCCGTCGAGATGCGATCACTCCAGAAGTTCTCGCTGATTTTGAAGCTTCGAAAGCGTATGGACTCGGGCGTATACGAGAAATCGCGGAAGGCGCATCGTTGAAACTCGATTTGCCCGTTCGCGCCCTGGAGCGATACCTATCCGAAAATATTCATTTCGGACTGGAAGAAGAATGTCTCGCCGGATTGCGCCTGTATTATGAAAAGGCGGCCGCGGCCGGGCTGATTCCTCGCGCGCGCCCATTGGAATTTTTTCATTCCCCGGTGAAAACTACAGCAGGATTTGGGACGTGACGTGTGGAGCGTATCGGCCAGTTGAGCATTCTGCGCCGCTATCCGGTGAAAAGTATGGCCGGGGAGGATCTGGAAGAAGCGCGCGTGAGTTTCGCCGGGTTGATCGGGGACCGCGTCTTTGCGTTCATCGATAACCGCAACCGTTCGAATTTTCCCTGGATGACGGCACGCCAGGGCCGCGAGCTGATTCTTTTTCACCCGCGTTTTCTGGAGCCGCCGGCGATTGAAGAGGAAAATCCGGACCCTGGGAGTTACACGGTTGAAGTGACCACTCCGGAGCGAGAGATTTTCCGCATGGGTGATTCGCGCTTCACCAGATATTTGGAAGAGCGCTTCGGGCGATCTTTGCGATTGCGTTTTTCAGAGCGTTGCCAGACCGACGCGCGTCCGGTTTCCGTCCTGGGTTTGAGCACGGCCAGCGCGCTCTCCAGAGAAGTCGGGATGGACCTCGACACCCGGCGTTTTCGTGCTAACTTTTATGTGCGCTGGGATAATGACCAGCCATATTACGAAGACGAATTGATTGGCAGCGAACTGCAAATTGGCGACCAAGTCACGCTGCAGCTAGTGAAGAAAAACGAGCGCTGCGTGATGCTTAATCTGGACCCGGAGACTGCCACGCCTGCGCCCGCCGTGCTGCAAAGCGTGGCCCTTCGCCATCAAGGATGTTTAGGAGTTTACGGCGCGGTTCTTCGCGAAGGCGTAGTACGCATTAATAATCCGGTTTATTTGGTTTGATTGCCGGTAAGGACGAAACAAAATGGGTATTTCACCACAAGAAGCGCTCGATCTCTTCAACTCCGATGATCTGATCGGGATCGGCATGGCCGCGAACGAAGTCCGCCGAAAAAAGACGGACGCGCGCGTAGCCACGTATCAGATCGACCGCAACATTAACTATACGAATTTCTGCACGGAGTATTGCTCGTTCTGCGCCTTCTACCGTCCGCTGGGCGCGAAAGACGGTTACATTCTTCCGCTCGAAGCGATTTACGAAAAAATTCAGGAAATGATCGAGCTGGGCGGCACGGGCGTGCTGATGCAGGGCGGCCTGCACCCGGATCTGCGCATTGAGTTTTACGAAAACATGCTGCGCTCGATCAAGGAACGCTTTCTGCAAGTTCATTTGCACTGTTTTTCAGCGCCGGAGATTACCTGCATTGCTGAAGTGTCCGGACTTTCGCTGCGGGACACCATCGCACGGCTGCGCGACGCGGGCTTGGACTCTATTCCAGGCGGCGGAGCGGAAATTCTGGACGACGAAATACGCGCCCGCATATCGCGGCTGAAATGCCGCTCCGAAGAATGGGTAGAGGTGCACAGGGCGGCACATTCGTTGGGCATGCGCACCACGGCCACGATGATGTTCGGCTGCGGCGAGGAAGCGCGGCACCGCGTGAACCATCTGGAATTGCTGCGGCGCATTCAGGAAGATACCGGCGGATTCACTGCGTTCATTCCCTGGATTTTTGCTCCTGAGAATACACCGTTGGGGAAGAAGATTCCGGAGGCAACGGCATTCGATTATCTGAAGACGTTGGCTATCAGCCGCCTCTACCTCGACAATATTGATCACATCCAGTCGAGCTGGCTCACGCCAGGAATCAAAATCTGCCAGGTTGGGTTGCAATTCGGCGCGGACGATGTGGGCAGCATATTGATTGAAGAAAATGTGGTTTACGCAGCGGGCGTGCGCAATCGCACGAACGAAGCCGAGCTGCGCCGCATCATCTCCGACGCGGGCTACATTCCCGCACAACGCGATACGTTGTACCGCTCCTACGTTTTGAAACAAGTCCAATAGCGAATTAGATTCAATCGGATTTCTTATCGGCGGCTAAACGGAGAGTGCGGCAACGGGCTGCGCGGCTACGAGAGAAACCGGAAGTTCCAGCACCACGCTCGCGCCGTAAGGCTGTTTGTTCGAGAGCACGATTTCTCCGCCGCATTCCTGCGCGATGCCGTAACAAATGCTGAGGCCGAGGCCGGTGCCTTTGCCTACCGGCTTGGTGGTGAAAAACGGATCGAAGGCGCGATTCAGGTCGGCAAAGCCCGGGCCGGAATCCTCGAACTGAATCACCACTGTGTTTTGCTGGCGAGAAGCGCGAATCTGGATCAATCGCTGCGCGCTGTCTTCTACTGCGTCCATCGAATTGTTCAAAAGATTCAGGAGCACTTGTTTCAGTTCATCTTCGCCGATTGCGATTGGCGGCAGCTTGGGGTCCAAGTGCGTTTCCACTGTGATGCCAATCTTGCGCAGGTGGAATTCGCGAAGCTGGATGACATCGCGGAGGGCAGCATCAAGATCGGCCGCGCGCGTCGCGGGATTATTTTGGCGCGCAAAGCGCAGCAAGCCGTCCACGATGCGCTTCATGCGATGGGCTTCGTGCCCTAGCTTCTGCAAGCGTTTGACGACCTTTTCTCCCTGCACTTCCTCCGCCAGCAATTCCGAATAACCAATGATGCCGGTTAGAGGGTTGTTCAATTCGTGCGCCACGCCGGCGACGAGTTGGCCCAGCGCGGCCAGTTTTTCCGCACGCACGAGCTGGTGATGCAAGCGCGTGTTTTCTATGGTAACGGCGAGATCGGACGCCAGGACTTCCAGCTTTACCATTTCAGAGCCATCCGGAGACATCTTGGAATTCTCGCAACAGAGGAACAGACAGCCGACGTAAGAGCCTCGCCATGAAATTAACGGAATCAAAACTTCGTTTTGAGGGTCGGCCATGCGATAAGAGTTGTTCCCCAGCTTTGTAGCACTGTCGCAAAGCTTCTTCAGTTGCTCGACGGTAAGAATTCTGGCGCGCTCTTCGAGCACGTTGGTTTCATTAATCGACAGCCCATTTGCACCAGCGAGGTGGAACGAGCGTTCTTCCGTGGCGAGCAGAAGGGCGGCTTTATTGAAACTGCTCGCATCGGTGACCGCTACTGCAACTTCATTGCAGAGCGCGGCAGGATCTTTCCCCGCCAGCAATCTTGAAGTGATATGCGAAAGGCGCTGAAGCAGCAAATTTTCGGCGTGTTCGCGCTCGCTGGATTGCTCGATGATGCGCGACTTGTCCTCCAGAAGCGCCAGAACCATTCCAAACGCGACGAAATATTTTGGAACGTTCCATAGTTCCGGATTCATCTGCAGCTTCGGCCAAAATTGGTCGAATGCCGCTCCGAGCGGAAACACAGCGCCCCAGGCCAGAAATCCGCCGGAGACCGCGATTACGCCGGGAGACATTCGCGGGTAGCGCTTCCAAAAAAGAAGTCCACATAGCCCAAAGGACAGTGTGAGGATGGCACTGACTCCGAAATCCGCGCTGCCATGCAGTTGATTGCGAACGGCCCAGATGCCTGCGGCGGTCAAAACCAGCGCCACCCCAATATTAAATGGCTGCGGGCGAGGACGAGCCAGAAGCGCGAAAGTGGCGCCGCCGAAAAAGACAATCGCGAGCGCAGCGGACATGATCACGGGGATGGGCCAATTGAAGCTAGCCGCAAACGCGTGAAAAGCTACCGGAATTCCAAGCAAGGCCAGCAGGCCGAGACGCTTTGATCTGATTTCCACCGCTTGAATCATGGAGGTAACGAAAACGACTCCGGAAAGCTCGAGCGCGGCGATATCTATGAATTCGATGATTGTTTCCAGCGTCCCCGTGTGCGTTTCGAATGCTTGAATGAAGAAGTGCAGGAAAATTAATGCCCAGGCGTAAGTCCAGAGGCGGATTCGCGCGGAGGGAGCATGTTTGCGCAGCGAAAGAAATATGCCCACCAGCACGGCGAGCACAAGAATCGTCGGAAGTTTGTCGAGCAGTGGAGTCACAGGCTCAGTCTTTCAAGTTTGAGGTTATAGGCCGAAGAAAGGTCAAACAATAGAGCGTTGGTACCAAACACCGAAACGGGGCTGCGCAGAACTCGACATCTAAGCGATTTCGATTCAGCTATTTACAGACGCTCAAAGTAACGTCGCTACCTTCGGGAAGATCCAGCGGCTCCGCCGGGACCAGAACGCCATTTTGAAAGCGCGCGCGTATTTTGATAGACGAGCGAAGCGGCTCTCGGGAGGACGGCACGCGAGATTCCGCGGTAAGAGTCTCTTTGGCGGACGAAGTTTGCAATTGCGGCGCACGGCGCTCATTTGCCTGATCCAGCGCGATGTTGGCGAGTGCGTCTGCGTCCGAATTCAATTCGCGGCGAACGTGTTCGATGACGAAGTATTGAATTTGCCGCGCCAGCTTGGCCGCGCGCTCATGCAGCGGCTTCAAGTCCGGACTTTTCACTTTATAGCGCCCTTGCATTTGGCGCACGAGTAGTTCGGAATCGCTGCGGATTCGCAGGGCGTGGATGTCGTGCGAGGCAGCGTAACCCAGAGCGGCGAGCAGCGCGTAATATTCCGCCACGTTGTTGGTTTCGCGTCCGATATTTTTCGCCAGCTCAAGAACGATTTTTCCGGAGGGATCGCGCAAAACTACGGCATAAGAGGCCGGCCCAGGATTGCCGCGCGACGCGCCGTCAATATTAGCAATGTGGACGGCAGGCGGCGCCACCGAATGAGCGTCGGCGAAAAGGCGCGCGCTTCCTGGAACGCTGGACTTGGACGACTTGAATCCAGCTTTCATCTGCAGAAGTCCAGGTGAAAAAAACTGTCAAACTTTCGCAGCCTAGGTTTCATTGGAGAGAGAGCCGGCCGGAGCGGAAGGAGTAGCGGAGGAAGCTGTAGCCGCCGAAGAGGCCGGTTCGTAGTAATAAAGAATGCGCGTACAAGTCTCGCAATGAAACATTTCCTCACTATTGGATCGGCGCATCTCTTGAAACACGTGCGGCCGTACACGCATTCCGCAGGCCGTGCATTTTTCGTCACGAACTTCGGCGAGCGCGACGCCGTGATGTTTTTTCACGATGCGATCGTAATGATCCATCAGTTTCTCGGGAATCCGCGGAACCACAGCGGCGCGTTTGGCATTTAATTCCGCGAGAGCCTTTTCATCTTCGGCTTTTTCGGCTTCGATCTTGGAACGGTCGGCGCGCACGATTTCTTCCACTTCCTTCAACGCCTTCTCGGAAATCTTGATTCGACGGTCGTACTCTTCGCCGGAAACCATCTGCTCCAACAAACGGTCTTCGGCTTTGGCGATCTGCTCTTCGGCCATTTGCACTTCGTGCTGCAAAGCTTTGTACGCTTCGTTGGTTTTAATTTGGGAGGTTTGATCTTTATATTTGCGGACTTTCTCTTTCCAGCCTTCCACATCGAGCTCGTATTTTTTGCGGTCTTTCACGGTAGCGAGTTGCGCGGCTTTGCTGCGTTCGAGTTCCGCTTTGGCCGCGGCTGTGCGCGCTTCCGCATCCGCGATTTTCTTGGGAAAGGCTGCCAACCGCGCGTGGACGTCTTGAAGACGCATGTCCACGGCCTGTAATTCGAGCAGATCCTGAAGAATCTTCAGCACTGTAAACACATTCTAACACACGCCGCTCTATAAGCCCGCCGAGAGCGCGACATTTGCCGGTCCCTACATAGTACTCGGGGTGAGTCTTTTTCGAGGCCTCGTCCGTAGTATGGATATGATAGCCAGCGCAGCCATTGCGTGGGAGGGACGTGTGGGGCTCGAAAGCGAAGTAGCCCAGCTTCAGCGCGGAGACCTGGACGCCCTTTCGGCGCTACTAGCGCGGTACCAAAATCGCCTCTACCGCTACTTGCTGCGACTCGTGCGCGAGCCGGCGGAGGCGGAAGACTTGTTTCAACAGACCTGGGTGCGCGTGGCGGAAAAAATCCGGCAATACGATTCGAAGCGCAATTTTGAAGCTTGGCTATTCACCGTGGCGCGAAATATTGCTATCGATCACTTGCGTCGAATACGCCCGGAAAGTTTGGACGAGCCTATCCCGGGAATGCCGGGAGAATCGCCGGTCACGCGTTTGCCGTCGGGCGAGCGTCCCGTGCTCGACGGAATTATGGACCGCGAACGCTCCGGCCGTCTGGCCCAGGCGCTGGAACTTTTGCCGGTAAGCCAGCGCGAAGTTTTGACGCTGCGCTTCGAAGAGGAAATGAAGCTCGAAGAGATCGCCGACGTGATCGATGCTCCGCTCTCCACCGTGAAAACGAGATTGCGCCGAGGGCTCGATCGTCTGCGAAACACTCTCGAAACAAATTATCCGGGGGAAGTATGGCAATGAGCGACCACGAGAAAGTCCGCGAGCTGTTGGCTCTGTCTGCAGCCGATGCGCTCACACGCGCGGAAGAGGAGCAGGTGATGAATCACATACGAACCTGCGCGGACTGCTCGGCTGAAGTGGACAGATGGCGTCTCCTTGCGGCCGGAATGCGCCGCCTGCCAACACCTCAACCGCGGCCCGTGATTGTGGAGCGCGCCCGAGCGCGGGCCGCCATACGCCTTGCGGAAGAAGCCGAACATCGCTGGCACCGCATTGTGATGTTGGGCGTGATTCTGTTCGCCTGGGCCATGACGCTGATTAGCTGGCCGGTAGTGAAGCTGGTAAGCGGCGGAATACTTGGAATGTTGGATCCGGGTTTGAACCATGCCTGGATAGCGTTCGCAATTTTTACCACCATTGTTTGGATATCGGGTGGCGCAGCGGCCGTCTTTTTGTCACTTCAGCAGCGGCGCGAGAGGAGCTTGGCATGAGCCGATTTCAGAAAGAACTAAAGGTAATTCCACGGATCGCCTGGGTTATTGGTTTTGTCATTTACTTTGGAATGGGATTGCTGCTCTTTACCGTGGCATTGCCAAGCGACAACCACATGCGAACGTGGGATCCCAGCTTGCAGCTCCTGTTTTCCTTTGGCATGCCGCTCTTTCTGCTTGCCTATGTGCTGCTTGCCGGCTATGTGTACGGGGACGCAAAGCGTCGCGGCATGCGCTACGTAATGTGGACGCTGCTGGCGATTTTCATTCCTGACGGCATCGGCATGATTTTGTACTTCATCTTGCGCAGTGCGTTGCCGAAACCGTGCCCAGGCTGCGCTCAGGACGTTCTGGCTGGATTTGTTTTCTGCCCGCACTGCGGCACTGCGCTTCAAGCTACCTGCCCGAATTGCGGACGCGGCGTGGAGCGGGGCTGGTCGAACTGCCCGCACTGCGGAACAAAATTGCCCGCGCAGACCGCTCGCATTGCCTAGCGCAGTTGGCGAGCGGATTGGTACACTTCGGGGAGAGCGAAGCAAAAACACGAGGAGGTTTTGTGCCATACGTACAAGTAACCTGGGTGGCTGGGCGCACTCCGGAGCAAAAGCGCAAACTGGCCGAGCGCATTACGCAAGTCTTGATCGAAGACGGAAAAGCCAAGCGCGAAAATATTCAGGTGACGTTCGTCGATTTGCCGGCAACGGACTACGCCGAAGCAGGCGTAACCGTTGCCGACCAGAAGCGCACTCCCTGATTCCCGCTCAGTCAGGAGCAATCGGAGCTCGCCGATCCGCAGCTACAGCCTTCAGGCAGAAGGCCCGAGTTCGCGGCGAACCAGCACCGCATCGATCAAATAACCGATTCCGATCGAGACCGGGATAATGCCGAAGACGGCCGCTTGCATTGCGTCTGCATCAAATTTTGCCAGCAGAGCGAACGTCAACGTATAACCCAGTCCGGCCGCGATGAGCAAAATTGCTGCATGCCGGGAACGCGCGTGTGGAGGCAATTCCTCAGCGATAGGGACCTGAACTCCCTTGGCGATAGCGGCGAGGCGTTCTTCCGTCCTCAGTTTTCGCACGCGATACCAGGCATAAATTGCAGCCAGCGGCACCGAAAACGCCAGCACAACTGCAACGAATCCGATTGGTTCCATAGCAAGCCTCCTCCGTTTTCAAGCTTCTTGAACTTCATGCAAAGGTACGCAGATGGGCCTGGTGATGTTCCGTTGACTACAGAAACGCAAGTTCTGCCGAATGTGGTAGAGCAATGCTTAGAAAGCCAAAACCGCGAAGGTTGTTACTGCCCGGTCTGCACTTCCATGCTTTGATCGATAAAATAATCCGAGCAGCCCGGATTTGTGGCCGCGGGACAGTGAGCTACCACGCGAAATCCGCCGGCGGGATTTTGAATTTCGTAGGTGTAACCCTGGCGTCCTCGCTTCTCGAACGTCAACGCTCCGCTGGACGTGAGATCGTCCAAAGAAGCATAGCTGCCGTGTTCAGCCTGATAAGCGCGTTCTGCCTGTGCGATGGCGATAAGGTCGTTTTTCACACCGACAATGTTGATCGTTTGCGCAGGCGTTCCGGCGCCATCGGATTCGGCCTTCCCGAAATAATATTTGTAAACTAGCAGCGAAATTACCAAGACCACCAGAGTTGCAGCCAAGCTTTTCATGGGTCCCTCGTACTGCAATTTTACGGCACGCGCGCATTCCGCAATGTTTTGCGGCAAAACGAGTTCCATGCGAGCAACGAGGACAATTCGGGACTGCGAAAAAGGGCGAAAGTCGCACGCAATCCTTTTTTGCGCGGAACACGTCTAAGTATTATTCAACAGGAGCATTCCCGACATGACGAAGTGGGCTCAACTCGGTGCAGTTATTTGTCTAGCGGCGGTGCCGGCGGCATTAGTTGCAAGTATGCGGCCGTCCCAATCTGCTGCGAACTCCAGCGATGCAGCAAGGCGAGGTGACCAAGTACTCCTGGAAGCGGCAAACGCGGCCGGTGGTGAAAAACTCAGTTCCGTGGCGACACTTGCAATTGACGAAAGCGGAAAAATCATGACCTCGCAAGGAGACACAACTCTCGCGGTGAAGTGGATGGTTGCGTATCCCGACCGTTCGCATGGCGAAGTAGATTTCGGAGGGCAAAAAGTAGTGCAAGTTTGTGATGGAACTTCGGCATGGTTGCAACTTCCGCAGGGTACGCGCGATACCACACCGGTAATTTCAGAATTCAAGCGCGGAATTTCGCTCTTTGGCGGCGGCTGGGGAGTTTACGAGCAAGTTCTCGCCGGGAAAATGAACGGGCAATTCATCGGAGAAGCCGACATCGACGGAAAGAAGACCCTGGGTGTGTCCATCGCCGGACCTTTCGGTCTGGTGAAACTTTACTTCGATTCGACAACACACCTGCTTTCGGCGGCGCGATTTCAATCCGTAGGAGCGCAAGGGACAGCCGACAACGAGCAGCGCTGGAGCGATTACCGAACGGTGGAAGGCCGGGTGTTTGCGTTTTCAACCGTGACCTATCGCGATGGAACAAAATTTTTCGAATCGACCATCCAAAACGTACAGTTGAATCCCAAATTGGACGAATCGCTATTCGCCAAGCCGGGACCTGCTGTTAACAATTGATGTTCCGATCACTTTACGGTCAAGATGACCTTGCCGATATTTTTCCTTTCTTGAATGTAGGTGTGCGCCGCGGCAGCTTCCGCCAGGGGAAACGATTTCCCGATGACGGGCTTGATCTTGCCCGCGGCGTACATGCGAAAGATTTCGTCAAGCTCGGCGCGCAGCAGAGGCCCGCGCAACTGCAAGCGGCCCAGATTCACGCCAATCACGGAGATATTCGCGCTCATCAGTTTCAGCGGATGAAATCGCGGAGTCTGGGCCAAAGCGCTGAGTCCGCGAGTCAGGCTTCTTTTTCCGCCAGATCCTGCCGCTGCGGAAAGGCCGTAGATCACCAGGCGGCCGGTGGGCCCCAGGCACTCATAACTCCGCGAAAACGATTTCCCGCCGATCGGGTCCATCACCATTTCGATTCCGTCCGGCGCGAATTTACGCACCACCTCGACGAAATCGCTTTTCTGATAATCGATGGCGTGGTCCACGCCGATTTTGCGAAGATATTCCTGCTTGGTGGGGCCGGCCGTGCCGAAAATCACCAGACCACGAGCTCGCGCAAGCTGCACTGCGGCAATGCCCACGCCGCCAGCCGCTCCGTGGACAAGGATCCTGTCTCCAGGCTGCAGGTTCCCCATCGCAAACATCGAGTGGTAGGCCGTCAGGTAGTTCACGGGGATGGCGGCGGCATCATCAAACGGCATGCCCGCGGGCAGGCGATAGACTTGCCGCGCCGGGACAGCAACCCAGCTAGCGTAAGCGTTGAATTGCGTAAACGCAGCAACCGCTTCACCGGGTCTGAGCGGCTCACCTTCCGCCGCTTTACCGCCGCCCTCCGCAACTCTCTCAACCACCCCGGCAACTTCCAAGCCCGGAATGAAAGGCGGTTTGGGCGTTCCCGGATAAATGCCCATGCGCTGCAGAAGGTCGGCAAAGTTTACGCCGATCGCCTTTACGCGTATGAGCGCTTCGCCGGCTTTGGGCTGGGGGTCGGGCACTTCCCGAGCCTCAAAAACTTCGGGTGCTCCATACTTCCGAACGACCATGGCGCGCATCTAAGTCTCCTTGTGCCGTTATTGTCGTTTCCGCGCCGGGTTTCCTATCACGCCGGTTTTCATTTTGGATTCGAGGCATCCTATCTTAAACTGTAAGGCTTTGTGCAACGATGAAAACTAAACTGAAGACCGCAACAATACTTATTGCCACCGCCGTTCTAGTCAGCGCATCGGTTTGTGTCGCTGGCGACGCGAAACCAGCGTCAACGTCGACCCCGCCCGTGCTTACCGCCATGCAGGAAGAGCTTAACCGCTCGATGACGGGTATTTCCAAGTCCGAGCCTCCCGACTATTTCATCAGCTATACGGTCGCAGACCGCCAGTATGCCGAAGTTTCCGGCTCGAACGGCGCTTTGCTATCCAGCACGGAGAGCCGCGCTCGCTGGCTCGAAGTGCAAACCAGAGTGGGAACATATCAGCTGGACGACACGCACAAGCTGGGCGATCGCCCGCCGAGTGCGACCAGCCCCGGCACAACCATGGCGCTCGACAATGATGTGGATGTGCTGCGCCGCGAAATCTGGCGTGAAACTGACCGCCAATACCGCGCTGCCACCGAAGCGCTCATCAAGGTGGAAACCAGCCAGCAAGTTCAAGTTCAAACAGCCGAAGGAAACGCCCCCGATTTTTCGCGCGAGAAGCCGCACGTCTCAATCGGGCCGCGCGTTGAAATCAAGGTCGATCGCACGCCGTGGGAAGAGCGTGTGCGGAAATATACTGCTGCCTTCAGCAAATCGCCCGCGGTGTTGAATTCCATCGCTACATTCACGGCCCTTGGCATGAATCAGTATCAGGTGAACACCGAAGGAACGAAACTCGCATTCGGCCAGGTGCATTACCGGCTCGAGCTTTACGTTCAAAGCAAAGCGCCCGACGGCATGGACATCAATCGCTACGCAAATTTCGATTGGCTGGATACCAAAGACGCGCCCACTGACAAGATCGTTTTCGATCGTATCCAGACCATGATTGCCGAAACGGAAGCGTTGGATCAGGCGCCTCTCGTTGAGCCCTACGCGGGCCCGGCGCTTTTGACCGGCCGCGCTGCCGCCGTTTTCTTCCACGAAGTATTCGGCCACCGCGCCGAAGGATTCCGCCAGAAAGACATCAACGAAGGCCAGACATTCACCAGCAAAGTCGGCGAACAGATTTTGCCGGACTTTATTTCCATCAAGGACGATCCCACCGAGGCTGCTTTCCGCGGGCAGATGCTGCTGGGCAATTATTCGTTTGACGACGAAGGAGTACCCAGCGAAAACGTTTCGCTGGTGGATCACGGCGTGTTGAAAACTTTTCTGATGTCGCGCTCGCCGCTGGTGACCATTCCGGAGTCGAACGGTCATGGACGCCGTCAACTTGGATACGTCCCGGTCGCGCGTCAGGGAAACTTGATCGTCTCGAGTTCCAAAACGATGACGGACGCGCAACTGCGAAGCAAGCTGATTGAACTCGTGAAAGAACAAGGAAAACCGTTCGGCCTGCTGATTGACGATATCGCAGGCGGCTTTACCTTTACCGGCCGCTCTCAGCCGCAAGCATTTCAGGTGCTGCCGTTGGTTGTTTACAAAGTTTTCCCGGACGGACGCCCCGATCAATTGGTTCGCGGCGTCGATATTGTGGGCACGCCGCTCGTCTCATTAACGAAAATAGTGGCCACCGGCGACACGCCCGATATTTTCAACGGCTATTGTGGCGCTGAATCCGGCTCCGTTCCGGTTTCGGCGGTAGCGCCGGCGATTTTGATTTCGGAAATGGAAGTGCAGAAGAAAGAAACGTCCACGGACAAGCCGCCCATTCTTCCTCCTCCGGCCCATGACCCGCAAGGACATTACCCGGGCTCCGTTAAAACCGCGGAAGACAATTCGCCGTCAAAGGGACAATAGCCTTGAAGAACTTTTCAGTGTTTGCTTTGATTGCGGCGTTTGCGATTCCTTTGTTCGCTGGCACGCCCGCGCACAATTTGCCGACCGCGTCTCCCGTGCCCGTTCCGGCTCCTGCTCAGGCGGCCGTTCCGTCCAGCGAAACTGACCAAACTCTCCACGCCATGCACGACGAAATGGAGCGTGCGCGAACGCGCTTGCAGATTCCCGGAGTGAGCAAGCCTTTCTACATCGAATACCGCTTGATGGATCTGGACGTGCGCACGGTGACCGCGACTTTCGGCTCGCTGGTAAACACTTCCACCACGCGCGACCGCATCATGAGCGTGGACGTGCGCGTGGGCGACTATCACCTGGATAGCTCGAATTTCATCAGTGAAGACGGCTTTCAGGGTTTTCTCGGTTCCACCGGCCAAGTGGGAATTGACCGCGACTACAATTCGCTTCGGCAGGACTTGTGGCTCGCGACAGATCAAGCTTACAAACAGGCCGCAACGCAAATGTCACTGAAGCAAGCTTTTCTCCGCAGCTTGACCAAGCCCCCGGAGATTGACGATTTCGCGCAAGAGCCGCCCATGCAGCAGATTGATCCGCGCGTTAATCCCGACTGGACCTCGCGCAACTGGGATGACGAGGCGCGCAAGGCTTCCGAAGTTTTGAAGGATTTCCCGCAGCTGAACGGTTCGCGCGTGAATTATTACATGGTGTACGTCACCTATTATTTGATGAACAGCGAAGGCACCACGCTGCGCACGTCGCGAAGCCTTGCTGCTGTGGAAGCAGCGCTCGATACGCAAGCTGACGACGGCATGCTGCTGCACAACTTTTATTCGCTGTACGTGGCGCGGCCCGCGGACCTTCCGGATCCGGCGGCGCTGAGCAAATCGCTGGCGCAAACTGGAACTGAGCTGATGGAATTGCGCGCGAGCCCGCTGGTCCCCGATTACACGGGCCCCGTGCTTTTCGATGCGCCCGCAGCTGGCTCGGTCCTAGCGCAAGTTCTTGCGCCGTCACTGTCCGGGGCCCGTCCGCCGCTATCCATGGGATCTTCTTTTGACGCGATCATGGAGCGGTTTGGCGGCCGCAGCGAATGGACCGGGCGCGTGGGCACACGAGTGCTCCCAAGTAATGTCACACTCGTGGACGACCCGACGCTGAAGGAGTTCCAAGGAAAAGCGTTGCTCGGCAATTACGCGGTGGACGATGAAGGCGTGAAAGCCGAACGCGTCACGCTGGTGGACAATGGAATTCTAAGAGATTTATTGATGTCGCGCCGCCCGGGCCCTGACTTCCAGAAATCAAATGGCCATGCGCGCTCGGCGATGCTTTCTGACACCCTGCCGCTTGCCAGCAATCTTTCGTTTCAAGCCAGCGATTCATTGGACGCTGCAGCTCTGAAAAAGAAATTTATCGATGCTTGCCATAGCGACGGCCACGAATGGTGCCTGGAAGTAAAACGCATGGACAATCCGGCGCTCTCTTCCATTCGTCAGGAAGATTTCAACGATTTTATCGGCTCCATTGCCGGCGGACTTTCCAGCGGCGAGCGCATGCCGTTGACCGTTTATCGCGTGTACGTCGCAGATGGCCGCGAAGAAATGGTTCGCGGCGGCCATATCGAAGGGCTTACGCTGCGCTCGATGCGCAACATTCTGGGCGTCGGCGGCGATAGCACAGTGAGCACCTACATGCAGAATCCTGCCGGCGGCTTCGCCGGTACTGCGCTTGGAGCTTTCGGCTCGGCACAAGGCGGCATTCCCAGCACGGTCACCACGCCGTCGCTGCTGCTCGACGAAATCGAAGTCCGCGGCTTCCACGGCGAACCACGGCGTTTACCGATCGTCCCTGCTCCGCCTCTAAAATAGCGCTGTCTCTTGACGCCGCAAAATAAACGAATCGCTGGGTCGCACTAAAGTGGCGCGTATCGCATGCTATCCGAACTCACCATAAAGGGGCGGGGGACCGTTCGCTGAGCTGGGCGCCCAGGCTGGCGGCGTCCCAATTTTGCCAAGCTTCCGCGAACACGCCATTTTGCACGCGCACAATCGTAGTACCGGTCACGTTCAGCGCCTTACCGCTGGCTGTTTGGCGAAACGCGACGCTCCAATGCACGCAAACAAGATCGCCTTCAGCCAAGGAAACGACCGGGCTGAAATGAAAATCTGAGAATTGAGCGTGCAGGGCATCGTAAAAACTGCAAAATGCTTCCGGCCCGGACAATTGTGCCGAGCCATCATGAAGTATTCCGTCAGGGAAAAGTTCGAAGATAGTTTCCCGCCGCCCTTGATTCCACACTTCTTCAAACCAGCGAATGAGCAGTTGTTTGTTCTTTTCGAGGGTTGAAACCGGTTGCGCCGCAGAAGACATGGCGTTACCTCCAAAGCTAATATGTTGACGGAGTATATAGAACTCTGCGGCAGCAGGTTATATTTTTATTTCCGAATCGATGACCTCAAACTCGCGCAAATTATTGCAGCTTCACCGCCACCGGATAGTAGCGTTGAATCATGCGGCCGGTCATCATGCCGCCCTCGTATTCCGGAATGATCACTTCGTCCGCGCCTGAATTGCGTATGGCCGTAGCGTAACGCTGCTGGCCCGCGCGCGTGATGATTTTGGCCTTTGCGTTCAGCGAACGAGCGGTCACCGTGATGTACAGATTGTCCGCGTCGTTGTCGATTACGATGCATATGCCGCGGGCTCGCTCAATTCCCGCAGCCAGCAAAACATCGTGCCTTTTCGCGTCTCCGTGGATCACCATTACACCCTCGCCCAAAAGTTGGCGGTACAGTCCCTCGTCCGTCTCAATCAGCACCAGCGGAATCTGATATCGCGTCAGCTGATCGAAAACGGTGCGGCCAACCTGCCCGTATCCGCAAATGATGAAATGATCCTGCAGCTTTCCGATACTCATGTCGTTGATCATGGATTTCCATGCCTCCACACCCTGGCGATTGAATATCGTCACCAGAACGCGCTCTGCGATCCAGACTTGAAACGTAAACACTCCTATATATACGAAGAGCGAAAATACCTTGGTCGCGGTGTGAACGGATCGATAGTCGATCGCGTGAGGATGAACGGTCCAAAAAAGCGCGTCTAACCACCGTAATCCTTCCAGCTGCATATAAACCAGAACACACAAAATGCTGAAGGCCGCAAACACTGCGACCGGCAGCCACAACCGCCGAAGGAAAAAAATCAACAGGCGACTGATACTCAATCGCAATCCCCTAATGCTTCATTCGAAACTTGTGCCTTCCGGCTTTCTTTCTCTCGGTCAACCAAAACGGGGCGACTTGATCAGAAAATATACCAACAAGGGCGCAGCGACGGCAGCCAGAACTTCGTAATCGCTCCGATTAATAATTTCTATCGTACATCTCTGCTGATAACGAAAGGTTTACGGAAGGCGTGACACCAGATGCAAAAGAATTATAAGTTCGGAGTGCGTGACATAGCGGTTTCCAGCCACGCGAAGCAGTTGACTGGGGCTCTCGTTTAACGCGGCCCGCTCTGATAATTATCCTCTCTGATCGTTCTCGCCCGGTGTAATCAGCGTCTCCGTAATCACAAGCTCATCGACATGCAGACGCTTCACCTTGAGTTCTTCAATCTCCAGGCCGCGAATCTGCGCATTCCCGACACGCAACATTCCAATCACAAGACGGCCGATCGCCAAGGCTCCCAGTGCCACCGCTCCCAACGCCAGCGCACCGACTGCCAGCGCGCCCACGGCGCCATTCTTCGCACGAAGCCGCTGGATACGCGCGGCGCCATTCTCCGATTCCTGCAATCCATTCCACATTCTTTCGGTCATGTTAGCCTCGCTTTGCCTTGCGCGCTGATCGCGCAGGGCACGCAATCGTCATTTGAGAGGGAAGCAGTCTAGATCGTTGGCGAACTGCAGAGGCCCCGCGTACCGTTTCCTGATTTCGGATTCCGTCTGAGCCTCTTTTCCCAGTGTACGCAGCATGCGATGAGACAAAACCAATTCCTTCACGTGGGCCTCCTGCGCAATTTCACCAATCACCGAAGGAGGCATGTGCAGATTTCGCTCCACTCCAGTAACGCCTTCCGGCACCGCGTTGTGCGCGACGAACAAATCAGCATTCGTCGCCAATTTCACAAGGCCGGCACCCTCCCCGTTTGTATCACCGCTGAAAACGATAGCTTTGCCCCGCGTCTCGATTCGCCACGCCAGCGCCGGAACGCCACCATGAATCACGCGCACGGCAGACGCCGCAAGGTCGGCGTTATGAAATACGGCGATCGGTGTTGAACTCGCCTCCACGTTGTGAGGCTGCATTTTGTAACTGCCGTCTTCCTCGGGCTCCAGGAGTTCGCTGAGATAACGGTAAGCGCCGTGCTTGTCTCCAAAGAAATCGCTCACAAACTCAGTAGTCGAAGGCATGAAATCATTTCCAGACGGACCGTATATAGGTAGCGGAGTTTTGCGATCTTCAAACCAGGACGATTTGATCAGCGCGGAAAAATCGCCGCTATGATCGACGTGAAAGTGCGAGAAAAAAATCACCTCGAGTTGCGACATCTGCGCGCCACTCTCGCCAAAGCGCAGCGCGCTTCCTCCGCCCGCATCGATTAACGCCTTCGCTTGCCCGTCTTCCCACAACAGATAACTGCTCGAAGCTCGCTTGTCCTGCAACTCGGGCCCTCCGGAGCCAAGCACTTGAACCGCGATACCCTGCGAGCTACAGGTTTGCGCGGCAGCGGACGGCAAGAACGAGAAAATCAGGGGCAGAACCGCCGCAGGAAGTGACACCCACAATAAACCTGAAAGGTTTGGAAAAATTCGCGCCGGAATGCTCGAGCGGATGCCGGAACGCAGTTTTCTGCCCCACATAACTCCATTTCTACGCTATTCCGCTGTGGAAATTCCACTTGTTGTGGGGCTTCAATAAAATTCGAGGGGGCGGCGCGGCTAGTCCGTTTCGCCCTTTGCTTTCTGGAATTCAACAGTCAGTGTAATGTGCGTCGCAGCCGGTTTTCCATCGGAGAGTCCCGGTTCAAATACCCACAGAGCCACAGCTCTCTCCGCCGAAGCTTGCAGCATGCGTGGCCCGGATATTGGCTTTGCCTCAACCAGGTTGCCTTTTTCGTCGATCAGCGCGTCCAGTTTCACCACCGGGTCCATGTCCGACCCTTCTGCCCACGCAGGCATTACCGGCTGAGTTTCGGACACAATTTTCGCGGGCACGTTCTCCGCATTTTTCGTTTCGTTTGAGTTTCGATGTATTGCGCGTCCCGCTCCGTTTTCGTCGGAGTTCGCCGAAGGCTCGACAAACCGAGGTTGCGATGATTCTGCGGAATCCGTATCTTTGCCGGACCGCGTAGCTTCAGAGCCCGGCATCGCCGGAGCTGCACTTTGTGCCACTGAGACTCCGTTCTTTTGAACCTCGATTCGCGGCTGGGCGTTCCGTAATGTTTGGCCAGACGCTCCTCCGGCACCGCCCGCCGAAGCGGGTGTTTGCGACTGTTGTCCGCCAGCCGATGGCGCCTGTTGCGCTGACTGTGTAGAGAACGCGGATAATCGATTGTTGACTGGCGGCGGAGAACTCCTCGCGTGCCAAACGCCGGCCGCTACCACCGCGATCAAAACAACAGCAACAGCTCCAACATAAAGCGGATTCTGCTTTGCCACGAATTCGCGAATCCTGCCGACTGCGGACAATATCGACGAGAGCGCCGCTTCTCTGCCGCCTGCTATCTTCGAGTCTGTATGAGCCGCCTGGCTTGCCGCATCCGTGCCGGCCGCCCCATCCGCGGCGTCTCCACTATTTTTTGCCACTTTCGGGGCTTCTCGTCGAGCCTTTGACTTACCATCCATGGAAGCCAGCAAGGCAACTAACTGGGCATCCCTCGCCTCATCCCAGTCAGGCACCGCGTCTTTTGTATCAGCCCCATCGGCGCCATTTGACGGCGCAGGTGAACTCTCTGTCGTTTCAGGTAAAGCTTCAGGACTTTCTTTGCTGGCGGGCGCCCAGGATTCCGCACTCGGTACCGGAGCCGAATTCGACATCACCTCTTCGATTTCTTTTTTAGCCTCGGGCTTCGGCACGCTCGTCGGCGGTTGTTCCGCCGGGACTTCCCAAAATTTCGGATCGTAAACGGTAAATTCCAGGTCTGTATAGCCGGCTTCCCGCGATCCCCGCACCTTGCACAGAATTTCTCTTCCGGACTTCTCGTTGCGCAGAAAGACGCATTGCCCCGGCAAGACTTTCGCGTCCAATTTCAGCACCGCGCCGTTGTCAGAGACGAGCGTCGTCTTGGTCGTCTCCGTAAATAGCTCCCGACGCTCCGCTCCCTCCACGGTCTTCGACCCTTGAACCGTGACCGGGA
>Ga0209007_1000182_pt1 | contig 34659 bp, 33 predicted proteins | sample JacPinW_OM1H0_O2_FD_187961 | JGI IMG/M metagenome (GOLD analysis project Ga0209007, IMG submission 187961) | Forest soil microbial communities from Algoma, Ontario, Canada - Jack Pine, Ontario site 1_JW_OM1H0_O2 (SPAdes) (version 2) | ecosystem: Environmental > Terrestrial > Soil > Boreal... | reverse complement strand
CCCGCGACGCCACCGCCGCAATCCGGTCAGCCGGGCGTGCTTCCTCCCCCGCCGCAGTACCAACCGCCGGCCGAAACCCAGGGACCTCCGGTAGCGCCTACTCGCGGTATCGGCTTTTCAACCGCCCCCGATTATTCGAAGCCGAATCCGATGTTTCCGAACCCAGTCTCTGCTTTCCGATCGATCAAAGTCGAGAAGCCGGTACTGGTGAACACGCCACGAATCGAGCAGCTGATTCAGAACGGCAAGCTGAACCTGAGCCTTGAAGACTCTATATCGCTAGGCCTTGAAAACAACCTGGCGATCGCCGTCGAGCGCTACACGCCATGGCTCGATGAAGCGAACCTGCTCTATTCAAAATCGGGTGCGAACGGAAGGCTTCAATTTGATCCGGTCGTTACCAGCACGCTTTCGCTGACGGATTCGAATACGCCGATCAATAACCCCCTTTTCGCGGGTATCACGTCGATCGCCACAGGCACCGGTGCGCAAGAGGCCCCGGTGGCTCCAGGCCTGATCGATCATACGTTTACGGCGAACTTCGGCTACACGCAGGGATTCTGGCCTGGCACGCAGGCCCAGGTGACGTTTGACAACTCTCGAATTTCCACAAACTTCGGCGGCTTCGACCTCTTCAATCCCTACGTGCAATCCACTCTGACCGCCGAAATCACCCAACCGCTGCTGAACGGATTCGGGCGAACCGTCAACGACCGTTACATCATCGAAGCCAAAAACACGGTAAAGGTCGGCGAGTCGCAATTCGCGCAACAAGTGATTACCACCGTGACGCAGGTCGCCACCGATTACTGGGAGCTCGTTTACGCGCGGGAAAATGTGAAGGTCGAGCAGGTTGCCGTTGCAGCCGACCAGCAGCTTTACGAGAACAACAAGAAGCAGCTCGAAATCGGCACCATGGCGCCGCTCGATGTGATCACCGCGCAGTCGCAATTGGCCACAGACCAGCAGGCCCTGGTGCAGGCGCAGACCACGCAGCTGCTCGACGAAGAGACTTTGCTCGTCGCCGTCACCAAGGATCCACTTGCCGGGTCGCTGCGTGGCATCGAAATCATCCCGACCACGCCGATTTTCAACCCCAACGTTGAAAACATCTCGCTCGAAGACGCCGTCAAGGAAGCATGGGCGAAGCGGCCCGAACTAGAACAGGCCCAGCTGAACTTAAAAAACGCAGGTGTCGAAGTGAAGGCGACGAAAAACTTGCTGCTGCCCCAGTTGAATCTGTTTGGTGAATATCAGGCGCAGGGCCTGGCCGGCGTTTTCACGCCAACGACGGACACGGGCGCCTTCATCCCCGATTTCCCGATCTTTGCGCCTGGAGATGTTGTCGGAACGCCCGGCACGATTCCAGCCGGAAGCACAGTAATCGGCATCGAGGGCGAGCCCGTGACCGGAACAGGAACGCCGATCCGAAGCGGTCTGTCCGACGACCTTAGCCGTATGATCGACGGAAAATACCCGACCTTTGAGGGCGGCATCACCCTGAATCTTCCCATCCGCAACCGCGCGGCGCAGGCGCTGAACGCCACCGCGCAACTGAACGAGCGCGAGCAGGAGGTTGGCCTGCTACAAACGCAAAGCACCATCGTGCTGAACGTTCGCCAAACGATGATTGTTCTCGAGCAGGACCGCGCCGCTATCGACGCGGCTCAGGAAGCGCGCATTTACGCGCAGCAAAGCTACGACGACGAAGTGAAGCGCCTGCAGCTCGGCACGTCTACTGCGTTCACCGTGATTCAAAAGCAGCAATTGCTCACGGCAGCCGAAGGCGTCGAGCTCCGCGACCGCATCAACCTGATCGAGGCCGAGCTGAACTTCAATCAGGCCATGGGCCGAACGCTCGAGGTGCACAACATCACCGTGGCCGACGCGATCAAGGGTACAATTTCGAAGGTGCCGAATATTCCCGGCACGCCCGAGCCGCAGGATTCGCAGGCCGGGCACAGATAACCTCCGAGGTGAAGCGTGACGGACGAGAAAGCGCGGAAAGTTTCCGCCGCTGCCGGTCCTGTTCAGGCTTCCCCGTCGTCGTTCGCGTCTCCGCGCAAGCCCTCGCCCGTTGAAATCGCGTGGGAAGAGTCCACGCTGAAGCCCGCGCTCGCAAAATCGCCCGACCGCCTCGCCGACTTCACCACGGTTTCAAACTACCCGATACGCCGGATGTATACGGACGCTGACCTGGCCGGCTGGAGTCCCGAGCGCGACCTCGGCGTGCCCGGACAGCTTCCCTACACGCGCGGCATCCATCCGGCGATGTACCGCGAGCGGCTCTGGACCATGCGCCAGTTCGCAGGCTTTGGCTCCGCGGAAGACACCAACCGCCGCTTCCGATACCTTCTCTCGCAGGGGCAGACAGGCCTCTCCGTCGCGTTCGACCTGCCCACGCTGATGGGCTACGATTCCGATCATCCGCTTTCGGAAGGCGAAGTCGGCAAGTGTGGCGTAGCCATTAGCTCGCTGGCAGACATGGAGGCGCTCTTCGATCAGATTCCGCTCGCCGACGTCACCACGTCGATGACCATCAACTCGCCCGCCGCGCCCATCTGGGCCATGTATCTCGCCGTCGCTGAAAAACAGGGCGCCGACTGGCGTGGTATTTCCGGCACGCTGCAAAACGACATCCTCAAGGAATACATCGCGCAGAAGGAATACATCTACCCGCCCGGCCCATCGCTGCGTATGGTCACGGACACGATCGAATTCGGCGCCGAACACACGCCGAAATTCAATCCCATCTCGATCAGCGGCTATCACATTCGCGAGGCCGGCTCGACCGCCATCCAGGAGCTGGCGTTCACGCTGCGCGACGGGATCGAATATGTCGAAAACTGCCTGCGCCGCGGCCTGTCCATCGACGATTTCGCGCCTCGGCTATCGTTTTTCTTCAACGCGCACAACGATTTCTTCGAGGAGGTCGGCAAGTACCGCGCTGCCCGCCGCCTCTGGCAGAGCGTGATGCGCGAACGATTCGGCGCCAAGAATCCGCGGTCGTGGGCGCTGCGTTTTCACACGCAGACGGCCGGCTGCTCGCTCACCGCGCAGCAGCCCTACAACAACGTCGTCCGCACCGCGATCCAGGCGCTCGCCGCAGTCATGGGCGGCACACAGTCGCTGCACACGAATTCGCTCGACGAAGCCTGGGCGCTTCCGACCGAATCCGCAGCCACCATCGCATTGCGAACCCAGCAAATCATCGCCTACGAAAGCGGCGTGACACACACCGCCGACCCGCTCGGCGGCTCCTACTTCGTCGAAACGCTGACGGGCGAAATGGAGCGCGGCGCCCGCGACTACATCGCGAAAATCGACGCCCTGGGCGGCATGGTCGCCGCCATCGAGCATGGATTCCCGCAACGCGAAATCGCCGACGCAGCCTATCGTTTCCAGGTCGCCGTCGATCGCAGGGAAAAAATCATCGTCGGCGTGAACGACTACGTAGTGGAAGAGAAACCGATCGAAACGCTGCATATCAACGACAGCGTCGCTCGCACCCAGACCGACCGCCTGCGAAAGCTGCGCTCCGAGCGCTCGAATGACGAAGTCGCCCGCTGCCTCGATTCCCTCCGCCGCGCCGCCACCGGAGGGGAAAACCTGATGCCCCACCTCTTCCAAACCGTGAAAGCCTACGCCACCCTCGGCGAAATCTGCGACGCCCTCCGCCAACCCTTCGGCGTCTACCAGGAAGTCGCCATTACCTGATTCCAAAGAATTTGAAGTATCCTTTCGGTTCGCATGCCTGACAAGAAAATCCGCGTCCTCATCGCCAAACCCGGCCTCGACGGTCACGATCGCGGCGCCAAAGTAATCGCCCGCGCACTGCGCGACGCCGGCATGGAAGTGATCTATACCGGACTGCGTCAGACGCCCGAAATGATCGCCTCCGCAGCGCTCCAGGAAGACGTCGACGTCATCGGCCTGTCGATCCTCTCCGGCGCGCACAATACGCTCTGCACCCGCCTGATGGATCTGCTGCGCGCGCAGAAAATGGACGACGTCACCGTCCTGATCGGCGGGATCATTCCGGAGCAGGACATCGCCGAGCTGAAGAAAATCGGCATCGCTGAGGTTTTCCTTCCCGGAACCACGACGCAGGCCATCGTCGACTTCATTCGCCAGCGAGTGGCCCACCTATCCGCTGCCAGCCAGCCTCACAGGAGCGCCGAGTGAAGGAATCCGTCATGGAAACCCACATCGACCGCAAATCCGCGGCCTTCCAGCAGAACAGCCGCGCGATGATCGAGCGCCTCTCGCAGATCAAGAACGAAGAGGAGAAGATTCGCGAAGCCGGAGGGGCGAAAGCCGTCGAAGCGCAGCACAAAAAGGGGCGCCTAACCGCCCGCGAGCGCATCGTCAAGCTCATCGATCCGAAGACGGAGTTTTTCGAGCTTGGAATCTTCGCCGCGTGGGAAATGTACGCGGAATATGGCGGCGCGCCGGCTGCCGGCACGATCACGGGACTCGGCCGCGTCGAGGGCCGCCGCGTGATGATCATCGCCAACGACGCCACGGTAAAGGCCGGCGCGTTTTTCCCGATGACCGCGAAAAAAGTGATCCGCGCGCAGAATATCGCCATCGAGAATCGCATTCCGACGATCTATCTCGTCGATTCCGGCGGCGTTTTTCTTCCGTTGCAGGAAGACGTCTTCCCCGATACCGACGATTTCGGCCGCGTCTTCCGCAACAACGCGGTGATGAGCGCGATGGGCATCCCGCAGATTGCCGCCATCATGGGCCTCTGCGTCGCGGGCGGGGCCTATCTGCCCGTGATGTGCGACCACATTCTAATCACCGAAGGCAGCGGGCTTTTTCTTGCGGGGCCGGCCCTGGTGCAAACCGCCATCGGCCAGAAAACGTCGCTCGAAGACCTCGGCGGCGCCAAAATGCACGCGCAGACCAGCGGCACCGTCGATTTCCGCGAACCGGACGACGACTCTTGCCTCCGTCGCATCCGCGCCCTCGTCGACAAAATGGGCCATCCGGCCGGCGCGCCCTTCGACCATAAGCCTGCTAAGCCGCCCGCACTTCCCGCCGAGGATATTTACGGCATCGTCGCGGGTGAATCCGCGAAGCAATACGACATGCGCGAAGTGATCGCTCGCATCGTGGACAAAAGCGAATTCGAGGAATATCGCGCCGAGCGTGGCCAGACTCTCCTATGCGGCTATGCCCGCATCGGGGGTTGGTCCGTTGGAATCGTCGCGAACCAGAAAAAAAGCGTCAACGTCACGCTTCCCGGCACCGGCGAAAAGCGCATGGAATTCGGCGGCGTCATCTACACCGAATCCGCGGACAAAGCCGCGCGCTTCATCCTCGACTGCAACCAGAATCTTGTCCCGCTGATTTTCCTGCACGACGTGAACGGGTTCATGGTCGGCAAAGAGGCTGAATGGAGCGGCATCATCCGTGCCGGCGCGAAAATGGTGAACGCAGTAGCCAATAGTGTCGTGCCGAAAATCGTGGTGATATGCGGCGGTACATTCGGCGCCGGCCACTACGCCATGTGCGGAAAAGCCTACGATCCCAGATTCGTTTTCGCGTGGCCCTTCGCGCGTTACGCCGTCATGAGCGGCGAATCTGCCGCCGGCACTCTGGTCGAGCTGAAAGTGAAGCAACTGGAGCGCGAGGGCAAGAAGCCCACCGAAAAAGAACACAAGGAGCTTTACGATAAAATTCTCGCTACCTACGAACACCAAACGGATGCCCGTTACGCCGCCTCCCGTCTCTGGGTCGACGCGATCATCGATCCTGCGCACACCCGCGAAGCGCTCATCGAAGCTCTGCAAAGCGCCGCATTGAACCCGCATGTCGCCGAATTCAAGACCGGCGTCCTACAAACCTAGATGGTCGAGATCGAGCAGCCGCGTAGGATGAGTGGCTCACAAAACCTGGCGTTGACGCTGCTTTTCATGGCACCGTCCATGATGTGTCTGTTCGCCTCGTACGCTCTTGTGCACGAATGGCTGTATTCGGCATCCGCACTCTGGCTCGTCTACGAAACTTCGCTTTACCTCGGTATTCTGGGCGCCGTCCTGGCCGGGTCGCTGACGGTCGCCCAGGTGGCGCACCGTCATATTTCGGTGGCATTCGTGTGGTTGATGGGAATCGTGACCGCGGCGACGGTTTGGATCGTTTGGTACGCCGCGCATATTTATAGAAGTCCCTGGGGAATCTGAAAATGGGCCAGCCGGAAGTCAGTATCATTGAATGCCCTCGCGACGCATGGCAGGGTCTTACCGAAATGATTCCGACGGAAACGAAAATCGAATATCTGAAGCGGCTGGTCTCCCTCGGCTTCCGGCATATCGACGCACTCAGCTTCGTTTCGCCAAAGCACGTGCCGCAAATGGCCGATAGCGAAGCGGTGATCGAGGAGCTCAGCAAGGTGAAGCTCGCCGACGGCGAATCGCCCGAGATCATCGGCATCGTCGTCAACGAACAAGGTCTGGACCGCGCCCTCGCCGCACCGGGTGTGACGACTGTGGGCTATCCCTACTCCATCTCCGCATACTTTCGCCGCGCCAACGCCAATATGTCTCGCGACGAGTCGCGCAATCTCGTCGGCCTGCTGCAGCGGAAAACCAAAGCCGCCGGCCGAAAGCTCGTCGTATACATCTCGATGGCCTTCGGCAATCCCTACGACGAACCCTGGGGTCCGGAAATCGTCGAAGACGCACTTGTCTGGCTGAAGGACGTCGGCGTCCGCACCGTCTCTCTGGCCGACACGGTTGGGACCGCCTCACCCGAAGAAGTCGCTCAGCTTTATCGCGCGGTAAAAGACTGCGTCGGCGGGGTCGAAATCGGCGTGCACCTGCACAGCCGGCCGGTGGGAGCATCCGCGAAGGTCCTCGCCGCGTACGAAGCCGGCTGCCGCCGCTTCGATGGCGCGCTCACGGGCCTCGGCGGCTGTCCCTTCGCTGGCGACCACCTCGTCGGCAATATCCCCACGGAAGCCGTCCTCGCCACGCTTTCCGCGCGCGGCGTCTCGACCGGCATCGACGCCAAATCGCTCGCCATAGCCTGTGCCCTCACAGACGAACTCCGCGAAAAATACGCCCGCGAGCCTGAGGCTCCCAAACCGAATTAGCAAGTGTGTGTGTGGATTATCCTGTCTCGTACGGGTGAGGCGTTGGGTCCTGCATTCGTCCTCCGTGTGTAAGGTTTTGGCTTCCGCTTTTCTCAGTGCCCTCCGTGTCTGTGCGATGCATTCACATTCACCTGCACTCGGACGCTCCCGGCAGTTGCGCCTCCCCTTCGATCGATGTAAAGTACTTTGTACTATAAAGCACAATCGGAGTAGGAATCGTGATTGATCACAACCCCCTCCACGGATCCGGACGAGCGGGTTTCCCGCATCCGGCTCTTGCCTTAGGTAACGACGCCCATGCGCCGCAAAGGATAGGGATGACAGACAGTAGGCAGAGGCGGCCAGCGGGTGATGAGGCGCCGCATGCGATCCCAAGGTACGCGTCCTTTCTGGCTGCGCGACGACAGCGCGCGATGCCAGAGCCAGCCGACTCGGAACCGAAAAATCGCCAGCGCCAGTTGTCCGCATGACTCGGGGCCGATGTGGGTCGCTACGTCACATTCGTGTGACTTTTCATTCACTACACCTCGCCGGTTTAACCGGCGCACAAGGAGAAATACATGCCCAACTCAATCGACTCCTGTTCCGCCGTCTCCGCACGCTGGTGCTCCTACTTTCTGGCCAACGGCCTCGATCCACGCGAGCTCCCTTGGCCCGATTCCTACCGGCTCACAGACGCCGAGCGCCGCGCGATCGCCGAATCCATCGCGCAGTTCCAGCTCGGCGAGGGCGCTCAGGGCCGCCGCCTTCAAGAGCGGGGTCGAAAGTACGCGGAGAGAGCGGGCGACGCGCTTTTCTCCCAGGCCCTGGCACTCTTCGTGAAAGAGGAGCAGCGCCATAGTGCCGATCTCGGCCGCTTCATGGACGCACAGGGCATTCCGCGTCTCTCGAAGCACTGGATCGACTCCATTTTCCGCCGCCTGCGCGTGCTGGCTGGCCTCGAGCTGTCTCTGCGCGTTCTGGTGACCGCGGAGATCATCGCTGTTCCCTACTATCGTGCGCTCGGCGACGCGACGGCTTCGGAACTTCTCGGCGCGCTGAGCGACCGGATTCTGCAGGACGAGGCCGGCCACCTAAAGTTCCAGGCTTCGATGCTTTCGAGAATACCTGCGGGGCGACTTCCGGCACTTTCGCGCCTGATCTGGCGTCTGCATCGCCTCTTCCTCGTCTGCACCTGCTTCGTCGTCTGGCACGACCATGGCGAAGTTTTCCGCGCTGCCGGATATCGCTTTGGCGAATTTGTCCTCGAGGTCTGCTACGAATTCGCGGAGTTGCAATACCGCTCCGGCGCCGCGATTCGGAGCCCCGCTAGCAATCGCGAGGCGTCTTATTCGAAATAGCCTGTTGTTCAGATGCCTTTGATTTTTTGCCCAATCGGTGTTTATCTTTGTCCGTGCCTGAATGACCGGGGGTTGATCTTTGGGCTATCCGACACTCACCTATCAACACGACAACGCCATCGCCACGATCGCACTCACCGTCCCCGAAAAACGCAACGCCATCTCCGCGCAAATGATCACCGACCTGCTCGGCGCGCTGCAACATGCCGAGCAAGACGCCGCGAACGTAGTCATTATCACCGGCTCCGGCAAAGCCTTCTGCGCCGGCATGGATCTGGACGAACTACAAATTGTGGCTCGTCAGACACTTCCGAAAAATCTGGAAGACGCGCGCCGCATGACCAAGTTGCTCTATCGTCTCCACAGCTTTCCGAAGCCCGTGATCGCCGCGGTGAACGGAGCTGCCATCGCCGGAGGCTGCGGGATCGCTACGCTCGCCGATTTCACCATTGCCGTCCCGGAAGCTAAATTCGGCTACACGGAAGTAAAACTTGGCTTCATGCCCGCGCTCGTCTCTGTGTTTCTCCGCCGGCGCGTCGGCGACCGGCATTTGCGCGATCTCCTGCTCACCGGCCGCACGATCGATGCGGCCGAAGCCCTGCGCATGGGATTGATCACCGAGATCGCCCCGCCGGAATCGCTGATGGATCGTGCCCGTGAAATTGCCGCGACGCTGCTCGCGGCCAGCCCCAGCGCTGTCGCCATGACGAAACGGCTGCTGCTGAATTTCGACCGCGTTGCCATCCGCGCCGAGCTTGAGGGCGCCATCGAAGCCAGCGCCGATATCCGCGCCACCCCTGATTTTCGCGAGGGTGTTGCCGCGTTCCTTGAAAAACGCCCCCCGAAGTGGGGCAAATCCTAGGTGCCGATGAAAAACTTTGCCGACTCCCACGTCCGCGTTCGCTATGCCGAAACAGACCAGATGGGCGTGGTCTATCACGGAAACTATTTCACATGGTTCGAAATTGGCCGCGTGGAAATGTGCCGACATCTCGGATTCGAATACAAGAGGATGGAAATCGAGGACGACACGCTGATCGTCGTCGCCGAGGCATCCTGCCGCTACAAACGCCCGGCGCGGTTCGACGACGAACTCGTGGTTCGTACCCGCGTGACGCGCTACGACAGGCGCACGCTGCGATTCGGCTATGAGATTTTCCGTCAGCCCGAAGACGAATTATTGGCAACCGGCGAAACCACGCATGTGATTTGCGACCATCAAGGCCGTCCGAAATCGATGCCCGAAAAATATCGCAAGTACTTTTCACCGCCGCACGCGCATGTGGCGGCCGCTGGCGACGGACACGCCTTACAAGGCGGCAAATGAGCGCTCCCGATCCGGCAAAAATCGCTCGATTCCGCGAGAAGCTCGCCCAGGAATGGACCGACGCCGATACCGTCGCCGCGTGGCGCAAGTGGCAACCCCAGCTTTCGGCATTCACGCGCGGGGCAACCGATGCAGTACTGGAAGCGGCGCAATTGGGTGCGGGGAACCGCGTGCTCGATCTCGCCAGCGGCGTAGGCGATCCCGCGATCCCGATTGCGAAAGCGATTGGCCCAACGGGCCAGGTGACTGGCACGGACATCGGCCCCGGAATGATCGCGTTCGCGGCCGAGCTCGCGAAGGCACGAAGGCTTCGCAACATCGAGTTCCGTGTCGCGGACGTGGAAGCGCTTCCCTTCCCGGATAATTCGTTCGACGTGGTGTCCTCGCGTTTCGGTATCATGTTTTTCGTCGATCAGTTGAAGGCGTTTCGCGAATGCCTTCGTGTGCTGAAGCCGGGTGGGCGCGTCTCGTTCGTCGTGTGGGGCACGCGCGAGCAGCCGTTTCTGGGCGCGACGATCGGCATTCTGATGAAGTACATCGAAGCTCCCAAGCCGGATCCTGACGCGCCGCATGCGTTCATGTTCGGCGAGCGCGGATTGCTGGCCAGCAAGCTGAAAGCCGCGGGATTTGCCGACGCGCGCGAGGAAGTGCGCACCGTCGTCGGGCGTTGGGAAGGAACAACCGAGGAGTATTGGCAGCAGTTCACCGAGTTGGCTGCTCCGTTTCGCCCGCTGATCGCGAAACTTACGCCGGAAATGCGGGCCAGGGTGGAATGCGAAATTTACCTGGGTCTGCGCAAATTTGCCGACGGTTCCGGCTTCTCGATGCCCCTCGAAATCGTGATCGGCACGGGCGTAAAGCCGTGAACAAAGTCGCCATCGACGGCGAGCATCTCGCACTCGCGTCCCTCTACGGCATCGTATTCGACCGAGCCGAAGCGGAAATTGCGGCTGCCGCGCGCGAGCGAATGAACGCCTCGCGCGCTGTGATCGAAAGACTCATCGAAGCCGAAACGGCGGTGTACGGCGTAAATACCGGCTTCGGCAAAATGGCCTCCACGCGCATCTCACGCGACGAAATTCGCCAGCTACAACTGAATCTGGTACGCAGCCATGCCTGCGGAGTCGGCGCCCCGCTCGGTGAAACAACTGTGCGCGCGATGCTCGCGTTGCGCGCCAATGCCATCGCGAAGGGCTTCTCCGGCGTGCGCCCGGCGATCGCCGAAACGCTCGTCGCGATGTTGAATCGCGGCCTGCATCCCGTGATTCCCTCGCAGGGATCGGTCGGGGCCTCGGGCGATTTGGCGCCGCTGGCGCACCTAGCGGAAGTCGCGATCGGCGAAGGCCGCGCGATCTTCCAAGGCGCCTTGATGACCGGCGCAGAAGCGATGCGCGCCGCAGGAATTGCGCCGCTGGTGCTCGAAGCCAAAGAAGGCCTCGCGCTGCTGAACGGCACGCAGGGAATGCTGGCTCTGTTGACCCTTGCTCTTCGCGAAGCCGAGATCGCGGTCGACACTGCGGATGTCGCCGCTGCGCTTTCCCTCGATGCCCTGCGCGGCAGCCCCACCGCGTTCGACTCACGCATCGGGAGCGTGCGGCCTCACGCGGGTCACGCGGTCACCGCGCGCAACATCGAACGCCTCAATCGCGGCAGCGAAATTCGGGAGTCACATCGTTCACCCGAGAAGGATCCACGCGTGCAGGATCCTTACAGCCTGCGCTGCGCTCCGCAAGTTCACGGTGCGGTGCGCGACTCGCTTGCGCAGGTCCGCGCAACGCTCACGATCGAACTGAACAGCGCCACGGATAATCCGCTCGTTTTCGCCGCCAACGGTGCCGGCGAAGTGATCAGCGGTGGCAATTTCCACGGCCAGCCGCTGGCGATGGCCGCCGATCAAATGGCCGTGGCCATGGCGACGCTTGGCGGGATTTCCGAGCGGCGCATCGAGCAGATGACGAATCCGCAGACGAGCATGTTGCCGGCTTTTCTGGTTCGCCATGCGGGCCTCAATTCCGGCTTCATGATTTTGCAGGTGACTGCGGCGGCGCTTGCGAGTGAACTGAAGCCGCTGGCTGCACCGCATTCGGTGGATTCGATCCCCACGTCGGCGAATCAGGAGGACTATGTTTCGATGGGCATGAGCGGGGCGCGGCGGCTTGAGCCGATGCTCGCGAATCTAGAGAACATTCTTGCCATCGAATTGCTGGCGGCTTGCCAGGGGGTCGATCTGCTGGCGCCGCTGCGGACTGGACCTGAAACGCGCAGGGCGTATGACATTGTTCGCGGGCTTTCTCCGGCGGTGGATTCGGATCGGTCGCTTGCACCGGATATTGAGGCCATTGCGTGCGAGGTGGCTAAAGGATCTTTTGCAGCACTGCTTCGATAGAACGTCAAAAGCAAAACACAGAGGGCGCAGAGACAATCGTTTTTCTTTTTGTTAGCGACTTCTGCAGGAATTTGCCGAAGCGGTGCCCGGCTATGAAGCTGAAGGGCTTTACTCCCAGCGAATAGTGGCCGCAGGGTAGCGACATTCGCTCGAAGATTACGTTTTCGTCCCGCAATTTGCTTACGAGCGCTTCCGTGTACTCCGGCCAAAAGGTGGGATCGTACTTCGCGGTGATCAAAAGGAGCTTTTTCTTCGCTTCGGGCAATCGCGCGACGTACGGAAACGGGCTGATCGGCGACCAGTAGTGGCGTAGCTGCTCGTGCGTGATGCCTGCGGCTGAAATCGGATCCCAGACCGTTTTCGTGGTGAGGCCCGTGGCTACCACGTCTCCAAAATATGTGGACGCGTGCAGGAACGCGCAGGCCCGCACAGCCGGCTCGTGGCACATGGTGATGAAGCCGATGGCAGAGCCGATGCTGGTGCCGAGAATTCCCAGCGGGCCGTAGCCTTCTTGCTCGAGCCAGCCCAGCGTGCGGCGGACGTCGAGGACTGCCTGCCGGCCGGCTTGCATGGTAAGCCCGAGATTCGGGCCGACCAGATGATCGGCGCGCGGATGATCCGGAATCGCGCGACGATCGTGGTACGGCAGGCTCATTTTTACCGCCGTCAGACCGAGCTTGTTCAGCCACAGGCAGACGTTTTGCTGTTCGTGCCATTTTGCGTTCCATTGCGCGAGCACGACGACCCCAGGGCCGCGCGTGCCGTTGTGCGAGCGGCGGCGCGCGGGGAAAAACTGTGCGTGGACGCGATTATTTTCAGGCCACGGCGAGGCGATCGCGCTGGAAAATGTCAGAACATTTTCAGCAAGCGCGTAGTCGGTTGCTGGTTCGATGGCATACCACGCATCACTTTGGGCGACGGCATCGGCGACGTATCGGTCGAAAAAATCTTCGGGATGCGGGTCAAGCGCGTTGCCGCCGATGTGTTCGACGCCCCAGGCGAATGGCAGCGTGCGGCGCTTCGGTTCCTGGTCGAAGCGCATCTGTTCGTAGCGGCGGATTCTGTTCTCGTACCAGGATGGCATCGGGTGAGAAAACAAATATACCCTACGTCGCGCGTGGCGGGAACCGCTGGAAGGCGCCGGTAGCTGCCATGAGACTCCTACGCAAATCGCCCCCCGAAGGGCGTCGGAGGCGAGTCGGCGCCGTCATCGCAAGAATCTGCGCCGGGCATCGGCCGCGGCGGATGCCCCTAGGAGGCCGATTCAGGCAAACCCGCCAGACGAAGAATATTTGAACCGGAGAGGCGTGTTAAGACCCACGTCCTGTCGAGGCGGGCACCTAAGCGGCGGTAGAAGCGGATGGCGGGGGTGTTCCAATCTAGGACGATCCATTCCATCTGGCTGCAGCGCTTGCGGACAGCGACTTGGGCGAGAGCTTTCATCAGCGCAGTGCCGGCGCCGCCGCCGCGCTCGTTGGACTCCACGAAGATGTCCTCGATGAAAAGGACTGGCGTGCTGGCGAAGGTGGAATAGGCGAAGTAATACAAGGCGAATCCGATCGTGCGGCCGTCGCTGGTGCAGACCAGCGTCTCAAAGTAGCGGTGGCGACCGAAACCATCACGACGCAGACGGCGAGCGTCGGTGCGGCAATCCCGGGTTAGCCGCTCGTATTTTGCGAGGCCGCGGATCAGAGATACAATTGCCGGCACGTCGCGCGGCGTCCCGCGGCGGATGCGGAGCCTCGGCGCGGATTTCGGGTTCGGCATGCGGGCAGTATAGACGGAAAAAGCAAAAGCCTGAACCTAGAGTCCGCCGAGAAGGCATCCAGGTCACGGAGAAATACAACCCTAGATTCTCGCGGCATCGAGACCTTCGCCGCCGATGCTCGTTAGACCTGGGCCATCCCGCCATCGACGAAGAGCTCAATGCCGGTAACGAAGCTACTGTCATCAGACGCCAGGAACACGACTGCTTTGGCGATCTCGTCCGACGTGCCCATGCGACCCATCGGCACGGAGGCCACCAGGCCCGCTGTGATCTGCTGGAGCTGGTCCGGGTTCTGGACTAAACCCCTTACTCCGGGAGTGTCAATCGGGCCGGGGCTGACCGCATTCACGCGAATTTTGCGATCTTTGAGGTCGTTGGTCCACGAACGGGCGAACGATCGTACGGCCGCCTTGGTCGCGCTGTATACGCTGAACGCCGGCATTCCCTTGATGGAGACGATCGAGGCGTTGAGGATGATTGAACCACCCTCGACCATCAGCGGGAGAGCCTTTTGTACGGTAAAGAGGAGACCCTTCACGTTGGAGTTGAATGTCTTATCGAACTGTTCCTCGGTGATCCCGCCCAGGGGCGCAAACACGCCACCACCCGCATTTGCGAAGACGACGTCGAGGCGCCCTTTCTGCTGCTTGACGGTGGAGTACAATTTGTCGAGATCGGCGAGATTCGAGACGTCACCCTGGACTCCCGTGACGTTCTTTCCGATCAGCTTCACGGCCGCGTCAAGTTCCGCCTGGCGTCGTCCGGTAATGAAAACATACGCGCCCTCCGCCACGAATCGCCGAGCGGTGGCAAGACCAATGCCACTATTGCCACCCGTGACGACGGCTACTTTGCCTTCCAACTTGGGCATGCGTGTCACTTCCTTTTTGGCTGCGCGACGAATCGAAGGAAGCCACCGGATCTCTTGTCTCGTCTCAGGATCTGATGCGCACGAATTGCCAAGGATGCGACAGCGTTTCGATCGAGGATGCGCACGCATAACCCTTCGAATCACGTTCGAGGCGGGTGGGCGGCGTCACTTCAAGAATGTGCGCCGAGCGCAGTCCTCCGCGCCGGACTCCGCTCGGGCGGAAGCCGCAAAACCGGAGCCGAACAGCCCGACCCGAGCGAGACGGGGTGAGCTACATAAAACCGCCGGCGCGTTAGCGGTTGGGGCACGACGGCGCGGGGGCTAGGACGCTTGGCCGCGTTCGTGTGGCAGAATTCACAGGTGGCTTCCCCTGCGCTTATCGGCGTGTTTGCAGCCCTGTTCGGTCTGGTGATCGGCAGCTTTCTGAACGTGTGCATTGTGCGGATTCCGGAGCGGAAGTCGGTTGTGCTGCCAGCTTCGGCTTGCCCGAAATGCGGGGCTGCGATCAAACCGTGGGACAACATTCCGGTGGTGAGCTGGCTGCTGCTGGGAGGCAAATGCCGGGCGTGCAAGACGCCGATTTCGTGGATTTATCCGGTGGTGGAGTTGCTGACTGGAGCGCTGTTCTGGAGCTGCTATTTTGCCTTCGGGCTGACGACCGAGGCGCTGAAGTGGTCGATCTTTTCGGCGCTCATGATCGTGCTGATCTTCACGGACATGCGCGAGCGGATTTTGCCGGACGTGGTGAACTATTCGGGATTTGCCGCCGGGCTGGTGCTGAGTCTGGTGACGAAGCCTTCCGACGGCAGCGCGCTTGGGATCGCGAACCGGCTCTTCGCCTACCCTCCTCCGGCGCCGGTGCTCTCGCTGGCCGACGCGCTGTTGGGAGCAGCCATTGGAAGCGGGCTGCTGTGGGTGGTGGCGGAGGCATACTTCCGGCTGCGCGGGCGCGAAGGGATGGGCCTGGGCGACGTGAAAATGATGCTGATGGCGGGATCTTTTCTGGGGCTCGAGCGAACGTTGTTGACGATTCTGGCGGGATCGGTGCTGGGAAGCGTTCTCGGGCTGGCTTTCATGATGGCGAAGCGCAAGGGATCGGATTACGAGCTGCCGTTCGGGACGTTTTTGGGTATGGCGGCGGTGCTGGTGATGTTTTTCGGCACTCCGCTGATTACCTGGTACCTCTCGCTGATGATGGTGCGATGAGAGCCATGAAATGAAGAGCCGGCAAAACACAATTCGCGACACGGAGGCGGAAGGATGAATCTCCCGCCGGTCGTCCAGCATGCCACGCCACCCATCGGGCTTGTCGAAGCGCTCGTGATGGTCACCCTGCTGATCGGTACGCTGCTGGCGATGATCATCATGATCCGGAAATTCACGCGGATGGAATCGGCGGCGAGGGACCGCTGGGAGGAACGCGCGGACGAGCGGGACAACGCGTCCGTTTTCATTTCCGCGTCCATGCAGGGCGTGATCGAAAAGCTGCGAGCCCAGGAAAAGGAGCTGGCGCGGCTGCACGTGCTGGCGCAGGAGCGCGCGCAGGATTCGGAGCGCATGACCGAGGAAGTGACCCGGAACATGCCGACCGGGCTGCTGCTGGTGAGCGCCACGGGAGCGATCAGCTCGACAAATCCGGCGGCGGAAGAGGCGCTGGGGCTGCGTCCGATGCGCTACCGTTCCTATAAGGAAGTGCTTGGGGAAGAGTCGGGTCTTGCGCAGATGCTGACGGCGTGCCTGCGCGACGGAAAAACGATTCAGCGCGGCGAGGTGGAACACCTGACCGCGAATGGCGAAGTGCGGCGATTGGGCGTGACGATTTCTCCGATTTATCAGCGGGCGCGGATGACGGTGCGGCGGAATGTTTCCGATCCTCCGCGTAAACCGGAGATGAAGGTGAGCGGGGCGCTGTGCCTGATGAGCGACCTGACGGAGCTGACCGCACTGCAGAAGCAGATCCGCTGGAAGGAAAATCTGGCGGCACTGGGCGAAATGTCCGCAGGCATCGCCCACGAATTCAAGAATTCGCTGGCGACGATTTCCGGATACGCGCAGATGATCCGCGGCGAATCGAAGGCGGGCGAGACGCGCGAATCGGCAGAAAAGATCCTGGATCAGACGCGGGCGCTGACCCACGTGGTGACGGAATTCCTAAAATTCGCGAAGCCGCTGGAAATTTGCTACGAGACGGTATCGATGGATACGTTGGTCGAGAAGCTCGTGGAGGAACTCCGGGAATCGATGCCGCGGTGCAGCTTCGCGAGCGAGGGAGCATTCCTGGAGTTGCCAGGAGATGAGGCGCTGCTGCGACAGGCACTGCTGAATCTGTCGCGCAACGGGGCCGAGTCCGCGGCTGCGAGCGGGGGGAAGCCGGCGCATGTGTCGATCTCCGGAACCCAGGAGGAGCTGGGCGGGCGGAAATGGCAGCGGATCTGCGTCGCGGACAATGGCCCTGGAATTCCGGAGCGCGACTTGCAGAAAATATTCCTGCCGTTCTATACAACGAAATCCGAGGGCACGGGGCTGGGCCTGGCGGTGGTGCAGAAAGTGGCACTACAGCACGGCGGAAGCATTGAAGCGCGCAACCGGCCCGGCGGCGGGGCTCAATTTCTGCTGTGGTTACCTTTGCGGCAGGAGAACGCACCGACTCTATTCCCCTCACAGGCAGCCCGCATCTAAACTGGTATGCAGGAATGGGAGTCAGTCGATTCCGGGAGGCGTAGCCATGCGCAGGATACTGTCATGGGCCGCGGCAGCGGCGATTTTGGCGATTCCAGCCGGCAGCTGGGCCCAAGAGGCAGATACGAAGCCAGATCCGGCTCAGCAGGCTCCGGCGGGCAACAGGGACAATTCAGCGACCACGTCCACGACGGTGCAGTCCTCCGCCCCGCAGACGGAATCTCTAGCCGATGCGGCTCGAAAGGCACGTGAGGCGAAGAAGGATCAGCCCAAGCCGGCGCGGGTGTTCGACAATGACAATCTGCCCGGCGGAACGGTCTCGACCGTAGGCAAGACGGACGACGCGAAGAAAGATGGCGGCGACGCGAATTCCGACGACAAGTCGAAATCCGGGACCGACAGCGAGAAGGCCTGGAAAGACAAATTTGCCACGCTGCGGTCGAAGCTGGCGCGCGACAAAGAAGATCTAGAAGTGATGCAGCGTGAGCTCGGCGTGCTGAATCTGCAGAATTACAGCGACCCGAACAAGGGCCTGCAGCAGGAATTGACCCGCAGCGACATCAACAATAAAACCGGGGCGATCGACGCAAAGCAGAAGGCGATCGAGGCCGACCAGCAGGCGATCGACGACGCGGAAGACGATCTGCGCAAGTCGGGCGGCGATTCCGGCTGGGCGCGCTAAAGAATTTGCACGATGGAGCCCGTCCTACTGGTCGAGGATAAAGCCGAGCTGCGCGCCATGTTGCGCAAGGCCCTCGAGCGGGCGGGTTACACGGTCGAAGAAGCTCCCGACGGGAATGCGGCGGTCGACAGGCTGCGCTCGCGGCGCTATCTGATGGTCCTCACCGATTTAAAACTTCCCGGAAATTCAGGAATCGACGTGTTACGCGAAGCGCGGCGCGTGGAGCCGACGCTACCGGTAATCATCATGACAGCGTACGGGTCGGTTGAGGAAGCCGTGACAGCGATGAAGGAAGGCGCGTTCGATTTTATTCAGAAGCCCGTCGACCTGGATCACTTGGGGCTGCTGCTGGAGCGCGGGGCGCGGCAGCAGGAATTGCTGCGCGAGAATTTGCTTCTGCGCGAAGAATATGCGGCGCGGTACGGATTTCCCCGGATCGTGGGCGAGCATTCCTCGATGAAGGACGCGAGCGAGATGACGCAACGGGTGGCGGCGACGGATTCTACTGTGCTTCTCCTGGGCGAAAGCGGCAGCGGCAAGGAATTGTTTGCGCGGGCGATTCATCATTTGAGCCCGCGGGCCGAGCAGGCGTTTGTGGCGCTAAACTGTGCGGCGATCCCCGAGGGACTCGTGGAGAACGAGTTGTTCGGGCACGAGCGCGGCGCGTACACCGGCGCGGGCGCGCGAAAGATGGGCAAGCTCGAGTTGGCGCACCGCGGGACCCTTTTTTTGGACGAGATCGGCGAGCTGCCGCAGGCCGCGCAGAGCAAACTGCTGCGCGTGCTGGAAGAGAGGAAATTCGAGCGCGTGGGCGGAACCCAGGAGATCGAGACGAATGTACGCATCGTGACGGCGACGAACAAGGACTTGCGGGCGGCTGTGGCGGATAAGAGTTTTCGCGAGGATCTGTATTTCCGGATTGCAGGCGTGCCGATCACGATCCCGCCTTTGCGCGATCGCGGCGATGATGTGTTGCTGCTGGCCGAAAATTTTCTGGAGCGGTTTCGGCGTGAATTCCGCAAGCCGGGGCTAACGCTTGGCGCCGGCGCAAAGGCGCGGCTGCGAACGTATCCGTGGCCTGGGAACGTGCGCGAACTCCAAAATGCTATCGAGCGAGCGGCAATCCTGGCGAGGGGATCGGAGCTGGATGCCGCGGCGCTGCAGCTTCCAGCCGCCAAGCCTACGGCGGCGGAATTGCCCGACGGGATGCTCGAGGAACGGTTTCTTTGGGACGGGTCGCTCGATGAGGTGTCGCAACGGGCCGTGGCGCATGTGGAGCGATTCAAGATTCAGAATGCCCTGCGGGAATCGAAGTGGAATAAGACACGGGCGGCCGAAAAGCTCGGTGTTTCCTACAAGACGCTGCTCACGAAGATTCGCGGATTAGGCCTCGAGAATTAGCCGGCAGTTCCCTTCCTTGCTTAGGTTGTCGTGCTGAAGCACGGCGCTGCATGGACACCCTTTCGCCTGCCAATCCTACGACAGCAGCTGAACGAAGATTTCGTTTGAGACCGTGAGGCGACCGGGTGCGATTCGCAGACGCGGGCCGTCCACTTCCATGAAGCCGTCTGAGCGGAGCTGGTCGATTCGCTGTCGGAGCGTGGCGAGACGATCGTGCATCCAGGGCTCGCGGTCGTATTCGCGCTCGATGCGCTCGAAGTCGATGCCTTCGAGCTGGCGCAGACCTAGAAAAAACTCCTCGGATAGCGCATCCGGCGGGAAAACATTTGCTAGCTGCTCCCGGGCAGAGCCGCCGCGCTCGATCAGCGTGACGTAGCGGTCGGGCTCGTGAACGTTGGCCCAGCGCTGGGAGCCGTTGAAGGAGTGAGCGCCGGCGCCAAGGCCGAGGTAGGGCTCGCGGCGCCAATACTTGAGATTGTGCTGCGAGTGGCGGCCGGGCAGGCCCCAATTGGAGATTTCATAGTGGTCATAGCCAGCGGTGGCGAGGCGGGCCGCAGCGTGATCGTAGAAATCGGCCATGGCGTCGTCGTCCGGGATCGCTTCGGCGTTGTAGCGGCTGCCACCGCTGAGCGCTTCCCTACCCAGGCGGCTGTCTTCGTCGATTTCGAGCATATAGATCGAGACGTGCTCCGGCAACAGGCGCACGAGCTGCGCGACCGAAGATTCCCAGGATTCGCGTGTCTGGTGCGGGAGGCCGGCAATCAGGTCCATGCTGATGTTGCGAAAGCCGGCAGCGCGCAGGCTTTCAACCGCGCGGTAAACGTCCTCGCGGCGATGCATGCGGCCGGCGGTTTGCAGTTCGCCGTCGTGGAACGATTGGGCGCCGAGACTGATGCGGTTGAAGCCGGCGGCCAGCCATGCGGCCGCTTTTTGCGGCGAGATGGTTTCGGGATCTGCTTCAAGGGTGACTTCGGTGAGTTGCGCACTGGTGGCTCTGCGCAGCGTGTCCATAATGCGTGCCAGCAAGGCGGGATCGAGCAGGCTGGGCGTGCCGCCGCCGAAATAAACCGTGTCGGCCGTGGAGCCTTCGGCGAGCTCGGAGAATTCGATTTCGCGGCAAATGGCGCCGGCGTAGGGCTCGTAACGGTCGCGGGTGACTACGCCGGTGTGGAAATTGCAGTAGGTGCAGCGCGATTGGCAGAACGGGACTTGGATGTAAACGCCGAGGTTCATGGATTAGGTGACGTACTCCCCGCCTGAAGGCAGGGGCTTCCCAAGCAACGCGCGCTTCTTCGCGCATCGTTGGCCCTTGAAGGCTCAGTCCGAGCCTTTGAATCTCCATTCTCAAGACATCCATTGAGCAAGAGAAGACACCCCTCTAGAAGCAACAGGGGCTTGTATCCTAGCCCTGAGGGCGAGCGAGATTTTACGCCCCCCAGGGATAAGTTAGCATACTCGGCTGGGCCGTTGCGTCGGCGCGGGGCCCGGCGCATCTGATACCATGATCGCGAGCGGAAGGGGCTATGACCGAAACTTCTTTAACCGAATTGCATCGAGCGGCGGGAGCGCGGCTGGCGGAATTTGAAGGCTGTCAGTTACCGGCGTCTTTTTCAACCCTCGAGCGGGAATATGATGCCACAAAGCAGAACGTGGCGCTGTTCGACACGAGCTGGCACGCTGCATTCCGGCTGAGCGGGCGCGATCGGGTGAAATATCTGCACGCGATCACTTCCAATAACATTCAGGCACTGGAGAATGGGTGCGGGACTTTGGCGCTGCTGCTGAATCCGCAGGGGCGCATTTTGTCCGAGCTTGAGATTTACGTGGAAGCGGAGAGCGTGCTGGTGCTGACGCACGTGTCGGGGCGCGAGCGCACGCTCGCAACGCTGAAAAAATTCATTATCGCTTCCGACGTCAAGGTCCAGGACCTGACCGACGCTACCGGCAGCGCGGCGGTGGAAGGGCCGCGGGCGGCGCGAGTGGTCGAGCAGGTTTGCGGCCTGAAGCTTGAGGAGATGCCTGCGATGGCTGTTCAGCACGTAGCCGTCGACGGCATCGCTTGCCAGATTGTGCGGCGCTCCCATTTCGGTGAGGTGGGTGCGGAATTCATCGGGGCGCGCGAGGCTCTTGCGCCGCTCTGGGAAAAACTGCTGGTGGCCGTGCGCGCGCAATCCGGCGAGGCGATCGGCATGGACGCGCTGACCGCGCTGCGGCTCGAAGCCGGCGTGCCCTGGTATCCGGTGGACTTCCATGAGGCAATGATTCCGCACGAGGCGGCCTTGGAGAACACGCACATCAGCTTCAACAAGGGGTGCTACACGGGGCAGGAGATCGTCGAGCGCGTACGGTCGCGGGGGCATGTGAACCGGAAACGCGTGTCCTTGAGGTTTTCGAGCACCGAGCCACCGGCGCCAGGGACAAAGCTGCGCGCGCCGGATGGGTCCGAGATCGGATTCGTCAGCAGCGTCGCGGCGATACCACACTCCCAGCCTGCTATCGGCATGGGCTACGTGCGGCGCGAGCAGTTTGCCGGCGGACGCGTGGTCGAGTTTGATGGCGGGACGGCGACGGTTGTTGAGTTGTCGACCGTAGCTGCCGTGTAAGGGGCTTCAGCGGCCAAAGCCATTCTCGCGATGACGTGTTTATGTGGCCCCTGAACGCGCGATCCACAGTTCATAACCGCAAGACAACCGAGTTGCGGCGAAACGGCGGGGTTGTTCTCCTGACAAAATCAAAGGCGAAGAGCCGGAGGGGGCAGACGCTACTAGCTTTTGTTGAAATTCAGAGAGCGCAGGAAGCTGCCGCGGTCGTTGTCGATCTTTTTCTGAAGCTGAAAGACGGCGTAGAGCAAGGCTTCGGGGCGCGGCGGGCAGCCGGGCACGTAGACGTCAATGGGGATCACCTGATTGACGCCCTGCACGATGGCGTAGTTGTTGAAAACGCCTCCGGACGTGGCGCAGGCGCCCATTGAAATCGCCCATTTCGGCTCGGGCATTTGCGCGTAGAGTTGCTTGATGATCGGGGCCATTTTCACCGAGACGCGTCCGGCGATGATCATCAGGTCGGACTGGCGCGGCGAGCCCCGGAAAACTTCCGCGCCGAAGCGGGAAATGTCGTAGCGCGAGGAAGCCATCGACATCATCTCGATGGCGCAGCATGCGAGGCCGAACGACATCGGCCAGATCGAGCTGCGGCGGGCCCAGTTGACGACTTTGTCGAGCGAGGCGAAGAGAATTCCCTCGTCCTTCAGGAATGATTCGTCCTGCCCCGGCTTTTCAAGCGTAACGCCCTTCGCGATTTCGACCGACATGGCACCATTTTGCACCCGCGCGTCGAGCTTTGCAATGGAGCTTTCCTACAGCGCCGCGATATATTGGAGCCCGGGCGCCGCACGCGTCCCGGGAGACACTATGAAAACGGAAATGTGGGTTCCCTGCGCGCTGGCGCTGAGCTTCTTGCTGGGAATGACGATCCAGTCGGCTCAGGGATCGAACGTCGACGATTCGATGCAACGCGTCACGGGCGTTGGCGGCATCTTTTTCAAATCGCCGGATCCGGCGAAGCTCGCCACGTGGTATCGCGACCACCTGGGCGTCGCGCTCAATCCAGGGGGCCAAGGTGCCAACGCGCCGCAATACTACATATTCGAATGGCGGACGAACGATCACTCGAATACCCTGGGCGCGACCGTATTCTCGATTTTCCCGGCGAGCTCGAAATACTTCGATCCCACGACGGCGCCTTTCATGATGAATTTCCGTGTGGCGAATCTGGATCGCTTGCTTGCGCAATTGAAAGCGGAGGGCGTGCAGGTGGACGCGAAGATCGACGATGAGTCGAATGGACGGTTTGGATGGGCGACGGATCCGGAGGGGCGGCGCATCGAGCTTTGGGAGCCCAAGTAATCGCGAACAAGATTAGAGGCGGCCGAGATGAAAGCCGAAAGTAAAAGCCGGCCAGACGCCGAAGCTACTTCACGTCGACTTCGGCTGTCTTGGTCTTTGTGTTCCCCGCGGCGTCGGTGGCTGTGAGCGTGTAAGTTGTCGTCTTCTTCGGCGTAACGCTTACGCAGCGCTCGAATGCCGGCCAAACGGCATTGGACTGCGGCTCGAGCGTCACGGATTTGGCGTTCGAGACGCTGTAGCAAAGCGTGGTCGAATCTCCCTGATTGATGATCGCCGGATTGGCGTAGAAGCCCAGGATATCGAAGCGGTCTCCGCCCATCGCGTCAAAAACTTTTGAATCGTGCTGGCGTTCGGCGTCCGCAGCTTCGACCTGAATCACACGATTGGAATGCCACCTCGAATAGAAAACCCCGCCTACATAAACCGCTCCGATCACGAACACTACGAGCGTCACCACAAGGTACCAGCTCATTGCCGAGCGCGGCTCAGGTCCGGGCTCCGTCAGCATGGACGACTCCTTCCGATTTTGGGGACCGGGCTAATTTTGCGGCTGCGACGGGGGCTGTTGCTGGGGTTGCGACGTTGTCGGATTCACCAGCGCGCCGCCAAATCCGGGATTTGTCGATCCCGGGTTACCAAAGTTAGATGTCGAGCCGGGTACGCCGGTAGCCCCGGCGCCGCCCAGGTTCAGGCCGCCGAGGCCGGCCTGCATCGCGCGAGCCTGATCCTCCAGAGGATTCCAGATAAATTCCCAGTCCTTGTATTTCTTGCCGCCGCTGACGACTTTGATCGACGCCGAATCGGAATCGGTGCCGCCGCCCACCCCCGTGAGCAGACCGCCGAGCACCGGGCCATCGACCGGGCCGGTGGGCTTTAGCAACGACAGCGGATTCACAGGCGGGCCGAAGCCGCTAGACGAGCTTGAAGACGCGGTCTGACTCGACGAGGAAATTTGAGTGCCGCTCTGTCCGGAGTTGTCGCCGGTGCCGGCCGTTCCGGTCGAGGATTGCGACGAATTCCCCGCGGCGGTCGAGCTTGTCGCGTTGGGTCCGGTCCCATTCTGGCCAGCATTGTTCGCGCCGTTCGCGCCGGCCGACATCGCGGCTACAGGCGTACCGATTGAACCGAGCGTCGCGTTGAGCGGAATGGTGCCCCCATTGAGATCCATCAGAGCCATTTGCTGTAGTGTGGCGTAACGGACGCTGCCGATGATCTGGCCAGACGCGTTGATATAGATGAAGCGCCAGGCGCCGTCCTTGTCTTTGGCCATCGGATCTTTGTAGGCGGCGTAGCGCAGGAAGTGCAGCTCGGGCATCCCCGTTTTCAGGTCGTCGATCGTCTGCGGGTAGTGGCCGGTCTTGCGGAAATAGAGTCGTATCGCGCGAACGTATTGATTGCCGCGCCAGATCATGTCGTCCTCGCGCGCGCGACGGCCCTCCGTAAGCATGTTCTGGAGCAGAGCCTGCGACAGGACGGCCATAATCAAAATCATACCCATGACCATCAGGAAGGCGTAGCCCGATTCCCCGGAGCAACGGCCCGGGCTCGCAGACCTGGGGCGCGCCACAGCAGAGCTGCGCAGCCGGTCGAGTATCGATCGAGCCGTCACTGGTTCCCTGCTCCTTGATCTGGAGGCTGCACGAGCGGCAACGAGGCATGCCGTCCGGAGGAAACCTCCTCGACGTCCGCCGATTCGTTGCCAATATGGACCAGGCGATACTTGTTCAGGAACTTGTCGCCTTCCGCGACCACCAGCACGTCGTCTCCGCTGGTGAAAAACGCGACGCGCTTGCCCCCGGACTTTTGCGAGGCATACCCGAAGAACTCGGCGGGAATATTCAGCGGCGGAGGCGGCTGGTAGATGGGTCCGACGAACGGATGCGCCGCGGCGGCGGCCTGTTGCGCAGTCGGCTTGGGCGGGGGCGGAGGCTCGGCCACGAAAATATTGCGATGAGAGCCGGTGTATTCGAGCTTGCGGAGCTTGTCGAGCTCGTCGATTCGCAGGCTGGGCTCCTGCACGTCAAGAGGCTCAAATTTCGTATCGGCCGCCAGGACTCCGGTGGGCCCCGCCATTGGACCCATGCTCGTATACCAGTAGTACGCCGCAAAGCAGAGGATCACGGCGAGCCCGATCAGCAAATAAACTTGGTTCTTCCGCGACATCGTTCAGGTCCTGAAATACGTGTGAAGTTCGAGATCGAGCCGCAGTCCGCCCGTGGACGCGGACGTAAGATGCAAGCCATCGAGCAGGTAAAAATCCTTTGACCGCTCCAGGCCGTTGATGAATTGAATCATCGCAGGATAGTCCGCATCCAGATCGGCGGCGATCCGGATTTCGGTGACGCCGCGATCCTTTACTTCCTTCTGTTTGAATGTGATGCCAGAAATCTTCACGCCGGATTTCGCGGCGATTTCGCCGAGGTCGGCTTCGATGTGGGAATAGCCCGTCGAGGAGTCCCGGAACGATTGCTGATAGAAACTGTCGCAGTCTTTTCCGGCTTGCGGCAGAGAGGCGCGGATTTTTTCGCCACGATCGACGTCGGCGCGCAGTTTCTTGGCCTGCAGCTCGAGTTTGTCCCGCTCGGCCTTAAGAGCTAGGGGCTGTTCGGACGACATGTGCCAGAGGTATCCGACCAGAGCCAGATCGAGCGCGAACACGAGGATGAGGGCGGAGCCCACCGCGATCTTCCACGCCGGCCATGTGGTCTTTATGGTCATGTCGTCGAGTACCAGACCGTCAGGTTCAGCACGATTTTGTCGGACTGGCTAGGCTGGTCGCTATGGCGCTCACTCGTCACCACCAAGCCGGAAAATGCTTTCGATTTTTCGATAGCCTGAAGGAAGGCGATCTTGCCGTCGTCATTGACTGCGCCGATTTCAAGCGTCACCTCGGCACGACCGTTGACCAGTTCCGGCTGAATACTCACCACGCGAACGCCCGGCGGCAGCGTGTTTTCGAGATCCATGAACACTTTGGTCCAGGGAAAACTGCGCGCGTCGATCAGCGAATTGAGGAACGCGGACCGCCCGAGCACCTGCTGGTCCGCCGGAGTGCGAAACTCCGCGGCCAGCGCGCGCTGCCTTTCCTGGTCCGCTTCGATCGAACTCGACCACCGGTTCATATCCGCATGGAGGTCGCGATTCGCGTGCCACGAGCGAATCGCAGCAAGTGAAAGCAGTGCGAGCGCGATGATGCCGACGACTCCGAGCAATGCCGAATAGGCGACGAACGGCCTGTTGTTCGGCTGCGGCGCGGTCGCTAGATTGAGCTGAAGGTTCATTTTTCGCTGTTCAGTTCGCTCCGGAAAAGCTCAGGGCCGCCCGTTCATCATCCAACCTGCCAGGGCGTCGAGGCCTTGATTCACGATGTCTTTGGCCGATTCGTCGAGGCCCAGAACGCCTTCGGCTCCGCCGATGGGCGCCGTCGGCACTTGCAGCTCACCGGCAAGAGCGGCGCCAAACACCTGCTCCTTGTGCCCAAAGCCTGTGATGCGAGCGCGATCGATGGTCGAGCCCCAAGTGTCCTGATAGTACGCCACGGCGGGAAAAACCTCGTCGAGAACGGCCTGCGGCTCAAGCTGCGCCGCCGCCGCCGGCATTTCGCTCGAGCGGTACACGCAAAGATTCGAACCGCTGGTGATCACGGTGGTCAGCATTTTGCCGCAAAGGCGCACCAGGAGAGTGGCGCCGCGTTCTTCTAGCAACGGAAGCGTGGCGAGAGTTGAACCGAGCACCACGCCGGCCTGCGCGCCGAACGATTCGATGGCTTGCTCGTATTCACGGACGATTTGACGTCGTGCAACGGCGATGACGACTTCGAGGTTTCCGTCGCGGCCCTGCTGGCGATACCAGGAGACGACGGTTTCCTCGACATCAAACGGCACGCTCTTCTTGAGGCGCCAGCGGAGCAGCGGCAGCGCGTCATCGGCTTTTCGCGGCAGATTGTCGAACGGCAGAATGAAAACCCGGACGACGAGATCCGGGACCAGGAGCGCGATGGGCGCTCCGCCCGGCGGGATGCGCGAAAAAACGTGCCGCAAAGCGGTGCGGACCGCGTCGGGTTGCGCGATATTTGTTTCGACCGTCGACGGCATTACCGCACCGAGCGGAAGCGGCTCGACGGCCATGCCTTCCAGATGACCCAACGTCTTTCCGCAGCGGGCGGCCGCGACGCGATCCGCCGCGACCTCAACGACAACCTGCGGATGAGGCATCCCATGAAGCCAGCTTTCCACGCGGCCGAGCAGGCCACCGCGGTGAATCTGGCTCGATGTGCTCTGCGTGGCCGTCAGGCTACTCAATGAACGTCACCTTGTTGATTTCGCGAAGAGTGGTAAGTCCCGCGCGCACCTTGCGGAGAGCCGAATCGCGCAGGAACGACATTCCGCTGTCGCGCGCGGCACGTTTGATTTCCGAAGTCGGTCGGCGATTGATGATCATTTCGCGAATGTGGTCGGAAAGATCGAGAAGCTCCGTGATGGCCGTGCGGCCGCGATAACCACTGCCGGAACATTCCAGGCATCCGGTTCCTTCCGAGAACTGGAACGCGCCCCATTCGGCGGGATCGAGGCCGGACTCTTTCAGATGGGCAGCCGTGTAGGTGACCTTTTTCTTGCAGCTTTCGCAGACCAATCGGACGAGGCGCTGGGCGAGGATGCAATTGAGGGCGGAAACGAAATTGTAGGGCTCGACGCCCATGTTGATGAATCGGCCTATCACGTCAGTGACGTTATTGGCGTGCACCGTGGTGAACACCAGGTGACCGGTGAGCGCGGAATTGATGGCGATCTGCGCGGTTTCCTGGTCGCGGATTTCGCCGACCATGATTTTGTCTGGATCGTGCCGCAGGATCGAGCGCAAGCCGCGGGCGAAGGTGAGGCCCTTTTTCTCGTTTACCGGTATCTGAGTGATTCCGCGAACCTGGTATTCGACCGGGTCTTCGATGGTGATGATCTTGTCCTCGTCATTCTTGATCTCGTTAATCGCGGCGTAAAGAGTCGTGGTTTTCCCGGATCCGGTCGGGCCGGTCACCAGCACCATCCCGTAGGGCTCGTGAATGTACTTCCGGAACTCGGTCACTTCCTCGATATCGAAGCCGACCACGTCGAGCGTCAGGTTGCGGAATTTCTCGCTCAACGTTTCCTTGTCAAGCACGCGGAGCACGGCGTCCTCGCCGTGAACGGAGGGCATGATCGAAACGCGGAAATCGACGAAGCGGCCCTTGTAGCGCACGCGGAAGCGGCCGTCCTGCGGCACACGGCGTTCGGCGATATCGAGCTCGCTCATCACCTTGATGCGCGAAAGGATCGTGGCGTGCCAGTCTTTCGCCAGCGGCTGCATCGCAAATTGCAACACGCCGTCGATGCGGTACTTCACCACGACTTCAGAGTTGCGCGTTTCGATGTGGATGTCGCTTGCGCGGCGCTCCAGGGCGGTGAAGATGACCGTATCAACCAGGCGAACCACGGGGCTCACGCCGGTGTCGCGCGTGAGCTTCTCCATGGAGATGTTTTCTTCGCTGTCCTCTTCTTCGTCGACTACCTGGAGCGTGAATCCCTCTGTCGCCTGATCGAGCACGCGCTGTGATTGCTCCGTGCGCTTCAACAGGTCCCCGACTTGCGAGGCCGTGGCCACTTTGATCTGCAGGCGCTTTCCCAGCAACAACCCGAGCTCATCCCTAAGCCTTAGCTCGCTGGGGTCCACCATGGCGACGACCAACGTCGAATCGTGTGCGGCGAGCGGAACGAAGTTGTAGCGGAACATCAGCTCGGCGGGGATGCTGCGAAAAAGATCAGGGTCGATCCGCTGTTCGGAGAGATCGACGAACTGGCAGCGATAGCGTTCGGCGAGCTTGCGCGCCTGTTCGCGCTCTGCGGCATCAACCGGAGGCGCGACGGACGGCGGATTGTTCACGGGTGTAACCATCGAGTCCTAACCTCCTACCGAACCTACCTGGAGGGAAAACATCGGCAGATAGAGCGATATCAAAATGAAGCCTACCACAATGGCCATGACCACCAAAATGACGATGGGAATCCAGGAGAGCGAGCGCGTGAGCTGCGTGTCCACTTCCTCTTCGTAAAACTCGGCGACGCTGGTGAGCATTGCGATTAGCGCGCCGGAGGCCTCGCCCACTTCGATCATTTCGAGCGCGAGACCGGGGACCAGCCGGGTTTCCGCAAGGCTAAGATGCAGCGACTGGCCTTCCTTCACGCGGTCGGAGGCCCGTTCGACGGAGGCTGCGACGAGTTTACTGCTGATGGCCGCCGCCGAGGTACGCAGAGCGGGAACGAGCGGCGTGCCGCCTCCCAGCAGAGTTGAGAGCGTGCGGACGAACTGTGCGATCTGCGCCTTGATCCAGATGTCGCCGAACAGCGGAATGCGCGGTTTCAGGCGGTCGATCGCGATCGCGCCACGATTCGAGCGCGTCCACAGGAAAATCCCCACCGCTGCCGCCGCGATGACAACTGCAAATACTGCGAAGTAGTCCCGCAGCGGTACCGCAATCGCGAGCAAGATGCGCGTGCTCGCCGGCAGCGGCACGTTCAGTTGTTGGTAGAGCTCGGCGAATTTGGGCAGCGCGTAGGTGGCCAGATAACTGACCACAATAATCGCCACCAACACGAGAACCGCCGGATAAATCAGTGCTGTGATTAATCGGCTGCGAAAACCGGTGGTGACGCGCAGATATCCGATGTACTGCTCGAGAACCCCGGTCAGGTTGCCGCTGCGCTCGCCGGCAGCGATGACTGTGATGTAGACCGGGGGAAACGATCCTTGTGCGGCCATGGCTTCGGAAAGCAGCGCGCCGGTGCGAACACGCTGACGGACGTCTTCCAGAATCGGGCGCAATCGCGCTGCCGCCGCACGCTCGGCGAGCAGATCGAGCGCGCGCAAAATCGGCAAGCCGGCGCGGACCAGGGTGTTGAATTGTTGATTAAAGATCAGGAAATCGTCGGAGCGAATCTTTCGGTCGCGGCCGGACCGGCTGAATTGAGCCAGCATGTTGAACTGGCTGCGGACCGTGTAGACGTAATAGCCGCGGTCGGCGAGCTTCTGCCGCGCTTCCGCCTCGGATTGCGCCGTCTCGACCTGTTGAAAAATCCGGCCGGAGGCGTCCCCGACTTTGCATACGAAATCGGCCATATTATTAGTGTGCCGGCGCGCCGTCCCCGAGGGACGATTCACCCAAAGTTTAGCATACCCCTTACAGAGTGAGGCTGAAGCCGGGATGACAGCATGTCAATACGATGTGACAACGCTGAGAAAGGCTGTGCCACGATGGGTTTCTCATGCTCATTCGCTGACCATACCGACCGATATGGTACAGTTCCGGGCTGAAAATGCAGGCCTCGACATAACGCATTTTTGCCAACTCGATGGAACCCATCTCTCACTTTTTTTATTCTGACCGGCTGAAGCTCCAGTTCTGGGATTACGGCCAGGAGGGTAAGCCTGCTCTCGTGCTGGTGCATGGCGGGCTCGATCATGCGCGCAACTGGGACTGGGTGGCGCGAACGCTCCGCGAGCTCTATCACGTGTATGCGCTCGATTTGCGCGGCCATGGTAACAGCGCCTGGGCGCCGGGCGCGATGTACAGCCTGGTCGAACATGTCCTCGACCTCTCGGCGCTGCTCGACATCATCAACGAGTTCCCGATCCGTCTGATCGGCCATTCGCTGGGCGGCATGATTGTCCTGAATTACGCGGGCGTGTTTCCGGAGCGCGTGCGCAAGGCGGTATCGATCGAAGGGCTCGGCGTGCCGGAGAATAGTAAAGTCCACGGACCCCTGTATCGGCAAATGCGTTACTGGATCGAATCGGTTCGCAAGACAGAGAAGAGGCAGCCGAAGACGTATCCCAGCATCGCCGCCGCGGTGGCTCGGATGAAAGAAGCCAACCCACATCTTTCCGACGAAGTCGCGCGACATCTGACGATGAACGGAACAAACTGGGAGTCCAACGGCTCCCTCGTCTGGAAGTTCGACAATTACGCGCGTGTGTTTCCGCCGTATGGACATCGCGTGGAGGATTCCATCGAGCTCTACAGTCAAATAGCGTGCCCGGTGCTACTGTTCTGGGGGCTCGAAAGTTTTTTCCCCGTGCCGGAAGCCGATCGGCGCGCGAAAGCGATTCGCGGCGCGCGTCTCCTGAACGTGCCGCATGCCGGCCACTGGGTGCACCACGACCAGCTCAGCCTATTTTTGAAGGAGACGACCGCGTTCCTGGAGGATTGACCCAGGGACTTACACGCTCGTCTGGCTGGCCAGTTCGGCGGAGCCGGTCGCGCGCGAAACGGCAGGCTTCGCCGAATCAACCGGACTGGGATTTTCCCGGTCGACAACGCTGTCGAGTTTGATCTGCCTCAGGACAACCAGCGCAATCGTTGCCACCACCAGCGCCCAGGGCACAATGGGCGAGATCCAGAACATTTTCGTGGCGTATCGAAGCAACGCGAACCACCCGAGAGTTCCGCCCAGCCCGAGCGCGATGGCCGAAATTCGCGTTTCATTCTTCCACGGCACGCGATAGGCGCAGATCCCTTGGATCATCAGCGCAAACGGAAATGCCACCACCAAGTCTATGAACCAGTGCTCGCCCGTTCCCAGCGTCGCGCACGCGGTTAGCGCCAGAAAGATCAGCGCGATAGTCCGCTCGATCCACGAAAGGCCTTTCGAATACCACCACGCCAACAGTGTCCACGCTAGATGCAGCGAGGGAATCGCATTGCGCGCACCCAGGATGCGCACGGACTCCATCGCCAGCCGTGGCAAATCCGACATCGACAGCGGATGAAATGGGAAATTCATTCCGAACAGGCTGCGTGGCCCGCAGGCGGGAAAAATGTTGTAGCAAATGATGCCCAGCGGTCCCGCGACCAAAAATGCCAGCATCGACGGAAAAGCGCGATCCTTGTAACGAATCAGGCGGCCCGCGTAAACGACGGCGATCGGAACCGCGAGCGCGACGTAAGCAATCAACGAAATGACGTGGAACCACACGTTGCGCGCGTAAAACTGCCCGACCAGGAATGCGATCTGAACCCGCATGCTGCTGTCGAATGCCAGCAGGTACAGGTCGAGCGTTTTAGGATGCGCGTGCCCGGTCCATTCGAGCATCGTCGAGGCGAAATAATCCGACATCACAAACAGCATCGCTGGAACCCAGCCGCTGAGCAGGCGCTTGCGATCATCTGTCCAGATGGTCCGTGTGGCCATCACCAGGAGGCTGGTCAGGCCGAGGAAGGATAGCCACGCCACGAATTTCGGCGCGTAATGAAGAATCTGGAAATCGACGAACGCCAAGGCCAGAGTTCCCGCGGTGACCAGCGCGGCGTCGAGCCAACTCGGCACCAATCGCAGGTGAATGACCAGGATGCTTGCCAGCGCAAATGCGAAAAATCCGTCGACAAGCGCCTCGGTGTAGAACTGCCGGCTCAGGCCGAGCGCGAGAGCGGCCGCGACCAACGGGGCCGTGAGCGCTATTTTTCCCAGGCCGCCGCTGTCTCCGGGGTTCTCTCGCATTCCGCCTCCTCTGCTAGGTGCGTGATCGCGTCGCGCGATTCCTTCGTGGACGCCTCGATTATTGCATCGCGGTTACGCAGAAAGGAGCACAGACGACGCGGCGGTTGCCCAAAGGGAGAACACGCGGCGATCGGCCTCTAAGCACAGCTGCATTTACAACGTGAAGTCGGCGGCATTCCTACACGTTAATGAATTTCGTTGGCGAGGGATTCTTCGTCGACGATCGACACGCCCGGCGGCGGCTGGAAGTGAAATTTGACCTCGGGGATGTCCAGGTTTTCTTCCCAGTTTCCGAAGCGAAATTCCGTTTCGACGCGACCGGGCTCGCGGATCAACACACGTGTGAGCTCGGATTCAGGATCGACTTCAAACAAAACCTGGTAAGACGGATCGTTCGACGCGGTACCGCGCGGGAGACAAACGAGCAAGCTGTTCTCGGGCGGCATCGGGCGCTCGCCCCGCCCGCTCGTCCTCACTTGCTGGGCATCGGCCAGCTGAATCGAACGGCACAGCTTCGAGAGATCTCCTTGGCCGGTCAGCAGCGCCAGCGGCGTGCGCCAGTCGGAGCTTTGCTTCAGCTTGGCGCGGCTGGCGATGTGATCTGCCGGCACGTAGAACCACACGTTCGTGCCATCCACGATGAAAAGCTTTTCTTCCGGCGATTCGTATTCCCAGCGCATGCGGCCGGGACGCGAGAAATAGACAGTTCCGGATTCGGAGGAGTATCCATCGTTTCCATCCGTGAAGCGCTCGAAGAAATGCGCGCGGAGCGACCTTGCGTGCTGGTAACGCGCCTGGAGAGCAGCGCTGATCCGATCAGCGTCCTGCGGATTGGTGGATACCGTGAGCAGAATCGCGGCGATAATCGCAGGGCGCACGATCGAAGTCTAGCAGGAATCCCGCCGAGACGGATGCGGAGCGCGCAATCGACGAACTACTGCAGGACGGGCAGTGCTTCGCAGGCGGCTTCGGTCGCCACGGCGGCACCCGCAGAACTGTAGTGCAGGACGAGCCCTTCGTCGGAGCAGAAACTTTGCGTGCCCGTGAAGACGTTGTTCGGCATTGCGGTGATGAGGTACTGCGAATATCCGGCTGCGCATCCAGCGGGAGGGTTGGTTATCGCAGCGCCCTGCGGCTGGTAGCTGAAAGTGTAGCCGGCCTTCTGGTCAGGTGAGTTGGCGATGTTGTTGTCGATCAGTGCCGCGTTGTTGCAAGTCGCCATGGCGCCGATGCTCCCCAGCGACGCGAAAGACGGAGGATAACCGTTGGTCCAGGCCGACACGTAGGAGACCGTGGCGGTATTGATGCTGCGCACCGTCGACGCAGCGGAAGCCTGGTTTGCAGAGATCTTGGCCTGCAGGAAATTGGGGATTGCAATCGCGGCAATGATTAATATGATGGCGACAACAATCAGCAACTCGATGAGCGAGAAGCCACTGTTTCGGCCGCTCCTGTCCGGATCGCGAACTGTTTTGAGCGTGACCATTGTCAGAATCCGTATCCAACGAGCCGCCATCGGCTCCCAACCGCTGCCTCCGCCTTTCAGTTTCGAAAAGAAGGGGATAGACTCGAAGTCTCTTCCCCCTTCTTTCGACAACCATTACAATGCGACTACTGAAGAACCTGAGCTACACCTTCGCCCGCGCAGGTTCCCTGAGTGTCTGCGATCACGGT
>Ga0209007_1000181_pt1 | contig 34712 bp, 33 predicted proteins | sample JacPinW_OM1H0_O2_FD_187961 | JGI IMG/M metagenome (GOLD analysis project Ga0209007, IMG submission 187961) | Forest soil microbial communities from Algoma, Ontario, Canada - Jack Pine, Ontario site 1_JW_OM1H0_O2 (SPAdes) (version 2) | ecosystem: Environmental > Terrestrial > Soil > Boreal... | reverse complement strand
ATGGCGCCTGCGCCGATGAATCCGATGCCGGAAAGAATGCCGAGCGGCAGGCGCATGGTATCCATGACCACGAACGAATCCCCGGTTTTTCCATGCGAAATCATCAACGCGTTCGCCTGCATCATCGCGATGCACGCTGCCAATGCGACCAATAGATTGGTGCGCAGGCCGGCGGGACGGCCGCGCTGATCGCGGTCGAATCCAATCGCGCCGGCGGCGACCATCGTAAGCAGGAGTCGGATCACGATGTCGTGCCAGGTGAAGAAAGTGTTCATCGGTGTGTGGGTGGCACGCGTTTATCGTGCGTCGCAAAAGGGCGAGGTCGTCTTGGTAATACGGTTAGATTATTCAGTGGGCGGGAGCGCGCGACAATACAGCGAAGCTTGTAAAGCAATTCGCCGGATCAGTCCGGGATTGAAGTCTTCGCCGGGTGGTCTTTGTCGGGCGGAGGCGGCAGCGGCGCGAGCTTGTCAAAGCCGCGCTGGCCGTCGGGTCCAATCGGGCCCGGGCCGGGCTGCAGGTGCGGCGCGTCGACGTTTTCTTCCGCGCAGGAGTATTCCTGTACCTGCTGACCGGAAGCGCCGAGTAGCCAGGTACGCTGATAATGAACCGGCTCCGTGTAAAACTTCGGGTCGATCACCGTAAGTTCTAGGTGCAGATGACCGGCATCGGGGCGCGTCCATCGCTCGATGGTGTGCATCTGCTTGCTGTGCGGATTCGCGTTCTCGTCGGCCCACGTGCGCGCCTGCTTGAACGCAATGGAATCGATCACGAGAGCGTCGCCATCCCAGTTCCCCACTTCTTCGCCGAAAAATGACGGATCGGGGTCGTCTGTGTGTTTGCGGCCGTCGGTTGGGATCAGGCGATAGGTCGTGTACCAATACAAGAACGCGATGTGATCGGCGCCCTCGAGCAGCTGGAAAGGCAAAGCGCTCGCGTCATGCCGCGGAATCCCGCCGACGATGCAGAGGCTTTCGGGGTCGATGGTGTGCTCGATGTTGTATTTCAGGGCGGCGCGGCCTGCCGGCGTGAACGGGAGCTTGTAGCCCGGCAAATCCTTGCCGAGGTTTCCTACCGGCTTGTCTTTTGTGGAGGCGACCCAGTAGCCGGACAGATCGGGATGGCCGTCCGCCATTCGGGGAGTGGGGCCCTTGGGGAGATCCTCTTCGCGACGGGAGAATTGCGAGACGGCGGATTCGAGCTCGGAGTTGGACTGTTTCGTTCCGCCGCTGGCGGCCGGAGCGGACTGAGTCGACGAGGTGTTCTGCCCTGCCGCGTTCGACGAGGTTGCGAAGCTTGCGATCGAGATCGTTGTGAGTAGCACAAGCCGAAGTGTCGAGTTCATTGCTTCCCTCTTGTGTGCGCGGTCGCGAGGCATACGTTCGGAGGGTAGTATAGGCCACGGCGCACCCAACTGATTACCACAGAGGAAAGCGAAAAAACTACCGCCGAGACGAAAAGGGCGCGGAGGATCGCATTCTGTTAGATTATTCGGGCTCGTTGAGGGTCGCTATGAAACTTCGTGATGTTTTGTTTGTGGTTGCGGCGCTACTTGCATCAGGCCGGCCGGCGCTGGCTCACCATTCTTTTGCGGCGGAATTTGACGGCAGCAAACCCGTGCGGTTGGTGGGAAAGATTACGCGTGTTGAGTGGACGAATCCGCACTCATATTTTTATGTCGATGTGGCGGACGACAGAGGAAACGTGACGAACTGGGCCTGCGAAGGTGCGAGCCCCCTGGCGCTGACGCGCCGTGGCTGGAAAAAAGGCGATTTGAAACTCGGCGATATGATCGTTGTGGACGGCTATCGCGCCCGCGACGGCTCGCACTTCCTGAACGCCCGCCGCGTGACCTTCCCCGATGGCCGCTCACTCGACAGCGGCTCGAAAGCACCGGACGCGCCGCCCGACGACACTCGACCGAAGTAGCCCGCGCAAAACAACCGCGGCCCTTTCCAGGCGCGGTCTCCTCGAAATGCGAAAGACGAGCAGAACTACGGACCGCCCGGATCGCCTCCTCGACGTGGTGGTGCGCCATAGCGATGTGTTCCAGGGCGCGGTGCGGGAGCTCCCCGGCCGAGGCGTTTCCCCTCCCGCCTTTGCATTCCCTACGGGGCCGATGGCAGCAACAGCGCTAGGGGAAATCGTTCGAACACGTCAGCCAGCTCGAACGCACCCCTGGACGTAATCCCGATTGGCGGGACCGCATGGCCAGCCAAAACGTTGGTCCACCGTTTCGGGGCATTTTCCGGCAGCGCCAGTTGGGTCGCCCGCCAAAACTTCTGCCGGCAATCACACCGCATCAGCGGCGCTTCGACCGAAGCGAGGCAACGCGGAATAACAGAAATTGCCCAATCACCCGCATGCACCCGCGCAAATGCCACGACGCGATTCGCGTGCTCGCCTTCGGCTGCCAGCACTTCGTAGCTCCCGTCGTTAAAAAGCGCTGGGTTCGCCTGCCGAGCGTTCAAGGCCATCGCCAAAACGTGCATTTTCACACGTCCGTCGCGCCAGCTCGCGAGCAACGCTTCCACGTCCAGCTCGCCACGCGATGCGCCGGCGGCGCGCAATCCCACAAGCGCAGTTCGGCGGCTGTCGTAGTCGATCAGACCGCGATTATCCGGATCGACCAGCCGCAAGTCCCACAGCTCCGATCCCTGATAGCAATCCGGCACGCCTGGAGAAGCCGCCTTCAGCAGCGTTTGCCCCAACCCATTCAGCATTCCGTACAGCGCGACGCACTGGTGAATCTGCTCGAAGTCCGCGCAAAATTCGCGGTTTCGCTCGCGGTCCACAACGCCGGCGACAAAGTCCCGCAGGGCGGACTCGTGGGCCTGATTGGGCGCGACCCAGCGCGTGCGAACGTTTGCTTCCCGCGACGCTTTGATGAAGTACTCCTGCAGACGTGGCAAAAAGTCTCTCCATCCGCCTTCGTCGAGCGGCCAAGCGCCCATCAAGGTTTGATAGAAAAGGTACTCCTCATTGCGGTCGGGCACTCCGATACCATCTGCTTTGCTCGCGAACTGTTCGTTCATGCGCGACCACGCATGGACGCACTCCGCCCAGCGCTCCGGAAGCTCCGAAAGGACAGAGATTCGCGCCCGAGTGTCCTCGGAGCGTTTCGTATCGTGCGTCGTTGTTGCGTTCATGCTGTGCGGCCATTTGCCCTGCCGCGCGGCCACGAACCGGTGAAACGCCAGGGGATCGATTCCCTGCACGCGCGGATCTCCGCCAACTTCGTTGAGCGACGACAACGGGAAATAGACGTACAGCGCGGTGTCCTCGAATCCTTTGGCCATAATCGAGCCGGTGAATTGCTGCCAGCGGGTGACGAACGCGAGGCGTGACTCTCGCTGTTCGGGTCGGACGTGCTCCGGCGCCGCCAGCAGCAGAACATCGGCGAGAAAATCGAAATATCGAGGCGGCAGCGTGGACCGGCGGGATCGCGCGAGTCCGATGGCCTGGCTGAGCAGGAGCTTCGCGGTTTCCGGAACGTCGAGCGTCTGAACATACGTCCGATATACCGACAGACACGCGGCCGCCTCGATCAGCGCTTCGGCCAGTTCGGCCGGATGGAGTTCGCGGGCGTAGCGATCGTCGCGCGCGAGTTCAGCGAGCTCCCTGCCGAGCGCGCGCATTTCCACGCCGAAAAGTGTCCGCATGACGAGTTTCTTTTTCTCGTAAACCACGTCTTCGAAATCGATGCGCAGGCCGGTGCAGTCCGCGTAAATCTCGTCGAGCTTTTGCACTTGCTGTTCATCGACGAACAGGCGGTTCGCGAAATTCATGAAATCGTAGCCCGTGGTGCCTTCGACAGGCCAATCGGGGGCCAGCTGCTCGTCCCTGGCCAATATTTTCTCGACGATCAGATAAGGCTCGTTGGTCCCAGCCGAACTGGAGCCCGGTGTCGACAAGCGCTCGCGCACGCGGGTGAGATAGGCGAGCGGGTCGCGCAGACCGTCGATGTGGTCGATCCGGAAACCCGCGCAGCAGGTGCTTTGCGCCAGCCGAAGGGCCAGTTCATGCGTGGCGTCAAAAACGGCGGGGTCCTCCACGCGAACTCCGACGAGATCGGTGATCGAGAAAAATCGGCGGTAATTAATCGCCTCGCTCGGCGTCTGCCAGAACGCCAGCCGAAAATGCTGACCCGCGAGAATCTTTTCGAGTTTGCCGAAACTCGCCGGACGGCCGGATTCGCCATTGATGCTTAGCAGCACGCCCTCCAGGCAGCCGCCGATCGCGGGCGAGCCGGCGAGCACTTGTCTGAGCCGCTCGCGCATGCTTTCGAATTTCGTGCGGCGCTCTCCGGCGGCCTGCGCGCTGCCGCCTTCGCCGAAAGCGAGCGATTGCGCGAGCGCCAGAATCCCCTGCCATTCGAGGGCGGCGGGCGAGCCCGGTTCCAGCGCACCCTGCGCGTCCGACTGGCAGTACGCGAGAATCTCCGCGTAGGAATTCGGTGCGATGGGAAATGTCTGCTCGCCGTAGTGCAGGAGAAAACGGCCGTCCTGCAAGGCAATCTTCAGTTCGCCGTCATTGAGCACGTCGCCGAACGAACGGCCGAGAAACGGCAGCAGGAGCTTACCCTGCAGGGTGCGCGACGGCGATTTCCAGTCGATATCGAAATAGGACGAGAACGCGGAATCGGGCCCGAACTCGAGCACGTCCATCCACCAGCGATTCTCGCTGCTGGCGGCCATGTGGTTCGGCACGATGTCGATTAGCAGTCCGAGCCCGCGTTCGTCGAGCGCCGATTGCAGGGCGGCAAAGTCCTCTGGGCCACCCGCGTCGACATTAATGCTGGTGGGATCGGTGACGTCGTATCCGTGGCCACTGCCATGTCGGCTGGCGAGAATGGGCGAGGCATAGATGTGCGAAATTCCGAGATCACGCAGGTAGTCGAGGATCGGAATCGCGTCGCGAAAACGAAAGTGGGAGTTGAACTGCAGACGATAGGTCGCAAGTGGAACTTGCCGAGGCATTACGTGGTTCCGTTGATGCAGAGCTTTTCCCGCACGGCAGAAAGCTCGCGGCTCCATTCCTGTTGATCAGCGTCGGAATTCGGCTGGGTCGCGGGGGCGGTGTTCCCGCTGCCGTTCCCACTGCCATTTGCGGCGGCCGCTTGCGCCAGTGCATTGCCGTTGGCGTACGCATGCGTGAGGCGAGCGAAGCAGAGCTCCTGCGCCGTCGCGAGTCCCACGTGGAACGGCAATCCGGAGGCGATATCGAGCAGGCCGTGAAGCCGCTTCAGCGCGCAGAGATCGTCGGGCTTTTGTTCAAATGTTGCCGCTTGTTCCTCCAGCCGCTTGCGCATGGTGAATTCGAGCGTGGTGGTGTCCAGATTCACATGATTCAGCTCCGCTTCGCGCAGCAGTCCCTGGATGGCGGCGGCGTCGATATCCGGACGTTCGAGCGCCTGCTGCAGCTGACCATTCAGCGCGATCGCCGCCACGGAGAGAAACGCAGGGGGCACCGGGACACTCAGCGAGTTGAGGAAGCGGAGCAGCGGAGCCTGATGTTCGTACATGGCGCGGATCGAGGAGGTCGCGGAGCTCAGCGTATCCTGCAGAATGAGATTGATGATGCGGCGCTGCTCGTCGCGGAACAGGGAGCGGATGGAGAACGTGCTCTTGCGGAAGTTCTCGTCAAGAATGCGGATTACGGCGGCGGTGTCCGCCTGGGTGAATGCCGCCTTTAGCTGGTCGCGCAGCTCGTGAAAACCGTCTTTGCCCTGAAATTCGCGTACGCCGCCAGTGATGTTGTGATCGCCCAGGTGCAGCAAGGCGAAGCCGAGCGTATTTTCGTCGGTGGTGATCAGCGAGCGCACACGCGCGCTGCCGACCGCCAGGCGGACGCGGCCTTCCGTTTCGACGCTGTATTCCTCGCGGGTGACGTCGTAGCAGTAGATGCGCGTCTGATCGCCATAGGCTTCGAAGAGTCCGCTGACGGCGTAGTGGCCGGTGACTTTGTCCGCGGTAATGACGGCAGGCGCAACCCATTTCTTGTAGATTTCCTCGCCGTTGGCGTACTCGGCGATGTTGCTCTTGGCGTTGCGGAGCTTTTCGCAGAACGGGGCCGCCAGATCTTCACCGAGCGCCTTGCGGGCGAGATGGATGGCGCGGCCGGCGTAGTGAAGCACTTGCACGGTTTCAAGGCCGGAAAGCTCGTCGAAGAACCAGCCGCAGCTCGTGTACATCAGCATTGCGTGACGCTGCATTTCGAGGAGCTTCAGGACGCACACGCGCTCCTCGCGATTCAGTTCGTGCGTGGCATGCTTGGCTAAAAATGCCGCCACGGTTTCCGACGAGCGATCCAGGATGAGGTCGATGTAGTCGTTGCGAGCCGCCCAGGGGTCCTTCAACAACTCGGCGCCGCGCCGCTCGAATGCCGGCGCCAGCGTGTCGCGCAGCCAATCGAGCGCTTGCCGCAGAGGCTCGCGCCACTCCTGATTCCATTCCGGATGCCCGCCGGAGTTGCAGCCGCAATTCGATTTCCAGCGCTCGATTCCGTGCGCGCAACTCCAGGAGGTGTTTTCGAAGATTTCGACCCAGTGATCCGGAGGGTGCATCTCCAAGAACTCGCCGTAGTTCGTGAGCTTGGCTACGTCGCCCGATTCGATGCTCCGCAGAGCATAGGTAAGCGCCATTTCGCCGTGATGGTGATGATGACCGTAGCTTTCACCGTCCGTTGCGATATGCGAAAGCTGCGGGCCGACGCGATCGTCGGAGAACCCGCCCAGCAGCCGGTCCGCGAATCGTTTGCCGTCGTTGAGCAGGCCCTCGAATGCCACGCCTTGCGAGATCGGTCCGTCGTAGAAGAACAGCGATATCGTCTTTTTCGACGGCAGGCGCAACTGGTACGCGCGGCTTGGGTCGATGCGATCGCCGGAAACGTCTTTCCAGTTGCGGCTACCGTATCGGCGCACGCGTTTTGCCTGGCGCGGGGCCAGAATCGTGAAGCGAATTCCCTGCGCGGCGAGCGCCTCCAGCGTTGGAATGTCCACGGCTGTTTCCGGCAACCACATCCCTTCCGGCTGCCGGCCGAATCGAGCTGCGAAGTCGCGTACGCCCCATACGACTTGCGTCTCCTTGTCACGGGGGTGGGCCAGCGGCAGGATCATGTGGTTGTACGCTTGAGCGATGGCCGAGCCGTGGCCGCCGAAGTGTGCCTGGCTCTTTTGGTCAGCCTCGCGAATACATGCGAGAAGTTGCGGGACTTTCTGCTCCATCCATAGCAGGAGCGTCGGGCCGAAATTGAAGCTGATCTGCGCGTAATTGTTCACGAAGTCGACAATGCGATGCCGGTCGTCGAGCAGACGCGATTTTGCATTGGGCGCATAGCATTCCGCCGTCACGCGTTCGTTCCAATCGTGGTAGGGATAGGCGGAATCCTGGAGCTCGATCGCCTCGAGCGATGGATTTTCGCGCGGCGGCTGGTAAAAGTGGCCATGCACGCATACGTATTTCATAGGGTTGAGCCTCGATGGGGGACCAGCACGGCGAACGAACGCGGTTCGAGGGTCACGCTTCCACCCTGGGTTTCGGTGGACAATTCGCCCCCTGTCGGGCCACGCCAGTCGCGATCTGCGGAATTCAGGATCGCGGAAGCGGACCGAATGCCAGTGGGGAGCGGGACGAGAACCTGCTGATCTCCGAAATGGAAGATGGCCAGGACGGGCACCGCCCGATACGCCAGTGTGAGCGTCTTCGCCGATTCGTTCCAGGTAACGTCCGGCTTCGCCGAGCCGAGACCGAGCCTTTTGCGAAGCGTCAGTAAGGATTTGTAGAGCCTCCGAAGCGTGCGATGCGGTTCGCTGTCTTTCGCGGCGTGATCGAGGACCGATGCGGCAAACGTGGCTTCGTCCTGAGGATCGGCGACCTCGTCGCCCCAGCCGAACTGCGCAAATTCCGCGCGCCGGCCGCGTCGGACAGCTTCGATCAGCGCGGCATCGCCGTGACTGGTGAAATACTGGAAGGGCCGCTTCTCACCGTATTCTTCGCCCATGAAAAGCAGCGGAACGAAAGGCGACAGGAGCGTCACACCGGCGGCGAGCTTCGTCGATTCGAAATCGACTAAAGTTGTAAGCCGCTCAGCGCCTGCGCGATTTCCGACCTGATCGTGGTTTTGGCTGAAGACCACAAAGTGATCGGGCGAAATCCCCTGCGGCGAATTGCCGTGCCGCCGCTTCCGAAACCCGGAAAACTGGCCCGCGTAGCGCCAGCCGTCACGGATCGCGATGCCTAGATCCTCCATTGTGCCGAAGTCACCGTAGTAGCCGGTCGATTCATTCGTGAGCAGAGCGTGCAGCGCGTGATGGAAATCGTCGCTCCACTGCGCGTCCAGGCCGTACCCTCCGCGCGCCGGAAGGTGAAGCAACCGCGAATCGTTAAGGTCGCTTTCGGCGATGATGTTCAACGTACGTTTCGCCCGAGCGGAGAGATCCCGCACATGCTCTTTGAGCTCGGCGAGAAAATGCCGGGCGCTGAAATCGAAAATGCCGTGCACCGCGTCCAGCCGCAGCGCGTCCACGTGAAAATCTTTCAGCCAAGAGAGAGCGTTCTGAATGAAGAACCAACGCACCGGTTCGGACTCGGCGCCGTCGAAATTCATCGCTTCCCCCCACGGAGTGCAATAGCGCCCACTGAAGAACGGCCCGAACTCGCCGAGATAATTTCCTTCCGGGCCGAGGTGATTGTAGACCACATCCAGGATCACGGATATGCCGTGCCCATGCGCCGCATCGACGAACCGTTGAAGCGCCGACGGCCCTCCGTAGGAATTCTGTGTGGCGAACGGAAATACCCCGTCATAACCCCAGTTTCGGCCGCCCGGAAATTGCGCCACCGGCATGATCTCGACCGCCGTGATTCCCAGTTCGGCCAAATCATCGAGCCGCGAAATCGCCGCGTCGAAAGTGCCCGCGGAAGTGAATGTGCCGACGTGAAGCTCGTAAATCACCATGTCGCGCATGGAGTGTCCCGCGAACCCGCCGTCACTCCACTTGAATTTACGTGTATCGACAACGGCAGACGGAGAGTGAACACCATCGGGTTGCGAACGCGACGCGGGATCCGGAAATTCACGGCCGTCGGGCATGCGAAACGTGTAGCGGGCACCTTCGCGAGCATGCGCTTCGGCAACATGAAAGCCGCATTGCGAGCGCATCGAAATTACTTCGCGACGATCGCCGCAAAAGACGAGAGACAATTCGGATTTGCCCGGCGCCCAGGCAACGAAGCGGCAGCGGTCCTCCGAGATTGGCGTGGCCCCGAATTCTGGCATCGTAGGGAGCATCGGAGGAACTAGAATCGGAGACGGATCAAGCTCAGAATGCAAACTTGCTTCCGCCGTCTCGCGCAGCAGTCTCATGCGCGTAGGGGCAAGGAAGTTCTGTCATGATGAACGACATCCTGAACCGGGTCGAGAGCCGCATCGTTGTTCGATGTGCGCACTTTATAACCTCTTGAATGAGACGAGCCGCGCAAAGCAAAGTGAACGCTGGTTCCCCGTACTGCTTTACGGCTCTCGCGAGCCGTCTAAGGAAGCTCCGAGTCGGCGATCGGCTTTACGGACCTGCAGAGTCAGGTTTCTGTTGTCCAGGCCGGGCGTGCAACTCGGGATATCGACGGACTCGGGCCAGCGAATCATGTAATAGGTCGATTCGCTACTCTGAGTTTGCCCGGCGCCGTCCGCTGAGCTGCTCTCCGCGCACACGATCGCTCGATCCCCCGTTGCGTAGACCTTGACGTTTTCGCCGGAGCCTTCCGGTAGCAATATATGCGCGACGAATGAATCGGCCAGCTCCCGGACATACGGAGGTGGCGGCGCTAATTCGTTCTCCGCTTCGAGCCAGTGCGACAGGTCGTTTCCATCCACACGGCCGTCCTGATCGAAGCGCTCATAGGCGCGACGGGCCACGCGATTATTGAACTCGTCGAGAAGCCCGCGGCCGCCCTCTTCGGAAAGAATTTCGGGCTTGGGATTCCGGGAAACCGAGCTGCTTTTGAAACGGCGAGCTGGACTCGACATGCGGTCACCCGTCTTACAGCGCAAATTGAGATGCGCATGAATTATCAGCACTGAACTGCAGCGGAACAATACAGCGAAGCATGTAACAGGCAAGTCACCAAGTGATTCCGTACAAAACACATGTGGCGCCCCGCAAGATCAACCATCTGGTTCGCTTGGATGCGTAGGAAAGATGCTTCGAAGCCAGGCAGTTCACCCGATGCGGTGCATCGTCTGGTCGGAATGAGCCCGGCGGAGGGCCACGTGTCGACACGATGGGAGCGCATGGGGTTGATCCCTCAGCCTGAATGAAGCTGCCAGGTCCGACGGCCAGTAGCTCAACTTGATGCCGCCTTCGCAAGGCCGTGAACATGCTGGTAAATCGACAGGCTCACAAATGCCGCTTGCAGTATCGGCGTCGCAAGGTTGTGCTTCTGCCCGCGTTCCAGAAGATCACCCAGGATGGAGTCTACCTCGACGGGAGCGCCCTTCTTGAAATCGCGATACATCGAGGACGTCAACTGCGAACCTTGTTTCGTTAGCTGCATCGTCTGCTGCTCGAGGAACGCGTCGGATTGCGGGTAGCCGCAGGCCTTCGCAATCGTGGAGCACTCGCGAAGCGCAGCCACGGAAAGTTCGGCGCCTCGCGGAATCGCGGCAATCTCCCCGATGTTGCCGTGCAGGAGGCAGGTAATGCTCCCCAGGGTCGCCAGTTGCACCCATTTTTCCCACATGTCCTGCATGATCCGGGTCGACCTGGAAGCATCGAAGCCTGCACCGCCGAGCGTCTCATCGACTTTTTGCAGGCGTTGCGTACTCGGCCCGTCGAGCTCGCCATAACGGATGCTCTGAAAACCGGAAAGCTGCCGGACGCGGCCTTCCGGGTCGATCTCCGTCGCTACCAGACACACGCCGCCGAGAACAGCCTTCTTCCCAAAGCGCGCGATCAGCAGGTCCATATGACGCATGCCGTTCAGCGCGGGAAGAATCATCGTTTCGGGGCCAACGGCAGGAGCGAAATCATTCATCGCGCCGGAAAGCGTATAGCTCTTCACGGCGAGCAGGATCAAGTCAAACGGCTTGCTGATTGTCTCGGAAGTGAGAGTTTCTGGATGGAGCGTCAGATCGCCGTGCGGGCTGAGGATTTGAAGCCCGTTTGCCTTGATCTCGTCGGCCCGCCGGGCGCGAACCAGAAACGTGACATCGCGGCCGGCCTGGGCCAGACGACCACCGAAATAACCGCCGACGGCGCCTGCACCAACGACCAGAGTGCGCATGGTGGAAAACCTCTGATTCTCCGACGCTCGCTCGCCGTCCCGAGATTCACCAATCTCTACTGCTCGTAGTTCTCGACGATCTTGGCCGGACGTACTTTGGCTTCATCAGGGTCTTTGCCGAACTCGCGGAGTGCACGGCGTTGTCGCAGCAAGTCCCAGCACTGGTCAAGATGCACCTTCAGGTCGGCCAGGCGGGCGCGGTCTTCACCGGTGATTTCGCTCTTACCGTAGAGGTGTTCTTCGTCCTTCACCAAACGATCGATGTTGCTGAGTACGGATTGGTCGTTCTGATCGAGCGCCATATACGTCTCCTGTAAGGTCCCGCACGGCCGCGTTCGCCGTGGCGGTGTGGATCTCCCCGCCAACCGACTATAGCAAAACGAAGGGTTGCCCGCAGAATCAGGAGGTACGCGCCACGAACCGTGAAATCCGGCTGGCGCAAAGGTCGTCTGTCTCACCACTTCGACGGCTCGCTCATTCAGATCGGAATGCCCGACCGTCTCGATCGCTCCGGCCGAATCATGGCTGGCCATTCTATCGGAACCCGTCAGGACGGCATTGGCGTACGGCGATTCCTCAGGTACAGTGTTCAGGGAGGATTCATGAGCATATTGGCATCGATCAGGCGTGAGGAGAAGAAAGTAAAGAAACAGCTGGCAAAGCTCCAGGGTGACTTGAATGGTTTGCAGTCAGCCGCAAAGGCTTTGGGTCAGTCGGCGAGCCGTGATCTGACAAGTGCCAAGAAACGCGTGCTGTCCGCGGCCGGGAGAGCGAAGATTTCAAAGGCCGCCAAAAAGCGATGGGCCAAGATCAAGTCCCAAGCCAAGAAAGCCGTCGCCTGACTCGCTTACGACGGCTTCTTGCGGGACTCTTCTCGACTCGGAATTCCGCCCGTCTCGCTTCGCCGACCGGGTTGTCTTCCCTGCAATTGGGCCGAATCGACAGCGACTCGCGATACATACTGTGAATCTGTTCGGTCGCGGCTTGGGGTTGAATAAAGTCGAAGACGGATCGGATTCTGGAAGGCCAGAAAGGCTGACGTCACCATCCCGTAGCGGCTCATCGATAGCGGCCTAGGGATCGACCGTCAGAAGTTCCTCGTAAAATCCGCCGATCTGGCGCTCGCGATCCACGAAGTGAATTTCCAGAATCCAATGTCGACATTGGCCGTTTTCGTCGGGCGCGCGCATCGGCAGGTGGCTGTCGGGATGGACGTACAGGGTCACCTTGTCACCGGCAATTTTTTCATGCGGAAACTGCCCAATCAGGTGCCCCGCGATCGGACCACCGTATTCCCAACCGTAATGCTCGGCCAAGGATTGCGCGTGCCGGTAGAGTTCGCAAGCCGTGATATCGGGACGCTCGTGAAAATACTTCTTGCCGGCTGCAAACGCCTCGCCCACATCCCTGCACAACTTGCGTTTCACTGGATCGGAACCTAGCACAAACGTTCTGCCAAAGTCCGCTTCCCAATCCTCGAACACAGGTCCCAGGTCCAGGAACAAGATGTCGTCGGACCCGATGGTCAAGTCGGGCGGGTTCTCTGCATACGGAAGCAAAGTATTGGGGCCCGCACGAACGATTCGCTTGTGCCAGTAAGTCGTAATCCCATACATTTCCTTCGCTAGCGCGTAGATGTCTTCGTTGACGACGCTTTCCGTGACGCCCGGGCGGATCAGGCCGTTCGCCTCGATGGCGCGGAACAACTCCTCGGCCTTTTTTTGCGCCTCCCGGAGTTCCGTAACTCGCCGGTTTTCCAAACTGTCCATTTCCGAGCCCCTTCTGGCAATGACAAGCGATCATACCCCTAGGAGCAACCGGGGCTTATATCCCCGTCCTGAAGGCGAGCGAGGTTTTACGCCCCCACCGATAACCGCAATCAGAATGCGTAACGCCACGGTGTGGTTCATTCTGCGTCGGCGACGATTTGCGAAAACGGTGCCAGATGCCATGAACGGAGTGAACGGCAAGCCGAAATTTTGACTCTTGCTGAGGGCCTACTCGTGCTGGCATTTGCCGCATGCACAGCGGACAGCGGAACTGAGATCACACGGCCCGGTGCGCGGCCTTTCGTGCGGCTATGGCCACATGCTGCGATTCAAACACCGCTTGCGGATCGTGGGCCGACGCACGCCCTGCCCATATCCAGGCGTAGCGGCTGCACAGAGCGCCGACGAGGAAGCACGCCGCTGCGGCGTAGCGGCCGTGCGCCGAGCCCTTCCACAGGATCCGAACGAACAACGCGATAGGCCCTTCGAGCGTCCCGGCAATGCGCATTGTCCAGCCGGATTTTCCGTGATGCAGGGGTCGATCCACCCGGCTGTGGCGCAATTCGAGCATAATTCCGACCAGGGTTTCACCGCTCGCCGCCGCGAATCCCAGGATCTGCGTCGCGGGCACCAGGAACCCGAAGAATTCCAGAATAGCCGACGAACCGCCGAGACCGGACGTGAGGAAGTGCGCCGGAAGCAGGCGCCGGTGCTCGTGCCACACGGGGATGGCGGTCGCGCCGATCAGCACGCCCGTATAGCTCGCGAGCAGCAGCCCCGTCACCGCGCCGGCAAACTCGCCGACCCATCGCAAGGCCGGAAGGAATGGACTCTGAATCCCGTACAGAACGAGTTCGTTTGTAGCAACCGCCAGAAATACAGCCGCCCCGAAACTGGAGAGGATCCAGGAACCCATGGACATCGCCGAGCGCCATTTGAATACGCGCAACATATTGAGGAAGCGAAGCGGCCTGCCGAGATCGGAAATCAGAAGCGCCGGACAGAGAACGGTGCCCACGAACGCGATCCAAAGCGCAACGCGCACCATCGGCGGATCGGCGTGAAAAAGATGGCCGACAAACGCAATCACCGACGACACGCCGGCAATGCCTCCGATAAAAAAGTAGAGCGGAACCTCCCAGGTCCAGGTGGGTGGCTTCAGGACCGGCAGGTTGTAGTAGTCTTCCGCTTCCCGTATCGGAGCGCTCGCGTGAGCTCGGCCCGCGCCCGTGACGACCTTGCCGGTCGTGCTGGCCTCGTTGCGAATTGCATCCAGGCGATCTTCGGATGCCTTCGGCCGCCCCGGGCCGCCCGGAATGTCAGTCGCAGCCACTTTTGATCCTTTAAATTCGCGGTCTCGCAGGCAAACGCGGTGTCCTCAAAACAGAAACGCCCCGCACACGATCGCTACGAGCACCAGCGCGGAGACGAGCGCCGAAGTCCAGGCGCTCTTCAGATAGATGGTTGGAACTTCCGGCGCCGGCGGCAAGTTGTATGCATCCGGCTGCCCGAGAATCACGAACATGGCATGCGTGCCGCCGACGCTGGTTTCAAGCGGGTCGTATACCTGGGCGTCGGTGTAGCCCCGGCCTTGAAGTTCCGCTACCCGCGCGACACTGGCCTCGCGCAATTCGTCCAGCTCACCGAATCGAATCGACTGCGTGGGGCACGCCTTTGCGCACGCAGGAATCATCCCCGCGCTCTGCCGGTCGTAGCAGAACGTGCATTTGAACGCGCGGCCGTCCGGGTGGCGTTTATCGACTACGCCGAACGGGCAGGACACCACGCAATAGCCGCAGCCGTTACAGACGTCGGACTGCACGAGCACTGAGCCGACATCCGTCCGGACGATCGCGCCGGTCGGACACGCTTCCAAGCATCCTGCATTCCCACAGTGCTTGCAGACATCCGACAAGAAAATCCACCGGAATGGATTCTCCATATCCACCTGCTGTGGGCCCGCTACCGCGGGCTGTTCGAGGAACATCACGTGGCGCCACGTGGAGGCTCCGAGCATTTGCGTGTTGTCGTAGGAGAAGCCCGTCCAAATCATTCCGTCGTCTGGGACTTCGTTCCACTCCTTACACGCAACTTCGCAGGCTTTACAGCCGATGCAGAGGGTGGCGTCGGTGAGGAATGCGGCTTTCGTCATGCGATTTTACCTTCCGCGATGGATTGGTATTCGCTTAACTGAGCCGCGTTGTCCGCCCGCCGTCCCACGAACAAGTTACACAGCAATCCTTTCGTCTCCATAATCCTTACGTTGGGCTCTTCGGAGATGGCGACGAGATCGTTGCCGATGTCGCCCTTCACCAGGCCGTTGTATCCCCAGTGAAACGGCAAACCAATTTGGTGAACGAGTTTGTCGCCGATCGTCAGCGGCCGCATGCGCGCCGTGGAGAGTGCGTGCGCCTCAATCGCGCCACGCGCCGTCACCAGCGTCACCCATTCGCCGTGTTCGATTTTCAGTTCCTTCGCCAGTTCCAACGAAATTTCGCAGAAAAGCTCGGGCTGCAGCTCGGCCAGATGCGACAGAGTTCGTGACATGCCACCCGCCGTGTGATGCTCCGTGAGCCGGTAGGTCATCATCACGAAAGGAAAACGGGCGTCCGGCGAGGTAGCATACTCATTCCCCGGTCGCGTTTTCGCTTCCGCAGCAGGATTTGTTTGTCGCTTGGGATAGATCGGGTTTCGGACCGGAGACTCGAGCGGCTCGTAATGAGCGGGTAGCGGCCCGTCACTAAGGCCGACCGGGACCCAGATCCATCCCAGGCCATCGCCGTGCAAGAGGAAAGGCTTGTCTCCAGCCAATCCAGCATCGCCCTCGGCGTCCTCAGGCGGCTGGTAGTCGGGTGCCTTCGTCCCTGTGAAATCAGGAACGTCGAGCCCTGTCCATTGTTTGCTCTGGAAATCCCACCAGACGAGCTTCTTTCGCTCGCTCCAGGGATTGCCGTCGGGACGAGCGGAAGCGCGATTGTAGAGGATCCTCCTGTCAGAAGGCCAAGCGAACCCCCACCCGTGGCCATAGAACCCCTTGGCAGTCCGCTGATTGGCCCGATTCTCGCCCATCTTCGGAAAGACCCCCGAATAAATCCAGCAGCCGCATGCCGTTGAGCCATCGGCTTTGAGCGCCGTGAATCCGGGAACCAGTTCATGATTCGCAACAATATAGCCGTTCATTTCCTGCAGGACTTCTTCGGCGATTGGCTCGCGACGAGGGCCTTCGATCGAGTAGTCCCACTTGAGAGCCAAAAGGCCCGCATTCCGTGGGCGCGGATCGCGCCTGGCCTTCTCCCTGAGCAGCACGCCGAGATGATACGCAAACCAATTTTCGCTGCGGCTGTCCCCGGGCGGGTCGACCGCTTTCTGTCGCCATTGGAGCAGCCTCTGCGTATTTGTAAACGTTCCGTCTTTTTCCGCGTGGCCTGCTGCGGGCAGCAGAAAAACTTCCGTCGGAATCTCCTCGGTCCGCCATTCGCCGCGCTTCACCTCCGGCGACTCGCACCAGAACGAAGCCGTTTCTGTTTCGACCATCTCGCGCACAACCAGCCACTTCAGCTTGGAGAGTCCGCGCCGTTCCATCCCCGAATTCGGACCTGCCACGGCGGGATTTTGCCCCATGACGAATAAGCCGTCCATCTTTCCGTCCAACATGTCGAGCCAGTAACCCTGGTGTGAGTGATCTCCGGTGACACGCGGCAGCCAGTGAAAACCAAATTCATTTTCCGGTTGCGCGGATTCCCCATAGTAAGCCTTCAACAAGCTCACAATGTATTTGTCCAAGTTGTGCCACCAACCCGTGCACGAGCTGTACTTTTCGATGTAATTGGCGAGAGTCTTCGATTCTTCTCCAAATTTCGGCATGCTCAAATAACCGGGAAGAATGTCATAAAGAGTAGGAACATCTGTCGAGCCCTGAATCGACGCATGGCCACGCAACGCCAAAATGCCCCCGCCTGGTCGACCCATGTTTCCCAGCAGTAATTGAAGGATCGCCGCGCACCGGATCATTTGCACGCCGTTGGAATGCTGCGTCCAGCCCAGGGCATAGCAAATCGCACCCGTCTTATCAGGGCCCGATGCCGTACAGAATGTCTCGGCCGCGCGCAAGAAAGCATCTTTGCTGACCCCGCAGTAGCGCTCGACCATATCGGGCGTATAGCGCGCAAAATGCTTTCGCAACAATTGAAAAACACACCGAGGATGCTGGAGCGTAGGGTCCTGATGATAGCGGCTCAAATCGGGCATTGCGTGCAGGCCATGCTCCGCGTGGCCGCCGTGGCAGCCCTGAGGTGCGGCCTGCCCCGCTCGGGTCGATTTATCAGGTTCGACGCCTTCATAGAGCCAGCTTTTCGGATCGTACGTTTTCTTCTCCGCATCCCACCCCGAGAAGATTCCGTCGAGATCCTCACTATCCTTGAAGTCCTCCGTAATAATCACGCTCGCATTTGTGTAGTGCACAACGTACTCGCGAAAGAACAGCTCGCTCTCGAGTACGTAGCGAATCAATGCGCCCAAGAAAAGAATGTCCGAGCCTGCCCGAAGCGGTACCCAGATATTCGCAACCGCCGACGTTCGGCTGAAGCGTGGGTCCACGTGCAGGACCTTCGTGCCAAGCTCCTTGGCCTCCATGACCCATTGGAATCCGACCGGATGATTCTCCGCCATATTCGATCCCATGATCAGAATCGCGTCGGAGTTGAGCAGATCGTTCGGTGCTGTGGTGGCTCCTCCGCGTCCGTAGGTTGTGCCCAGACCGGGCACCGTTGAGCTATGTCATATGCGGGCCTGATTGCTGACGCAGACCATCCCCAGCCCCGCGGTGAACAGCTTCTTAAGTAGATAGTTTTCTTCGTTGTCGAGAGTCGCGCCACCCAGGTGGGCTATCGCGGTCGTCTGCATCAGGGACTGCCCGTCTTTCGATTCAACGAAAGTCCGCTCGCGACTTTGCCAAACGCGGTCCGCAATCATTTCCATCGCCTGATCGAGGTCCAGGCTTTCCCATTCTTTTGAGTATGGGCGGCGATATTTCACTTTCGTCAGTCGTTTGGAATGTGTCAGCAGCTCAAAGCTGTCTGCGCCTTTAGGGCAGAGCCGTCCCCGCGAGATCGGCGATTCCGGATCGCCTTCTATGGAAACGAGTTTTCCATCTTTGTGAAACACCAGCTGACCGCAACCCACCGCACAGTAAGGACAAACGGACCGTGCTATCTTTGCGCCTTCGTTCTTCGGACGCATGTGCAGCGTCCTGTTGGTCATCGCTTCCACGCCCGTTCCGTCCGCGCGGTTCAGGATTTGTTTTACGACAGGCCAGCGGGTGACGAGGTCTTTGATCATGGAAGCCTCCGCGAGCGACGCGAGAATTCTCTCATCCTTCGATGCACGGCTGACTCCGGGGAATCGTGTAGGCTCCTCGAACGGACGCGGCGCGCTCATCGCGACGCCGAGTCTGTCGACCAGCAGATTGGGTTAGAGGCCCGACGGCACGGCGGCGAACAGCTTCATCGAATTCAACACCGTGAAATAAACGCCCCACGCGAGCGGAATAAAGACCACCAACCACGCCGCCAAAATCAGGGCTGGAGGAGACTTCTTTGTGTTTTCAGCCATATCTTGCAACTCCTGTGCGACTCAATCAAAACGCTTCTGAACGTCCGAATGGAGCGAACCGGAACTGACACGCGCGGCGGACTCCGGCAGCCAATATTTCTCCGCGACGGGCTTGACCAAAAAATTTGCGATGAATCCGACCGCCAGCAGTCCCGCCATGATGTGCATCACCGTCTGGTAGGCGCCGGCCTTGTCAACGCCGTGCGCCAGCTGATATTCGCGCATGTTGTTGACCAGCACGGGTCCCAGAACGCCCGCCGTGGACCATGCCGTCAGCAAGCGACCGTGAATCGCGCTCACGTTGTGCGTTCCGAAAAGGTCTCGCAGGTAGGCCGGAACCGTCGCGAACCCGCCGCCATACATCGAAAGCAACACGCAGGCCACGGCCACGAACAGCTTCACGCTGTTCATGTGATCTCCGCCCGTCAAGGGGAGGAATAGATAGAGCGCTCCGCCAAGAGCCAGGAAAATGAAGTATGTCGGTTTGCGCCCGATATAATCCGAGGTGGTCGACCAAAAGAACCGGCCGCCCATGTTGAACAAGCTCAGCAGGCCGACGAAGCCGCCCGCCGCGACGGGTCCAATCATGCCTTTGAACAGATCCTGAATCATCGGCGAAGCTTGTTCCAATATCCCGATTCCCGCGGTCACGTTCACGCAGAGAATGATCCAGAGCAACCAAAATTGAGGCGTCCTCATGGCCGTGCTCACGTCTACGTCGTGGGTCGTGATCAGCGCTTGCGGTTTGACAGGGGCCGTCCAGTGTTCCGGCTTCCAGTCTTCGCGCGGCACGCGAATCATTAATACACCGAGCATCATGAAGCAAAAATAGAGCGCGCCCATCACCAGAAACGTCTTTCCCACCCCAACGTCCGTCGGCGTCTTAAAATGCGCCATCAGCTTGATCGCCAGCGGCGAGCCGATCATGGCGCCTCCGCCGAAGCCCATGATGGCCATGCCGGTCGCCAAGCCCGGGCGGTCCGGAAACCATTTGATCAGCGTCGAAACCGGTGAAATGTAGCCCAGCCCCAGACCGACGCCGCCGACAATGCCGTATCCGAAGTAAAGCAGCCAGAGCTGGTGGGAGACGGCTCCGAAATACGAGATGAAGAACCCGAGCGCAAAGCAGCAAGCGGCGACGAACATCGCTTTCCGCGGGCCCGCGGTTTCCAGCCATTTTCCAAACAGCGCGGCCGACAGCCCCAGCATCACAATCGCCAGCGAGAAGATCCACGCCACCTGTGACTGGGTCCAATCATCCGGCCCGGGCTTGGCAATGCCGATTAGCTGAGTGAGCGGGATCTTGAAAACGCTAAATGAATACACCTGACCAATCGCCAGGTGTATCGCCAGCGCAGCAGGCGGAACCAACCAACGGCTGTAACCAGGATGCGCAACAGATTTGTCTCGGTCGAGAAACGAAAGCAATGCCATCGGCACGACTCCTTGAGGGAGCAAGGATGCGCGTCACAGGGTTTCTCGACTCAAGCGGAGAGCGCCGGGAGCCGGACGCAAAACCGTTTTGGAGCATTGTCAATATACACATAGGCGCTTGAAAGCAAGACCTGAATTGCGGACTCCCGCGTCGCCTGACCCACAATGGAATACAACTGTAGGATGCAGCAAAGTCCGGCACGGATCTATTTTCAGAACGTCTAGATGAACGGGAAAACGGAAGCTCTCTGGTCCGGCCCCCGGTTGGTGGTGGTCGTGATGGCGAATGCTACTGAAAATCTGACCCCGCAACAGAAGGAACACGGCGGCGGAAAAGGATTTCACCACAAGCCTGCCCGTACTTCGTTGATCCATCCCGTCGAACTATTTCGGCGTGAGGTGGAATAGGCCGCCGGGATTGGCGTCTTCCAGCATCCAAAGTGAGCCGTCCGGCGCCTCTTCGATGTCGCGGACGCGTTTGCCGATGCTCCAGCGCTGGGCCGCGGTGGCGCCACCTTTGCCGTCAAACGTAACGCGGACGAGGGCCATGGGAGCCAAGCCGCTGACCAAGGCGTCGCCATTCCATGGGAAGACGCTGCCCTGGTAAAACATCAGGTTGCCCGGCGCGATTACCGGCACCCAATAGATCACGGGCTTGGCGAGGTCGGGCCGCGTATCGGGGCCGGGGATAGGCACGCCGTTATAATTCACGCCATAGGAAACCAGCGGCCAACCGTAATTCTTGCCGGGTTCGATCAGGTTCAGTTCGTCGCCGCCGCGCGGACCATGCTCAACCTCCCAGAGCCGGCCGTCGGGCCCAAAGGCGAGGCCGTAAGGCGTGCGGTGGCCGGTTGACCAGGTTTCCGCCGGCGTCAGGTTGGGGCTGGGGAACGTATAGGTGCTGACCACCGGCGCCGTCTTGGCGGCCTCGGTGTCGCTTGCCGGATCGATCAAGGGAATGGTGGAGGCGCCGGTTTTGCCCTCCATGGGATTGCCCGGCGCGGGTTTGCCGTCGAGCGTCAGCCGCAGGATCTTTCCTTCGGGCTGGTTGGGATCCTGGGCGGGGGTGAAGCGCTGGCGGTCGCCCACCGTTAGGAAGAGGTAGTTTCCGTCCGGCGAGAAGGCGATCTGCGCGCCTTCCTGGCCGCCCTTGCCCCTGGGCATCTGGCGCCACAGCACCTGGAATCCGTCCAGCTTGGCCCTTTCGCCGTTCAGCACAAGCTGGCCCCTGCCGAGCGCCAGGCCGCCGCCATAATCACCCGGTTCGACATAGGTGAGATACACATTGTGGTCGGTGGCGTAATGCGGCGAGAGGAAGACGCCCAGCATGCCGTTCTGGCCTTGGTAATAGCTGGGCGGGATGCCCGGAACCTCGGTCTTGGTGCCTTGCGGCGTAACCAGATTGAGGCGGCCGACCTTTTCGGTCACCAGCATGCGGCCATCGGGCAAGAAGGCAATGCGCCAGGGCAGGTCAAAGGTCGCCACCTGCGTCATCGTGAAGGGAAGGTCGGGATCAGGTTTCTGTAAGCCGGCATTAGTCTGCGAATAGGCCGCGCTGGATAGCAGAACTGTCAGGAAAACCGCATTCGCCAACTTGGTCATTTGGATGGTTGCCTCTCTTGCGCCCGAATGGCCCGAGCATCCTAGCACTAACAATGCCGGAGTTGCCAAGTCCTGTTCGGCTCAACCCACCTGGTTAGTTTCATTGCCCTCCCACGCAAAGCTGCCGTCTTGGGCGCAAGGCGCAGGCATCGAAGACGGCGCAGCGCTCGCGGCGTGTCTTGCGAAAGTCGCTGGACCGGATATCTTTCAAGCACTTCGTCTCTACGAGTCTTTGCGATTGCCCCGGGCATCGCGCGTCGGAGCTGCCTCCAAGCAAAACAAGACCCGCTTCCATCTGCCCGACGGGCCGCAACAGCGCGAGCGAGACGCACAGCTGGGCGATGCGTCGACCGACTGGTTCCTTAAGTTGATTTCGTGGGTTTACGGGCATGACGCCGAAGCAGTGGATGACCCGACCCCGGCGGCTTCCATTGACCGGCCATGAGGCCAGCGCTCTCGCAATGAACTGTTGGGTGTTCTGGGCGGATACATTTCGTACGTAGGCTAACGTTGCCGGGGCTAAGCCCTGATCAAAGACTCATCGGGGCTTGAAGTTAACTTTACCTCGATTGAATTTCTATTGAGACCTGCCAGGCTTTACAATTCTGCTGTTAGAACAAGTCTCACGGAGAATCAGCATGAACAATCTCGACCACTTCGTACAACGTAACAAAGAATTTGCGGCTCAGCAGTCTGCTGCGGGCACGCTGATGCCGTCGCTTCCGCTGGCGATGCCCAAGGTAAAGGCGGTCATCATCGGTTGCGCTGACATGCGTGTCGATCCGGCTCATGTCCTTGGAATTAAACCGGGCGAGGCCGTCGTGTTGCGCAATATCGGCGGTCGAATCACTCCGGGGTTGCTCGAGCAGTTAAGTTTACTCGGGCGAATCGGTGAGGTTGCCGGAGAGATTCCGGGAGGCGGCGGTGAGTTTCACCTCATCGTGCTTCAACACACCGATTGCGGCTTCACTCGCCTCGCTGGCGATCCCGGCAAGTTGGCACACTATTTTCAGATACAGGAAGGCGATCTCAAGACAAAAGCGGTCACCGATCCCCGCGCGGCGGTTGCCGTCGACGTTGCTGCGCTCCGGGCGATTCCTGCATTACCGTCCGCTTGGCTTCTATCAGGCCTCGTGTACGACGTGGCCACCGGAGTTGTTGAGATCGTCGTAGGACCAGCGCCGATTCGTACTGCGTAAACATCGATCCATACACTAAGCGGCCTAACCATCGTCCGCGCTTCAGGACTCTGAGTTCCCGAACTCCGGGGCTTGAAGCGAGTGTCGATGGTTGGCAGAGAGTGATTGAGCGGTGATCGCTACGGCGGGGATGAGAAAAACGACAGAGCCGACCACCCACATAAATGCGCCCGCCGCGCTCTGATCGTTCAGTGCGCTGAGTCCAAACGGCCGCTGGATTTCGCCGTAGCTCGGATAGAGCAGGCGGCCCGAAAAGCACAGGAGGGCAGAAACTCCGGTATTCACGAAATCAGCCAGCAGCAGGTATGGAATAAGGATCCAGCGAGCAGAAATTGAGCGGGAAGGCCATGGTGCGATGACCGGCCACCAGAACAAAAGGCTGGTCAGAAAAAAGCACAAGTGCTCGACGTTATGCCAGTTCTCCGAACGGAGGGCAAACTCATAGGCCCTGGGTACATGCCACGCAACGAAGGAGACATTCATTGCCATCCAGGCGACTTGAGGCCGTATTAAGAACCTGGCGATTCTCCGGATCCGGGGTGTCCGCAACAATGGCCCCAAGGGCACGCGCACAAACCATGCCGGCAATCCGCGCAGCAGCGGCACGACGGGCGCGCCGAACAGCAGGAGGGGTGGAGCGACGGAGATGAAGACGTAGTGCTGTCCCATGTGCATGATGAGCAGTGATTCGCTGAAGGTATCGAGAGGCGATGCCACGGCCACGAATAGCGCCAGAATCCCACCGAGAAAACAAAACAGCCGCCAGAACGGAAATAACGCCGTCCTGGTCTTCCGGATTCGTATCCAGCCTCGTATGTAAGTCAACGCGGTCAGAACAAGGGCCGAGGTGACTACCGGCGGCACATCCCACCGAGTGAATAGCTGGCCGAAAGCGGAGCTCATCTCGATCTTGTCGCATCCGTCGGAGCGCCGGATTGGTTCGAAGGGGCTCCCGCTTGGACTTGTGATGCATTCTGCGCGGGCGGCTCACCTGCGGGATGCAGGATTTCGAGAAAACTGACTAGCGCAGTGACCTCGGGAGGCGACAGGTTCTTGCCGTACGCCGGCATGTTTCCTCCCCCCTGCAACACTTGACGGATCAGCTGATCTTCGGTGAGACGCGTCGCCACCGTATCGAGCGTCGGGCCGCGTTGTCCCCCATCGCCGCCAATCGAATGGCAGTTTCGGCACTGCTTTGCTTGAAAAACGACTGCTCCTTGCCGCTCGAGGGGACTCGCGCCGCGCGTGTATTGGATGGGCACTGGCGAACCTCCGCTCCAGGCATCCATCTTCGGACTCCAGGGCGTGTGGGTCCCCAGACGAGTGAGCACAGCCCAGGAAGTGACCAGGGTCACCAGGATCAGGATCGCTACCGGCCGGCGATGCCAACTCTTCTCGCCTTCCCCGGAAACAAACGGAAGGGCCAGGAGGACCGCGATTCCAGCGATCGGCGCAATTAATACGAACGGAGTCTCAAGACTCGGCGGCAGGTAGGAAAGAACCGCATAGAGCCAAAGAAAGAAGAAGTCGGGCTTCGGGGCCGTTTGGATGATCGTAGGATCCGGCTGTCCGCCAGGTCCATAGGGCCCCAAGACCAGCGCACAAATGGCGACGGCCGCCACAACCGCGGCGGAAAAGAAAATGTCCTTCCACGCAGCCGCGGGAACAAAGGGAACGCCTTCTCGTGCGTTCAGACGCTCATATTCCTCAAGATACGTTGTTCTCCGAACCACGCGCCCGGGCATGGGCCATTCGTTCACGCCCAGTTTCAACACCATCCAGACATGAAGGGAGGCGGATGCCAGCAGGATTCCCGGGATGATGAAAACGTGGATGGCGAAAAATCGTGACAGGGTAGCCCCGCCGATGATCGGGCCGCCCAACAACAGATGGACAACCGGGGCGCCGATCAACGGAACACGGCCTGCAATCGAGGCTCCGATACCCAGGCCCCAGTACGCGTCCTGGTCGAATCTCAATACCTGGCCGGTAAAGGCCATGCCGAACGTCATCAAGAGGAGAAAAACGCCGATGGTCCAGGTCAGCTCGCGCGGATATTTGTAGGCGCCGAAGAGAAAGACTTGGGTCATGTGCACGAGGACCACGGCAATCATGAAGTTCGATCCCCAGCCGTGCATGGCGCGCAAAAACCAGCCAAAGGCGACCTGATGGTTCAAGACGTTGAGGCTGTTCCAGGCTTCACCGGCCGAGGGAACATAGACGAGGGCCAGCAATACTCCGGTCACGACCTGCAACATCAGCAGCGTGAAGGCGGCGCTTCCAAAGACGTAAAACCAGCTCGCGGTCTTCTGAGGAATCCGATGCGTGGCGGCCTCTTTGATCGGGGCTGCCAGCTGCAGTCGTTCGTCGAACCAGTCAAAGAGGCGCTTCAACCGGCGCACGGACGTCCTCCTTGAGCACCGGTGATGTTCACAAGCTTTGCGGAGGTCGAAAGGGTGGCCAACTCGCCTGCCTTGATTTCCAGCTGGTCCCCGACAATGCGAGAGTCATAGGCGAACAGGCCGCGCTCCGGGGGACCCGAGGCACGCGATCCATCGGCATAGTAGACCCCGCCGTGGCATGGGCACATGAAAAGCTGGGATTGCGGGAACCATCGAACCGGACATCCAAGATGGGCGCAATTGATTGCGAAAACCTTGAATTCGTTGGCGGCCGTGCGGCGAACCCAGCACGCCACGCCGTCCGTCTCTCCATCCCACGGGCGGCGGTTTGGGTTCGTGAACGTTGCGAGCCTCGTCTCTCCGATGGGAAATTTTTCAAGCGCTCCGAGCGAGACCCAGGATTTGTACGATTCGTCGGGCGCGACGGGCGAAAGCAGGTATTTCAGCACGGGGATCGCAATGGCCATGCCGACCAGCGAATTAACCAACACTCCGATCTTCACGAGCAGCCATCGGCGCGACACTTCCCTTTGCGATTCGTGGTCGCCCGTTTCACGCGCCGTGGGTCGAGTGTCTTCGAATTTACTTTCGCGCACCTGGAAACCTCACATTGTTTTATCGACGAGCGTCGGGATACGGCTGACCTGGTGTTTCGCTGCGGAGCGACGCCAGGTAGGCAACAACGTTCGTGACATCTTCGTTTGTCAGAGGATGCTCTGGCTGGTCCTGTTGCCAATCGGGGTGGCCGATGTCTGGACGCCCCGCAATCGTGATGGTTCTTAAACTCTGATCACTCACCAGGGCGAGATAGGAATCGCTCGAGATTCCCGCACCGGGTTTCTGGTGGCACGAGATGCAGGCTGCTTTGTAAACCAGCTCGCCGCTTTTCTCATCTCCAGGAATGTTGGCCACATACGGAGGCGGTTTCAAATCGCCGAGGCTGCTCGTCGCCCAATTCTTGCGGATGCCAGCCACCAGCGCATCGACTTGTTTCTCCGTCAGAAATCCGCCAGCCGATACTCCGAAGGCGGGCATTTCAGTTCCTGGCATTCCGCCCGTGATCCACTTCTTGAGCGACGCGTCGTCCACAAGTGATTGGTATACCGGATTCGCAAGATCCAGTGCGGGTCCGTTCTCCCCGTTCTGCCCGTGACACGCAGAACAATTCTGGTTGTAAAGCGTCCAGAACTCGACGACATCCTCAGGACGCACGGATTCCTGCAAGGCCGCCTCCCGGTCATCGGCCCTGTTACATGCCGAGCAGTAGAATCCCGCAATGGCACAGGTCATTGAGATGATCCGGACAAGGCGCATCAGTTCTTGTTCTCCCCGTCTCCGGGACGCATCAGCTCGCGCGTCTGCAAACCCATGCGGAGCGTGAACGGCAACGATTGGTGCGTGCGAATCCGCCCCGTGTGCGTGACGACGATCCCTGCGACGATGCCGAAAAAAAACTGCGACACTGCGAACCAGATCCAGTTGATCCGTGCGTTGAACGACGGATTGATGATCACGAGACTCGAGTGCAACACGCCCGTCCATATAAGCGGCGCCACAATTCCGCCCAGTATGATCGGCCGATTGGGCCAGATCGGAAGGAGCGCTCCGTAGAGAAGCCCGATGAGCAGCGAGGCAGCGATGTGGATGACGGAAGCGATCAAGAGTCCGTTCCAGTGAAACGCAGCGATGTCGGCGGTGGTGGGATTCCTCCAGTGGCCTACGCCCGCGCCACCCAGGAGGTTGACGGCGTACCATACGCTGTGGTGCGAAATATAACCGTAGAGGAGCGCCGGAAGAATCATCGCGACTCCCCCGGCGGCTCCTCCCTTCAGCCCCGAAATGACTGGGTAACTCTCCACCGGCAGATAGGCGCGATGGCGATCGCTCACTTCCAGGCGCGCCACGCTGGTTCGAGCGCTGACCGCGCCCGGGACCTGGCCGACGCGGGAAATCAGTTCGTGATGTTCTTGAGGCAATACTTCGCGAAACCATCCGATACAGCCGCATATCACGAGTGATGCGCCGGCGATCCCGATTCCCGGGTTGGTCACCAGGCTCGCAAACGACAGCATCACGCCGAACGCGAGGATGATCGGCCAAGCGGTCGGCGCGGGCATCTCCACGAGATTCGTTTCGCCCCGAGACGGACTCTGCTCTATTTCACCCACGACTCACCGTCCAATAATGTAGACAACCGTAAAGACCACGACCCACACTGCGTCCACGAAATGCCAGTACATCGAAAGCACGGCAATTTTTTCGGCGTGCTGCTTACCGACCCGCCGCGTCAGAGAAAAAAGAAAGACCGTTGTCAGCATCAGCAGGCCAATGACCACGTGCGTGGCATGAAGGCCGACGAGCGAGTAGTAGGTCGTGCCGAACAGGTTGGTGCTGATTGTCAACCCATCGACATTGATTAACTTGTGCCATTCGATGGCCGTCCCGCCCAGGAAAATCAGCCCGAGGCAGATCGTCGCGCCGAGCCAGAGCGCGAAGGCGCTGATCCGATTTCGTGAGATGGCCCGCTCCGCGCGCCAGATGGTGAAACTGCTCGATAGCAGGCAGAGCGTGGCGAAAATAGGAGCCTCCAAAACCTGTCGCGGCGTCGGGCCAGACAGACTCTTACCGATATAGAAGACATAGGCCACGACAAAGATCGTGAAGATCGCGGACTCGCCCGTAATGAGCGCAAACATGGCGACTCTGCCGCGCGAAGGCAGGCGCCATTCACCCTGATAGTCTGCCGGAAGGCCCGAAGCTGCGCTCATCCTTCATACTCCCAATCGGGATCCTCTGGATGTTTCAGGTCCCACAAAGGTCGCCGGCTGCGTACGACCGGGTCGCGAGCAAAATTATAGAGTGGCGGCGGAGAAGCGGTGTCCCACTCAAGAGTCCAGGCGTCCCACGGATCGTTGCCTGCGGCTTCACCGTGAAAGTATGACCAGACGAGATTGAAGGCAAAGATCAGGACGGCGATGGCCTGAATGATTCCTCCTAATGATGTAACGAGGTTGAGAGTGTCCCATCCTCGATCCGGCTCATAGGTGTAAATCGAGCGCGGCATTCCGAGGATGCCCAAGAAGTGCATGGTGTCGAAGGTGACGTGAAAGCCGATCAGGAAAAGCCAGAAATGCCATTTCCCAAGCCTGTCATTCAAGAGCCTGCCGGTAGCCTTCGGGTACCAGTAATAAATGCCTGCGAAGATGCAGAAGACGATCGCTCCCACCAGGACGTAATGGAAGTGGGCGATCACGAAGTAGGAGTTGTGAAGCTGCCAATTCCAGGGAGCGATCGAGAGCATGATTCCGGTGAGCCCGGCAATCAGAAACTGAAACAGGAAGGCCAGACAAAAAAGCATGGGCGTCGCGAATCGGATCTTTCCGCCCCAAATCGTGGCGAGCCAGTTGAAGATCTTGATCCCGGTGGGGATGCCGACCAGTTCAGTGGACAAAACGAAAAACGCATTCGAAAAGGACGTCATCCCGACCGTAAACATGTGATGCGCCCAGACACTCAAGCTGATAAACGCAATGCCGACGGAAGCGGCCACCATCGCGGGATACCCAAAAATTGCCTTGCGCGAAAAGACGGGAATGACCTCATTGGCGATCGCGAAAGCCGGAAGCACCAGTACGTAGACTTCCGGGTGGCCGAAAATCCAGAAGAAGTGCATCCAGACAACCGCCGATCCGCCCGCCTGGGTATCGAAGAAATGGCCTCCTAGATAACGGTCAACGAGCAGCATGATTTGCGCCGCGGTCAGCGGCGTAATCGTGACCAGTGTGAGGCCGCTGTCGACGAGCATCAGCCACGAAAAAAGTGGCAGTCTCATCATGGTCATTCCCTTGCAGCGCATGGAAAACACGGTGGCGATGATGTTAATGGCCGTGCCCAAGGTCCCAAACCCGGTAACGATCAGCGCCAGCGCCCAATAATCGGTTGCGTGGCCAGGAGAAAAGGCGCGCGCCGTGAGCGGAGCGTACGCAAACCACCCGACGTCGGGTGCGTTGCCGAAACCGTAGAGCCCGCCCCCGCCAATGAAGCTGTAGTACAGCAGCATCCCCCCAAAGGCCGTCAGCCAGAAACTGAATGCATTCAGCCTCGGAAAGGCCATATCCCGAGCGCCGATCTGGAGGGGAACAAGATAATTCGCGAACCCGAAAATAATCGTCATCCCTACCAGAAAGACCATCGTGGTTCCGTGCATGGTAAAGATGCGATTGTAGACCTGCGCGCTAATGAGCTGGTTTTTCGGAACAGCCAACTGAATTCGTATCGCTACAGCTTCGGCGCCGCCAACCAGTAGGAAGAAGAGCCCGTACAAGATATAAAGGATCCCCAGGCGCTTGTGATCTACGGTGACCACCCATTCGTGCAGCGCTTCCAAGAACGTGTGCCCGTGCGACGAGGTGAGGTCGATCGAACTGCCCAAAGGTAGAGAGTTTTCACTCATTTTCGCGCCCCATCTTCAACGAAGGGTCGACAAATAGTCCGTGAGCTGATCGATCTGCTGATCGCTCAATTGCATGGCCGGCATCAAGCAGCCGCTTTTGAAGTCTCCCGGGTCCTTAATCCATTCCCTGACGTTCTGCACAGTGTTGGGCGCGGCTCCGGCTCCCAGCGTCTCTCGGCTCATCAGGTGGGTCAGGTCGGGGCCGAACCTGCCTGTTGCCACGGTTCCCTTGATCGTGTGGCAGTTCATACATGCTTCCGTTTCGAACACGCGCCGACCCGCTTCTGCACGAGGATCTTGAATCGCTGGCTGCTGTTGATTCTTCACCCAGACCGAGAATTGGTCCGGAGTATCAACATATACGCGCAGAAGCATCAAGGCGTGCTGCGCTCCGCAGAACTGGGCGCACTGTCCCAGGTAAAGTCCCGGCCGCAGGGGATTGATCCAACTCGCGTTGGGATGGTTGGGAATCAAATCGGTCTTCCCGGCAAGTTGCGGAACCCAAAAACTGTGATCAACGTCGGCGGAAAGAAGCGCAAGGTAGGTGGGGATCGGGGCCTGTTCATTGCTCAGCGGAACATGCAGTTCATTCGCGGTATCGATCCCCAATTTCGGGTAGCGAAACTCCCACCAGAATTGATGACCCGTCACGGTTACTTCCAGAGCCGAGTCGGGCTCCGGCGCGTCTTGAATCGCAAAGATCAGACGCGCTGTCGTCAGGAAAAGCACGATGACGATAAGGATTGGAATGACGGTCCAGGCGAGTTCAATCTGCGTGCTTCCGTAAATTTGCGGGGGCTCGCTCAGCCGGTCCGTATCCTTCCCACGGTACTTGATGATGGCGTACGTCAGAAGCCCGCCGACCACAAAAAAAATGGCGCCAGTTATGGACAGAGTAAACAACGCGAGCGTCTTGATTTCGTGGGCTGGCGTTGATGCCGGCGCCAGGGTGCTCGGAACCGCCTGCTGACCGATCGCGGCGATCCACAGGACACCCCTCGGTACACGCAATAGGAGCGGGCTACACAATGAAACTGAAACCGTGGCCATCGGATGCATCGATCGCGCCCTCACGACTCCCGGCCCGTTGCGGAAACGACAGAACTTAAGTCAAGGAGCTCTCGCTCGGTCACCAAGAAAGATCCGCCCCGATTTCTCGCTTTTCGCCGAGGGTTGGATTCACGGTGAATCAGGAATATTCTTTTTGGGGCTTAGACTCCGTTGCTCGGAAGAAGGGGTTTGCGCAACACGGATGATCGCGTTGCTATCACGCCAGTCGAACGCCTCGCTCGGGCCGGCAAGTTAGTGATCGATGAGCGACCTGGAACCGGTTGAGGCTTCCCTGCCGCAGAAGGAAGACGAATTCCGACATACAAAATACAAAAAACCGGGAAAGCGGTCAATCCCCCCAGAGCATCCAACGGGCGCGGTGTTTGGGCCGCGGGTCTGTGGATCTAGGTTGCCAGGTCGTTGATGGTCATCTGGACATACCCTGGCTCGATGCCAGCTGCGACAGCGTCCTCGGAAAAGTTTCTCTATCCCATCAAACTTCGTGCATGCAAGCTCGCTTTTCTCACCCGGTTGACGAAGACCGGCACATTCTCGAGGGCTCGTTCGGGCCATGGGCTATCCAGTACGGGCAGCCTTCGAATCTCCCGCGAGTGTCCTTCGGCCGAGTCCAACGGGTGCGCCTCTCTTTGCCTGGCCGAGCGATCACCCACGCTCGGGCATTGCAGTTTCTTGGATGCCATAACTCGATCGGCCACGGGCTCGCGGTGTGCGAATTCGGCGATATCCACGCTGCCGCTCGATTGCGAGAAGGTCTGCTTGCATCGAACGAGCAACGGAACCCCCATTGGCCGAGATTGATAAGGTCTTCCAGAACCTGTGGCGCGATCACCAACCCATTTGGCGCATTCGCTCCAGGATGAGCTCGCTGTAGTGATTCATGTGATCGGGCCGTCGCTTCAGGGGCAACGGCAGAATGGCGGCGAGCCGGGCCGACTGTTCCCGGCCAATATTCCGAGCCGACCCTCGGTAGTAGTAGCCACACGCCGACTCCGCACCATAAACACCACGGCCCCATTCGACCTCGTTCAGGTAGAGCTCCAGAATGCGGCGCTTGCCGAGGACCACTTCGGCCACCGGGACAAGCGTGAACTCTGCGCCCTTGCGGAGGATCGAGCGGCCCGTTCCGAAGAACAGATTTTTGACCAGTTGCTGCGTAAGGGTGGACCCTCCGCGAATGCGGCCTCCTTCCATATCGCCTTCCGCAGCGATTTCGATGGCATGCCAATCGAATCCATGATGCTGGTAGAAGCGCGCATCTTCTGCGGCGATGACAGCATGCTGTAAATCGGGCGAGATTTGGTTGAGCGGAACGAATGTGCATTGTTCGTGATACGGCGTATGGTGAATCCACGCTTGCAAGCGGCGCTCCATGCGCACCGCGGTGGTCGGCGGGTCGATCCACCGGGCGGCCACAAGGATCAGCGCAGCGAGCGACCAAAGAGTCGCCACTCCGAGGACGAACCATCGAACAAAGGATCCCAGAAAGCCTTTCCGAGGTGGCGTCTTGGTGTGTGCGTCTGGAATTCCAGTCACATTTCAGAATAATCGCCTAGCTCGGTTTGGCGCTAGTACCCAAATCTCGGCTGATCGGAAGCTGAACTGCTAAGCGTCGCTTCTTCCGCAAGCGCCTTGAGCGCGTCCAACACAACGACGCGGCGTTGCTCGGTGAGGTGGGCGAGTCTGTGAGAACGGCGCAGGCGATCCTCGGCCGCTCGGATCTGGAGACGACACTCAACACGTACCTGCATGCAATCGCGGACTCGCAACGGTGTGCGGTCGTGCGAGTCGAAAGGGTTGTGTTCCCAGATGAAAGGCTTGGCTCATTAGGTTCACCGAGGAAGGAGACAGACGTGGTCTAAATCGGGCCATCCCGTTCGTTTTCTGTTGACGGTACGTAAACGTCCTTTTACAGTCGCGGCATGTTGCGGAGGGTCATCCTCGGATTCGGAATCAGCATCGACGGCTATATTGCGCGTCGGAACGGCGCCATGGACTATCTGGTGATAGACAGAGAAGGGGAAGCGCTGATGGCAGACTTCTTCGCCAAGATCGACACCACCATCATGGGCCGCAAGACAGCCGTAGGCATGGTGAAAATGCGCAAGAGTGGAGAAATGCCCGAGATGCCGGGCATGTCGACCTACGTATTCTCGCGACGTTGGAAGCCGGGCCGACGCGACGGATTCGAAGTAGTGAGCGGGTCTCTGACAGCGTTCGTGAGAAAGCTAAAACGCCGCAAAGGGAAAGACATCTACCTAGGCGGCGGGGGCCAGTTCTGCCGCAGCTTCCTGCAAGAGGATTTGGTGGACGAACTCTTCATCGGTCTTAGTCCCGTTCTTTTAGGTGATGGCATCCCCGGTTTCCCGGCCAAGTTCCCACAGCGCGACTTCAAGCTGATAGAGTCCAAGTCCTACTCCAATGGATCCGTCGCGCTACGCTACGAACGGATACGGACGAAGACAACCCGATAGTCCGTCTCCCGGCCGCGCGGAGGCATTCGCTCCGAGTGATCCAGGCAAGACTTCCCAACGCGAGCAGCACCTTTGACCGAAAGCCTACTGTGCCTTCTTCGAGACACGAGCCACCCACTCGTCCAATCTCGAAAGCAGAAGCTTCAGGATGGGAGACCGGTTCGATTTACTGTAACCGAGAACCAGATCGACAGTCGGCGCATCTCCCTTCAGTGGACGACTCGTTACAGACGAAGGGAGAAAGTTCTGTGCGTAAGCAGGCAACAGCCCGACGCCGCGCGTCGATACGATCAAGGAAATTCCCATGGCGAGATGGTCCGCCTCGTGAGCTGGCGTAATATTGATTCCGGACCGCTTTAGATAATCGTCGATGACCATACGAAGTACGGGCGCTGTGTGCGACACAATCACAAATGGCTCGCCCGCGAGATCCCTCGGACTGATGGCCTTGCGCTCAGCGAGACGGTGATCACTCGGCAAGATTACCGTTAAGGGCTCCTTCACGAGGAGACGGAACGCCAAACCTGGCACCCCTTTTTCCCTTCGGAGAACCGCTGCATCGATTGTTCCTTTCAAAAGGCCGGCCGCGAGCCGCGGCGAGTATTGACTCGATATCATCACGTCGATGTTCGGCAGCTCGTCGCGCAAGATCCGCAAGGCTTCCGGCATCCATGTCAGTTCGTGCCCGGTCAGAAAGCCGATGGTGAAGCATGGCTTGGCGGGGCGAGCGACCCGCCGCGTGGCTTCGGCTGCCGCTTCAACCTGCGCGAGCAGCGAGCGGGCGTGGTCGAGAAAGGTTCGACCCGCAGGTGTCAGTTCGATCCCGCGAGCGCGACGCGTCAGCAGCTGGGCGCCTAACTCGCTCTCAAGATCTCGAATCTGGCGACTCAACGACGGTTGTGACGTGTGTAGCCTCTGCTCTGCCGCCAGCGTCAGGTTTCCGGCTTCGGCGACTGCCACGAAATAGCGAAGATGTCGTAATTCCATTCCCACTCCCCAGTCCCATGCTTGCGAGGCATGGATGCCAGCGTAACAAAGTATGCCCCAACCGTGCTACGAATGCCCAGCGCCGCAATCTAACGAAGTGATCTGAGCGATCCCGAAGCGGATCTTGGCGAACATTCAGTCATGCCTGACCTGCATGGGTTCCAGCTCGAGGAGGTACTCCTTATGAGTTCGCCCGTTGTTTTGATTACCGGAGCGCTGACCGGCATCGGTCGTGCGACGGCGCTAGCCTTCGCGCATGACGGAGCGCGGGTTGTTATTTCCGGTCGACACGAAGATGAGGGTCAGAAGCTGGCCACTGAACTGCGCAAACTCGGCACGGAGGTCGAATTTGTGCGCACCGATGTGCGGCATGAAGAGGAAGTCAAAAACCTCGTCGACAAGACCATCGCTCGTTTCGGCCGCCTCGACGTG
>Ga0209007_1000180_pt1 | contig 34818 bp, 35 predicted proteins | sample JacPinW_OM1H0_O2_FD_187961 | JGI IMG/M metagenome (GOLD analysis project Ga0209007, IMG submission 187961) | Forest soil microbial communities from Algoma, Ontario, Canada - Jack Pine, Ontario site 1_JW_OM1H0_O2 (SPAdes) (version 2) | ecosystem: Environmental > Terrestrial > Soil > Boreal... | reverse complement strand
TCTTCAATCGATCGGGGGTCCGGTCAGTCGAGGATCTTATCTCTCCCCACTTGGGCAGGAATTAGCACCTTGGCAGTTGCACCAGGTTGCTGTGGCTTCAGCGGGCCTGTCCCCTCAGCCACTCTTGATAAGCGCTGCCGGTTACAGCAGCACCGAAAGCATAACAAAACTAACTCCCCAGTCAAGAGCGGAATGGTGTGATTGCTGTCAGGGGTACACAGAGAAGCGGTTTACATCCCAGCGATGCGCATCACGCAAGAGTTCGGTCTCCTCTACAGGGCGTCGATCTCGAAGCCTGACCTTTTGGACAGGTGGTAATTCCCTCGCGGCATCGCGAATCATAGCTATAGACAGCCGCTTGGCTCATTGCTCAAATTGAAGATTGGTACATCGGGGATTGCTGTCTGCGGGGGAAGAAGCCTATGCGACACATATCTGCTTTAGTTGGCGTTATTTTGCTGGCAGCTCTGTCTGCCGCCGCGCAGCAAAACGTTTCGGCATTAACATCCGTATCCCCGAACCCTGACGCGACCATAACAGCGCCCGCTTCCGTAGCGCAGAACCCTCCACTCTTCGCCTTAGCATCGCCAAACCTGGACGCGACGGTAACGCCTACGCCGCTCGCGCAGAATAATTTCATGTCATCGGTTTTCGCTAACCCGGCGACCATGTCTTCGTCTCCCGCTCCTGAGCCTCAAGAGATACAGGGCGTGTTTGAAAACTATAGCTGGCAAGCTCACGTGGGCTATACCTTCGTCCGATTTTATGAGCTGCCCAACGTGGCGGAAAACCAAAACGGCGTCAACGGTGGGGTCACCTGGTTTTACAAGGATTGGCTCGGAGTAGACGTTGAGGCGTTGGGTGTGCATGGAACCCTCGGCGGAGCCAGTTCCTGGACCGTGTTCGTCGGCGTCGGCCCGCGCTTGCGATTGTGGGCCGGGCGGAACCTCGAAGTGTTCGGTCACACCTTGATCGGCGGCGCAGCCTTCTGGCCCGACACTCCTTACGGCTCCCAGGGCGCGTTTGGCTATGAGCTTGGTGGAGGAGTCGACCTCAGACCGCATCACTCAAAGTTCGCATTGCGTCTTGAAGGCGACCTGCTCGGCACACGTTTCTTCCAGACCAACCAGTGGAGTCCCAAAGTTTCCGCCGGTATCGTCTATAAGTTTTAGCTGCTCCCTTCAAATTCCCACGGATCATTGATCATCAGTCTGCAATCCCTCCTATCGAATATTGTTCTGTCGTCAGATTTCAAGCTTCCGAAGCTCCTCAAGTTGTGGTTTCATCGTTAGCTGCTATTGCGATGGGAGGATTGTGTGGCAAAGGATGTGCCGAAAACTTGGGCCGGCAAGTGGGCGTTGATTACCGGCGCGAGCGCCGGGATTGGATTCGAGTTTGCAAAACTGCTGGCAGCCGGAGGCGCGAACCTGGTCTTAACCGCGCGCCGCGTAGACCGTTTGCAAAAACTTGCCTCGGAGCTCTCCGCTCAACACAGCGTAAAGGTTGAGGTTTTCTCCGCGGATTTGCTGCGTACTGAAGCGCCGGTTGAAATTCATCAGTTCACGTCAGCGAAAAACATCGAGGTGGAACTGCTGATCAACAACGCGGGGTTTGGAGCCTTCGGTTATGCGCATGAAATCCCCATCGAGAAGATGCTCGAAATGATTCAGGTGAATTGCTCGGCGGTAGTGCATCTTACGCGGCTTTACCTTCCGGCCATGGTGGCGCGCAAGCACGGTGACGTTTTGATCGTGGCCTCGCTGGCGGCATTCCAGGCCGTGCCGTTCAATTCCGTTTACGCCGCAACCAAGGCTTTCGATCTTTTGTTCGCTGAAGGCGTGGCCGAAGAGGTGCGCAATTTTGGCGTGCGTGTCTGTGCGCTTTGCCCCGGGTCCACCAACACCGAATTTCAGCAGGTCGCCGAACAGCCCGACCGAGTTTTCAGATCGGCCGAAACACCGGAAAAAGTGGCGCGCGTCGGGCTCGAAGCGCTCGCGGCGGGAAAGAGTTACGTCATTTCCGGCTTTATGAATAAACTGATGCAAGAGGGGCAACGCCTGGCGCCTCGCCGCTTCGTTACCAAGACTGCCGCGAAAATGATGCGGCCGACGGACTGACTCAGAGCTGCTCACTGCGTCACCAGCGTGTCGAAGACGCCGGTTTCCACGCGGCCTGCGCGCTTGATTTGAACGAATATGCGGTACTCACCCGCCTTTGGAAACCCGTAGGGGAACGAAACTTCCGGCGAAATTTTGTCCATCGACATTGGCATCGACATTCGGCCATCCATCGTCGCAGAATCATTTCCGTTAGCCGCTACCGGCGTACCGGAATTTTTCTGCGCTAGCTCTAGCGCGGCAATTGCCACTGATCCGTCCGGATGTATGTGCGCGAAGACGGAGCAGTCCGAGCGGACAATTTCGGCGTGGCCGGCCATGCCCATGTAAGGTTCCACATCAGTGGCCGGTTTGCTTTGAGGGTCTTCAAGGCGGAATCTTAGCCATACGAAATGATTTGCCGAGAGAGGAATCGGGCCTCGCTCCCAGACCATGCGGTTTCCGTCGGGAAGGACGTCAACGACGCCTTTTTCGGTTACCGGAGCATTCAACTTCGATTCGCTCAAGCCGTTCGGAATGGGTGGAGCGGTGGCGTCGGAATTATCACCTGTGAGTGGCACGCCAAGAACGTCAGGCAAATCAATGTCGGCGACCATGGTGTCCGGGAATCCGGACTCACGAACAATATCAGCGAAGACCTGGTAATGCCCCGCAGGGACTTGCGGCAAGTCCACTGTGAAGGTATTGGCCGAACCCGGCGCCAAATCCGGATGCAAATGATAGAAGCGGTCCATTTGCGGGACGCGAATCAAGAAAAGATGCATCAAGTGGCCGTGGTCGGGAATGAGTTTAGTCATCACCGTCTCAGGACGACTGCTGTGCCACGAAGAATCGCCCATACGCAGGACCATCTTTCCGTCGGGCTCAAGGGAAACATTGACCGGCGGCGCTTTGTAGATCATTTCCAGCGCTTTCGCCCTTGCCTCGGAGTTCCACCACATGTTGCCGAAGAACAAAATTCCAAGGACGATAACGGCCGTTCCAGCCATTACCCACCGGCCTCTCCGTTTTTGATTCGGCTCGGGATCCTGGCCGGGTTCAAGTGTTCCTTCGCGGCGGGCGGCGCCAAGAATGGAAACGATGGCGAAGAATAGAAGCGTCATCAGGGCGAAGAGCAGAACGCCCAGAGATTTCTGCATGGGCAGCGTGTTGCGCGCGGCAGCCGGGACCGGGACGGCAAGTTCTCCTGCGCCTTGCGAACCATTTACCTGCACGCGCACTTGCCAGGAACCGGATTCCATCAGCCAAATTTTTCCGGAGAAGAATTGCGGATCTTCCTTGGACTGCGTAAGCGCGTCGGGCGGCGGCGGGTATTTCGCGCCGGCGCCGACAATATAGAGCGGCACCACGCGGATGCTGGAGACGCCGGGATCGGAACTCCGAATTTCGACGGAGGCGACCCCGGGGATCATCGCTGGAGTGCGTATGGTGACCGTGAGGTGGTAAGGGCCGGCGAGACCCTGGAAATAAACGTCCGGGCTGCCGACGTGGGCCCAGCAGGGCGCCAGCGCGAAAAAAACAACCGACAGCGCTGCAATCCAACGGTGCATTTACTCTCCAAATTTTAGATTTGCGGTGCGTTTACCGGCGGAGACGGCGCAACGCGTCACCACCCGCCAGGCCAATGCGCGACGAAAGGATGGCGATACAGAACGCGATTCCAATGCCGCGGCAAAAGAGGGCGAAGGTGGCTTCGCGGTCAATAAATTCAAACTGGAAGTGATACTCCGACGGCGGAACGGCATAGGCGAAATAATTTTGGCCAAAAATCCAATTGCGCGCCGCCGGGGAAATCAGGAAATTTCCCAGCGGCCAGTGCACCACGAGCATCACTGCGACATAAGCCACGCCCAGCAGTACAGCCAGCAGCCATTTATTTTTCTGGCCGAAGCGATTCAGCAGAAGATCGATGATGATCGCGGGGATCACAATCAAGACCGGAAATTCCAGCGGGATCATGTGGGTTACGTTGGTAAATACCGGGCCCAACTTTGGTGTGGCTGGAAATAACGGCAGGCCCCAGAGCTGTGTGAGCTGAATTGCGGTGTAAATCGACGCGGTCACCGTAGCGCCCCAGCGGTATCCGCTGCCGCGCGCAAAAGCCACCAGGATCAACGGCACACCAAGGGAAAGCGCGCGATAAAATTGAGCTCCGTGCATCTGGTCGCCATTGCCGTATTCGGAGAGAAAGAGCAGATGCAACGAAAGCAATACGCCGCAGAGATAGAAATATAGGCAGAGCAGATTTTTTCTTTCCTGGTCTTGCGCGCGGTTCATTTGGCTCACGAGCAGGAGCAGCGCTCCGATTCCCACTCCCAGAATTCCAACGCCGAGGACCATGTGAGGCGGACTAACGATCTCAACGTCGAGGCCGAACGAGTTGTGCCACCAGTTATCGAAGGGCGCGGAGGTGACCATCACCACGCCTCCCCAGCAGGCCAGAAAAGCGCCGAGCGGGCCGCGGAATCCCCACACTTTTACCGAGGCTGCTTTAGCCGCGGGATCATGTCCCCAGGTGGTGGAAAAAATCAGGTAGGCGCTGGTCAGGCACATCAGGATTCCGCCGAACTGGATGAGCAGGTGAGCGGGAGTCCAGAAAGTGTCGCGACCGATGCTCATGTGCCAGGAAATGTCCCAGTAGAGGCCGAAGACGATTGAGCTGGCACCGACGAGGCCGCACCAGATGTACCAAGGAGCGATATGTGTGCGCTCGCGTGAGACGGCGCTGTAGGCAATCGCGGCGGGCGTGGTCATGGGCATAAGACCTCGTTGAGGCGAGGCTGCCGGTTGCCTGGCGGAGTCGGAGGCGCTTTTCCGAAGACGAAACAGGTGGAAAACTCAGAACAGCGTTTTTGAGTTTTTTGGCGATTTGAGCGAGGCGTCGTCAATTCTTTTCTATGAGTTACGCATGGTTCTAATTCCTGAATTTGGCGATTTAATTCTCGAAATTGGGGGCTGCGATCCGAAGCGTGGAAGGAGGGTTTTGAAGTTCGAATAAGGGCATTGTGCCGAAGATTGGGAGTCGCAAGAGGGTGGGCATTCCGGGCTACGGAGGCGGCGATTTGACCCTTGAGCGCATGCGGCGTTAGCGTCTGCGGTAACGCCGAAGCCATACGGAAGCTGAACCACGTTCCCGCGCCGAGGGCCGCGTTTGGCATACGGGCTTTCCCTGTGCTCGCCGCACCGGCCTTACTCGCCGTTACCAAGCGCTCCCTATGCATACCGAGAATTACGCTAGCATGAAGGCACATGGTTTGGAAGGACCTGTGTGCTGTGGACGCCCACCCAAATTCCGATTTTTCGCGGAAGATTCACATGCGAGAATACGGGCCAAAATAGAATCGTCAGGCACATGCGGGATATTTCGTGACGGGTTTTCAGAAGATTCCGAGGGCAAAGTTGGTTGTTTGGTGATTTGGGCGAACAATGACAAGGAAGTCGCAACCGAGCGTGCGGGTAGTATTTTTCGACTTCGGATTCACGCTGTGGGATGAAGAGCGCGCCTGGACGGAGTGGGCCCAATGGCTCGGCGTATCGACGCTGGATTTCTTTTCCGTGTTGGGTGGCGTGATTGAGGACGGCGAGCACCACCATCGTGCATTTGAAGTATTTCGGCCGGGGATTGACCTTGCTCGGGAGCGTGAATTGCGGAGAAAGGCCGGCCAGAGCGATGCATTTCGTCCGGAAGAGCTTTATGCCGATGTGATGCCATGTCTGGAAAGGCTGCATGCGGCAGGCTATCGCATCGGAGTGGCGGGCAACCATTTCGCGGATTTCGCCGAGAAGCTGCGCAAGATGAATACACCGATCGATTTCATCGGCTCTTCCGAAGAATGGGGAGTTGAAAAACCCTCCGCGGAATTCTTTGCGCGGATCGCGGAAGTTTCTGGTGTGACGGCGGCGGAGATCGCGTATGTGGGCGACCGCGTCGACAACGATGTGTTACCGGCCAAAGCGGCTGGAATGGTGAGCGTGTTTCTGCGGCGCGGCCCATGGGGGTTGATTCATGCTCGACGGCCTACGGCTGCGGAAGCCGACATTCACATCGATTCGCTGGGCGAATTGCCTGGGGCATTGGAGAAATGGCCGTCGCGCTGAAATATCAAAATTAACGGAATGGAGGAGTGAGAATGAGATTCAATTCAGGCACAGGATTGGTTCTGGTTCGCTTGGTTTTTGCGCTGAGCCTGTGGATCGTTTTAGCGCAGTCCTCTCCCGGCGCAACCCATGAAGAAAAGGGACAGACGTTCGACAGTCCAGGGGCAACGCTGTATTACGAAGTGATGGGGAGCGGAAGCGGGATGCCGCTGATCGTTGTGAATGGCGGGCCGGGCTTCGACCACACCTATCTGCACATTTCGACAGCGTGGGAAGCGCTGGAGCAGAACCGCCGGGTTATTTTTTACGATCAGCGGGGAATGGGGCGCTCGGCGCCGCTGAAGCCGGGACAATCCTGCACGCTCGCCGATCAGATCGACGACCTGGAGGCGCTGCGCGCGCATCTGGGATACGAAAAAATCGATCTGCTGGGGCATTCCTGGGGCGGATATTTGAGCATGGCGTACGCGGCTCGGCATCCCGAGCGCATTTCGCACCTGATTCTCGTTGACTCGGCAGCGCCGAAGTTCAGCGACACTGTATTCTTATTCAACCAGGTTTTTCCGCAGACGACGGAACGCCAGGACGCCGTGGCCTTTGCGGATCAATTGGGAGACAAAAGCGCGTCGGACGCATCCATTCACGAATATTTGACGATGCTTTTCTATTCGCCGGAGAAACGCGACGCGTTTGTGGCGCAAATGGGCCCAGAGGCGTTCAACAAAAACGTGAACCAGATTCTAACCGCGGACATTGTGCGGTTCGATTTGAATCCTGAAATCCGAAAATTTCATTTCCCGGTGCTGGTAATTACCGGCCAGTTCGATATGAATGTCGCGCCAGTAGTAGCCTACAAAATCCACCAAGCGATACCGGGATCGCGGTTTGTGGTCTTCGAGCAGAGCGGACACATTCCTTTTTACGAAGAGCCCGAAGCGTTTGATGCGGTCGTGGAGAAATTTTTACAATCGAAGTAGATCGCTTCCAAGAGACCCCCTGTTGAGTTTGGAGGTCTTACGATCGAGAAAGAAAACTGAGGTTGTCGATTTGGGCGACTTTCGTTCGACAAACAAATAGAAATGCAATGAGTTCTGGTTCTTACAATTTCCGCGAGCGGGCGTACAGGCCAAAAGGGGGGGTGTGATGGCGGATGAAAGATCAGCGGTGGGAGAGCGAAAGGGAATCAATGTGGCCTTATGGGTAATTCAGGTGCTTCTCGCGCTGCTCTTTCTGTTCGCAGGTAGCATGAAATTTATAATTCCGATCGAAGTGATGACGAAACAGGTGGCGCTGCCGGGAGCGTTTCTCCGATTTATCGGGGCGGCTGAGATTCTTGGCGCAATCGGGCTGATCCTGCCCGGACTGCTACGCATTCGCACGGCGCTGACGCCGCTGGCTGCGTCAGGCCTACTGGTGATCGTGATCGGCGCCACGGTTCTGATGTTGAGGACTAGCGGGGTGACGCAAGCGATCTCCCCGTTCGTGACGGCTCTTCTCTCTGCGTTCGTGGCATACGGGCGCTGGCGGCTGGTGCCACTTCGCGACCGGCGGTGACGCCCTTAGTAAATTCTGAAGTAAAGAAATGTGAGTGCGATTCGCGTCTTTCTAAAGTTTCAGGTGGCAGAAGTTCGCAGTGACGAGCGGAATATAATTCGTGAACTATGGCTGTGATTATTTGCATGTTGCGCGGCGTGAATCTGGGCAAGCGCAGGATGAAGATGGAAGCGCTGCGGGCGTTGTATGAGTCGTTGGGGCTGCGCGACGTGCAAACATTGGTGCAGAGCGGGAATGTGGTTTTCAGGAGTGAGCAGAAAAATCTGGCGGCGATGACAAAGAAGATCGAGTCGGCGATCGAGCGGGAGTTTGGGTTTTATTCCGATGTCGTTTTGCGAAGTGCGGCGGAACTCCGAGAAACTATTGCGAGAAATCCTCTTGCGAAACGGGCGGGTACCGATCCGCGCAGTTTTCTGGTTTGGTTTTTGGTGAGCGATCCGGGCGAGGAAATTCGAAAGCAGGTTCGCGCGGTGAAGACCGAGCCGGAAGAGTTGCGCATCGATGGGCGCGAGGTTTACATTTATTTTCCGAATGGAATGGCGCGACCCAAAATGAAGTGGGCGGCGATTGAGAAGATTTTGGCCGTGCGCGGAACCGGAAGAAACTGGAACACGGTGAGGAGATTGTTGGAGATGGCGGAGGAACTGGAAGCGGCAGACTAAAAGTTGGATTTACTTCACAGGAGGCAACTCGCGAAGCTTTTTGTGCGACGGAAGCATCTGATGTGACATCAAGACTTGTGAGAGGAGTTGACTTCAAATAGGGTACTCTCCCGGGACAAATAATATTAATTAATGAGGAGGCGGACGATGGCCAAGAATGACGCAACACAGATTAAGGGACGAGAGAAGGAAGCGATACAGACTCCGACCGATCTTGCTCGCAAGGGTGTAGAGGAAATTACGATTGAGTTGAGGAAGCTGCTTGCGGATGCGTTCGCGCTGTACATCAAGACGAAGAATTTCCACTGGCACATGAGCGGGCAGCATTTTCGCGATTACCATTTGCTGTTGGACGAGCACGGCGACCAGATTTTTGGGATGACGGACGATATCGCCGAGCGGGCGCGCAAGATTGGCGGAACGACGATTCATTCCATCAGCGAGATTTCGAAGAATCAGCGGATTAAGGACAACAACGAGGAATTCGTCACTCCCAAAGATATGCTTGCGGAGCTTTGCGAGGACAATCAGCAGCTGACGCGCTCGTTCCGCGCGGCGCATGAAGTTTGCGATAAGTACAACGATGTGGCGACCACGAGTTTGATTGAGGTTTGGATCGATCAGACGGAGCGGCGGACTTGGTTCCTGAACGAGATCGTGAATGCTCCGGAGGCGGAGAGTGTGCCGCTGCGGAAGGCTGCGTCGGGCGATTAGTCGATCAAGGCGAAGGCGAGATAGCGCAGCCACAACGCTTCGTCTGCGTCGCTACATTAAAACCTACGGGGCAGGCCGCGGTTTGGCTGCCAGCCTGCGCGATATTAAATCCGGAATCACATCAAAGAATGTGAGGTCCGCGGTGCGGCTAGTCTGTGGATTTGCGGAGCAGCTCTTTCAGCGCGGCTACTTGTTTTTGCGTAAGCTTGGCCCGGAGCAGGCTTACTTTCATCGGATACATGGAGCCGTACTCGGATTGTTTATTTTTCGCGGGATACATGGCGGCGATGTAGGCGTCGCGATAAGCGAGCCACGCTTTTTGTGCGGCTTTGATTTTTGCCAGGGCATCGGGTTGCGACGCGGTTTTTGAGAGCAGGCTGTTGTAGATGTCGTCCATTTGCGCTTCCACCCGTGCTAATTCGTTGCTGGCGCATTCGTTCATCTGGGCTTGAGTTTTGGCTTTTTCGTTGCAGGTGCGAAAAGTCTGGGAATTTTGGGCCAAGCAGGGGAATGTTACAAAAATTGTAAAGAGCACAACCGCCGCGTATTTCAGCAAAGCTGTCCTCCTCGGCAATCACTAAGTCAGTAACACGATGTTAAACGATTGAATCTGATTTCGGACAAAAATATTCCGTACACACGGCAAAGCAAATCATCAGTTGGATAGAAGAGCTCGCGAATCGGGAGTTGCCGGCTGCCGGATTTACTCTTCCTCTTCGGCTGCGGCCTGAGCTTTGGCCAGGCGGTCGATCACGGCCAAGTCTTCGAGTGTAGTTGTGTCTCCGGAGATACCGCCGTTTTGCGCGAGTTCGCGAAGGAGGCGGCGCATAATTTTTCCGCTACGCGTTTTGGGCAAGCCGTCAGCAAAACGAACGTCCGCGGGACGCGCGATGGAACCGATGTTTGAGGCTACGTGATCCATCAAGGAAGAACGCAGCTCAGGGCTGGGAGTTTGTCCCGTGCGCAGCGCGACGAAACAAATGATGGCTTCGCCCTTAATTTCATCGGGACGGGCGACCACGGCTGCTTCCGCAACGGACGCGTGACTGACCAGGACGCTTTCGATTTCCATGGAGCTTAGGCGATGGCCGGCGACTTTAATGACGTCATCGACACGGCCTAGAACCCATATGTAGCCGTCTTTGTCGCATTGAGCGGCGTCGCCGGCGAAATACACGCCAGGGATTTTCTTCCAATACTCGCGCTCGTAGCGTTCGTCGTCACCATAAATGGTGCGGAGCATGGAAGGCCACGGCTTTTGGATGGTGAGGTAGCCGGTTTCGCCGGGTTTGACCGGCTGATTTTGCATATTTACAACGCGAGCGGCGATTGCGGGAAGCGGCAACGTAGCGGAGCCGGGCTTAGTAGGCGTAGCGCCGGGCAGCGGAGAAATCATGATCGAACCGGTTTCGGTCTGCCACCAGGTATCCACGATGGGACAGCGATTTTTTCCGATGGCTTCGAAATACCATTTCCAAGCGGCGGGATTGATGGGTTCTCCAACAGTTCCGAGCAAGCGAAGGCTCGACAGGTCGTGAGGCTTGATCCAGTCCATGCCCCAGGCCATGAAGGCGCGCACGGCGGTCGCGGAGCTATAAAAAATCGAAACTTTATAACGATCGACAATTTCCCAGAAGCGGTCGCGGCGCGGGAAATCGGGCGCGCCTTCGTACATCACGATGCTGGCGCCGTTGGCGAGCGGGCCATACACGATGTAACTGTGTCCAGTGACCCAGCCGATGTCCGCGGTACACCAATAAATGTCTTCGTCGCGCAGATCGAAAATTAGCCGCGTGCTCCACATGCATTGCAGCAGGTAACCGGCGGAAGTGTGCAGAACGCCTTTGGGCTTGCCGGTGGTGCCGCTGGTGTAAAGGATGTAGAGCGGATGCTCGGAGTCGAGTTCGATGGCGGGGAAGTCTTTCTCAGCTTTTTCTTCCAGCTCGTGCCACCATAAATCGCGTCCGTCTTTCCAGGCGACTTCTTCTTTGGTGCGGCGGACGACGATGGATTTTTCAATGGTGTAGCATTTTTTCAACGCTTCGTCGGCGGTTTGTTTTAGCGGAACGATTTTTCCGCGACGGTAACCGCCGTCGGCGGTGATCAGGATTTTTGCTTTGCAGTCGGCGATGCGGTCGGCGAGAGCGTTGGCGCTGAATCCGCCGAAGACCACGGAATGAACGGCGCCCACTCGCGCGCATCCCAGCATGGCGATGGGAAGCTCGGGAACCATGGGCATGTAAATCGCGACGCAATCGCCGGGCTTTACGTTGAGGGAAGTGAGAACATTCGCGAACTTGCACACGCGTTCGTGCAGCTCAGCGTAAGTGTATTGAAGCGTGGAACCGTCTTCCGCTTCCCACATCAATGCGGGCTTATTCGCGTTTAGTTCCAGATGGCGGTCGAGGCAGTTGTAAGAGACGTTGAGCTTTCCGCCGGTAAACCATTTTGCGTGCGGCAAGTTCCATTCCAAAACTTTCGTCGGCGGCTGGAACCAATCGAGCATTTTCGATTGCTCGCCCCAGAATTCTTCGGGGTTGTCCGCGGCCTTCTGGTAGATCTCCTGGTAGTCTTTGAGCGACTTGATATGGGCTTTCTTGCTGAAATCTTCCGGCGGCGGGATGGGTTTTTCTTCCAGGACGTGCGGATCGAATTCTTGCATGACAGCCTCCGGTGGCCGGGCGCGCGCCGAAAGCCCGCCGCGGCCGTGGCAGGAATCTCAAAAAGGCCGCTCGCCCATCCCTACGTTATTGAAGAGCGGCGGTTTGGTCAAGAAGCGGGATTGACGTAGGCAGGAACAGGCTGGACGGGGCATTATTCGTAGGCCAGCACCCCGAAAGAGTCCGGTGTCGCAACCGTAAACCCCGTACCTCAGCGGCTGAAGCCGGGCTAACTTGGGGTCGCTGACGGCACGACTAAAGTCGTGCCCTGACGAAAATCGGAGTTGCGACACAGCCTCTTAAGAGAAGCGGTGAGGGGCGGACGGAGGTTGGCCGGAGCAGCCACCCAAGCTACGATTCATAAGATTTGGGAACTTTTGGGGCCGGTCGGGGGAATATGTAACGAGAGTTAGGCCGGGCCGTCCAAATAGCAAGAGATGAAAACAGAGACAGAGTTGATAGACGACGGTCTGTTGCTCCGGCGGATGCTGGCTGGCGACGAGGAGTCTTTTACTCTTCTCTACCGGCGCAGGCATCCGGCGATTTACCGATTTGCGTTGCATATGAGCGGAAACGTAGCGGTGGCGGAAGACGTGACGCAAGAGGTTTTCATGACGTTGATTCGCGATGCGAAGAAATTCGATCCCGCCCGCGGCACGTTGAGCGGCTTTCTTTTTGGGATCGCGCGGAACCATCTGCGCAGGCGGTGGGAACAGGACCGGCATTCGACGGCTCTTCCAAACGATGCGGACGAGCTCGATACGCTTCTGGCCGCGTGCGCAGGGGCCGGAAAAGGCTCGCATTCGAATGGCAACGGAAATGGAAATGGGCGTGGGCCGTTTCTGGTGAGCCGGGACGAATTCGCGTCGCTGGAAACGGTGGGACGGGTTCGCCAAGCAATCGCAACGCTGCCACAGAATTATCGCGAAGCGGTGATTTTGTGCGAGCTGGAAGAAATGAGTTACGAAGAGGCGGCGTCGGCGCTGAATTGTCCGGTGGGTACGGTAAGGTCGCGCTTGCATCGCGCGCGCGCGTTGCTGGCCGAAAAATTACATGACGAGCAGCCGTTGCGGCGGGCGTCGGCGGTGGGCGAATGAGAGACGAGGGAAGGCTTATGGATTGCGTTCAATTCGAAGAAATTTATCACGAGCTGGACCGGCCCGGGACGTCGGGATTCAGATTCCGCGAACGCGCTTTGGCGCATGCGGAATCCTGCGCGGGCTGTGGCGCGTTGCTGACCAATGGCGAGGCGTTGGATTTTGCTTTGCGGAGCCTGGCCCAAGAGAGCGGTAGTTCCGGAGCTTCGCCGCGAGTGGAAGCCGCGCTTCTTCGTGAATTTCAACGGGTGAAGCACGCCGGACAGCAACGGAGAATTTACAGGCATCTGGCCATGCTAAGTACTGCAGCCGCGATTTTGCTGGCACTGGCAATGGGCGTGCATTACCGAATTGTTTCACAGGCGCGGAACACACCGCCGCAGGTTGCGAGCACAGCAGTAACGCCTGCGGCGGAGACGCCGGTGACTTCAGCGACGCCTGCGTCGTCGAATTCGGGCAAGGCCGCTTCGGCTGCGAACACGCAAAGTAAGACGGCCAGCGTGAATCAACCGGGCGATAACGAATATGCCGAGGAATTTATTCCGGTTCCGTATGCGGACGACCCGGCTGCGCTGGAAGGCGGCGCGATCGTACGAGTGACTCTGCCGCGCTCGGCGCTGGCTTCGTTTGGATTGCCGATTGCGGAAAGCGATGGCGCGGACAGAGTTTCGGCGGACCTGGTCGTGAGCCAGGATGGAACTCCGCAGGCGATACGGCTAGTGTCGCAAGCAGGGCCGAATTCGGAATTCTAGGTTTCAAAAACATTTGGAGGAAGTGCAGATGAAGATCAGCAGAGTTCTCGGTATTTTCGCGATGGCAGTTTTGTTCTTGATGGCGAGCAGCGGCGCTTGGGCGCAGTCGTCCGAGGCAGAGCAAGCTCCTCTCCCACCTCCGCGTGGCGGCGGTCCGATGTTCGAGAGAATGGGGCCGATGGGCGAAGGAATGGGCTTCGTTGGCTTTGAAGCCGGACTGGATGGCAAAACGGTGACGAGTGCGCCATTCACAGCGAGCTTTTCGGCACAGACTACGGAAACGTTGACGGACGGCAATAAAATTCAGCGCAGCGCAACCGGCACGATTGCGCGCGACTCGCAGGGACGCACACGGCGCGACATGACCCTTCCGGCAATCGGGCCGTGGGCCGCGTCAGGGACGACTCCGCCGCAGGTTTCCTTCATCAATGATCCGGTAGCGGGAACACGGTACATGCTGGACGCCAACAAAAAGATTGCGCAACAGATGTCCGGACATGGCGGCCATCCCAAGGTTGCGTCTCAGAAATCCGATGAGTCTCAGAAGCAGGTAACGACCGCGTCACTAGGGACGCAAACGATCAACGGAATTTCGGCGCAGGGTACGAAGTACACTCGCACGATCCCGGCCGGCGAAATCGGAAATGCGAATCCGATCATTATCGTGACGGAAAGATGGTATTCGCCGGATTTGCAGACGGTGATTATGACCAAGCGCACCGATCCGCGCATGGGCGAGACGGTTTTTCAGATGACGAATATTCAGCGAGCGGAACCGGCAGCCACGTTGTTTCAAGTGCCGGCGGGTTACACCGTGGAGCAGGGACATCGCGGAGGGCGGCCTGCTGCAGAGCCGGGATCCGACCAGTAAGTTTTGTAGCTCATAGTTTTGCGGTGAAGCGAATTTACCCCGATGCACTCAATACTTGCGGGCGGAACCCCACCACGCTCTGCCCGCAAGCCCCCTTTTTTCCTGAGCTTTATTCGCGTTTAAGCTGACCGTGAAAAGCCTGGTCAAGATTTGACGAGGGCGCGATCGAGAAGCTCTACTACGTGCAAAACTTCCTGGCCCGTTTTGTGGATCGCTGCGCCCGCGCGTAACTGCAGGATGCATCCGGGATTTGCGGTGAGGATGGCTTGCGCTTTGGTGTGCTTCGCGTGGTGCATTTTGTCGGACAGCAGATCGAGCGCGGCTTTGGGTTCGGTGATGTTGTAAACGCCGGCCGAGCCGCAGCATAAATCAGAGAGCGTCATTTCCACGAATTCGACTGAAGGGATCGCGCAAATCAGTTTCCGCGGGGCTTCGCGAATTTTCTGTCCGTGAACGAGGTGGCAGGAATCCTGGTAGGTTACGCGCATCGGAAGCGGGCGGAGGGGGGCCACCAAGCCGAGTTCAGCGAGAAATTCGGAAATGTCGCGAACTTTCGCTGAAAATTTGCGCGCGTTTTCGACGTCGGATTCGTTTTCGGTGAACAAATGCGAATATTCCTTCAGGGTGGAGCCACAGCCTGCCGCGTTGGTGATGATGGCGTCGAAATCGTCGGCGTGAAACGCGGGGAAGTTTGCGCGAGCCAGATTGCGCGCCACGTCACGGACGCCGGCATGCGCAGCCAGCGCGCCGCAGCAAACTTGTTCGGCGGGGACGACGACTTCACAGCCGTTCGCTTGCAGCACGCGTATGGTGGCGCGATTGAGTTCGCTGAAAGTAACTTGGGCCACGCATCCGGCGAAGAACGCGACTCGGGCGCGTTGCTTTCCTTGGGCGGGGAAAGTCTTTCCCAGCTCGCTGAAGAAAAAATGCGAATCGATCTTCGGCAGCAAGCTCTCGCGCTCTTGCAAACCCAGCAGTCGCAGAATCCCGATTGTGCGAGCGAGAGATGCGAGTCCCGATCTTTGGTAAAACCGGAGGGATCGCGCGGCGGCGGCGATTCTTTTCGGGTAGGGCAGTAGGCGGCGATAGACGAAATCTCGCAAAATGCGCGAAGCGAATGGCCGTCTGTACTTTTGTTCGATCTGAGCGCGCGCCAACTCGAGGATTTTGCCGTACTCGACGCCGGAAGGGCACACGCTTTCGCAGTTGCGGCAATTCAGACAGCGATCGATGTGCGTGACGAAGGTGTCGCCGATTTCCAGGCGGCCTTGATCGACCAGAGCCATTTGGCGTATGCGTCCGCGAGGTGAATCGGCTTCGCGGCCCCACAGGCGATAAGTTGGACAATTGTTCGAACACAGACCGCAATGGACGCAGCGCGAGTAGTCTTCATATTCCGGCTTATCCGTGGCAGAAAAACCGCTGAGCGTGAGCGCAAATTCGCGTTGGGCGTCTTCGTGAGATTGAGGAGGAGTCGCGGGCATGATTTAAATTCCTCCCACGAAACGGCCGGGGCTGAAAATGCCGTCGGGATCGAAGACTTTTTTAAGTTTTAGCATTTGCGCGAAATCGGCGCGCGGAAGGCCCCAGACTTTCAGTGTGTTTTTCCAAGCGGCGGGACACCACGGAATTGTGGCGTGGCCACCGAGCGCGGCGCAGGAAGAGAGAATGTTTTCTGACGCTTGAACAACTTGCTGCTTCGTTCCTTCGCTGGATTCGGTTGGCAGGATGGCGAAATAGATTATGCCGACACCGCGGGCCATTGTGACCCACGGGAGGTGGCGGCTCTCGACCTCGCGTGTAGCGGCGGACAAGGCTTCCGCGATTTGTCGGGGCAATACGCTAACTTTAAGAATTGTAGTTGCCGGTGATGACGAAAGCGCTACAGGTATAAATTCGCGTTTGAGCGCGAAGGCCGAAGTAAGCTGAGGGCCTTCTAGAACGGCGGCGTCAACCGCGCCACATTCTTCCGCCATTTTGCGCAGATCAGTTTCGTAACGGGCAAGCGCATTTGGATTTCCGGCGAAACCAGAAGTGAATATCCAGCGCGACCCCGAAAATATATTTTCAGGTATCGAGGTCGGCGCGATTCGAAATGCTGTTTCGCTGGAAAAAAGGCTCGCGACGCCCGGGCTGAAGATTTCCATGGTGACCGGCGCGAGATGCGATTGGGAAACGCGGTTGCGCATACCGGCGGCACGCTCTACGGTTTGAAACGAGGCAATGAAGGCGCGGCTCGAAGACAGCATGGGAAATGTTTTGAAATTTATGCGGGTGATTACGCCCAATGTTCCAAGCGCGCCAATCATCAGTTTATGAATGTCGTATCCCGTCACGTTTTTCACCACGCGGCCGCCGCTTTTGGCGCAGACGCCTTCACCCGTCACGAATTCCATGCCCAACAGATAATCGCGCGCAGTGCCGTACAGTTGGCGAAGAGGGCCATCTACGCCCGACGCAATGGTCCCGCCGATTGTCGTTCGATCGAAATAAGGCACCGCGAGCGGAAGAAATTGATGGTGCTCGGCGAGAATCGCCGCGAGTTTGTGCAGCGGAATTCCTGCTTCGACGCTCAACGTGAGGTCGCCAGGATCGTAAGAAACCAGGCGGTTGAGGCGAGTCATATCCAGCGCGACATCGTACTGGCGCGGCGGCAGGCCAATTCCCAATTTTGTGCGAGCGCCGGTTGTGACGATCGCGAGTTTTTCTTTCCGCGCAAATTTTACGATTTCGAGGATTTCCGCGGTCGATTGCGGACTCACCGACGCAGAAGGCGTTTTGTCGTCAATTGCAAAGGCGGCTAGCTGAGTGGGATCGGTGACGACGTTCGAAGGCCCAACGATATCCGCTAATCGTGACGAAACGGTGGCGCTGGCCGTGCTCATGCGCGCGAAACACCTGCTACCGGCAATGGGCGCACGTGAATTTCTCCGCAGCCCTTCGTGTTGGGGAAAATCTTGCCGGGATTTAACAGGCCGGTCGGGTTGTAAGCGTCGCGGACGCGGCGCATCAAATTCATGTCGTCCTCGGTAAAAAGCAGAGGCATCAGGCGGTCTTTTTCCATGCCCACGCCGTGCTCGCCGGTAATCGAACCGCCCATTTCGACGCAGAAACCGATGATTTCGTCGGCGGTAGCGACCGCGCGCTGGAATTGTTTTTCTTCGCGCGCATCGAACAGAATGATGGGATGCAGATTGCCATCGCCTGCATGAAAAATATTGCCGATTTCGAAACCATATTTGTCGCCGATCTCGTTTATTCGGCGCAACGTCTGCGGCAATTTGGTGCGCGGGATCACGCCATCTTGGACGTAATAGGTGGGCGAAAGGCGTCCGACCGCGCCAAAAGCGTTCTTGCGGCCTTTCCAGAGCAGATCGCGCTCACGAGCGTCGCGTGCCACGCGAACTTCGCGCGCATGATGAAGGCGGCAAACATCCGCGACATCTTCGGCGTTTTGTTCGGCGGCTTCGCGCACGCCGTCAACTTCAAGAAGCAGAACCGCTGCGCAATCGACAGGGAATCCGGCGTGCACGTAGGCTTCGACGGCGCGGATGGTCCAGCCATCGAGCATCTCGCAAGCTGCCGGAGTGATGCCCCGCGCGGTGATATCGACGACGGTTTCGGTGGCGTCGTCCACAGTGTCGAAAATCGCGAGGAGCGTTTTTACGGTTTCCGGCAGGCGTGTCAGCTTCACGGTGATTTCAGTAATTAGCGCGAGGGTTCCTTCGGAACCGACGAAAAGGCCGAGGAGATCATAACCAGGCGAATCGAGCGCCGGGCTTCCCAAGCGCACGAGTTCGCCGGTGGGAAGCACGGCTTCGAGCGAGTGCACATGATTTGTTGTAACGCCGTAAGCCAGCGTATGCGGGCCACCGGAATTTTCCGACACGTTGCCGCCGATGGTGCTGGCTTTTTGGCTGGAAGGATCCGGAGCGAAATGAAGGCCGGTGTGCGCGACGGCCACGCTGAGGTCCGAGTTCACCACTCCGGGCTGCACGACAGCGCGTTGATTTTCGACATCAATTTCCAAAATGCGATTCATGCGCGAAAAAACTACGAGGATGCCGCCTTGGCGCGCGAGCGCTCCGCCGGAAAGGCCGGTGCCGGCGCCGCGTCCTATGATGGGGATTTGATAACGATTCGCAATTTGGACGACGCCGACGACATCTTTTGTATTGCGCGGGAAGACTACGCAATTCGGGCGCGCGACTTCGACGGAGCCGTCGTACTCGTACAGCAATAACTCTTCGGGGCGATGCAGCACGGCGTCGGCACCGAGAAGCTTTTTCAGGTCATTGATCGCGTGAGAATCCATGAGTTCCTGCTGCAGGTTGCGTCGAGTGCTCTTCAAGGCCACTATAGACGTGTGCATCTGTGAACGTCAACGTAAGCGCGGCAAGGCGGTGTGCTGAATCTACGCGCTTGGGCGATGCATCCAACGGCTAAACGGTACGAGGAGAGATCAAATGGCAAATTCGAGTGCACCAGCACCACGAACTGCAACTGCAAAGATCGTTCGCTTCCACGAATGCGGCGGGCCGGAAGTTTTGAAATTAGAGGAAATTCCGATACCGGAACCGGGAGAAGGTGAGGTTCGCCTGCGCGTCGAGGCCATTGGCTTGAACCGCGCTGAAGTAGTTTTTCGGCAGGGCAAATACGTAGTTCGTGCGAATCCACCGTGCACGCTGGGCTATGAGGCCGCGGGTGTGGTGGAGGCTGTTGGCAGCGGCGTTGATAAAGGATTGATTGGCAAGCGATTCAGCACCGTGCCTTCTTTCGCCGCGGACAAATACGGCGTCTATGGCGAAATAGCGATCGTCCCGGCGTATTCTTTGGCTTCATACCCGGCGAAGTTTTCGCCTGAGGAGGGAACTTCGATATGGATGCAGTACCTTACAGCGTATGGCGCATTGGTTCAGATCGCGAAAATAACTCGAGGCGATTTTGTGGTGATCACAGCGGCGAGCAGCAGCGTGGGAATCGCGGCGATTGAGATCGCAAAAGTTGAGGGAGCGGTCAGCATCGCGACCACGCGGACGTCGAAGAAGAAAGCAGAATTATTGTCGCTGGGCGCAGATCACGTGATTGCCACGCAGGAAGAGGATTTGGTCAAACGGATCGGAGAAATTACGGGCGGCAAAGGGCCGCGAGTGATTTTCGACGCCATCGCCGGTAAAGGTGTGGAGCTACTGGCGAAGGCCGCCGCGCCGGGTGGAACCATCTTCGAGTACGGCAGCTTGTCCATGGAGCCGACTCCATTTCCGCTGTTGATTGCGCTTCCGAAAGGACTGTCGCTGCGTGGATATTCGATATTCGAAGTTGTGTCGGTGCCGGAGCTCAGGGCCAGGGCGGAGAAATATGTGATCGAGCATCTGGAAAAGGGCGATTTCAAGCCACGCATCGCCAAGAAATTTCCGTTGAACCAAATCGTGGAAGCGCATCGCTATATGGAATCTAACGAACACATCGGCAAGATTGTGGTTACGGTCTAAAGAAACTCGGGGTCTTTTATTACTGAGCGCATCTTTACGCTTAGGCGCCTTGTCGGTGTATGCTACTCATCCTGCACAAAACACATTTGCGAGGTGCGCAGTGAGCAAGCCGGCAATTTTTTCGACGCGTCCGCTATTTCCAGCCGCTCGTGCGATTCTCGATCAACATTTCGCTGTGGATTACTGGACTCCGCCCGAACGGATCTCGCGCGAAGAGCTGTTGAAGCGCGTGGCGGACAAGGAAGGCTTGGTGTGTCTGTTAACGGAAAAAGTTGACGAGGAATTGCTTTCGGCGGCGCCCAAGCTGCGCATCGCGTCGACTGTTTCGGTTGGCTACGACAATATCGACGTGGCGGCGTGCACGAAGCACAAAGTGGTGGCCACAAATACTCCTGGCGTGTTGGATGACACTACAGCGGATTTTGCTTGGACGCTGCTGATGGCCATTGCGCGGCGGTTGCTCGAAGGCGATGCCTGGATGCGGTCGGGCACCTGGCCCGGATGGGATTTGGATCAACTGGTTGGCGGCGATGTGTGGGGAAAAACAATTGGCATTCTGGGCTTCGGACGAATTGGCCGCGGAGTGGCGCGACGCGCGCAGGGCTTTCAGATGCGGGTTCTTTACAGTGACGCCGTCCGCGCGTCGGCGGAGGTGGAAAAGGAATTGAACGCAGAGTTTGTCGATCGCGACAAGCTATTTCGTGAATCCGATTTTATCAGCTTGCACGTTCCGCTGCTGCCGGATACGCGGCACCTGATTTCTAAAGACAATCTGGACAAAATGAAACGCACCGCATTTTTGGTGAACACTTCGCGCGGGCCGGTGGTGGACGAAGCGGCGCTCGCGGAAGCTTTGGAAAACAAGAAAATCGCCGGCGCGGCGCTGGATGTGTTTGAACACGAACCGAAGGTGCATCCGGCGCTGTTGACGCGCAAGGACGTGATTTTGACGCCGCATATTGCCAGCGCTTCTGTTGATACGCGGACAAAGATGGCGGTGATGGCGGCGAATAATGTGGTGGCGTTATTCGAAGGGCGGCGTCCTCCGAACGCGATCAATGTGGATGCTCTCGGTATGAAATAGCGCTTCGCAGGAATACGAGCGCCGGTTTTTCCGGCTCCAATTGATGTCGTTCACGCGTTTAAGGATCGAAGTTTCCGATTTTCTACGAGCGATAGCGAGTCCGAAACATTTGAAAAAAGTAGCACAGCACTTATTTCTGCAAACGCTCACCGGAATTCAAATTCCCACCGTCCTTGCGCGAAAACTCAATCGCGAAGGGTCCGTTATTCAGGTTGCGGGCGGCATCGTTGATCTTCAGGATTTTCGCGAGATCGTTGCGATTTCATTTGGGAAGGCCTCGTTTGCAATGGCCGAAGCTTTGAACGATATTCTCGCGCCGGAGTTTCAGGTTGAAGGAATCTTGGTGGGACCGGATTTTCCGCCGCGCGCGCTGCCCACGTGGAAATCGTTTGTGGGCGGGCATCCATTGCCCACGAAGGAGAGTTTTGCGGCGGGCCGCGCGATTTTGGATCGGTTGGCGCGGTGCGGGGAGCGCTCGCTGGTATTTTTTTTGATTTCGGGCGGCGGCTCGGCGATGGTGGAACAATCCTTGCACGATGGGATCACGTTGGGGGATTTCCAGAAGTTGCATTTTGCGCTGGTCACCTGTGGCGCACCGATTGAAGAAATCAACGTGATACGAAAACATTTGTCCGCAACCAAAGGCGGACGTCTGGCTGCGGCTGCGCCTCGCGCCATGAAAATCACGTTCGCTATCAGCGACGTTCCTGAAGGGCAGGAATCCGCTTTGGCTTCCGGGCCGACATTGCCTGACCCTACGACCGTCCAGGATGCAGAGCAAATCGTGCGCGCGTATGATTTGTTGCCAAGGTTGCCGCCGTCGATTTGCGCGTTATTGGAGCGGCGAGCGCTGAGCGAAACGCCCAAGCCCGGCGAACCTGCCTTTGCGCGTTCCCACTTCGAATTGCTGCTTCGGACGCACGATTTGACGCATGCGTGCCATCACGCTTGCGAAGGGGAGGGATTTATTTGTCTGGCGGACAATTCCACAGACAATTGGCCGATCGAAAAAGCTGCCGATCATTTGCTCGCGCAGCTCGAAGCGCTGAAAAAAGACAATCCGGGCAGACGTGTGGCGTTGATGGCCGGCGGGGAAGTGAGCAGTCCGGTGACGGGCGAAGGAATCGGCGGGCGTAATCTTGCTTTCGTTCTGGCGTGCGTTCCAAAAATTGCCGGAAGGAAAATCACGGTGCTCAGCGCGGGAACGGATGGAATTGACGGAAACAGTCCGGCGGCCGGCGCGGTTGCGGATGGAGAGACGCTGCAACGCGCGCGTGCCGCAGGCCTGGAACCAAGCGAATTTCTTTGCCGCAGCGATGCTTACAATTTTTTCAAACTTCTCGATGACGCGATTATCACCGGACCAACCGGCAACAATCTTCGCGATTTGCGGATTCTTCTGGCCTACTGATTTTTACGTTGCAACGAGATTAGAGCAGGCCCTTCACTAGGCCGCCATCCACTTGGATAGTAGTGCCGTTGATGTAGCTCGCGCGCTCGGACCCGAGAAATGTGATAAGCGCAGCCAATTCTTCAGGACGGCCCAGGCGGCCAGCGGGAACTTGCGCGCTCATATTTTTGAGCGCCTGCTCGCGGTCGACTCCGGCATCTTTCGCGCGTTTCTCGACCAGCTCTTCCAGACGATCAGTCAGCGTGAAGCCGGGGCAAACGTTGTTCACCGTGATGCCGTCGGCGCCGAATTCATTGGCGAGCGTTTTGGCCAGTCCTGTGACACCGGCGCGCAGGGAATTGGAAAGGAGCAGGCCATCGATGGGCTGCTTCACCGAGACGGAAGTGAGCGTGATGAGGCGGCCCCAACGATTGCGCTGCATGCGCGGCAAAACTTCGCGCGCAAAATAAACATTGCTGAGCAAAGTAAGCTCCACGGCCGCGTGCCAATCTTCCAAGCTAATTTCGAGAAACTTTTTCGCCGGAGGACCGCCGGCATTTGTGACGCATATGTCGATGCGGCTGTATTTTTTGTCCACTTCTTCGACAAAAGTGTGGACGGCATCCGATTTTGTCACGTCCACGGCTCGCCAAAAAATAGTTCGCCCGCTGGCCTTGCCGATTTCGTTAGCGGTGCGTTCGAGATCGGCGGCAGTTCGCGCGCAGATGGCCACTTCGCAGCCTTCTTTCGCGAATTCTTCCGCTACCGCGCGGCCCAATCCTTTGCTGGCGGCGGCGACGATGGCCACGCGCCCTTTCAGTCCGAGGTCCATTGATTACTCCTTGTTCGCGCCTTGGCGCAGATACGCATCATCTTTGCGAATCCAGTCTTCGCGGCGTGGCGCGAAGAAATCGATGTCCACGGTGTCCTCCAGTGCTTCGGCTCTGTGCGGAACGTTTGCGGGAATCAGCACGATTTCGCCCGCGCGCAACACGAACTCGGCGTCGTCAAATATGAATTTCAGGGCGCCCGACAAAATGAAAGAAAATTGTTCGCTGCGATGTGAATGGCGCGGGACGACTGCTCCACGTGCCAGAAAGATTCGCGCGAGAGTGCCGTCTTCGCCATTTAACATCTGGCGCGAAATACGCTCGTTTAATTTCTCGTTCTCGATTTTCTCGAATGATGTAGCTGCCGGCATTTGTCCCCCTTGAGCTCTTATGTCGCGGAGAATCGTCCACTGAAATTGGAAAATCGTCAATGCTTCTCGCGGTGGGCCGTGGGCTTGGAAGCAGCCAAGTTGTCTTCCAGACTTGGCCCCTGCAATTTCTTCCATTCTCGACAAAAACTTTGTTCTCTGAAATCACGGGTTCGACTAAGATGCGCGCGTGGGCCTCTTCGGCTGGATTGCGGCGGTCGTACTTTTTCTACAACTGCCTATACCGCTTTATTGGTTTGTGATGCACCCGAGAGTGGATTACTGGCGCAAGCATCGGAAGGCTGGTTACACAACTGGGCTCTTGTTATCTTGGCTTCCAGTAACCGCGCTTCTTGTGATTTTCCATCGCAAATTATTTCGCACGACGCGGCCGGCGCTGTGGGAAATTGTGGCAGGAATCGCGCTGATTATTATTGAAGTGTGGATCTTCTGGCGCGTAAAAAAGGATTTAGGCACCCAGCGGCTGGTCGGCCACGCGGAACTTTCCGGCGGCGGAGAAATTGTGCATCGCGGAATTTACGCGCGGATACGCCATCCGCGGTATATTGGCTCGTTTTTAGCGATACTCGGCGCTTGTTTTCTGGCCGGAACACGCGCGATGTGGATCGTCGCGGCCATCTGGCTGGTGCTTACGCGGATCGCGATTGCGCTGGAGGAGCGCGAGTTGAAAAACCGGTTTGGCGCTTCTTATGCGGAATATTGCCGCCGGGTGCCGCGGTTTATCCCAACCTTTGTGAAAATCGCGGAAACCGCGAACGGCGAAAAAGTGTGAATCAAATGAAGTGAGGAGGCAACCATGCAACGATTGATGATTCTGATGGCGATCTTGCTGAGTGTGTCCACCACAGCGTCGGCTCAGATCGGCAAGAGCGTCACAGTGTCGGCCGGAACTCCGGAAGATAAAGCGCTGACGGAAATTTATGCCGCGCCGGACGGGCCGGAGAAAGTTGCTCTGCTGGATAAATTCATGGCGGACTTCGGCAAGGGCGATATGGAGCTGCTGGCGGACCAACTCTACGTGCAGACTTACCTCGCGCAGAAAAATTACGCCAAAGTGTACGAATTCGCGTCGAAAGAGTTGGCGCTCGATCCCACGAATCTTTCCGCGGCCGTCGCCATGGTCCACGCCGCTGAAGAACAAGGCGACGTGAAAAAATTGTACGACGCGGGCGACAAAGTGGCGGAGATCGTGGCGAAATATAAAAACGCTTCGGCACCGGAGGGCACCGCACCCGATCAATGGGCGGAGCAGAAAACCGCGAATCTAGCCAACGTGCAGGGCGACGTCGGTTACGTGGAGTACGCACTGGTAAATGCGGCATACAAGACCACTGATCCAGCAGCTCGCGCAGCGCTCTTCGAGCGTTATGTGACTACCTTTCCCGATTCTCAGTACACGCCCGCAGTGCGCGAGCAAACGGCCATCGCGTACCAGCAGGCGCAGCAAATTCCAAAAATGCTGGATACGGCGCAACGAATTTTGGTCGCCGATCCAAATAATATTTCCATGTTGCTGCTACTTTCCGATTACTGGACGGAAAATGGGCAGCAATTGGACAAGGCGGCAGCGGACGCGCAACAAGCCCTCGAAGTGCTGGCGCAGGCCAAGAAGCCGGACAATTTGAGCGACGACCAATGGCAAGTGCAAGTCTTGGTGGAGAAGGGTTTGGCGTATTCCGCCATCGGCGAAGCCAACGTGAATAAAGGGCGCAATCAACCGGCCGTGGATGCGTTCAAACAGGCCAGCCCGCTGCTGAAGTCGAACACGGTTCTCTACGCGCGGAATCTGTACCGGCTGGGATTCACTCTGGCGAAGATGCAGCGAATTCCGGAAGCGCGCACGGTACTCACCGAAGCGGTGTCGATTAACAGTCCGTATAAATCAAAGGCGCAAGACACGCTGAACAAAATTGGCGGGCCGGTTTCAGGTAAGACCAAAAGCAAGAGTTCGTGAGAGACGAAGCGGTCATTGCCTTTCAGAGTTACTTAGGTCCAGCAGATGCGGCGGAGGTGACCGCAGGCGCGGAATTCGGCGTGAAAGCCTTCAAAGCATCCACTTCTTTCAGAACTTTTGCCCATTCCTTCTGATCTTTCTTTGTTGTGAACGGCGCATTTGGATCCTTGTAAAAATCGAGGAGCGTGGCGCGCAGTTCGGGAGTCATTTGCGCGAAATGATCCTTTTCTAATTTGTCCAGTAATTGTGCGTAAGTTTTATCCGCGAGCGGATACTGCCCCGGGCCGGTCACAGTGCCAGTATCGAAATTATCGTTGACGAGTTCAATCTGGCCGGTGTCTTTCTCTTCGCGCAGAAAATGTTCGTAGTCCGTCACCGAGCCGTTGAAACTGGCCTCAAACAGTTTTTCAGCTTCTGGAGTGGGAGTTTTGAAACGAAAAACGCTGAAAGGGCCGATCTTCGGTACCAGGCGGAAAAGAAAAGCCAGCAGTTCGACTTTAAATCCTGGCCTCTGATACTTGCGTCCCCAGTTTTTTTCGTAGCTCGAGCGCGAAATGTGGTACAGGAATTTCTGTTTTGTGACACCCGGAATATCTTTCTGGATTTGATCTTTGTTGGTATCCCAAGCCACCTTCGTAGCTGTCGGAATCGCCTTGCTGACGCTATAGCGATAAGTCCCAACGGCGAGGTCGAAATCAGAGAACACGGATTTCAGCGGCACAGAATACGTTTCTTCAAAGGCTTTCTCGAGCAGCGGCTTGGGAACCTGGAAACCGATAAAGCCGCGGTAATCGTCCGGGGCATAACGTCCTTTGGCAACTTGCAGCACGTCGAAGCCGAATTCAGTTCTCAAATGTGCGGAAGGATTTTGGTCATAGGTAATTACATCTCCATATTTCGCACGGAGCTTGGGATAAAGCATGGGCACGGAAAGATTTACGGCGACGCGATGGCCCTGATTGTCGGCCGCGTAGTGGGCCAGAGCGCCTAGGGCGAAAGCGTAATCGTTCAAATCCTGGGAATCGCGGATCAAAGCCTGCACGAAATCACCCGTGCGAACGTAATGCAGCAGATCGCTGAAAAGGTGGCTGCCGAAAGGATAGTAGCCGAGATCCTGAATCACGCATCCGCCATAGGCGTAGGAATGCGCGGTTTTCAGATCGTCCGGAGTTGCATCGGGGAATCTCTTCAGCAGCAGCGGCTTGATGCTGTCGTCCCAGGCCGAATCGATAATGGCTTCATGCGTGAGAACCGAATAACCCTGGCACACCGTAATAGCGCACAAAACAAAAAGAACAATCCAGATAGCAGAACGAAGTCGCAGAATTTTGATTTTGTTTGTAAGGAAGTCGGCAATCATACGCTCATTAACTATATCGTGTATCTGGCCGTTCACCTTTAGCCCAAAGTTCGGCGGCAGTACTCTTAAGAATGATGCGTGAGAGGCGTACAAAGACACAGCGAAAGTGGTCTAACTCAAAATGGGAAGCGAAAATACTCGATGATTAAGTGGCGGAGAGGGTGGGATTTGAACCCACGGTAGCGTTTCCGCTACACTCGCTTTCGAGGCGAGCTCTTTCAACCGCTCAGACACCTCTCCGCGGCGGCAGCGTCCTTAGCTTAGCAAACGCTCACTAACCCCACAACTGCGCGCGTACGTGATCGGCAAATATCGCGCGCAAATTTCAATCCATCTCAAACGTGACGTACATGAATTTTCCGTCGCGTTCGATTTGCAACGCGCCTGGCGTGCCTTGCGGCATGGCTCTAAGCGCGGCGCGCAAGCCGGCAATCGTATCGATGTGTTTTCCATTGAGGGCGTGGATCACGTCTCCCGGCTGTAAATCGGCCTCCAGCCCCAAGAGATCCGCAGCCATAGCGGCAACGATTACTCCTGAAGGCTCGCGTAGCTCGTCCAATTGCTGCGCAAGTTTCTCGTCGATCTCGACACCGAAGAATCCGAGCTTGGAAACCAGGGATTTTTCGGGATCCACAAGATCAGCCAGCTGATCCACGTCGTTCTTTTCCTCGGAGACGGGAATTTCCAGCGTGACTTTCTTGTCGCCGCGCAACACTTCGGCTTCCAACACGGCGCTGGCAGGCCGTGTGGAAATAATCATTTCCGCCAGCGGGACGCTTCCGATCGCGCGCCCATCCAAAGTCAAAAGAATATCCTGCATCTGCAGTCCTGATTTTTGGGCGGGACCGTCAGGATCCACGTCGGAAACGATTACGCCGCGTTGTCTGATGAGTGAAAGTCCGGCGGCGAGATCGGGAGTAATGTCCTGCAGGCCAGCGCCGATCACGCTGCGATGCACGCGGCCATACTTTCGAAGCTCTTCGTAAACAAATTTCACCACGCTGCTGGGAATGGCGAATCCCAATCCCTGGCTGCCGCCAGACTCGGAAAGGATAAATGTGTTGATTCCCACGAGCTCGCCATTTGTATCCACTAGCGGGCCGCCGCTGTTTCCCGGGTTGATGGGGGCATCGGTTTGGATGAACACGGATGCAACGCCGGGGTTCGCCTGTCGCGCGACGGAGCTAACCACTCCCATGGTCACCGAATTTTCCAGGCCCTCAGGATTGCCGAAGGCAAGAACGAGCTGGCCTTTTTTCAACTTTGTGTAATCGGCGAAAGGAATCGCTTGCAGTCCTTTTGCTTCAATCTTCAGCAATGCAAGATCGATAGTCGGAGCGATGCCCACAACTTTCGCGTCCACCGGAGGAATGTGTTCACCGAGGCCGAGACTTGCGCGCACTTGCGAATCTCCCGTTGGGCGAGTGGAGACAACCACGCGGATGCGTTGTGCGCCTTTCACTACGTGCGCGTTGGTGACGATGTAGCCGTCAGGATCGACGATCACGCCGGAGCCCAGGCTGCGCTCGCGGCCAATCAGGCTGGTCTCGCTTTCGTCCTTGGCTTCAATCGAACGATACCCTGTGACTTGCACTTGGACAATGGAAGGAGACACGCGCGAAGTGAGCTCTTCCAGAGAATCGTTGAATTGCGCGAGCAAGTTTGCGCGGCTGATCGCTAAAGGCGGCTGATTTGCAGGCGCGGGCGATTGCGCTGGCGCCGGAGAAGGGTTTTCGTTTTGTGTTTGTGCATCGGGCGAAGCAGCGCCCGGTGATTGCGCGGAAAGGGAAGCGGCTGCGAAAAGCCAAACGAAAATTGCGCCGCACTTCGCGCTGATTCGCCAATAATTTATGCTCGTAAAAGTTGTTTTATTAGAACGAAACATCACAATTCTCCAAGTGACACTATAACGCGAGTGTCAGACTGCATTCTAATCCGGCAGGAGCTATTCGTAGTCTGGTTTTACGTGACAGTCTAAAAGTTAGTGCTCGGAATTGCGTGCCGGCAAATTGCCGGGAAACTCGTGGATTTCGCTGAAATTCACACGATGTGCGTGTCATGCGCGGGTCAGCGTCTGATCGAGAAGAACTGCTTCAGGATTGCAGCCGAATCTTCAGCGAGAATGCCGGACGTGGCCGCGACGCGGTGGTTGAGCTGCGGATGATCCAGCACGGAGAAGCAGGAACGCACGGCGCCTGCCTTGGCGTCATCCGCTCCGTAAACGAGCCTGTCAATGCGCGCTTGAATCATCGCGCCGCAGCACATGGCGCAAGGCTCTATCGTGACGTAAAGCGTGGCGCCGACCAGCCGATAATTTCCAATTATTTTTGACGCGGCGCGCAGAGCGACGATTTCGGCGTGCGCGGTGGGGTCGCAATCAGCGATCGTGCGATTACCGGCGCGCGCGACGATGCGATTGTCGAGCGCCAGAACCGCGCCGATGGGAACTTCGCCTCGCTCCGCAGCTTCGCGAGCTTCGGCCAGCGCTGCACGCATGAATTCGATGTCGGACGCTGTGTTTTCTGGCATGCGACGCCAGAATAACACGAGGCTGCGCGCCGAACGTCGTCACGGATAGTGAATCTTCAGAAATGCCGGAGCGAGAGCCCGGAGCCTTTCACTCGTGCGCGTTTTGCTTCACTGATTTTTTTCGCTCGCAGAGTTTCCTCCCGTTCTGCGAATCTCCAGCGCGACGGCCGGAGTTCCATCGCAAGGAATATTGGTGAGGAAGCGGAGCGTTCCGGCGCTGTCCTCGAAGGCTAGCCCTGATTGTGTGGAACCACCTTTGTATGCTCCCCAAGCCTTTGGCACGGATGCCACGCATCCGGGGGTCCACACTTGCGGCTCGGGTTTCTTCGGCGCAGCGGCATAAATCTTCAGCGAAACGAACGCGATTACCATGAACGCGACAATCATAATTTGCCCAAACAATTTCTTCATAGCCTTCTCCTGTTCTCTTTTAACGACTCGGCATTGCAAGCCATGCGAACTGCGAATAAGACATATCAAACATCAAGCATCTTCCAAACAAGCCAACAACTTGCGGCTGCGAGCTTTCATGGCAGGAGTGCCGCTGCGAGTAGCCCCGCGCAGCATCTCTGTCACGGCCTGTCGCATGCTCGGGTCACCATGCGCCAAATCGGCTAGCCCCTGAAGCGCAAACGTTTTGACGATGGAACTGCGATCTTCCAGATAGCCCTCCAAGAGAGAGACTGCAAGTTTCCGTTCTCCGGCATTCAGCGCAAGACGCGGAATCATGGCTGCCAGATGCCAACGCAATTCTTGTTGCGTGGCTTCGGCCAGCAAGCCTAGTAGTTCCTTCTTGAAAGATTGCAGCAGTGAAGGATCGTCGCGCGTAACTTTTTCGGCTGCGTCGGCTGCGCGCATTCGCACGAGCGGGTTTTCGGACCACAATCCCTCCATCAGCTGAGGAAAAAGGCTCCGGTTCTTAAGAACGGTCTCCGCGATACGGTCCGCGCGGCCAATCGTGCGTCGATCTCCGCCTTCGAGCAGAGAAAGTATGTTTTTCTGCGCCATCAAGACTCGTCCCGGCGAACATGATATACCGGCGGGCGCCGCCGCGAGCGTGAGGTAAACCTTGTGTCGAGGTTTTGATACCGCAAGTCATTCTTATGACATGTTGAGGCGCCTTCAAAGCATCTCGAAAACCTTTGCACCCCACACGCCCTATTCAACATCCATTGAGTAGTGATGGAGGTTTGCCATGCCGTTTATACGCGCCTGCAAACATTGCGGACGCAGCAACCGCGTCCCAGCCAAGTATCTGGCCAGCACGGGCGGTTGTGGAGTTTGTAAATCGCCACTGCCGCCGGTGGCTGAACCGCTTGCGGTCGATGATCTGTTGTTCGATGACGCCATCCAAAACGCTCCTGTTCCGGTCCTCGTGGACTTCTGGGCGGAATGGTGCGGTCCGTGTCGCATGGCCGCTCCTGAAGTGGCACGAACGGCGGCGGACATGGCGGGGAAGGCTATCGTGCTGAAAGTCGATACGGAAAAATATCCGCAACTTGCTGCCCGCTTCAACGTCCGCGGTATACCAAACTTTGCCGTCTTCTATGGTGGGCGCGTGGTAATGCAGCAAGCCGGCTTGGTGGATCATACCCAGATGGAGCAGTGGCTGAAATCCGCTGTGCCAGCTATGGCGTAACCTGGCCGAAACTCACTACCAGCCGCGCTGATGGATGGCTTGACTTTGCGCAGGACGGAAGTCAAACTACCTTGAATGAAAGAAATTCTTAAGCGCATTTTTTTGTGGGACCTGGTGAAAGGCATGATGCTGACCTTTCGTTACCAGGCGCCCAAGAATGTGACCACCGAGCAGTATCCTCAGGAACGGCCGATGGTGGCGGAGCGTTATCGCGGCGCCCCGCGGCTGAATATGAATCCCGAGACAGGCGAATCGTTGTGTATTTCCTGCAATTTGTGCGCGTTGGCTTGCCCCGAGAACCTCATTGTGGTGGGATGGCTGCGCGATGATGCCACGCGTCGAAAAGTTTTGACCACGTTCACCTATGACACTTCGCGCTGCATGTTCTGCGGACTGTGCGAAGACGCTTGCCCCACCGATTGCCTCGAACTCACCCAGGATTTCGAAATGGCTCATTACAATCGGGAAGGCGCCATATGGGATCGGCACCGCTTGGAAGTTGGGCCCACTCCGACTCACTACACGCGATAGTCCCCTCTTCATCGCTCTAACTATCAAAATTTCACTTCTTTTGGTCTTGGCAAAGTAAGTTCCTGAAAAAAAAGAGAAGTGCGCTTTTCGCGCAGCGTTAGCGAGAAGGGAAGCGGTCTAGGAATTTCATTGCGCGGTCGTAATCGCGGAATATTTTTTCTTCTTTGCGGAAACTGCGCGAGTGCGACTCGCGGCGGCAGCGTGCGAACTTCATCGGATGCTTCAGGTGCAGCATTTCGTGGTAAAGCACGTAGGCGACAACGTATTCTGGAACGCCTTCGCGATCCAACCTGCAATTCAGCACAATTTGGTTCAAGGCAGGATCGAAACAGCCCAATAGTGAGCGCCATCGTCTCCCGCTCCAACTCAACCGCGGCAGCGGAAGCAAATTCTGAAAATAGTGCTCGTTCAAACGGGCGAACAACGGCGCGAGATCGTGATGCCTGCCGGCAGGCTCGTGGTTCGCGGCACGCGCCCGGTTCTTGCGCAAGCGATGCAGTCTTTCGCGGGTGCCTCGCGCATAAGAAAACTGGCGATAAATCTCGAGCAGGTCCTTTGGAGGAGTACGCCGATACAGCCGCCCGAGCAAAATCGCAGCGGCCGCTTCGAAAACGGGAGTGGGGGCATTGTGCAAAGCGTCGGAAAGACGCACGTACGCGGTGTCCTCTCGGAGCCGCACGGTCAGCGTGAGTCCCGTGTACGGATGAAATTCAACCACGAAATACGGCGGGCGCCCCTGGCATCCTAGGCGGGTGTAGATGCGCTGAAAAATGCGTTCACCGCCGGGAACAATTTTGGATTTCGGCTGCGTGCGGCGAACGGTCGCCACCGATCCAGGTTCGCGCGAAAATGGCGTCATCAAGAAGGCTTTCTGCGCACGGGCGCGGGCGAAAGTTCTTTTTCGGCTTCGTCTATATCGCTGAGCGCGTCTTTGGTGCCTTCGATGGCGTCATCCAGCGTATCCTTGTAGGTGTCGAGCTCGGGATCATCGGGGCCGATCTTCTGCAGCGTGGCCAAAAACTCTTTCGCTTTGGATTTGAAAAGTTTTAGTGCGCTTCGGATATCGGCTTGTTTTTCGCGCGCCAAACCAATTTGATCGGCAGCATCATCCACGCAGCCGGCGTACGCGTTCATCAGACTGTTGAGCATCTCGGAGCGGCGGCGGTCGGCAGGCTTTCGCGCAGCTTCATACTGAAACTTTTTTAAGCGATCTTCGGCGAAAGAGATGAACAGCTTGATGCGCTCGGCCGGCTCCACGGCTTCACGGATTCTGTCAGCTTCCGAGTCGGTCAGATATTCTTTCTTTTGAGGCGCCGGACTCGCCGCAACCGGCGAGACGATGGAGAAAAGTAGGGCCGTCACCAAAGTGAAAGTGCTAATGACGCTGAGAGTGCGAGACTGCATGGTTCACTCCTAAGAATTCGGTTTATCCGGCTGCGGTTCTGGTTCCGCCTCGGGCCGACGCGGAAAAAGTTGATGAATCAATTGACGATTCATCTGGTCAAGCTCCTGGCGTATGTCACGAAACGGCTTTTGTTCATCGCCAGATAAATCCCCAATCACAGTGTCCAGGCGCCGGAGCGACTCCCGCAAAGAAATTTGAAGCTCCTTGAATCCGTTTGGATGCTTTTCCGGGTCACGACCGGTTGCCTCCAACGCTTTCTGAGATGCCTGCGCTTCATCACGGTATTGCCGCAGAATGGCCAGCGCTCCCGACGCATCATCTGCACTGGCGTCTTTCTGGATGTCGCGAAATTCAGCGTCGCCAAGCTGAATCAAAATCTTAGCTTTGCGAACGGGATTCGTTTCCCGCGTGAACTTCGCGCGAAACGCTTCGGTGGCATCCTGCGTCTGCATCGCGCGAGCAAAACTCGGGACGCAAAGCATGGGTAACGAGAAAATTGAAACCAACAAGACAACTTCGGCAGCGCGAATCAGGCGAAGGGCCGCGCTATTTCTTCTTGATCTCGCGAGTGAGAGTTCGGACGCGTGCGGAAGCTTCAAAGTACATGTCATTGTTCTGGTCTTTGTTCAGCTCGAGAAATTTCTTATACGCATCGAGCGCTTGAAGCTGTTGTCCCAGTTTATCGTAACAAGTGGCGCGAATAAACCAGCCGCCCAGGGGCAGTGTTTCTCTTTGGGAAAGTACATCCAAACCTTGCAGTGTGGCGGGATAATTCTTGTTGAGGTACTGCGCGGTAATTATGTCGCCGAGCACATCGTTGGAAGCTGGATTCATTTTGAACGCGACGATCAATTGATTGACGGCCTGCGGATAATCTTTTTTTTCGAGGTACATGTGGCCGAGCTGCGCGGCGAGGTCAGCATCATGTGGAGCGAGCGCGATCGCTTTTTGCAGCGCCAGTAGAGCGGCATCGTAGTGGTTCGTCTGGAATGCGATTTGCGTGCGCAGCTTCAGCGCGCGAAGGCTTTCCGGGCCTGCGGCGGCAGCGCGGTCAAGTTCCGTCAGAGCGTCATCGTATTTTCCCGCATCGACAAGGGCCTCAGCGCGTTCGAGCCGTGTTGAATTATCATTTGGCTGGGCCACCAAATACGGCGAGTATTCCGCGGCAGCTGCTTCCCACTTTTTCTGGGCAACTAGCGTTTTTGCCAATCCCAAATGCGCTCCAGCCGAATCAGTCTTGAGCGCAAGCGCGGCGCGAAATTCCGCTTCTGCCGCCGGCGCTTGGCTTGAGCTCAGCAGGGCCCGGCCCATTGCAAAATGAATGTCGAAATCGTTTTCGCCAAGTTTTTGCGCGGCTTGATATTGCTCGATCGCCGACGCCACTTTTCCGGAGAGTTCTAATGCAGAGCCGAGAAGGAATTTGGCGCGCGCATCTTCCGGCAATAATTCCGCAGCCTTTTGCAAAGGCGCAACCGCCGCCGCGGGATCAGTGGTTAGCAACGTCAACCCTAGGTTCTGGTAAGCCGAGGCCATCTTGGGATCGAGCGAAATGGCTTTTTCGTATTCCGCCTTCGCATCGGCGGGTTTCTGCAGTGCGGTGTACGCATAGCCCAGATCGTAATGCACCGTCGCATCGTCCGGTTTTTTGGCTAGAAATTGCTGATAGGCCTGCGCAGCGGCTTCGTAATCC
>Ga0209007_1000179_pt1 | contig 35219 bp, 32 predicted proteins | sample JacPinW_OM1H0_O2_FD_187961 | JGI IMG/M metagenome (GOLD analysis project Ga0209007, IMG submission 187961) | Forest soil microbial communities from Algoma, Ontario, Canada - Jack Pine, Ontario site 1_JW_OM1H0_O2 (SPAdes) (version 2) | ecosystem: Environmental > Terrestrial > Soil > Boreal... | reverse complement strand
TCCCGACCGCGACCATTTCGGGCGGATTTTCTTCAACCAGGCGCGGATGTCGTCAGCCGGCGTCCCCCAAATCGCGGTGGTGATGGGATCCTGCACCGCGGGGGGCGCCTATGTGCCGGCCATGTCGGACGAGACGATCATCGTTGATAAGCAGGGCACGATCTTTCTCGCTGGACCGCCACTGGTCAAGGCGGCAACCGGCGAGGACATCGATGCGGAGACGCTCGGCGGGGCCGAGGTGCACTGCCGCGAATCCGGCGTCTGCGACCACTACGCCGAGAACGACACGCATGCGCTCGCCATCGCGCGCCGCATCGTCGCGCGGTTGAAGCCGGCAACTTCCGGCGCGCCACCGCGCGCGCCGCGCGCTCCGCACTACGATCCGGCCGAGCTTTACGGCGTCGTGCCCGCGAGCCTCCGCAAGCCCTACGACGTGCGCGAGGTGATCGCCCGTCTGGTCGACGACTCCGAGCTCGAGGAGTTCAAGCAGCTGTACGCCACGACGCTGATCTGCGGCTTCGCGCACCTCGCCGGCTACCCGGTCGGCATCCTCGCCAACAACGGCGTGCTGTTCTCGGAGAGCGCGCTCAAGGGCACGCACTTCATCGAGCTGTGCGTGCGCGAGGAGATTCCGCTGCTGTTCCTGCAGAACATCACCGGCTTCATGGTCGGGCGGCGCGCCGAGGCCGGCGGCATCGCCAAGGACGGCGCCAAGCTCGTCACCGCGGTGGCCTGCGCCGCGGTACCGAAGCTCTCGGTCATCATTGGCGGCAGCTACGGGGCGGGCAACTACGCCATGTGCGGCCGCGCGTATTCGCCGCGGCTGCTGTTCCAGTGGCCGAACGCACGCATCTCGGTCATGGGCGGGGAGCAGGCGGCGAGCGTGCTCGCGACCGTCAAGCGCGAGCAGCTCGAGCGCGCCGGCCGCGAGTGGCCGGCGGCGGACGAGGAGGCCTTCAAGACCCCGGTTCGCGAGCAGTACGAGCGCCAGGGCCACCCGTACTATTCCTCGGCGCGGCTCTGGGACGACGGCGTGATCGACCCGCAGGACACGCGTCGCGTGCTCGCGCTGTCACTCGCCGCCGTGCGCCAGGCGCCGCTCGAGACGACGCGCGTCGCCATCTACCGGATGTAGGCGGGGTGAGGGACCTTAAGTGATCCGCACGCTCCTGGTTGCGAACCGCGGCGAGATCGCCTGCCGCATCTTGCGCACCGCCCGGCGGTTGGGCATCCGCACCGTCGCGGTGTTTTCCGATGCGGACGCGAGCGCGCGCCACACGCAGCTCGCCGACCTCGCGGTACGCATCGGGCCGGCCGCGCCGCGCGACAGTTATCTCAACATCGGCAACATCATCGCGGCGGCGCGCTCGAGCGGTGCCGATGCGATCCATCCGGGCTACGGCTTTCTCTCCGAGAACGCCGCCTTCGCGCAGGCCTGTGCGGATGCGGGCCTGATCTTCGTCGGGCCGCCGGCGGCGGCGATCCGCGCCATGAGCTCGAAGATCCTCGCCAAGACCCGCATGAGCGCCGCCGGGGTGCCGGTGCTGCCCGGATACGCGGGCGAGGCGCAGGACCTGCCGCACCTCGAGCGCGCGGCCCGTGCGGCGGGCCTGCCGCTCATCATCAAGCCGGCCGCCGGCGGTGGCGGCAAGGGTATGCAGATCGTGCGCGAGGAGCGCGAGCTGCCCGCGGCGCTGGCCGCCGCGCGGCGCCTGGCCGAGAGCGCCTTCGGCGACGGGGCGCTGCTCATCGAGCGCTACCTGCCGGCGCCGCGGCACGTCGAGGTCCAGGTATTTGCCGACGCGCACGGTAACTGCGTGCACCTCGGGGACCGTGACTGCTCGATCCAGCGCCGCCACCAGAAGCTCATCGAGGAGGCGCCGGCGCCGGCGCTGCCCGAGGACCTGCGAGCGCGCCTGCGCGCGGCAGCGTTGGTGGTGGCGCGCGAGATCGGCTACGTGAGCGCAGGCACGGTGGAGTTTCTCTACGACGGCGCCGCGTTCTACTTCATGGAGATGAACACGCGGCTGCAGGTCGAGCACACCGTGACCGAGGCGGTGACCGGGCTCGACCTGGTGGAGTGGCAGCTGCGGGTCGCATCCGGCGAGCCCCTGCCGCTCACGCAGGAGCAGGTGCGCTGCGACGGTCACGCGATCGAGGCGCGGGTCTGCGCGGAGGATCCGCAGCGCGGCTTCCTGCCGAGCGCCGGGCGGCTGGCGCTGCTCGAGTGGCCGGCGATCGAGTCAGTGCGCGTCGATGCGGGCTTTGCCAGCGGCGACAGCGTGCCCGACAGCTACGACTCGCTCCTCGGCAAGATCATCGCCTGGGCGCCGGCGCGCGCGGAGGCCGCGCGGCAGCTCGCCGCGGCGCTCGATGCGACGCGCTGCGCGGGCGTGGCGAGCAACGAGCGCTGGCTGGCCCGCGTGCTGCGCTCGGCGGAGTTCCTCGCGGTGCGACATGACATCGCGCTCATCGACCGCGGCGGTGCTGCGTTCGCCGCGCCCGCGGCACTCGCGCCCGGGGCGCTGATTCTCGCCGCGCTCGCCGCTCATGCGACGGCCGGCGCCGCGGTCGCAGCCGCGATGAGCCCGTGGGCGCTGTGCGACGGGTTCACGCCGAATCTTCCGGCGGTCGTCACCTACCCGCTGTCCTGGCGGGGTACGCCGCATGCGGTGGAGCTGACCTTCCGCCAGGGTCGGCCGGTGGCGGCGAGCATCGACGGGCAGGGGAGCACGCGCCTCGCGGATGTGGAGATCTCGCCCGACGTCACGGGCGGGGAGTCCGCGGGGAGCGGGGCGAGGGCCGGCAGCTGCGCCGCGCGGCTCGATGACACCAGGTGCCAGGCTCGCTGGTTCGCCCACGGCGAGCGCGTGCATCTGTGGCAGGACGACGTGCACTACGAGCTCGTCATCGAGGACCCGCGCACGCGTGAGTTCTCCGCCGCGGTCGCCGCCGGCGGCCTGACGACGCCGCTCCCGGGCGTGGTCGTGGCGGTATCCGTCACGGTTGGCCAGCAGGTCGCCGCCGGCGATACCCTCATGGTCATCGAGGCGATGAAGATGGAGCACACCATCGCCGCCCCCTACGCCGGTACCGTCGGTACGCTGCATTTTGCCCGCGGCGACCGGGTGCCGGAGGGCAGCCGGCTGCTCGAGCTCACCCGCGCGGCCGACCCTTGAGCGATATCAGTGGTGGCTGGCCGGCGCCGGATGTGCGGCAGGCATCCGGGCGCGCGCCATCGCGATCACCTTGTCGGCGGTTGTGAGCAGCTCGAGGAAGGCGGCGTGCTCATCGGCGGCGGATTCCGCGCCCAGTACCACGTAGCGGCCGTTGACCGCGAGCGTGGGGATTCCGGTGACCTTGTAATCCTCGACCATCTTATCGGCCTGCACCGTCTGGTTGTTGACGCCGAAGGAGGTGTAGGCGTTGGTGAACTGGTCGGCGTTGCCACCATGCTTGCCGACCCAGGCGGCGAGGCTCCCGAGATCGTAAAGCTCCAGGTGCTCCTCGTGGATGGCGCGAAACAGCGCGCCGTCCAGCTGCTCGAGCTCGCCGGTCGCGACCAGGGCGTAGTAGGCGCGCGCCAGATTGATCCACTGCGGCCGCCCGAAGCCGACCGGCACACGCCTGAGCACCACGTCCTTGGGTTGTTTGGCGAGCCACGCACTCAGCAGCGGGTAGAACTCGTTGCAATGCGGACAACCGTAGGAAAAGAACTCGATGACTTCGATCTTCCCGGGCGCGGCGGTTGTCGGCTGCGGCGGGTCGAGTGTTCGGTAGTCTTTGCCCTCGACCGCCTGGGCGGCGGCGGGTCCGGAGGCGATGAGCAGCGTCGCGGCCAGCGCGGACAGGGCGGTTATCAGGGCAGGGCTGCGCGTGGACATTCAGTTCGGCCTCCTTCGGACGGTGGAAACGTAGCACGAAGCGCGGTCGAAGAACCGCCACGGCCGCGCCGCCCACTCGCCCGCGTACTCGACGCCGATTCGCGGGCTGCGCCCGATGCGCAGCAGCTGCCGCTTCGTCGGACGCTCGAGCCACAACTCTTCGCCCAGCAGATCCGCGCCATTGAGCCGCCGGTCGATGCGCATGGCCCGGCAGAGCAGTCCGGGTCCCGAGGTGCGCTCGCTGAGCCCCTCGAGCGGCTCCAGTGCCCGCAGCAATACCGCATGCGGCACTCCCACGCGTGCGGTCACGACGTTCAGACAATTCCAGATACCGTAGATGAAGTAGACGTAGGCATGGCCCGGCGGCCCGAACATCACCTCGGTGCGCGCGGTGCGCCCGCGCGAGGAGTGCGCCGCCAGATCGGCGGGACCGAGATACGCCTCGGTCTCGACGATGCGACCGCTGCGTACGCGCTTGCCGTCGTCGTGAACCAGGTGCGCGCCAATGAGCTCGCGCGCCACGACCAGCGCACTGCGGGCGAAGAAGGCGCGGGGAAGTTTGCGGCCCGGATTCACCGCGCGCGATGGTAATGGAATCCTCTACAATGGAGCTCTGGCTTCGGACCGGGAGCCCTCGATTTCGTCGAACCGATGATACTGTCAAATCAAAGGGATACATTCTGTTTAGGGAAGCAACATTGAGATACCTGGGACTGCCTGCTCTGGGCCTCGCTCTGGTGCTGTGCGCCGCGCCTGCGGTCGCGGAGATCGACACACTGCCGAAGGACGGCACACCGGTCGTCGGCGAGAACACGACCGTCACCACCGTGTATGCCGACAGTCTCCCCGACCTCGCTCATCACTACAGCCTCGGCTACTACGAGATCATCCGCGCCAATCCCGGGCTCGACGTGTGGATCCCCGGCGCCGACAAGCAGGTGGTGCTCCCCGGCCGTCGCATCCTGCCGCCCGGTCCGCACGAAGGCATCGTCGTGAATCTGCCGGAGCACCGGCTGTACTACTACCCGCCGCCCCGCAAAGGCGAGGCGGCGGTGGTCATCACCTATCCGGTCGGCATCGGCAAGATGGACTGGCGCACTCCGATCGGGGAGACACGCGTCATAGCCAGGATCAGACACCCGGCCTGGTATCCGCCGAAGTCCATCCGCAAGGAGCACGCCGAGAACGGTGATCCGATCCCCACGGTCGTGCCAGCGGGACCGGACAACCCGCTGGGCGACTACGCGCTGCGGCTCGCCGCAGGCAACGGCGAGTACATGATCCATGGCACCAACAACCCGATCGCAGTCGGCATGTCGGTGACGCACGGCTGCATCCGCATGTACCCCGAGGACGTGGCGGCGCTCTTCCCGCTGATCCCGGTGGGCACCAAGGTGTGGCTCATCAATGACCCGGTCAAGGTGGCGTGGGTCGATGGTCAGCTGCTGGTCGAGGCGCATCCGCCGGTGGACGACGAAGGTCAGAGCGTCGAGAACCCGGATCTCGAGTTGCTCTCGAAGCTCCTCGGCAAGGCGCTCGGGGACGACACGGCCGCCATCAACTGGGACCTGGCGCGCGCGACGCTTACCGCGGCCAGCGGCATTCCCACGGTCGTCGGCCTCGCAGCCGACACGCAGGAGGGCACCACGCAGAGTGCCGCTGCGCAGACTCCGTCCGCTCCGGTGCGGCGTTGATCGCCCGGCCCTGACCGGGACTTAGCCCGGCCTCAACCGGACACGGAGCGGGCGCGCGCAGCCGGCTCACGGGGCGTGCGCGTTGGTGCCTTGTCGGGCTTCGGCTCGCCGCGCGCGCTCGGCGCCCGAATGTGCTGCACGAGACGCACGACCTGCGCCACGCGCGAGGCCACGGCGAGCGCGGCACGCGCCCACACGAAAATCTTCAGCGCCTCGCGCGTGCGACCGAACAGCAGGATTCCTCCGATCGCGAGTGCCCAGGCGAGCGGATGGTGCGCCGCGTCGCGCCCGGCACGTCCGGGCGTCCCACCGAGCGACAGCAGACCGAGCACACCCGCGGAGCGCAGCTCGGCGATCTCCCGCGCGAGCACGGCGCGCTGCACGTCGCAGCGGGCCAGCAGCACGCGGCGGCGCGCCTCGAGCTCGGTGCGCCGACTCATTGCCCGGCGCCCACGCTCTTGTAGTCCTCGTCGAGCTGCTCGAGGGAGCCGCTGAGGATGCCGGTCTGGCCGCGGTAGACGCGCAGGCCGACCAGGCCGAACGTCACGGCGAGCGCGATGAACAACACAGTGCCGACGATCAGGCCGAGCGACCGGTGCGTATCCCAGAGCGCGGCGATCATCGCTGTCACGCCGAAAGCGAGGGCGAGCAGCCCGCAGACGATCGCGGCAACCGCCCACACCAGCATGCGCGCCAGCGCCAACAGGTGAAGCTCGAGCTCGACTGCGGCAAGATCCAGCCGCGTGCGGAAGGCGTCGAGCCCCGTGGTCAGGAGGTCACGCAGTGCGTGGCCCTCCCGCCCGGGCTCCTGGTCCGCGCCCGTGGACGCGGCCGGCTCGCTCATCCCCTGCGGCCCAACATGAGCCCGAGCAGCAGCGCCACCCCGCCCGCGACTGCCACCGCCCGCCAGGGGTTGTCGTGCACGTAGGTGTCCACCTCGCGTGCCCGCGTGCCCACCTGCTCCTCGAGCGCGGAAAGACGCCCGCGCAGCTCCTGCAGCGTCGCCTGGATGCGCTCGCGCGCGTGCGCGCTCGCCGTGTCCGTGCCGGCGCGTAACAGCGCCTCGGCATCGCTCACCAGCGTGCGCAGCTCCTCGGTCAATGTCCCGCCATTCTGGACCTCGGTCATGTCGGTGACTCCTGTAGCGCCCTTACACGGGGGATTTACGCATATCCGCACCGAAACCGCGAGACTCATGCTGTGAGCTGCGCTACTCTCGCGCGGGGACGCATGCAATGAGCTCACCCGCACCCAACCCGCTGCTGGAGCTGCGCCGTCTCGGCGAGAGTGTCTGGCTGGACGACCTCGGCCGCGCCATGCTCGAGGACGGCAGCCTCGCACGCCTTATCCGCGAGGACGGCGTCGCCGGGGTCACCTCCAATCCGGCGATCTTCGCTCACTCGATGATGACTGACCCGCAGTACGCGCAGCCGATTGCGCAGCTGCTGCCAAAGGTGTCCTCGGCCACTGCGCTCTACGAGGAGCTGGCCATCCACGATGTGCGCGCCGCCGCGGGTCTCTTGCGTCCGCAATACGACCAGAGTGGCGGCGGCGACGGTTTCGTGAGCCTCGAAGTGTCGCCGCACCTCGCCTATGACCCCGCGGGCAGCCTCAGCGAAGCGCGCCGGTTGTGGCAGCGGCTCGAGCTGCCGAATGCGCTCATCAAGATCCCCGGCACCGAGGCCGGTGTACCGGTGATCCGCGATCTCATTGCCTCGGGTATCAACGTCAACGTGACGCTGCTGTTCTCCCCGGAGCGCTATCGTGCCGTGGCACGCGCCTACCTCGACGGGCTGACCGCCCGAGCCCGGGCCGGCCAGCCGCTCGGCTCGGTCGCCTCAGTGGCGAGCTTCTTCCTCAGTCGTATCGACACCGCGGTCGACAAGCTCCTCGACGCGCTCGCCGGCAAAGGCCAGGCCGCCGCGCGCCAACTCCGCGGCAAGGCGGCGCTCGCGAGCGCCTGCCGTGCCTACGAGATCTTCGAGGAGCTTCGCGCGACTCCGCAGTGGCAGGCGCTGGCCGCACAGGGCGCGAAACCGCAGCGCCTGCTGTGGGCCTCCACCTCGGCGAAGGATCCGGCCTATAGTCCGGTCAAGTACGTCGAGGAGTTGGTCGTGCCGCGCACTGTCAACACCATGCCGCTCGAGACACTGAATGCCTACCGGCGCCTGGGCCGGCCTGAGCTGCGTCTCGAGCGGCACATCGCCGAGGGGAGTGACGCCCGCGAGTCGTTCGAGCGGCTGGACATCGATCTCGAGGCGGTTGCGATGCAGCTCGAGCGCGAGGGCGTCGCCAAGTTCATCGAGCCCTTCGATCGCCTGCAGGCGTGGCTCGAGCAGCGGCGCCACGCCACTCAATCAACCTGATACGGCCCGGGGATCAACCTTACTGCCCCGGGGTGCCCGGAGATCCACGTGGATATCCAATTGGTACGCGAGAGGCTGCTCAAGCGGCGCGACGAGCTGCGCCAGCGGGCGAGCGACGCCAGCGCTGACCTGCGTCACGAGACCGACCCGCTGTCGGCGGACTTCGCCGAGCAGGTGACACAGCGCGAGAACGACGACGTGCTGGGCGCCATCTCGCACTCGGCGCAGGCGGAACTGCAGCAGGTGCAGGCGGCGTTGCGCCGCCTGGAGCAGGGCCGCTACAACACCTGCTCAGTGTGCGGCGGTGACATCGAGCCCGAGCGGCTCGCGGCCGTGCCCTACACTGACCGCTGCCGCGGGTGCGCCGAAGGCAGCCACGGGCTGGCCGGACGCGGTCGTGTGATGGGGCGATGAGCGTCGCGACGCCCTCGGGCGTCATCACCATCACGACGGATTTCGGACACCAGGGACCGTTCGTCGGCGTCATGAAGGGGCGGATCCTGACGCGGTTTCCCGCGGCCCGCATCATCGACCTGACACACGAGATCGTGGTGCACTGGCCGGCGGAGGCTGGCTTCTGGCTGGCGCGCGCGTTCAGTTACTTTCCGCCGGGCACCGTGCACGTGGCGGTCGTCGACCCCGGGGTCGGCACCTCGCGCGACATCATCGTGGCGCTCGCCGACGGACACTTCTTCGTTGCGCCCGACAACGGCCTGTTGGCCCCGGTGGCGAGCCGCAGCCGTGACGTCGCACTGGTGCGCCTGACGCCCGCGGGGCTGGCGCGCCTGGGCATCACGCACGCGAGCGCGACCTTTCACGGCCGCGACATCTTCGCGCCCATCGCAGCCGAGCTCGCCGCGGGCCGCTGTGCGCCCGCCGATCTCGGCGAGACCGTCGAGTCGCTGGTGCCGTCGTGGGTTGAGGACCCGGCGGTCGAGGCGGCCAGCGTCTCGGGCGTCGTCATCACCATCGATCACTTCGGCAACCTGATCACCAACATTGACGGGACGCTGCTCGAACGCTTCCGCATGCCGCTCGCGCACGCCGGTAACCATGCGTTCCCGCTGCTGCGTACTTACGGCGATACGCGCCCGGGGGAGTACCTGGCGCTCATCAACTCCTTCGGGGTCGTCGAGATCGCCCGCGCGGAGCAGAGCGCGGCCGAGGGCCTCGGGCTGAGCCGGGGCGCCCCCGTCGTAGTCCGCGATCGCACCAGCCAAGCCTGAGCGCCTTGCCTTGGGGAACTTCTGCCCCCAACTTGGCCAAAAGTTGAACAATGGCGCGAATTCGTTATAGTTCGCAGCCTTGTTCCGTGCCGTACCGGCACCTTAGTTATTGAATTAATTCAGGATTTGAACCGTCAGATGTCGGAACGAGACAACGAGGGATTCGACCTCGACGAGGAATTCCTGACGACTCCCCCCGAGGACGGCACCGATTATGACCGGCTGCTGGATCGGGTGGACCGGCGCGTGCGCAATCAGGGCAAGCGCGGCAAGGCGGCATGGAGCCGCCTGGAAGAAGTGTTGGCGGACAAGAAGCTCGAAAAGGATCTCAAGGACTTCGACGACGAGATGTGAGGCCCCCGGCGCGGGCCCGAAGGGCCGGCTCCGAAGCTACGCGCCACACGTCAGCCTCGATCCACTTCCCGAAGTGCCTGTTTGCCGGCAGGAGCATCCGCAGTGACCCGTCCGCCGTCCGCCTGGATCGTCCTTAAATTCGGCGGCACGAGCGTTTCCACTCTCGCCAACTGGCTGAACATCGAGCGGGTTGCGACCGAACGGTTGCGCACCGGGGCGCGGGTCCTGATCGTTCACTCGGCCCTCACGGGGATCACCGACAGCCTGGAGAGGCTGCTCGACGCCGCCGTCGGTCAGGGGCACGAGGAGGAGCTGCGCGCCATCGAGGAGCGCCACCGCCGCCTGTCGGCCGAGATCGGCGTACCCCCCGGCGAGGAGGTCGAGCGGCACCTCGCAGAGCTGCGTGAGATCGCCGCGGGCATCGCCCTGGTACGTGAGGTCAGCGATCGCACGCGGGCACGCGTGCTCGCCATGGGCGAGCTGATGGCGACCCGGATCGGCGCGAGCTTTCTCGCCGCGCGCGGCCTCGAGGTCAGCTGGGCGGACGCGCGCGGCATGCTGCGCGCCGACGCGCGGCAGGCCGGCGGCGCGCGCGCACACATGCTGGCCGCGGAGTGCAGCTTCGAGCCCGACGCGGTGCTCGAGGAGCGGCTCTCGGGCCTCGCATCACTGGTCGTGACCCAGGGCTTCATCGCGAGCGACGAGCAGGGCAACACCGTGCTCCTCGGGCGCGGCGGCTCGGACACCTCCGCCGCCTACCTGGCCGCGAAGCTGCGGGCGCAGCGGCTGGAGATCTGGACCGACGTGCCGGGCATGTTCAGCGCGGATCCGCGCACGACGCCGACGGCACGGCTGCTGCGCGCGCTGCACTACGACGAAGCCCAGGAGATCGCCACCAGCGGCGCCAAGGTCCTGCACCCGCGCTGCATTCTGCCGGCGCGGCAGTACCGCATCCCGTTACATGTCTATGCGACGCAGGCGCCGGGCCTCGAGGGCACCGTGCTCACGGCCGAGGGCGGCGAGGGCGGCGCGCAGGTGAAAGCGGTGTGCACCAAGAAGGGCATCACGCTCATCTCACTCGACTCTCCGGGCATGTGGCACCAGGTCGGTTTCCTCGCCGACGCCTTCCAGGTGTTCAAACAGCACGGCATGTCGGTGGACCTGGTATCCACTTCCGAGACGACCGTCACCGTGTCGCTCGATCCCGCCGCCAACACGCTCAACAACACCCGGGTCGCCGAGCTGGTTGCGGACCTCTCGCGCCTGTGCCGGGTGCAGGTGATCGGACCATGCGCTTCGGTGAGCCTCGTCGGCCGCAATATCCGCGCCATTCTTCATCAGCTCGGCGGCGCCCTGGAGTTCTTCGAGGAGCAGAAGATCCACCTCGTGAGCCAGGCCGCCAACGACCTCAACTTCACCTTCGTCGTCGACGAGAACCAGGGCAGCCGCCTGGTCGAGCAGCTGCACGAGCTCCTGATCCGGCCGGCGCGTGGCGACGAGGTGCTCGGGCCCAGCTGGCAGCACCTGTTCCCGCAGCCGCACGCGGGGGCCGGCGGCGCGCTGCCGTGGTGGCGGTTGCGGCGCGCGGAGTTACTTGCAGCTCTCGGCGAGCAACCCGCGGCGTTCGTCTACGACCTCGATATGGCGCGTCAGGCCGCGCGCGCACTGCGCGGGCTGCGCTCGGTCGGCCGGGTGCATTACTCGATGAAGGCCAACCCGCATCCGCAGCTGCTGCGCACGCTGCGTGCCGAGGGCATCGAGCTCGAGTGTGTCTCGCGCGGTGAGGCCGAACGGGCGCTGGAGCTGTTTGCCGATCTCGACCCGCAGCGCATCCTCTATACGCCCAACTTCGCCCCGCGCGAGGAGTATGCCTGGGCGCTCGAGCGCGGCCTGCGTGTCACCGTCGACAACCCCTACGCGCTTTCGGCGTGGCCGGAGCTGTTCCGCGAGCGGGAGATCTTCGTGCGCCTCGATACCGGCGTCGGCCGCGGGCACCACACGCACGTGCGCACCGCCGGCACGCGCTCGAAGTTCGGCGTGCCGATCGCGGACCTGAAAGAGCTGGTGAAGTTGGCGCAGGCGGCCGGCGCACGCATCGTGGGGCTGCAGGCGCACGTCGGCAGCGGCATCTTCGACGTCACCAGCTGGGAGCACACCGCACGGCTGCTCGCAGGCGCCGCGCAGGCGCTCGGCGATGTCACGGTGATCGACGTCGGCGGCGGCCTCGGTGTGCCCGAGCGTTCCGACCAGCCCGCTGTCGACCTGCGCAAGCTCGATACGCTCCTCATGGCGGTGCGCGCCGAGCAGCCGCACCTGGAGGTGTGGCTCGAGCCGGGGCGGTTCCTGGTGGCCGCCGCGGGCGTGCTGCTCGCCCGCGTCACGCAGCTCAAGTCCAAGGGGGGCGTGCATTTCGTCGGCGTGACCACCGGAATGAACTCCCTCATCCGTCCGGCACTCTATGGCTCGTATCATGAGATCACCAATCTCACCCGCGTCGACGAGCCGGCCACCGAGCTGGTCAACATCGTGGGCCCGATCTGCGAAAGCGCCGATGTCCTCGGGCACGACCGGCTGCTGCCGGCGACCCGGGAAGGTGACGTGCTCGTCATCGCAAATGCCGGGGCGTACGGACACGCGATGAGCTCGGACTACAACCTGCGCGCTCCGGCTCCGGAGCTCTTCATCTGAGACGACTGCTGCTGTTGCTGGTGGGCGCGGGGCTCGCCGCCTGCGCGCTGTACGTGCTGTACCTCGACCGCATGGTCGTGCGGCAGTTCGAGGGGCGGCGCTGGACACTGCCGGCCCAGGTGTATGCGGCGCCGCTGGAGCTGTACGCGGGGCTGCCGCTCACGCAGCCGGCGCTCGAGCACGAGTTGCAGCGGCTGCATTACCGGCGCGTCGCGCTGCCCGATCGTCCGGGGACTTACCGCCTGCAGGGCGACCGGCTCGACGTGGCGCTGCGCGCCGCGCACTTTGCGGACGAGCAGCGCGATGCGCTGCTGCTCACCATCACGACGGGTGCCGGCGGCGTGCAGGATCTGCGCGACAGTCAGGGACACGAGCTGCCGGTGATCCGGTTCGAGCCGCTGCTGATCGGCAGCATCTTCCCGATCCACGGCGAGGATCGGATCGTGGTGAAGCCCGATGAGGTGCCGCCGCTCCTGCCCGCAGCGCTCAAGGCGGTCGAGGACCGCAAGTTCGACACTCATCACGGCATCGATCCAGAGGGAATTCTGCGCGCGATGTGGGTGAACGCGCGCGCCGGACAGATCGAGCAGGGCGCCAGCACCCTGACCCAGCAGCTGGTGCGCAGCTACTTTCTCTCCTCGCGCCAGACGCTGTCGCGCAAGTTGCGCGAGGCGATCATGGCGATGGCGCTCGACGCGCACTTCAGCAAGGCCGATCTCATGAACGCCTATATCAATGAGATCTTCCTCGGCCAGGACGGCAGCCGTGCGATCCATGGCTTCGGACTCGCGAGCCAGTTCTACTTCGGCAAGCCGCTCTCGGAGCTCGATCTGCCGGAGGTGGCGCTGCTGGTTGCGGTGGTGCGCGGCCCCTCGTACTACGACCCGCGGCGGCACCCGGACCGGGCGCTGGCGCGGCGCAACCTGGTGCTGAAGATCCTCGCCGACCAGGGCGTGGTGCCGGCCGCCGATGCGAGCGCTGCGGCGCGGGCGCCGCTCGGGGTCGGAGCGCGGCCTTCGGGCGCTTACTACCCGGCGTACCTGGACTTCGTGCGCCGCACGCTGCGCCGCGACTATCCGGACGCCGCTCTCACCGAGGCGGGCCTGTCGATTTACACCAGCCTCGAGCCGCGCGTCCAGGAGCAGGCCGAGAGTGCGCTCGAGCGCGAGCTGGCGCAGCTCGACCGCGCGCGCCGGCACCCCAACGCGCACCTCGAAGGGGCGGTGGTCGTGACCGCGCCACACAGCGGCGATGTGCTCGCCGTCGTCGGCGGGCGCGACGTGGGCTACGACGGCTTCGACCGCGCGCTCGATGCGCGCCGCTCCATGGGCTCGCTGGTGAAGCCCTTCATCTATCTCACCGCGCTCGAGAGCGGCCGCTACACCGCCGCCACCGTGGTTCAGGACCAGCCGATCGACGTGAAACTCGTCAACGGCACGCACTGGCGGCCGGAGAACTTCACCCGCCAGACCTACGGCCCGGTGCCGGTGGTGCGCGCGCTGTCCGAGTCGCTGAATCTCGCCACCGTTGGCGTCGGCCTCGACCTCGGAGTGCCGAAAGTGGCGCAGACGCTCGAGCGCTTCGGCCTCACCGAGACACCGGCGCTGGTGCCGGCGATGCTGCTCGGCGCAGTCGCCGTCACCCCGATGGAGGCGGCGCAGCTCTTCAACGGGCTCGCTAACGGCGGCTTCCACACGCCGCTGCGCGCGGTGCGCGCGGTGGTAAGCGCGGATGGCAAGACGCTAAAGGCGTTTCCCATGCACGTGACGCAGGTGGCCGCACCCGATGTCGTGTATGAGCTCGACCGCATGCTGGTGCACGTGATGGATCACGGCACCGGGCGCCCGGCGCAGGCACTGCTGCCGCCGAACCTCGTGGTCGCCGGTAAATCCGGCACCTCATCCGATTATCGCGACAGCTGGTTCGCCGGGTTCTCCGGCAGCGACCTCGCCGTGGTGTGGGTTGGCTACGACGACGACGCGCCGACCGGCTTCACCGGCTCCGCGGGCGCGCTGCCGGTGTGGGCGCACATCATGGCCGGGCTCGCCACCAACTCCTGGAACGCGCCTATGCCGGAGTCACTGGCCGAAATCGAGATCGAGTACCCGACGGGCCTGCGGGTCCTGCCGGGCTGCTCCGACGATCGCGTGGCGGTCGCCGTGCCTGCCGGGGCCCAGATTCCGGCCAAACCCGGCTGCGGCTTTCCCTCAGCCGTCACTCCCGTCGGTAAACTCCTCGATCGCGCGCAGCAATGGATCAAGAGCCTGGTGCACTGATGAGACCGACGAAGATGAGTCCGACGAAGCCCGGGACCCCGGGGAGGGGCCGCTTGTTGCTGCCAGCCGCGACCGTGGCCGCAACCCTCGCCGCCTGCGCGGCTCCGGCTCCGTTCCCCTCGCCGCCGCCGGGAGCGCCCGCACCCCAGGGCGGTGCGCCAAACGCGCCCGGCTATCCGCCCCCGGCGACGCCCGCGCCCGCACCGCCCCCCGAGCAGCCAGGTGCCCCGCCGCCGCGGCAGTTTCACATGGGAGCGGCCGCGACTGCGCTCGTGAGCCAGGCGCAAAACCAAGCACGCGCCGGCAACTACGGGCAGGCCAGCGTCACCCTCGAGCGGGCGCTGAGGATCGAGCCCGACAATCCGCTGGTGTGGATCGAGTACGGTCGCGTCGAGCTCGGTGCGGGCGATGCCGCGCAGGCCGACGGCATGGGCCGCAAGGCGCTGCAACTGGCCACCGGCGACCCGTCCGCGCAGGCGGCCGCGTGGCACCTCATCGCCGACTCCCTCCGGGCGCGCGGCAACAACGAGCTCGCCGCCGAGGCCGAGCAGCACGCCGCCTCTTTCTCCACCCGCTAGGCTTCGGGGGGCGGCCGGTTGCGCTAAACCGTCCCGACCCCCTAAACTGCGGGCTACTCATCGAGACCGGCTGAGGGATAGGCCCTTAGACGCCGGGGCAACCGCCAGGCTTAACCAACCTGGAAAGGTGCCAACTCCTGCGATTCGGCAGTTGATATATGCCGGGTCGATAGATGAGCGGTTGCGTAGCCTCAAGCACCGTCGCCCCGAGGGCGGCGTCAGCAGCGAGGATGGACGTGACAAGCCCCGCCGTCCTGGCGCCGGGCACGCTCCGCAGGTAACCGATGAGCCTTGGTACCGCGGAGTAACAGATGAGCAAAATTACCGACTTCACCGCACCCTCGCCGGGGCCCACGCACGCCTTGCCACGGGTCACGCAGACGGTGCGCGCCGGCATCGAGTGCGGCGATCCCACCGGCTGCGTCGTGCCGCCGCTGCATCTCACCTCGACGTTCGCGTTCCGCCGCTTCGGCGAGAAGCGCGCCTACGACTACACCCGCTCGGGCAATCCGACGCGCGATCTGCTCGCCGAGGCGCTCGCCGATCTCGAGCAGGGCGCGGGCGCCGTGGTGACCGCGAGCGGCATGGCGGCCGTGGCGCTCACCGGCAATCTGATCCCGGCGCGCTCGCGCATCGTGGCGCCGCATGACTGCTACGGCGGCACCTACCGCCTGTTCGACGCGTGGCAGCGGCGCGGCGAGCGCGAGGTGCAGTTTGTCGACTTTGGCGATGAGGCGGCCGTGCACGCCGCGCTCTCGAAGCCGACGGCGCTGTTGTGGATCGAGACGCCGAGCAATCCGCTGCTGCGCATCACGGACATCGCGGCGGTCACCGCTCTCGGGCACGAGGCCGGCGCGCTCGTCGTCGTCGACAACACCTTCCTCTCACCCGCCTGGCAACAGCCGCTCACGCTCGGGGCCGACCTCGTGGTTCATTCAACCACCAAGTACCTCAATGGCCACAGCGACGTGGTGGGAGGGGCGGTCGTCTCCCGTGACGCGAAGCTGCACGAGCAGGTCGCCTGGTGGGCCAACTGCCTGGGCGTCACCGGCGCGCCGTTCGACAGCTTCCTGACGCTGCGCGGTCTGCGTACGCTCTACGCGCGGCTCGAGCACCACGCCCGCAACGCGCACGCGCTGGCGCACTGGCTCGACGGCCAGCCGAACGTGCGCCACGTGTGGTACCCGGGCCTCGCCAGCCATCCGGGACACGAGCTGGCGAAGCGCCAGCAGCGCGGCTTTGGCGCTGTGGTGAGCCTCGAGCTCGAGGGCGGACACGACGCGGTGCGCGAGTTCGTCGCGGATTTGAGCTGCTTCTCGCTGGCGGAGTCGCTGGGGGGCGTCGAGAGCCTGGTCGCGCACCCGGCCACCATGACTCATGCCGCGATGGACCCCGAGGCGCGTCGCAGGGCAGGGCTCGCCGACGGCCTGCTGCGGCTGTCGATCGGGATCGAGGGGCTGGAGGATCTGCGGGCGGACCTCGCGCGCGCGCTCGAGCGTGCGGCGCGCGTGCTGCCCACGCGCGAGCTCAGTCGGGCGCTGGCAAGCGGCTGAGCACCGCCTCGCCCATCGCCCGCGTCCCGAGGGCGCCCTTGCCGCCCGGGCACAGGTCGACGGTGCGCGCGCCCGCGGCGAGCGCTGCCTCCACGGCCTGCTCGAGCGCCGCCGCCTCGCGGGCGAGCCCGAGCGAGTGGCGCAGCAGCAGAGCGCAACTCAAGATCGTGCCGCAGGGGTTGGCGATGCCGCGGCCCGCGATGTCGGGCGCCGACCCGTGGATGGGCTCATAGACCCCGCGCCGGCCGTCGCCGAGCGATGCCGACGGCAGGAGTCCCAGGGAGCCGGCGAGCATCGAGGCTTCATCGGTGAGGATGTCGCCGAACATGTTCTCGGTGACCAGCACGTCGAAGTCGCGCGGCCGGTGGATGAGGTGCATCGCCGCCGCATCGACCAGCATGTGCTCGAGCGCGACTTCGGGAAACTCCTCGCGCATCACCCGTGTCGTCACCTCGCGCCACAGCCGCGAGGTCTCGAGCACGTTCGACTTATCGATCGAGGTGAGCCGGCGCCGCCGCTCCCGGGCCAGCCGCGCGGCCGTGCGCACGATGCGCTCGATCTCCGGCGTCGTGTACTCGCAAAGATCGCTGGCACTGGTCGCATCGCGATGCTTCTCGCCGAAATAGATGCCGCCGGTCAGCTCGCGCACGAAGATGAGATCGACCCCGGTGAGCACCTCGGGCTTGAGCGTCGAGGCGTCGGCGAGCGCGGCGTGCACCTTGACCGGGCGCAGGTTCGCGTACACGCCGAGCTCCTTGCGCAGGCGCAGCAGCCCGCTCTCCGGGCGCAGCGGCGCATCCGGCGCGCTCCACTTTGGCCCGCCGATCGCGCCGAGCAGCACCGCATCCGCTGCGCGGCAGATCTCGAGCGTCTGCGGCGGCAGCGGATCGCGGTGCGCCTCGATGGCAGCGCCGCCGAAGGGCAGCTCGGTCAGCTCGAAGGTATGGCCGAAGCGCCGCCCGATCGCCTCGAGCGCCGCGCGGCCTTCGGCGATGACCTCGGGTCCGATGCCATCGCCGGGCAGGACGGCAATGCGGGCTTTCAGGGCCGGCTCTCCCCGCGGTGCTTCTCGAAGGCCTCGATCTCGGCGCGCCGCCCGAGGAGATAGCCGAGCTCATCCATGCCCTCGAGCAGGCAGTGGCGCGCGAACGTCTCCAGCGGAAAGCTCACCACGCGACCGTCGGGCAGCGTCAGCGTCGCGTGCGCGACATCCAGCGTCAGCTCGGCGCCCGGATGCGCGATGAGCCAGCCGCTGGTCGCCTCGTCCACGATCACCGGCAACAGGCCGTTCTTGAGCGAGTTGTTGCGGAAGATGTCGGCGATCTCGGTCGAGATCACGGCGCGCAAGCCGTAGTCGAGCAGCGCCCAGGGCGCGTGCTCGCGCGAGGAGCCACAGCCGAAGTTGCGCCCGGCGACCAGGATCGCGCAGCCCGCGGCCTCCGGCCGGTTGAGCACGAACTCCGGCCGCGGCTGGCCGGCCGGATCATAGCGCCAGTCGGCGAACAGATGCGCGCCGAGCCCGGTGCGCTCGGTGGTGGTGAGGAAACGCGCCGGAATGATCTGATCGGTGTCGATGTTGGTGGCCGGCAGCACCAGCGTGCGCGCGGTGAGAGTGGCGAAGGGTTGCATCGATTGAGCTCGCGTCAGCGGGGGAGCGTGGAAAGGGTGCGCGTCACATGAGATCGCGCGGATCGGTGACCCGGCCGCGCACCGCCGAGGCGGCGGCGGTCAGCGGGCTGGCGAGGAGCGTGCGTGCACCGCTCCCCTGGCGGCCCTCGAAGTTGCGGTTGCTGGTGCTGACCGAGTACTGCCCGCGGGCCACCACGTCGCCGTTCATGCCGATGCACATCGAGCAGCCCGACTCGCGCCACTCGGCGCCGGCATCGAGGAACACGCGGTCGAGCCCTTCCGCCTCCGCCTGGCGCTTCACTTGCTGTGAGCCGGGCACGACCAGCATGGTGAGCCCGCGCGCGATTCGCCGCCCGCGCAGCAGCGCGGCCGCGCTGCGCAAGTCCGAGAGGTGCGAGTTGGTGCAGCTGCCGAGGAACACGACGTTGACCGGCTGGTCCTTGATCGGCTGGCCGGGCGTGAAGCCCATGTAGGCGAGTGCCCGCTGGTACAGCGCATCCCCCGCCGCGGGAATCGCGGTGCCTACGGCTACGGACATGCCGGGGTTCGTGCCCCAGGTGATCATGGGCTCGATGTCGTTGGCATCGATGTTGAGCTCGCGGTCGAAGCGAGCGCCCGGATCGGTGGGCAGCTCGCGCCAGGCGGCCAGCGCCCGTTCCCAGTCCGCGCCGCGAGGCGCGCGCGGCCGTCCGGCAAGGTAGGCAAAGGTGGTCTCGTCGGGAGCGATCATGCCGGCGCGGGCGCCGGCCTCGATCGACATGTTGCATACCGTCATGCGCTGGTCCATGTCGAGAGCGCGGATGGTCGGGCCGCGATACTCGATCACATGCCCGGTACCGCCCGAGACGCCGAGCCTGCCGATGATGGCGAGGATCAGGTCCTTGGCGGTAACGCCGGGGCGCAGCGTCCCCTCGACGTTGACCGTGAGCGTGCGCGGCTTGCGCTGCAGCAGGCACTGCGTGGCGAGCACGTGGCCGACCTCGGTCGTGCCGATGCCGAAGGCGAGGGCGCCGAGCGCGCCGTGGGTGCTGGTGTGACTGTCGCCGCACACGACGGTCTTGCCCGGCTGCGTGAGCCCGAGCTCCGGCCCGATGATGTGCACGATGCCGCGCTCGGCGCTGCGCAGTCCGAGCAGCTCCACGCCGAACTCGGCGCAGTTGCGCTCCAGCTCGTGCACCTGGCGGGCCGCGGATTCGATCGCGATGGGTGCGCCGCCGAACACCTGTGCCGTCAGGGTCGGGGTCGAATGATCCATGGTGGCGAGTGTCAGATCCGGCCGGCGCACCGCCAGCGAGCGCTGGCGCAGCACGGTGAACGCCTGTGGCGAAGTCACCTCGTGAACGAGGTGCAGGTCGACGTACACCACCGCCGGGGTGGCTTGGCTTTCGGGCGCCACCTCGTGGCGCTGCCACACTTTCTCGAACAGTGTTCGCGGCGCGCTCGGCACGGCTGAAGCTTCCGCTAGGCGTCCGGGCTCAGCCGGCCGCGGCCGCACGCCGGGCCGACATGTCGACGTAGTCGAGCCAGCCCCACTGGTCGGCGGTCTTGCCGGAGAACAGGCCGAAGAAGGCGTCCTGCAGCGCCTCGGTGACCGGACCCCGGCGGCCGTTGCCGACCGGCAGCCGGTCGACCGAGCGGATCACGGTGATCTCGACCGCGGTGCCGGTGAAGAAAGCCTCATCGGCGATGTACAGCATCTCGCGCGGCAGCGCGCACTCGCGCACCTCGATGCCGCGCTCGCGCGCCAGCCGGATCACGGTGTCACGCGTGAGGCCCCCCAGCACCGAGTGCGCCAGCGCCGGGGTGAGCAGCACGCCGTCCTTCACCAGGAACAGGTTCTCGCCCGAGCCTTCGCTCAGTGTCCCGTCGGGCGCGAGGCCGATGCCCTCGGCGTACCCGAGCCGCCGCGCCTCCGAGCCGATCAGCAGGCTCGAGAGGTAGTTGCCGCCCGCCTTGGCGAGCGCCGGCAGGGTGTTGGGCGCGACCCGGTGCCAGCTGGAGACGCACACGTCGACGCCCGCTTCCTGGGCGTCGTGGCCGAGGTACTTGCCCCACTCCCACGCCGCGACCGCCACCTCGGTCGGCGGGTCAGTCGGCGGGGCCACGCCGATCTCGCCGTAGCCGCGGAACACGATCGGGCGGATATAGCCGCCGCGCTTGAGCGCGTTGGCGGAGATCACCTGGTGGCAGGCGTCGCTCAGCTGCGCGACCGAGAACGGCATCGTGATGCGGTAGATCTTCGCGGAATCGAACAGCCGCCGGGTGTGATCGGCCAGGCGGAATATGGCCACACCGCGCGGCGTCTCGTAGGCGCGCACGCCCTCGAACACCGAGGTGCCGTAGTGCAGCGCGTGCGACAGCACGTGCACCGTGGCCTTCTCCCACGGCACCAGCTTGCCGTTGAACCAGATGAACTGCGTGGCGGGAATGGGCATGACGACTCCTTCGGGCTGCGGGGCCTTCAGGCCGGCAGCGCCGGCGTTGCCGTGCCCCGGCCGGCGCGCGCGCGGCTTCCGGCCTGCGCCAGCTCGATGCGGTTGATCACCTCGAGGAACGCCCGCGTGCCCGACTCGACGATGTTGGTGCTCACGCTGGCGCCCCGGTAAGTCTTCTGATTGTACTCCACGTACACGCGCGCCTCGCCCTGCGCGTCCTCGCCGCCGGAGACCGCGTGCACCTCGAATTTGCGCAGCATGACCTGAACGCCGGTCGCGGCCTCGATCGCCTTGAAGGCCGCGTCCACCGGACCGTCACCGCTCGCGCGGCTGTCGAGGGTGCGGCCGTCGCTGTGCCTGAGGCTCACCACCGCCTGCGCCGGCGCATCGCTCACGGTCGTGGTCTCGAGCCGCTCGAGCGTCCACGGTCCGCTGGCGGAGCCTTCCGCGCGCAGCACCAGCGCCTCGATGTCCCCGTCGAACAGCTCTTTCTTACGATCGGCGAGCGCCTTGAAGTCCTCGAACACGCGATTGAGCTCCTGCTCCTCGAGCTCGAAGCCGAGCGCCTCGACGCGCTCGCGGAACGCGTGGCGGCCGCTGTGCTTGCCGAGCACCAGGTGGCTGCGCGACAGGCCCACGTCCTCCGGACGCAGGATCTCGTAGGTCGAGTAGTGCTTGAGCATGCCGTGCTGGTGAATGCCGGCCTCGTGCGCGAAGGCGTTCTCGCCCACCACTGCCTTGTTGCGCGGCACCGGCATGCCGGTGATGCTCGAGACCAGCCGCGAGGTCGGGTACAGGCGGTTGGTATGGATGCCGGTGGCGACGTTGAAGAACGCGGCGCGCGTCTTCAGCGCCATCACCACCTCCTCGAGCGAGCAGTTTCCGGCGCGCTCGCCGATGCCATTGATCGTGCACTCGACCTGGCGGGCGCCGGCGACCACGGCCGTCAGACTGTTCGCCACCGCCATCCCCAGGTCGTCGTGGCAATGGACCGAGAGCCGCACGCCGTCGATGCCGCGCACGTACTTGCGCAGGTAACGGAACAGCTCCGCGAACTCGTCCGGAACAGTGTAGCCGACGGTATCGGGAATATTGACGGTGGTGGCGCCGGCGGCGATCGCCGCCTCCACCACCTGCGCGAGGAACTCGAGTTCGGTGCGCGAGGCGTCTTCGGGCGAGAACTCGACGTCGCTGCACAGCTCGCGCGCCCGCTCCACGCCCGCGGCCGCGGTGCGCAGGATCTCCTCCTGCGCCATGTTGAGCTTGTACTGGCGATGGATGGCGCTGGTGGCGAGAAACACGTGGATGCGCCGGCGCGCCGCCGGCTCGAGCGCCCGGGCCGCGAGCTCGATGTCTTCCGGGTTGCAGCGGGCGAGGGCGCAGATGATGGGGCCGGTGATCTCGCCGGCGACCGCCTGCACGCTCTCGAAGTCCCCGCGCGAGGCGGCGGGGAACCCGGCCTCGATGATGTCGACGCCGAGCTCGGCGAGCGCGCGCGCGACGCGCAGCTTCTCCGGCCGCGCCATGCTGCAGCCCGGGGCCTGCTCGCCGTCGCGCAGCGTCGTGTCAAAGATCAAAACCCGGTCCGGATTGGTGGTCATGCGCGCTGCTCCTGCAGCCAGGGCATACGGGCGCGCAGGGCCGCGCCGACTTTCTCGATCTGGCGGCTGACGTCCTCCTTGAGGAGTCGCTGGTAGTTCGGCCGGCCGGCGCGGTTCTCCTTCACCCACTGGCGCGCGAACCTGCCGCTCTGCACTTCCTTCAGCACGCGGCGCATCTCGTTCTTGACGCGCTCGTTGACGATGCGCGGCCCGCGGGTGAGATCGCCGTACTTGGCGGTCTCGCTGATGAACTGGTGCATCTTGGCGAGCCCGCCTTCATGCAGCAGGTCGACGATCAGCTTCAGCTCGTGCATGCACTCGTAGTAGGCGACCTCGGGCTGGTAGCCGGCTTCGACCAGTGTCTCGAATCCCTTAACTACCAGTTCGGTGGCCCCGCCGCACAGCACCGCCTGCTCGCCGAACAGGTCGGTCTCGGTTTCCTCGGCGAACGTGGTCGCGAGCACGCCGCCGCGGGTGCCGCCGATGCCGTGGGCGTAGGCGAGCGCGCGCGCTTGCGCCTTGCCGGTGGCGTCCTGCGCGACCGCGAGCAGGCACGGCACCCCCCGCCCCTGGGTGTACTGGCGGCGCACCAGGTCGCCCGGGCCCTTGGGCGCGATCAACACCACGTCCAGGTCCTTGCGCGGCCTGATCTGCCCGAAGTGGATGTTGAAGCCATGGGCGAACAGCAGCGTCGCGCCGCTCTTGAGGCTCTTCTTGACCGCCTGGTAGAGATCCTTCTGCGCGAGGTCCGGGACCAGCATCGCCACCAGATCCGCACCGGCTACGGCAGCGGCGGGCTCGGCGACCTCGAGTCCGTCCCGGCGCGCTTTCCTCCAGCTGGCGCCCCCCTTGCGCAGGCCGACGACGACGTCGTAGCCGCTGTCCTTGAGATTGAGGGCGTGCGCGCGGCCCTGGCTGCCGTAGCCGAGGATGGCGATGCGCGCGCGCTTGAGCGCCTTGCGGTCGACGTCTTTATGCGAATACAGCTTCATGACCCTTGACTCCTAAGACGCCGCGCTTGGCCGGCGGACATGCAAATATCAAAAACCCCGCAGCGGCGGTGCCGGTGCGGGGTCCTTGTTTCTTGGCGCTCGTGCCTGGTTGCTTAGCTCAGGCGTTCGCGACAGCCCCGCACCGCGCTCCGGTAAGGAGCAGCAGCGGAGGCAGGAGAATCAGCAGCGCGGAGCGCCCCGGGGAAACCCTGGCGCCGTGAGCGGACGTTGCTGCGTGAGTGCTCATGGATGCGAACAAGCCTGATACGGCTGATAGGAGCACAGCCGGCGCGAGCTTGTCAACGAGTCGGGCGCCAAGCTCGGCCGCCGCGGTGGTACTCTTTAAAGTCATGAGCAACGATCCGCGGCGCTACTCGCGCGTGGTGGTCGAGGGAGTCCGTCAGGCGCCGTCGCGCGCCATGCTGCGCGCCGTCGGCTTTCGCGACGAGGACTTCGCCAAGCCGCAGATCGGCATCGCTTCGACCTGGGCGAACCTCACGCCCTGCAACATGCACATCGGGGAGTTGGCGCGCGAGGCGGCCGCCGGCGCCGATGCGGCCGGCGGCCGCAGCGTGCTGTTCAATACCATCACCGTCTCTGACGGCATCTCCATGGGCACCCCCGGCATGCGCTACTCGCTCGTGTCGCGCGAGATCATCGCCGACTCCATCGAGGCGGTGGTGGGCGCCGAGGGGTTCGATGGCTTCGTCGCGCTCGGCGGCTGCGACAAGAACATGCCCGGGTGCGCCATGGCCATGGCGCGGCTCAATCGCCCCGCGGTGTTCGTCTACGGGGGGACGATCCGCCCCGGCGCACAGCGGCGCGATATCGTCACAGTGTTCGAGGCGGTCGGGGCACACGCAGCGGGCAAGCTCTCGGACGCCGGGCTGCTCGAGATCGAGCGCACCGCTATCCCGGGGCCCGGAAGCTGCGGTGGGATGTACACCGCCAACACCATGGCGTCTGCGATCGAGGCTCTCGGACTGTCGCTCCCCGACAGCTCGGCGCAGGAGGCCGTGAGCGAGGCCAAGCGGACCGACAGCCAGCGCGCCGGCGAGGCGGTGGTGCGTCTGGTGCGCGACGGCTTGAAGCCGCGCGACATACTGACGCGCAAAGCCTTTGAGAACGCCATTACCGTCGTGATCGCACTCGGCGGCTCCACCAATGCCGTGCTGCATCTGCTCGCCATCGCTCACGAGGCGGGGGTGCGCCTTGGGCTGGATGATTTCACGCGCATCGGGCGGCGCTCCCCGGTGCTTGCGGACTTGAAGCCGAGCGGCCGCTATCTCATGTCCGAGCTGATCGCGATCGGCGGCATCCAGCCGCTCATGAAGATGCTGCTCGATGCGGGGCTGCTGCACGGGGAGTGCCTCACCGTGACGGGCAAGAGCCTGCGTGAGAATCTCGAAAAGACGCCCAAGTACAGGGCGGATCAGGACATTGTGCGGCCGCTTTCGAGCCCACTGAAAAAGGACAGCCACCTGGTGGTGCTCTACGGCAATCTCGCTCCGGAGGGCGCGGTGGCCAAGATCAGCGGCAAGGAAGGCGAGCACTTTCGGGGACGCGCCCGCGTATTCGACGGCGAGGAGCGCGCGACGGCAGCGATTCTCGCCGGCCGGGTGCGGCCCGGGGACGTGGTCGTCATACGCAACGAGGGGCCCAAGGGCGGTCCGGGCATGCGCGAGATGCTGAGCCCCACCGGCGCCATCAGCGGTCGCGGCCTCGGGGGCCAGGTGGCACTGATCACCGACGGACGCTTCTCCGGCGGCAGCCATGGGTTTGTCGTTGGTCATATTTCACCCGAGGCCGCCGTCGGCGGCCCCATCGGGCTGTTGCGCGCCGGTGATTTCATCACCATCGACGCTGCCAAGCGCGAGCTTCGGGTAGAGTTGCCGGCAGGGGAAATGCGACGCCGCCGTAGTAGTTGGAAGCCACCCAAGCCGTACGCGCGCTCGGGCGTCCTGGCCAAGTACGCGCAACTGGTGGGCAGTGCCTCTGAGGGCGCCGTGACCGAGGCGATACAGCGACGTCGGGACAATTCTTAAGTCACCGCCGGAGTTGTCAGCTTTAGGAGCAGCGGTTACAGTGCGTTTAGCATTCGTCGCAGCTCACGCTGCGAGACTTGGCCCGGGGGGATTTTAGATAACACGCACCCGTCGGCCGGGATGCTGACGGCTGGAGTTCGAAGCAAGATTAGAAGGAGTCGGCGGCTTCAGGTCGCCGAGCCGGGGTCTAGGAACGCATGGCTGCCTACGTACAAGAAGCACAGTTGATGACGCGGCGCGGCGTGGTGCTGATCGCGATCATCGCGTTGCACGTGTTCATTGCCTGGGCCATCGCCACCGGCCTCGCGCGCCGCGCGATCGAAGTGCTGGCGCCGCCGATCCAGACGCAGATCGTGCAGGAAGTGAAGGCGAAGGATCTGCCGCCGCCGCCGCCACCACCGAAGTTCGAGCGCCCGCCGGTCGAAGTGCCGCCGCCGGAAGTCAGCATCAACGTTCCGGTCGAAACCAACACGACGGCGATCAGCGCTGTGACCACGCACCACACGGAAGCTCCGCCGAAGCCGACGGCGGCGGTGAAGCGAACTCCCGGCGGCCCGGGCACCAACTTCCCCAACACCGAGGACTACTACCCGGCGTCCTCGCGCCGCCTCGAGGAGCAGGGCACGACCGTGGTGCATGTGTGCGTGGGCGCCAACGGCCGGCTCACCGGGGACCCGACCGTGGAGAAGAGCTCGGGCAGCTCGCGGCTCGATGACGGCGCGGTGCGCCTCGCCAAGGCCGGCTCCGGCCACTACCGGCCTTCGAGCGAGGACGGCAAGCCCATCGATTCCTGCTTCGCGTTCGGCATCAAGTTCCAGATGAGATAACTAAGCGCCGCACCTTGCGGTGCGGCCTCTCTTTTTTTCGAGGACACCATGGAAAATCAAGCTCCCACCACCACTGTCTCGAACCCATACGGCCTTGCCGCGCTCTGGTTAAACGGCGACATCATCGACCGCTCCGTGCTCGTGCTGCTGCTGCTGATGTCGCTCGCTTCCTGGTACGTGATCCTCATCAAGCTGTGGGATCAGGCCAAGCTGAAGCGGGCCGGACGCGTCGTGGACAAGCAGTTCTGGACCGCCTCCTCGCTCAAGGACGGCGTCGATCGCCTGAAGAAGGGCGATGACTTCCGACACATCGCCGAGGACGGCCTGCGCGCGGCTTCGCACCATGACGGGCGCCTCACGGACCGCATCGATCTGAATGAGTGGATCACCATGTCGTTGCAGCGCGCCGTCGACGGCGTGAACGCCAAGATGAACAGCGGCCTGGGCCTCCTGGCGACGGTCGGATCGACGGCGCCGTTCGTCGGCCTGTTCGGCACGGTGTGGGGCATCCTGAACGCGCTGGTCAGCATCGGCCTTGCCGGCCAGGCGAGCATCGACAAGGTGGCCGGCCCCGTGGGCTCGGCGCTCATCATGACGGCGCTCGGTCTGTTCGTCGCGGTGCCGGCGGTATGGGGCTACAACTTGCTGCTCGGGCGCGCCAAGGTGCTGCAGGACATGATGCGGAACTTCGCGAGCGATCTGCATGCCTATCTGGTGGGTGGCGTGCGCGTCGACACCGGCACGGCTATGGCCGGTGGGGCCCGTCCGGCAGCGGCCAAGGCCGCGCCGCTCGGCAAGTAACCCGGAGTAGCCAGCGATGTCGATGAGTGTCGGCCCGGCCTCGGGCGAACAGAGCGCGATAGCGACCATCAACACGACGCCGTTGGTGGACGTCATGCTGGTGCTGCTGATCATCTTCCTGATCACGATCCCGGTGATCACCAAGACGGTACCGGTGCAGCTGCCGAAGGCCGTCAACATCCCGACGCAGACCAAGCCGGAGAACATCACCATCGCGGTCGACAGTGCCGGCAACGTCTACTGGAACGACCGGCTGGTGCCCAGCCAGGCGGCGCTGATCGATTACGTGAAGACCGCGGCCGTCAAGGTGCCGCAGCCCGAGATCCACATCCGCGGCGACAAGAACGCGCGCTACGAGGCGATCGGGCGCGTCATGTTCGCCATCCAGCGCGGCGGCATCGTCAAGGTAGGGTTCCTCACCGAGCCCGACCGCGGCATAGGCGTACCGGGCTACAACCACTAGCCCCGAAGAGGAGAGTTCTACCATGGCGATGAGTGTCGGTCCGGGCGGGGAGGCGATGTGCGACATCAACACGACGCCGCTGATCGACGTCATGCTGGTGCTGCTGGTCACGCTGATCGTGACGCTGCCGGTGATGACGCATGCGGTCAAGCTCGACATGCCGAACCCCAACAATCAGCCGCCCCCGCCGCCTACGCCGCCCGAAGTCATCGACCTCGAGATCGATTCCGACGGCACGGTCGTTTGGAACGGCACGCCGGTGAGCGGTATCGACCAGCTCGAGTCCTACTTCAGGAACGAATCGGCCAAGGACCCGCAGCCGGAGATTCACCTGCGGCCCGACCGGCGCGCCTCGTACGGAACCGTCGCGCAGGTGCTGGCCGCCGCCCAGCGCAACCGGATGAAGAAGATCGGCTTCGTCAACACCGCTGAATTCGGCCAGTAGCCGCGTTCAGCGGGTAGTCAGCAAACATCATTCACCCTCAAGCAATGCAAAACATCATCATGAAGGTTCCGGGAACACTCGCACGGGTACTGGGCGTCGCCGCGGCGCTCGCCGTGCTCGTCGCGGTCGCTCCTCCTGCGCTCGCGCAGAAGGAGAAGGAGCAGCAGGTCAGCAAGCAGTTGGGGCCGCCGCTCAAGGCCGCCAACGAGGCGCTGCAGGCCAAGAAATATCCCGAGGCCATCGCCAAGCTCAAGGAAGCTGACGCGATGTCGGGCAAGAAGCCCTACGACCAGCACGAGATCAACGAGATGCTCGGCTTTGCCTACGTGAAGACCAACGATCTTCCGAACGCTGCCAAGTACTGGGAGCCCGAGATCGACGACGGCTTCATGCCGGAGTCCGAGACGCAGCAAAAAATCCGCGCGCTGGCGGTGATCGAATACCAGCTCAAGAACTATGACAAGGCGCTCGACTACGGCAACCGCGCCATCAAGGGCGGCTTTGCCGACAACGACACGCGCACCATCGTCGGCCAGTCCTATTACCTCAAGGGCGACATGAAGGGCACGGCGAAGTTCGAGGAGGGGCTGGTCGACAACGAGATCAAAGCGGGTGAGACGCCGAAGGACGAGGCTCTGATGCTGGTCTACAGCGCCTGCCAGAAGCTCAACGACAAGCCATGCGAGGACCACACGCTGGAGCGGCTGATCACCTACTACCCCAAGCCCGATTACTGGAAACAGCTGCTCTACGGCCTGCGCCAGCAGACCTCGTCGAACGACGCCAACCTGTTCCAGACCTATCGCCTCATGAGTGAGGTCGACGTGCTCTCGGACCCGGGCGACTACACGGAGATGGCGCAGATCGCGATCGACCAGGGGTCGCCTGGCGATGCCGAGCAGGTGCTGCAGAAGGGCCTCGACGGCAACGTGTTCGCCGATCAGCGCATCAAGGACAAGAACCAGCGCCTGCTCGATCGTGCCAAGCTGGCGGCGAAGACCGACCAGGCCTCGCTCCCGAAGGCTGAGAAGGATGCGGATGCCGCCCCGACCGGCGCCAAGGCCGTCGCCGTGGGCAAGGCGTATCTCGGCTACCAGCAGTACGACAAGGCCATCGACGAGTTCTCCAAGGGCATCTCCAAGGGCGGCCTGACGAACCCGACGGAGGCACAGCTCGATCTCGGCATCGCACAGCTCAAGGCTGGCCACAAGGACGATGCGATCAAGTCGTTCAAGGCGGTCAAGGGCGATCCGCTGCTCGAGCGGCTGGCGGCGCTATGGGTGCTGCACGCCCAGGGGAATGCCGCCAGCACCGCCTCGGGTGAGCGCCCGCATAACGGCGCGGCGCGCCGGCACGCGTAAGCAGCGAGGAGCGCGGACATGGCGATCAAGGCGGGTGAGCGCATGCCGGCGGGCAAATTCAAGCGCATGACCAAGGACGGCCCGAAGGACCTCACCACCGACGAGCTCTTCAAGGGCAAGCGCGTGGTGCTGTTCTCCGTTCCCGGCGCCTTCACTCCGACCTGCGACGCGAAGCATCTGCCGGGCTTCGTGCAGCTCGCCGATCAGATCCTCGCCAAGGGGGTCGATACCATCGCCTGCATGGCGGTGAACGACGTGTTCGTCATGAACGCCTGGGGCAAGGCTTCGGGGGTCGGCGACAAGATCCTGATGCTCGCCGACGGCAACGGCGAATACGCCAAGGCGCTCGGGCTCGAGCTCGATGCGCGCGGCTTCGGCATGGGCACGCGCGGGCAGCGGTTTGCGCTCATCGTGAAGGACGGCGTGGCGACCAACGTGGACGTCGAGGCGCCCGGGGCATTCAAAGTATCCGCGGCCGAGCACGTGCTCGGGCAGCTCTAACGTTCCAGGCCAAAGCCGGCAGGTTGTGCGCGGGCAAAAGCCGCGCCTTTTGCCCGCGAGTGTTGCGCTCTTGTCGGTGGGCTTGCGGGAAGCGCCGCAGGCGCTTGCCGCCAATTAAACAAGCTTTTCGATCTCCGGGATGATCTGAAAGAGATCACCCACCAGCCCGAAGTCCGCCACCTCGAAGATCGGTGCCTCGCTGTCCTTGTTGATGGCGACGATGGTGCGAGCATCCTTGATACCGGTCAGATGCTGGATGGCCCCCGAGATCCCGACCGCCATGTACAGCTCCGGCGCGATGATCTTGCCGGTCTGTCCGACCTGCATCTCGTTGGGCGCGTAGCCGGCATCCACCGCCGCGCGCGAGGCGCCGACCGCAGCGCCGATCTTGTCGGCGAGGCTATAGAGGATCTTGAAGCCCTCGGCGCTGCCGAGCGCGCGGCCGCCGGAGATGACGCGCCTTGCCGTCTGCAGGTCCGGGCGGTCGGTCTTGGCCGCGGACACCGACACGAAGCGCGTGTGGGTCGGCAGCTCGACGTTGACCGTGGCCTTCTCGATCGGAGCGGACCCGCCGGTCGCCGCGGCTTCGAACGAGGCGGTGCGCACCGTGCCGACCACCTTGCCTTCGCCCGCCAGCTCGACGGTGAGAATCGCGTTGCCGGCGTAGATCGGGCGGCGGAAGCGGCTGGGGCCGTCGATGGCCATGATGTCGCTGATCTGCGGGACATCCAGCAGCCCCGCGACCCGCGCCATCAGGTCCTTGCCGAAGGTGGTCGAGGGGCCGAGCACGTGCGTGAACGGCCCGGCGAGCGCCACCAGTTGCGGCGCCAGCACTGCGGCGAGCGCGTGAGCGTTGGCGGGGTTCTCCACCGTCAGCACGCGGCTCACGCCCGCTAGCTGTGCCGCCTGCGCGGCAACCGCGGCGGCATCCGCGGCGCATACCGCCACCACGATCTCGGCGCCCTCGAGCGCGCGCGCGCAGCTGACACACTTGGCGGTGCTGGCATTGAGCCGGGCGCCGTCGTGCTCGGCAACGATGAGGATTTTCGCGCTCACAGCAGGCCCTTCTTCTTCAGCGCGGCGACCAGCTCGGCGGGATCCTTGACGCGGATGCCCTTCTGCCGCTGCGGCGGCGGCTCGAACTTCACCAGCTTCAGCTGCCGGCGCGGCGTGACGCCGAGCGCCTCCAGGGTGAAGGTGTCGAGTGGCTTCTTCTTCGCCTTCATGATGTCCGGCAACTTCACGTAGCGCGGCTCGTTGAGTCGCAGGTCGGTGGAGATGACCGCCGGCAGGTCGACTTCCAGCGTCTCGAGTCCGGCATCCACCTCGCGCGTGACCCGCGCCACGGTGCCCGAGAGCTCGAGCTTCGAGGCGTAGGTGGCCTGCGGGCGGTTCCACAGCGCCGCCAGCGCCTGCCCGGTCTGGCCGTTGTCGTCGTCGATCGCCTGCTTGCCGACGATCACCAGCAGCGGCTGCTCGCGCTCGATCAGCTTGAGGAGCGCGCGCGCCACCACCAGCGGCTCGATCACCCCGTCCGCCTGCACGTGCAGCGCGCGATCGGCGCCCATCGCCAGCGCCGTGCGCAGCTGCTGCTGGCAGTCGGCCGGGCCGACCGTGGCGACCAGCACCTCCTCGGCCCCACCGCGCTCCTTGATGCGCAGCGCCTCCTCGAGGGCGATCTCGTCGAAGGGGTTGATGCTCATCTTCACGCCGTCGGTGGCGACGCCGCTGCCGTCGGGCTTGACCCGAATGCGCACGTTGTAGTCCACCACGCGCTTGATGCCGACCAGGATGCGCTTCATCACGGCAGTATAGCCGGCCGCCCCGGGCGCGGTTGACGGGAGACGCCGCGAGATTGACTGAAGACGCCGCGGCGTTGACGGATTGCGCGCCGCCTCCCTAAAGTCCCAGGCATGCTGGGTTACGCGCTGCGGCGCCTCCTCGGAATCCTCCCCACCCTGTTGGTCATCATCACCGTTTCGTTCTGCGTCATGCGGCTCGCGCCGGGCGGCCCGTTCGACGCCGAGCAGGCGCTGCCGCCGTCGGTGCGCGCCAACCTCGAGCGGGCGTACGGACTCGATCAGCCGCTGCCGCTGCAGTATCTGCGCTACCTGGGGCGTCTCGCGCACGGCGACCTCGGGCCGTCGCTCCGCCAGCGCGACTTCACAGTGAGCGAGCTGATCGCCACCGGCCTGCCGCTTTCGGTCACCCTCGGACTCGCCGCGGTGCTGCTGGCGGTGCTGCTCGGGATCCCGGCCGGGGTGCTGGCCGCGATCCGGCGCGGCAGCGGCCTCGATCACGGCGTGACCACGCTCGCGGTGCTGGCGATCGCGTTGCCGAGCTTTGTCACCGGGCCGCTGCTGGCGCTCATCTTCGGCCTGTACCTGCACTGGCTGCCGGTGGCGGGCTGGGAGGCGGGCGAGCCGCGCTATCTGGTGCTGCCGGTGCTGACGCTGGCGCTGCCGATCGCGGCGTACCTGGCGCGCCTCATGCGCGGCAGCCTGCTCGAGGTGCTGCGCGCCCCGTACGTGCGCAGCGCGCGAGCCCGGGGCTTAGGTGGCGCGCGCGTGCTGTGGCGGCACGCGCTGCGTCCGGCACTGCTGCCGGTGGTGAGCTACCTCGGTCCGGCGGTGGCCTTCGCGGTCACCGGCTCGCTGGTGGTGGAGACGGTGTTTGGCCTGCCGGGCACGGGACGTTATCTCGTGCAGGGCGCGATCGATCGCGATTATCCGCTCGTCATGGGCATGATCATCGTGTACGCGGTCTTCACGCTGCTGTGCAATCTGCTGGCGGATCTGCTGTACGGCTGGCTGGATCCCGGCGTGCGGCATGACTGAGCTGCTCGCCGGGGAGGGCCGCGGACTGTGGAGCGATGCCCGGCGGCGCCTCGGCTGCAACCGCATGGCGCTCACCGCGCTCGCGGTCATCGTGCTGCTCGCGTGTCTGGCGGCGCTCGCGCCGCTCCTGAGCCCCTGGGCCTACGACAGCCTCGACTGGCGGCACCTGGCGGCCCCCCCGGGACTCACGGCGTCGCACTGGCTGGGCACCGACCGCCTGGGACGCGACCTGTTGGTGCGCACTCTCTATGGCGCGCGGCTGTCGCTCGTGATCAGCGTGGTCGCGAGCGCCGTCAGCCTCGCCATCGGCATCGCCTGGGGGAGCATCGCCGGCTATGCCGGCGGCCGCACCGATGCCTGGATGATGCGCTGTGTCGATGTGCTGTACTCGCTCCCGTATCTGTTCATCGTGATCATTCTCACCACGCTGTTTCGCCGCGGCAGCATCACGGTGCTGCTGCTGGGAGTTGCGGCCGTCGGCTGGCTCACCACCGCGCGCATCGTGCGCGGCCAGACGCTCGCCCTCAAGCGGCGCGAGTTCGTCGAGGCGGCGCGCGCCACCGGGGCGACTCCCTGGGACATCCTGCGGCGGCACATCGTGCCGAATCTGCTCGGGCCCGTGGCCGTGTATGCGGCGCTCACGGTCCCACAGATGATCATGTTTGAGACTTTCCTGAGCTTCCTCGGGCTCGGTGTGCAGGAACCGAACGCGAGCCTCGGCAACCTGGTGTACGTCGGCGCGCAGGAGATGGAGTCCGCGCCGTGGCTGCTGATCGTTCCCGCCGCCGTGCTGGCGCTGCTCCTCATCTCTCTCAACCTGTTCGGCGATGGCGTGCGCGATGCCCTCGACCCGCGTGAGCGCTGAAGCCGCCGCCACGGCCGCCGCGGTACTCGAGGTCACGGACCTCACGGTGACCTTCGCCGCTGCGCGTGGCGCGATCACGGCGGCGAGCGACGTCACGCTGTCGGTCGCGCCCGGGGAGTGTCTCGGGGTGGTCGGTGAGTCCGGCGCCGGCAAGAGTCAGGTGTTCCTGGCGCTGCTCGGGCTGCTGGCGGCCAACGGCCGCGCCGCAGGCAGCGCGCGCTTCCGAGGCAGGGAGCTGCTCGGCCTCGCCGCGGCGGATCTCGACCGCGTGCGTGGCGCCGGTATCGGCCTGGTGTTCCAGGATCCGATGACCTCCCTGACGCCGCACCTCACGGTGGGCGAGCAGCTCACAGAGGTCATGATCCGGCACCTGAAGCTGGCGCGCTCCGCGGCGCGCTCGCGCGCGCTCGCCCTGCTCGAGCATGTGCAGATGACCGATCCCGGGCAGCGCATGCGGCAGTACCCGCACGAGCTCTCCGGCGGCATGCGCCAGCGCGTGATGATCGCGATCGCACTCGCGTGCGGGCCGCAACTGCTGATCGCGGACGAGCCGACCACCTCACTCGATGTCACCGTGCAGGCGCAGATCCTGACGCTGCTCGCGCAACTCAAGCGGGAGCGCGCCATGGCGATGGTGCTCATCACGCACGACCTCGGCGCGGTCGCCGGTGTCGCCGACCGGGTGGCGGTGATGCGCGCCGGGCGCATCATCGAAGAAGGCCTGGTGGCGCGAGTTCTCAAGGCGCCGCGCGAGGCCTACACCGCGTCACTCCTGCGCGCCGCACGCGGCCCGGGCCCGGACGGCGGCGCAAGCCCCACCGCAGCGGTGGGCGAGGCGCAGCTCTCGGTGAGCGATCTCAGCGTCGAGTTCAGTATGCGCAGTCCCTGGCCCGGGAGACCCATACGTCTCGCCGCGGTGAGCGCGGTGAGCCTCACGGTGGGCAACGGAGAGGCGCTCGGCGTGGTGGGCGAGTCCGGCAGCGGCAAATCGACTCTGGCGCGCGCCATCCTGGCGCTCCTGCCGGTATCCGCCGGACGCGTCGTGTGGTCGGGGCGGGATCTGCGCGCGCTCGGGCCGCAGGAGCTGCGCGCGCTCCGGCAGGAGCTGCAGATCATTTTCCAGGACCCCCTGGGCAGCCTCGATCCCCGCCTGACTGTCGGGGAGATCGTCGCCGAGCCTCTGGCGGTGCACTCGCCGCGCCTCACTGTCCCGGCGCGGGACGCAGCGGTTGCGCGCATGCTCGAGCGGGTGGGACTCGCCCCGCGGCTCGCGGGCCGTTATCCGCACCAGCTCTCCGGCGGCGAGGGCCAGCGTGTCGGCATCGCGCGCGCCATGATCCTCGAGCCGCGGCTGCTGGTGTGCGACGAGCCGGTGAGCGCGCTCGATGTGCCGACGCAGCGGCAGATCGTCGAGCTGCTGAGTGCGCTCAAGCGCGAGCACGGACTGACGCTGCTGTTCGTCAGCCACAATCTGGCACTGGTGCGCGCACTGTGCGAGCGGGCACTGGTGATGTACCTGGGCAGGATGATGGAGCTCGCGCCGGTCGACGATCTGTTCGCTCAGCCGCTGCACCCCTACACCCGGGAGCTGCTCGCCGCCATCCCGGTTCCGGACCCGGACGTGCAGCCCGCGCGGCTTACCGCGACGCGCCTGGGCGAGCCGCCATCGCCCCTCGCCCCGCCGAGCGGCTGCGTCTATCGCACGCGCTGTCCGCATGCGCTGCCCCTGTGCGGGGAGCGCGTGCCGGCCTGGGAGGAGGCGGGCGGCGGGCGCCGCGTGGCCTGTCACCGCTGGCGC
>Ga0209007_1000178_pt1 | contig 35364 bp, 29 predicted proteins | sample JacPinW_OM1H0_O2_FD_187961 | JGI IMG/M metagenome (GOLD analysis project Ga0209007, IMG submission 187961) | Forest soil microbial communities from Algoma, Ontario, Canada - Jack Pine, Ontario site 1_JW_OM1H0_O2 (SPAdes) (version 2) | ecosystem: Environmental > Terrestrial > Soil > Boreal... | reverse complement strand
CACTTTCCCACAGCCACGGCGCTGACGGCGAACCTACGGTTACATTACAAATGTCTCGACGACCATCCCTAGGGTTACATTCTTGAATGGCTTGACAGGTAGGCTACGGTCCTCGGTCAGTGCCCCAATTTCGATCTCCCATGCGATGAACGGCTCCTTGATTGGCAATAGACCGAAATAGTACAATTTGGGCGATTTCAGTGGTTCAGTTTGATGATCACCAGTATTCACACCCTGATTTATTCCGACGATGCTCCCGCCACTCGCGCATTCCTTCGCGACGTTCTCGGCTGGCCCTACGTCGAGGATGCGCTGGGCGGAGGCGCGGGTTGGCTGATCTTCAAGACCGGGCGGAGTGAGATGGGCGTGCACCCGACCCGCAGCGTCTACGAGGGCAAGACGTACGAATCACCGCGGCACCATCAGATCTCCCTGATGTGCGACGACATCTCACGCACCGTCGCCGAACTGAAGAGCAAAGGAGCGGAATTCCGCGGCGAGGTTCAGGATCACGGGTACGGGCTCGTGGTGATGATGGCCGTACCTGGCGCGGACGACATCATGCTTTACGAGCCCAAGCATCCGCTGGCGTATAGCCTTTGACCGATTGAAAGGGCAACGAACTCACTCCCACCTTTCCCCCTTCGCAAGGCACCGCTCAAATTAGGACACTACCCTGTCGTCTGCCGAGCGAGTACGTTCGAGACCTGTCTTAAGTTTCGTACCAGCCCTCACGACTCAAATGGGGTAGTGCGTGGGCGTGCGGCGGATGGTTACCCAGCGCAGCTCGGTGAATTCCTGAAGACCCGCATGGCCGCCGAATTTGCCGTAGCCGCTGTCCTTCATGCCGCCGAAGGGCATTTGAGGCTCGTCGTAAACCGTGGCGCCGTTGATGTGGCAGATTCCGAATTCGAGTTTTTCGGCCATGCGCAGGGCGCGGTTGATGTCGCGCGTGAAAACAGCGCTGGAAAGGCCGTAGGGCGTGTCGTTGGCGATGCGCAGAGCGTCCTCGGCATCGCTCGCGATGACGATCGGTTTCGCTGGGCCGAAGGATTCCTCGCCATACATGCGCATGGCGGGCGTGACGCCGAAGACAACCGTCGGCGGGTAACACATGCCGTTGGCTTTTCCGCCGGTGAGAACTTTCGCGCCCTTGGCGACGGCGTCGTCGACCAGCTCCTGCACGCGCTTCACGGCGCCGGCATTGATCAGGCAGCCGAGCTGCGAATCGGGGCTAAGCGGGTCGCCGACTTTCAGCGCGCCACCCTTGGCTGCGAGCTTTTTCGCGAATTCCTCGGCTACGGATTTTTCAACGATGATGCGCTCCGTGGACATGCAGATCTGACCCTGGTTCATGAACGCGCCGAAATTGGCGGCCGCGACGGCCGCGTCGAGGTCAGCATCGGCTAGGACGACCAGGGGAGCCTTGCCGCCGAGTTCGAGCACCACGCGCTTGAGATGGCGGCCGGCGCTTTCGGCAATTAGCTTTCCGATTTTCGTAGAGCCAGTGAAGCTGATGCGGCGCGTCTTCGGATTGGCGATCAACTCATCGACCACTTCGGCGGCGTCCGGCGGCGCGTTGGTGATGACGTTGACGACGCCCTTCGGGAATCCCGCTTCCTCGAAAATCGACGCGATCATCAGATGCGTGGCTGGGCATTCCTCCGATGCTTTCAGGATGACGGTGTTGCCGTAGGCCAGCGGCGCGGCGATGGCGCGAATGCCCAGAATCATCGGCGCGTTCCAGGGAGCGATGCCGACCACCACGCCGACAGGCTGGCGAATCGCCATGGCGGTCGTGTCCGGCAAGTCGGTGGGAATCACCTCGCCAATCGCGCCGTAGGCCTGCGCAGCGGCTTCGCGCAGGGTGCCGACGGCGAAGATGCAGTTGAACATGCCCCAGCCGAACGTCTGGCCCGTTTCCTCGGCGGTTATTTTCGCCACTTCCTGCATGCGGCGCTCAAGCACGTCGGCCACTTTCAGGAACAGCAGGCGGCGGACGGCGGGCGCGCTCAAGCCCCAGGTCTGGAAGGCGGTGTGGGCGGCCTCGATCGCACGGCGCGCATCTTCGCGCTTGCCGGCGGCGACCTGCGAGGCGACCTGGCCGTTATACGGATTCTTTTTCTGGAAAGTTGCGCCGTCGGCGGCGCCCATCCATTCGCCGTTGATGAACTGTTTCGCGTCGTGGGCTTCCACTGCGTGTGCCATGGGAATATCTCCTCTGATTGTTGGCGAGCCGCGAAGGCTGTGCGAGCCACCCTGGGGACTGGTTTCTTTTACCACACTCCGCTTGCGCAAACCAAACCGTGGACGCGCGTCCGGCGCATGCCGGGAGATCGCGCGAGCCGGCTGCGCGTCGCGGCCGTGTTTCATCTTGTGAAACGCGTTTTGCGATTCGCTGCGTGAGACAGGGCCCCAGCGTAGATTTTGACGACACTTTTCGTTAGGATCGGCGGGTTTGGGATTGCACCGTTCTGAAAGGACATAAAAGACCCCGCGATGGCCAAGAATACCGTTCGCTCGAAAACTTTGCTGGAAGCGCTCGACACTCTGATCGAGAAATATCATCTCCTGAAGCACCCCTTTTACCAGGCATGGACCGAGGGGACACTCTCGAAGGAATCGCTGCAGGTGTATGCGGAGCAGTATTACCAACACGTCCGCGCGTTTCCCGAGAACTTGAAGCAGCTGGCCGGCCGGGCGCAGGGGCCGGTGAAGGAATTGATCGAAGAAAATCTCGCCGAAGAGCTCGATCCCGTGGCGCCGCATCCGATGCTTTGGCGGCAGTTCGGTGAATCACTGGGAGTGAGCCATCGGGTGATGGCGGATGCGCGCCCGCTGCCGGGGATCGCTGCGCTGCTGGACACGTTCGACGAAGTGACGGCGAACGGAGGCATGGCGCAGGCCGTGGCGATGTTCTACGTCTATGAGGCGCAGGTGCCGGAAATCTCGACCCAGAAAATTTCCGGGCTGAAGAAGTTCTACGACATCACCGAGCCGCGCGCGCTGGCGTATTTCGCCGTGCACGAGGAGGCCGACGTGCGGCACCGCGCCGCCTGGCGGTCGTGGCTGGTGCAACAGGACACGGGAGACAATTTCGAAGTTCTTTGCGCGGCGGAACGCGGCCTGAAAGCTCTCTGGGGCGCGCTGGACGCCGTGTACCCCCAATCCTGCGCCACGAAGAACTAGGCATCCTGAGGGGGCGCGTCCCGGATGGGGTGGGGGGCGCGCCTTTCGCCAAACGGGCTTTCCCCAGCTCGTACCCTGGTGCGTTCGTGCGTTTCGACGCGCGGATTGCGCCGCAGTGAGGATTTTTGTCATTGTTCGGCCCGCGAATCTGGCCGACGAGAGATCAACGGAGGCTCACAACAACCATGGCACCGAAAAACCTGGAAGAAGTGCTGGCAGCAGCAGGAGACACAGTCAAACTGCTCCGGAATTCGCCGATCGGGGCGTACGTGTACCCGGTGGTTCCTTCGGAATATTCAAACTGGCGCGAGGAGCAACGCGCCTGGCGTGAGACGGCGGTGCTGTTCGATCAATCGCATCACATGGCGAACCTGTACCTGGAGGGGCCCGACGCACTGAAGCTGCTGACCTATCTTGGGACGAACAGCTTCGCAAATTTCCCGGTCAACCGCGCGAAACAGCTCGCGCCGTGCAATTACGACGGCTACGTGATCGGCGACGGAATTCTGTTTCACCTGGCGCAGAACAGCCTGGTATACGTGGGACGCGCACCGGTAGCGAACTGGCTGGAGTTCCATGCAAAATCGGGCAAGTTTGACGTGACCTACAAGCGCGACGATCGCTCGCCTTCCAATCCCGCCGGCCGGGCGGTGACCCGCACGACCTATCGATTTCAGATTCAGGGTCCGAACGCCAAGCAGATCATCGAGAAGCTCAACGGCGGTCCATTCCCCGAGATCAAGTTCTTCAACATGGGCGAGATCAAGATCAAGGGCAAGACCGTACGCGCGCTGCGGCACGGAATGGCGGGCGCCCCTGGGCTCGAGATCTGGGGACCGTACGAGGAGCGCGACGAAATCCGCGCAGTGATCGTGGAAGCGGGACGGGAATTCGGAATGCGCGAAGTGGGATCCCGCGCGTATGCATCGAACACATGCGAATCGGGCTGGATCCCTTCGCCGCTGCCGGCCGTTTACACGGGCGAGAAGATGAAGTCCTATCGCCAGTGGCTGCCTGCCAACGGCTACGAAGCGACCGGCTCGCTGGCCGGCAGCTACGTTTCAAACAACATCGAGGATTACTACACGACGCCCTACGAGCTCGGCTACGGAATCATGGTGAAGTTCGACCATGACTTCATCGGCCGCGAGGCGCTGGAAAAGATGGACCCGAAGACGCAGCGCAAGAAAGTAACGTTCGCGTGGAATTCGGACGACGTAGTGAAGATTTACAAGTCGCTGTTCGAACCCGGTGATCCGTACAAGTTCATCGACCTGCCGATTTCGAACTACGCTTCGTCGTCCTACGACAAGCTGGTAGCCAAGGGCGGAAAAACCGTGGGCCTTTCGATGTTCGCCGGCTACAGCTACAACGAGCGTTCGATGCTTTCACTCGGCGTTGTCGATCACGATGTCGAAGTCGGCACGGAACTGACGCTGGTGTGGGGCGAGGAAAACGGCGGAACGAAGAAAGCAACCGTTGAGCGCCACAAGCAGACGGAAATCCGTGCGGTGGTGAGCCCGGTGCCGTATTCCAAGGTTGTGCGCGAAACGTACGCCGAAGGCTGGCGCACGGCCGCAAAACAGTAGCTCCGGCACGCGCGCCGCACAACGGAAACGGGCGCGCCTCGCTTCGTACGTGTAACATCGAAAGGGCGGGTATCCTCGACCGCCCTTTCTTGTTTTGTGCTGGCATCAGGGGAGCTTTCATGGCGTCGAACCCAACAGGAACTGCGCGCGGACTGGAAGGCGTGGTCGCAGCACAGACCCGCCTGAGCCATGTGGACGGCAAGAATGGCGTACTGATTGTCGCTGGCTACGAAATCGAAGATCTCGCGAGCCACTGCACGTTCGAAGAAGCCGCGCACCTCGTCTGGCGCGGGCACCTTCCCAGCCGCGACGAATCGGCCAAGCTCGCCAGAGAGATGGCCGAGCTGCGGGAAATTCCCCGGCTGACGCTCGAGATTCTGCGCGCAGCGGCTGCCGCGCCACCCATTGACGCGCTGCGCATGGCCTGCGCGACGCTTTCGCTGGGACTCGCCGATCCGAATGCCATCACTCCCGAGGCGGACTTCGCTGCGGCAAAGCGTCTGACGGCCTGCTTTCCCACGGTGGTCGCGGCACACGCGCGCATCGGCAGGAAACTGGAACCGATCGCTCCGCGCAAAGACCTGCCGCTGGCCGCAAATTTTCTGTACATGGTCCACGGGAAAGAGCCCGATCCGGCGGCCGCGCGCGCCCTCGATACCTACTGGGTGACCGTGCTCGATCACGGTATGAATGCCTCCACTTTCACGGCGCGCGTGATCGCAAGCACGCGATCCGATCTTGTCAGCGCGGTTACCGGCGCGCTGGGCGCGCTCAAAGGACCGCTGCACGGCGGCGCACCTGGGCCGGTGCTCGACATGTTGCAGGAGATCAAGTCCGCCGATCGCGCCGAAGCGTGGCTGAAGAACGAACTGGCAGAGGGGCGCCGGATCATGGGATTCGGACACCGCGTCTACAAAGTGCGAGACCCGCGCGCCGAAGTGCTCAGCAAGACGGCCGAGCGGTTGGGAAAGGCGCAGCTTGAAAATCGGCAGCTTTACGAATTGGCATTGCAGGTCGAGCAAACGGCCTTGCGGCTGCTGGCGGAAGCGAAGCCGGGGCGGAACTTGCGAACGAACGTGGAATTCTACACCGCGCTGGTTCTGCAGGCGCTCGGACTCGATCCCCGTCAGTTCGTCGCGATGTTCGCCTGCGGCCGCACGGCAGGGTGGTGCGCACATGTCATCGAACAGCACGCCGAAGATCACTTGATTCGCCCGCAGTCGGAATACATCGGGCCGATGGGACTCAAGATCAGCCGATAGCGCGGATGTCACAGGCTTCGGCGCAGCGAATCGCCTGCGGGAAACAGATCAAACGGCCGTCGGAGCGAGTGGCTCCGGCGGCCGCTTTTTTTTGTGGCCCGCGGCGAAGGGAAAGCCCGATTACTGCTGCGGGCTGCTGTTGTTATTGTCGCCGGAAGTCTGCGGCGCAACCATCAGAGCCAGCAGCGTTCCATCGTCTTTTTTCTGATACTGCACGGTGGCGGTGGTTCCGGTGCCGACGTGGCCCTGCACCTGCGTATTTTGATCGAGCACGAACTGCAACGTATTTCCGCCGCTAACCTCGAGCGAGAACGATTTGTGATCGCTGCCGATGGCGGAAACCTTTCCCGTTGCCGACATGGAATTGGCTGACTGCTGATTGTCCTGCGATTGCGACCGGGCGGCGGCCGGAGCCGCCGGCACCACGGACGCACCGAACGCAATCAAACCGGCCAGTGAGGCGCTGACTGCAAATTTCCGCAAATTCATTGTGTGAGTCTCCTTGACGTGTGGGCGGGATTCCCGACCGTGTGCACGTTCGCGCCCATCGGCGGGGGAACTTCGACCGAACGCATGGGGGAGGACTTATGCTGCACGCGCTTCAGGGTAATAGCAGGAGCGCCCGCGTAATTTATTTGCCGGCCGGGAAGATATTTCTCACGTAGGTCGTAGTAGAAGCGGCGCCGAAATCTCTTAAGAAGCCGCGGCAGCATCCAGCCCGACGAGTCTGCGGAAGTCGGGCTCGTCATGCAGGCAGGTAAGATCGGAGTCGTTCAACGCCCAGTTCGTATTGCCATAACCGGCGGCGAAGGCCTTTTTGACCGTCTCGAGCGCTTCCGCTTTGCGACCGAGAACGCCGTAGGTGCAGGCGGCGTTATAGAGCGTGTTGGGATCGTTCGGGCGCAGAGCGACGGCCGTTTTCAGGTGACGAATGGCCTCGTCCGCTTCGTTGCCGTAATAGGCGAGATTGGTGGCGAGCAGAACACGAGCGCGAACATCTTCGGGAACACGCTCGAGCTGCTGGCGCAGTACGTTGGTCACGCGTTCGCGAACCTGTTCGGCTTCTTTCTTGCGTCCCAAGCGCTCGAGGGACTGTTGGTAGGGGATATAGGTGTTGTAATCGTCGCCATTGCATTCCATGGCGCGCTCGACCAGAGCCGCGGCGTCCTCGAAGCGGCCGGAGGCGAAAAACGCGCGGCCGAGAATGTTCCAGAGTCCGTCGCAATCGGGTTTGCGTTCGCTGGCACGCTGCGCCATGAGAGCCGCTTCGGGATATTTCTTCTGCGCGTAGAAAAGACGCGCGTGCGCGACGAGCACCTCGGGAAGATCGGGGGCCAGCGCCGTGGCGCGGTCGCAGGCGGCGAGGCCGCGATCGATCCATTTCTGATTTTGCTCGCGAATTTCGTAATTCAGTCCGCAGAGATTGGCGATGCCCGCGTGGGCCAGGGCGAAATTCGGGTCGAGCTCGATGGCCTGCTCGAACATCTGCAGGGCGTACTCGATATTTTCGCGGTGCGTGTAGTTTCGGCCGCGAAGGTAGAAATCGTAGGCTTGCGGATTCTCGGTGGGCTTGCGCGCGATGATTTTTTCTTCCTGCGGCGTCAGCGTGATGCGCAGGGCCTGAGCGATGCTGCGCGCGATTTCTTCCTGAATGGCGAAGACATCCTCGAGCTGGCGGTCGTAGCGTTCGCCCCAGACGGAATGCCGCGTCGAGGCTTCGACCAGCTGCGCGGTGATGCGCACGCGATTGCCCGCGCGGCGGATCGAGCCTTCCAGCACGTAGGCCGCGCCGAGTTTCTGGCTCACTTGCTGCGCGGTCACAGGCTTGTCCCGGAACTGGAGCATTTCCGAACGCGGAAAGATCTCGAGCTGCGCGATTTTCGAGAGTTCCGTGACAATGTCCTCGGTGATGCCGTCGCGGAAATATTCGTCTTCTTTCGCCCCGCTCTGATTTTCGAAGTAAAGCACCGCGACGGATTTTTGCAGCGCCGCGACGGGATGGCTGCCCGAGCCGGAACCGGTTTTCCCCGCCGTGGGCTTGGGACTGGAATCGATGTCGCGCTTCAGCCGCTTTAGATCGGCTCGCAGCTCAGCGGCGGTTTGGCAACGCAGATCCGGATCCTTTTCGAGGGTTTTGCTGAGCACGTTCTCGAAAGCGATCGGCAGTCGAGGATTCAATTCTTTCGCCGGCGTCGGCGTGGAATGCAGGATGCCGTCGAAGATTACGGCGCTGGTCGTGCCGGAAAATGGCGCCGTGCCGGTGGCCATTTCGTAGAGCACGACGCCGAGGGAAAAAAGATCGGAGCGCGCATCCAGCGCTTCGCCGCGCGCCTGTTCGGGCGACATGTAAGCAATCGTGCCCATCGAGCTGCCGGGGCTGGTGAGGTGCTCGTCCTCCAGCGGGCGTCCGTGTGCCTGAGCGACCGACACGGTGGCGCCGACCGATTCGGCCGAGTGTTTGAGCAGCGGCGAGAGTTTGGCCAAACCGAAATCGAGAATTTTCGCCTGGCCGCGCTCGACAAGAAAAATGTTCGCGGGTTTGATATCGCGATGGACGATGCCCTTGGCGTGCGCGGCGTCGAGACCGCTCGCGATCTGGATGCCGATTTCAAGCAGCTCGGAAATATCGATCTGTTTGCCCGAGATGCGGTGCTTCAGCGTCTGACCCTCCAGCAACTCCATGGCAATGAACGGGCGCCCCAGGTGTTCGCCAATGTCGTAGATGGTGCAGATGTTCGGATGATTCAGCGCGGAGGCCGCGCGCGCTTCGCGGTGGAAGCGTTCGATCGTGGGAAGGTCGTGTGTGACGTCATCGGGAAGGAATTTCAGTGCCACGCTGCGGCCGAGGCGCGTGTCTTTCGCCTGATAGACCACGCCCATGCCACCGCCGCCGAGTTTGTCGATAACGGTGTAATGGGAAACTGTACGGCCAACGATGGGACTGGAATCGGGCATGAGCGCAGTATGTTACGCCCCTCGCCGAATTCCAGCAATCGCGCTCGGAAATTAAAACTGCGCCAATTTGAATATCAGCCGTGGCTCCCCTTCAGGCGGAGGCCTGCTGGGCACGCTGGGCGTTGATCCAGTCGATCGTCTTGTTGAAGCCGCCAAAGACGAAGAAGTGCACGCCTTTGATGCCCAGCGGCAATTCCGAGCCAGTGCCGGGTCCGCAGTGGTTGGCCACTCCGCGGATGAGCGGTTCGGGTCCCTTGTCGATCAGCAACTTGGCGAACTGCGGCTTTTCGGTAAGCACCTTCATGGAAGCGCCGACCCCACAAACCAGGGCGTACCGCGTCAGCGCGATCAGGCCCGCGGGGCCGGCGAATCCCAAGCGGATGGGATTGTCGATGCCCTGCGCACGAACCTTGCGAACCCATTCCGCGACCGGCTCGGAGGCAAACGCGAACTGCGTGACGATGGTGAGGTTCAAACCGTTCTCGCGCGCGAACTTCGTTTTCGCCGCCAGAGCCTCCCAGAGCACCGGGTCGGGAATCTTCGGATTGCCCTCCGGAAACCCGCCGACGGAAATCCGTGTGATGCCCGCTTTCTGCAGGATGCCGCTCTCGATCACGGCGAGGCTCGAATCGAAGGGGCCCGCAGGCGTGTCGCGGTCGCCAGCGATGATCAGCACGCGGTCAACGCCCGCTTCGTGGACCAGGCGCCCGACGAAGTCTTCCAGCTGCGCGACGCTTTCGACGTGTCGCGCGCCGATATGGGGCGTCGGGTAAAGCCCCGCGTCGCGGAGTTTCTTGGCCGGTCCGATGGTGTCCATCGGATTCTTTCCCGGAATCCAGGTCATGAATACTTCCGTACCCGGATCGAGGCGCCCGGGAGCAGCGTCGATGATCTTGGGCTCGCCGGGATTCACTTCGATCGAAAAGTTGCGCAGCATGTCGGCTACGCTCGGTGGTGCGGCGGCCATATTTGTCATGGGCGCATTATAATACGGCCCCGGGCGGCGACGCGTCTTCCCGAGCACGCCCCGGCTGGCACGGCAGGGCTTCCTCGTTTTACAATGTGAAACGCACGTTCATATTGATTGACATTCGGGCCCTCCCTGGAATAAGAATAGGAAATCGCCTGGGGGGCGGGAAGCATGCGGGCACGAGTGTCTCCATCCATCCGGAAGCGGCCGTTTGCGCGCGGCCAGGCCGGCGCCAGCAAATCTCTGCAGAAAGCGCTGCGGATCCTGCTCTACATGGGCGACAACGGCCCGGCGTTGGGCGTCACGCAGCTCGCCTCGGGTCTCAGTCTCAACAAGACCACCGTTCACCGCCTGCTCCACGCCATGGAAAAATTCGACCTGATCGAACGGAATCCCGAAAGCGACCGTTACCGGCTGGGTCTGAAGCTGCACGAACTGGGCACCCGGGCGGTGGAATCGCGGACGCTTCGAACCGAGGCGCACCGGTTTCTGGTCGAGCTTTCCCGCGCAACGCACGAGACGGTGAGCCTGGCGGTGGCGGGCCTCGGCGGCGTGGTCTGCCTGGATCGTGTGGATTCCAGGGACAGCGTGATCAACGTCCGGACCCCGATCGGCGCCCGATTTCCGCCCCATTGCACCGCCGCGGCGAAGGCCACCCTCGCGTATCTGCCCGAGGACGAGGCGGAGGCTATTTTGTCGATCATGGGCCTGACCGCTTACACGCCTCACACCATGACCACCATGGCGGAGGTAAAGAAGAACCTGCGAGAGGTGGCCGAGCGCGGCTACGCGCTGGACCGCCAGGAAACCGAGCGCGGGCTCAGCGGCGTGGCCGCGCCGATCTGGTCCGGCGACGGCCAGGTGATCGCCGCCGTGGGGGTGGCCGGGCCAACCCTTCGGTTCCGCGGCAAGGAACTCGCCCGCAAGATCGCCCTCACAAAGGAAACAACTGCCAAAATTTCCGCAAGCCTGGGACACCCGCTTCAGTCATAATTGAAGTCGCAGTTTCACCGCTGACGTAGGCACCAGCACCAGTGCCGGCCGCCAAGAAATGGACACCGCAATGCCAGTCAAGTTTCGAGCCGACCATGTGGGTAGCTTTCTTCGCCCGGCCGATTTGCTGACGGCCCGCGCAGACGGGACCGACCCATCGCGCCTGAGAGCGATGGAAGACCAGTATATTTTGAAGGCGCTCGCTAAACAGAAAGAGCTCGGATTCCAGATTTTCACGGACGGCGAGCTGAGGCGCCGGAATTTCATGAGCGAGCTGACCGACGCCGTCGATGGCTTCGATACGAATGATGCGATCGCGCGAGACTGGGACGCGTCGCAGGCGAAGCCGAAGGTCGCTTCGGTGACCGGGGTGGTCAACCGAAAGCTCAAGCGGATGCATCCGCTAACGGCGCGCGAATTGCCATTTCTGAAGCTGCACAGCCCTGGCGACATCAAGATCCTGCTGCCGAGCCCCACGCAATTCCCGGCCATCGCGTTCAAACGTGGCGTGACCGACAAAGTGTACAGGGATCATTCAGCCCTGCTATGGGACATCGTTGAAATCATGAAGCAGGATATGGCGCAACTCGCGGACGAAGGCGTGAAATACATTCAGGTGGACGCGCCGCGCTATAGCTATTACCTCGATCCAAAGTGGCGGGACTGGATCAAGCAGGAAATGGGCCAGGATCCGGAAGAGGCGCTGGACGAGGCGATTGCCGCTGACAATGCATGCTTCGACGCGGCGAGACGTCCCGGCGTGACGGTCGCGATTCACTTGTGCCGCGGAAACAATCGCAGCCACTGGTACGCGGAAGGTGGCTACGATGCCATCGCGGAGAAGCTCTTCGGTTCGCTACGAGTCGACCGCTTCCTTCTGGAATATGACGACGAGCGGGCGGGGACGTTCGAGCCCCTGCGGCTGGTGCCGCAGGAAAAGATTGTCGTCCTGGGCCTGATCACCACGAAGAAGGCGCAGCTCGAGAAATCCGACGAGGTGGTGCGGCGGATCAAAGAAGCCGCGAAGTATTTTCCGCTGGAGAATTTGACGGTGAGCCCGCAGTGCGGCTTTGCTTCCACAGCGGAGGGGAATCTGCTTACCGAAGACGAACAATGGGCCAAGTTGAAACTCGTGGTGGACACGGCGCGGCGAGTGTGGCACTAGAGGTCGCGCGGATCTCGGATGCGCTCGGCCCCGAAGGAAATCTGCTGACCGAAAACGAGCACTGGGCTAAGCTACCCCCCGTCGTAGAGGCCGCCCGCAAGGTTTGGGCATCCATTGATAGCCGGGGTGCGGGCGCCTTCAGGCTCTAGACTTGAACCTGCACCTTAATTACACACGAAAAGATTCGGCGCCTTCCAGCAGCGGCGATGTCGTCGCGACCGTGCTGTCCTTGCTGGAAGAGGGGCACATCAACGCCGCACAGTTCGCCCACCTGCAAATCCACCTCGACTGGCTTCAATACAAATACAATTTCCGCGAACCCGTCACGCTGATGCACGCGGGCGAGGAAGCCGGCCCGAACGCGCCGCCCATGGAGATACGCATCGACTCACGTCAGGTGGCGCCCGGATCGCTGCGGAACCTGGTGGAGAGAGCGATTGCGGCCGAGTCTCCCGATTCAGCGGAGCGCCAAGGTCGCATCTATTTCGAGGATTACCAGTCGTTCCGCAAAAGCATCGTTTGGCAATTCAACCGGCTCTACTGGCAGCGGGTGAAAGACTGGGAGAAAGCCACCGGAAAAGGCTACGAGCAGGCCCTGCCCGGCGGCAAGTCCACCGGCACGGACGTAGAAGGCGTCAAACAGTCCGTCGAGGAATTCTGGAAGCTGCTCAAGGAACTCGAAACCGCGAGCCGGCTGCCGCAGGAAATCTTCATTCTGGAAATCGGCGTAGGGATGGGCGCGCACGCCGGCTTGTGGTTGGATCATTTCTCGGCGATGGACCAGGCGCGCGGGACGAATTTCTATCATCAGCTGCGATTCCTGTTGGGCGACTATTCTCTGGCAACGCTCGAGCACTCGCGCCCGGCGGTCAAAAAGCATCTCGACCTTTGCAGCTTCATCGCGCTCGACGCCACCGATCCGATCAAGACGCTTTCCTTCCTGCGCCACAAGATCCTGCACGTCCACTCCACAAACATGTACGACAACCTGCCGGACGAAGAGATCGTCTGGCGCGACAATCGGATTTTCTGGGTCGAGTCGCGGGCCTATCTGCCGGCGGCGGATGCCGCGCGGATCAGCGAGGCCACTGGCGTAGCGATCGCCGACATCGTGTCCACGGTGGATCGCTTGCTGGACGTGGGCATCGCGGTCCTGCCCGACCGCGCGAAGGGCATGCAATTCTGGATGCAGACCTGGCGCGCGATGCGCATCGAAGAAAGATTGGTGGATGCGATCGATCTGCCGGACGCATCCTTTCCCGCGGGCCTCAGCGCGTTGCACATGGAAGAAATCCTCCGCTACGCGCCCAACGATCTGCGGATTCATTTGAGCACCGGCGCGCTCGATAGTTTCCGCAACACGCTGCCACTGCTGCATCCGCGCGGCTACCTGCAGGTGCAGGACATTTTCGTAACGGATCTGCAGGAATACAGCATGGGATTTCACGGTCCGGGGAAACTCGACGGATCGATCGTCAATTGGGTCAACGGCGCGCTGCTGCGCGAAGTGGCCGAGCGCGCGGGCTACGACCTGCATTTCACTCCATTCCAACACCGGGCCGGAACGAAGACCTCGGTCCTGTACACGACACGACGGGAGTAAGACCGATGACCTTGCCTTTTTTGCCCACGACCATGGTCGGCAGCTATTCGATGCCGGGTTGGCTCGAGCGCCTGAAGACGGACTACTTCGCGCGGCGCATCAGCCGCCACGATCTGGATGAAATTCACGATGCCGCGGTGCGCTCCGCGATCAAGGACCAGGAAATGGCGGGGCTCGACATGGTCACGGACGGTGAACTGCGGCGCGACAACATGATCGATTATTTCGTCGAGCGGCTGCCAGGCGTGCAGATCGACCGCTCGTCGAAAAAGTTCTACTACGATTTTTACGATAGCGAAGTGATCGGCAAAATTCCGATGGCCGCGATCGGCTTGGTCGAAGACTTCCGCTTTCTCCTGGCCAACACCGAGCGCACCGCGAAAATCTGCATCACCGGCCCCCATTCACTCACCAAACGCGTCCGCAACAAACACTATCCGAGCGAAGAAGCGCTGGCGACGGACATCGCGCGCGTGATGAACATGGAGCTGAAGGAGCTCGTAAAGGCCGGCGCGAAATATATTCAGATCGACGAACCTTATTATTCTGGTTTCCCCGAAGACATCCATTGGGGCGTCAAGGTGCTGAACACTCTGGTCGAGGGAGTTCAGGCGAAAATCGCCGTGCACATCTGCTACGGCAATCGCTACGGCAAGCCGTCGTGGGAAGGAAGCTATCGCTATCTCTTCCCGGCGATTTTGGATGCCAAGGTTCATTCGCTGAGCTTGGAATTCGCGCGTCGCGGCGGCGAGGACCTCGATCTTTTCCGCGAATTCAAGGTTCCCTTCGAGCTGGGCGCCGGCGTGATCGACGTGAAAGATAATTCCGTCGAGACGCCGGATATCGTCGCTGAGCGCATCCGCAAGACGCTGAATTTTGTCGCGCCCGAAAAGCTCTACGTGCTGCCCGATTGCGGCCTTTTCCATGTGCCACGCGATATCGCGTTCGGTAAGCTCCGCGCCATGGTGGAAGGCGCCCGGATCGTCCGCAAGGAATTGGGAAAGTAGCTTCCACCCTCCCGCACGAGACGCATTCGACTGCCCCGAGCGGACATAGAGCCGTCGAGGAAAGTGTGGGAAACTATCCGTCCCCGATGACCTCTCTGCCGGAAAAAACGGGCCAGCCAGCAGGTGAATCCGGCGTGCGCCGCCTCCGCATGCGCACCTCCGGCGCCACGCTCGAACGATTGCCGGGCGGCGCCCTGCTGGTAAAGCCGGAAGAAGCGCTCAAGCCCTATCCCAGGGTTCTGACGGACCGCCTCGCACACTGGGCGAAGCGGACGCCGGAAAAAACCTGCATCGCGAAACGCGGCCCGGGCGGCGAATGGACCCGTCTGACGTATCGACAGGCGATGCGCTCGATCGAATCGATCGGCCAGGCCCTGCTCGATCGCGGTCTCTCTGCCGAGCGCCCGGTGGCAATCCTCTCTGAAAACGATCTCGAGCAATTTCTGCTGACCATGGCCGGACAGCACGTGGGCATTCCAGTGGCCCCGATTTCTCCGGCGTATTCGCTCGTCTCGAAAGACTTCGGAAAGCTGAAGCACACCTTCAAGATCGTCACGCCGGGACTGGTTTTTGCCTCCGACGGCGTTCGCTACGCGCCCGCGATCGAAGCCGCGGTCGGCGAACACGTCGAAGTCATCACCACCACAGCACCTCCCGAGGGGCGCAACGCCAACACATTCGCCGATCTCCTAGAAACCACGCCAACCCCGGCCGTCGCCGCCGTCCACGAAAACATCCATCCGGATAGCGTGGCGAAATTTCTCTTCACCTCCGGCTCCACGGCCATGCCCAAAGCGGTGATCAACACCCACCGCATGATCTGCAGCAACCAGCAAATGATCGCGCAAATTTTCGGTTTTCTCGAAGACGATCCGCCGGTGATCGTCGACTGGCTGCCCTGGAATCACACCTTCGGTGGAAATCACGACGTCGGCATCGCGATTTTCAACGGAGGCACGTTCTACATCGACGACGGCAAGCCCGGCCCCGGCTCGATCGAGCGCACGGTGCGCAACCTGCGCGAGATTTCCACCACGGTTTATTTCAACGTTCCGAAAGGCTATGAGGATCTGCTGCCGTTCCTGCGCGCCGATCACGAGCTGCGCGAAAGCTTTTTCCGGCGCCTGGGCCTCATGTTTTACGCGGGAGCGGGCCTCTCGCAACCGGTGTGGGATGCCTACCGCGAGCTGGCCTTCGAGACGTGCGGCGAACGCGTGATCATGGCCACAGGCCTGGGGTCAACGGAAACTTCGCCCATGGCAATGCAGACCACTTGGGAGACCGACCGCGCCGGTACCATCGGAATTCCCGTGCCGGGCGTGGAACTGAAGATCGTGCCGCGCGACGGCAAGCTCGAAGCGCGCGTCCGCGGGCCCAACGTAACACCGGGTTACTGGCGGCAGGACGAACTCACAAAAAAAGTCTTCGACGAGGACGGCTTCTATTCCTTCGGGGACGCCGTCCGCTTCATCGACCCGCACGACATCAACAAGGGCCTGCTGTTTGACGGCCGCCTCACCGAAGACTTCAAGCTAGCCAACGGCACCTGGGTCAGCGTGGGCCCGCTGCGCGCGAAAATCATCGCGCACGGCTCCCCGCTCGTTCGCGACGTGGTCATCACCGGCCTCGATCGCGATTTCGTAGGCGCAATGATGTTCCCGGATCTCGCGGCCTGCCACAAACTTTGCCCGGAGCTGCCCGCCGGCGCGACCAAAGAGATTCTCGCGAGCGCCGCGGTCCGCGCGCGATTTCAAAGCCTGTTGAATACTTTGGCGGCCGAGTCGACGGGCAGCTCCAATCGCGTCGAACGGGCGATCGTGCTGGAGGAGTCCCCGTCGCTTGACGCCGGAGAGATAACGGACAAGGGTTCGTTCAACCAGCGCGCAGTCCTTGACCGCCGCGCCGCGCTGGTTGAGCAGATCTATGCCCGAGAGCTGCAAGCCTGTGTGATCGAAGCGCGGAAAGACTAACTACAGCGCCGCCGCCCCGCGTTCCTGGTTGCGAATCCGGATCGCTTCCTCCACTTTCGAAACAAAAATCTTCCCGTCGCCGATTTTGCCCGTGGCCGCGTTCTTGATGATGGCATCCACGATCTGATCCACCAGCTTGTCCTCGGTCACAATCTCAATCTTGATCTTCGGCAGCAGATCCACGCTGTATTCGTGCCCGTGATACGTCTCCGTATGGCCCTTCTGCCGCCCATGACCGCGAACCTCCGATACCGTCATCCCATCGATCCCGATTTCGACCAAAGCGCTCTTCACCGCGTCAAACTTGTTCGGTTGAACGATTGCTTCGAGCTTGGTCATCTCTTTCTCCTTGTTTTGCGGCGCCGCCGCATCTGTGCTCCCTGCCGGGTTCTACGAATTTCTCCGAGGCCGATCGATGCCCGCAAATCCGGGGCGGAAACTACGGCCCCGGCCCCTCCCGGAGAGAAGGGGACCGGGGCTGGCCGAAAAATCGCTCGATCAGTCGGAATGCGAAACCGCAGCCCGGCTCATCAACGTACTGGGCGTCGGCAGCACCGTGTCCTTCGACATTCCTCCGGGCGCTCCGAGCGACGAAAGCACGTACTCGGGGTATGCCGAGATGCCGTGCTCGTGCAGGTCCATGCCGTAGAGTTCCGCTTCCGCCGGCAGACGCAGCGTTCCCGTGGCGTTGACGAGCAGCATCACCACCATGGCCACGGCAAACGTGGCCAGCGTGATGCACGCGCTGCCGATCATCTGCGCCACCAGTACGTGCGTGCCGCCGCCGTAGAACAGACCCTTCAGCGGTGCGCTGTTGTCGGGAGAGATCGGGCCGGTTGCGCCGTATTTGCCGCAAGCGAACAGACCGAGCGACAGCGTTCCCCAGATGCCGCAAATTCCGTGCACGGGAACCGCGCCGATCGGATCGTCGATACGCAGCCATTCCAGTAGGTCGATGCCGAGAATCACCACCACGCCGGCGACTGCGCCGAGCAGCACCGCCCCCGTCGGGCTGACCCAGTAGCAGGGGCAGGTGATCGCGACGAGTCCGGCGAGGAACCCGTTCGTCGTGAAGCCCGCGTCCCACTTCTTCGTCATGAAGTAGCCGTAGAGGATGGAACTGAGGCCCGCCGCGCACGCGGCGAGTGTGGTGTTCGTCGCCACGCGGCCGATGCCCACAAAATCCATCGCCGATAGCGTGCTGCCCGGATTGAAGCCGTACCATCCGAACCACAGGATCAAACCGCCGCTGACAGCGATGGTTAGATCGTGCGGCAACATCGGAGCGCCGCCGTCGCGTTTGAATTTCCGGCCGAGCCGTGGGCCCAGAACGATCGCGCCAGCCAGCGCGATGAATCCGCCGATCGTATGGACGACCGTTGATCCGGCAAAGTCGTGAAAGGGCATGCCCGATGCCGCCCAGAAATGGCCGTCGCTGCCCATATTCGCCAGCCAGCCGTCCGGTCCCCAGGCCCAGTGTCCGATCACCGGATAAATGAAGCCGGTCACGCAGATGCTGTAGAGAAGATCACCGACGAATCCCGTGCGGCCGATCATCGCGCCGGAGGTGATCGTCGAGCAGGTGTCGGCGAATGCGAACTGGAAAATCCAGACAGCCAGGAACGCGACGCCCGTCGATTCATACGTTTCCGGCGCGTTCTGCAGGAAGAACCAGTGATAGCCGATAAACCCGTTGCCGTGGCTGAACATGAACGCGAAGCCGACGGCGTAAAACAAAAGGCCGCAAAGACATGTGTCGACCACGCACTCGACGAGCACGTTCACCGTCTCGCGCGAGCGGCAGAACCCGGCCTCCAGCATCGTGAAGCCGACCTGCATGCCGAACACCAGGAACGCCGCCACAAGAGTCCAGGCGGTGTTCACCGGGTTCACCACGTCGGCGGCTTTCACCACCGGCGCGTCGTCGGCGAACACGTGGGAGAAGCCCACGTAGGTCACGAGACCCATGATCGCTAGCACCGACAGGACGCCAATCACCTTTCCAGCCAGCATCGCTCCGCCGTACCTACGCCATTCGGGATCGCGCATGCGCAGCGCGAGCCGCGATAACTTCTCAGAAAAAGATAGCCTTGGTGTTCGTTGTGCTTTCACGGACATTCCGCGTCTCCTTTTTACGAATGAGAATCGTGCCCCGTACAGGAACAGGCCGGCTGGATGCTCCGGGCCGCTTACGAATCAGAAAAGTTGATTACGAATTCACCGCTAGCTCTTCCGGCTGCAAATCCTCGAGCACACCTTCGTCGAGCCAGAAATGAAAGCCGAGAAGCTTCGCGCGCATGGCCAGCGATCGAACCGCTGCCGGCGCACGCTGATCCCGGCTCACGTGGCCCGCGACGATGAGCTCCAGCCGGTCGCCCGCCGCTTGCCGGTAAACCCGAATCTCAGCGCTCAAAAGAGCCGGAAAGACGCGAAACAACAGCCCGCGAACCGCGATTGCGTCTCTCAATGCCTGGATCGAGGCATGTCGCTCACCGAGAGGACGAGGCAGATCCGCGTCCCATCGATCCGGCTGCCGCGCGATGCACTCGCACTCTGCGGTCTGCCCGTTCCACTCCATTCGCAGCAGCCCGAGCGGCGCTCGCGAAAGATCGCCAAACTGAATGTGGGTCCGGACCCGGCGAACGAACTCGCCGAACTGCAACAATTCCTTCACAGGCGGCCACCTCGTCGCTTGGTACAAGATGAGCTGCGCGGAATCACGCGATTCGCTCGCTGGGCACACTTCGGCGCAAGCGCGCGTACGAGCGCGCAACGGATTCCACTGTGCTTGTTAGTCGGACACGACGAAGTGTCCCGCGGGTAGACCCGGGGTAACAGAAACTGGCTGCAAGCTCTCCACTCGACGAGGAAAGGAAAGCTCGAACGTGTTACGCGATCACTTCAACAGACGCGGAGTTTGCGAGAGGTGTGCGTGAATGTCCAACTCATAATTCTGATTGTCGCCATAAGGATTTCATAAAGATTTCATAAACGACGAAAATCCGCCGCTTTCTCGTCGGCCGCAGCCGGGCACGCGCTCGCAGCATCCAATCCGGGCGGCAGGCAGCGATTCCTTGCGCCGGTTTCCCTAGACCACGCATGATGAGTCGCCTCACAGGCCTCGCTGGAGATTTCTGATGAGACAGATTTGTCGGTTACTGACCGTAGCGTTCGTCACTCTCGCCGCGTCCTCGGCGATTGTTTCCCACGCCGATGAAGTTTCCTCGAATCGGAAAACTTCCGAAAGCTCCTCGAAGCACGTCAACATCGGCACGCAGAAATCCTTCGACGCCGTCACGTCGGCGATCGAAAAACAACTGGGCCACTACGACGGAGCAGCGGTCGCTTCTGCGATCGCCGCTAAACTCCCGGCCGAAGAAATCGAATCGAAGATCCACGCCATGGAAGGGTCGAGCGGTTTCATGCTCTTCACCGTTCGCGACCACGGTCAGCTTCTGTCGCTCAAGGGCAAACAGGCTTTTGCCAGGCAGTACGAAATCGGAAATCCGCTGATCGCGATGCAGATGACCCAGGAAGACCTCCGGGCCGCGGAGTACGCTCCCCTGCGCGTCCTGATCTACGTGGGAGACGACCACAGAACGCACATCGATTATGATTTGCCGTCGACCGTCTTCGGCCGTCTTCATTCCGCAGGCGTCGACAAAGTGGCCAAAGGCCTGGACGAAAAACTGGGCGCGCTGATCGCGAACGCGCTGAAGGACTGAGGAGCCGGAATGGAATCGACCGCTGATTCACGGCCCGTTTTCTATTTGGACGACTTGAGGGTTGGCCAAACGTTTGAAACCGGAACCTACGTGATGGACGAAGCGCGAATGAAAGCCTTCGCCGCTGAATTCGATCCGCAGCCGTTCCATCTCGACGAAGCCGCGGCCAAGGCCAGCGTGTTTCGCGGGCTTGCCGCCAGCGGCTGGCACACGGCGGCAGCCAGCATGCGCATGATCGTCGACGGCAAGTTCAAACTCGCCGGCGGATCCGTCGGTCTCGGCGGCGAAATCGCCTGGCCGATGCCCACGCGTCCGGGCGACACTCTCCGCGTCCGCACGGAGGTGGTCGAAATTGTGCTGTCGAAATCGAAGCCGAATCAGGGAATCGTGAAGATTCGCAATGTCACCGTGAATCAGAAAGGAGAAGAAGTGCAGGTATTCACGGCGAAGCTGATGGTATTCAAGCGTCCGGCAACCGCCGAGTAAGTCGCGCTGCTATTTCCGCCAAAAAGCCTCGATCTCCTCGAGCGTCTGGCCCTTGGTCTCGGGAACCAGGTAATAGGAAAACAGCCACGCACCGATGGCGAACAATCCGTAGAGCCAGAACGTTTGGGTCGCGCCGATTTCCTCTAAGAGCGTCAGGAAGGTCAGGCTGACCAGCAGGTTTGAGCCCCAGTTGAACGTCGCCGCGAGCCCCTCGCTCGAACTCCTGACCTTGAGCGGATATATTTCGGCGATCAAAAGCCAGAAGATTGGGCCGAGACTGATGGCAAACGACGCGACATAGACCATGATGCTGATCACCGCAAGCCATGACAGCGCGCCGCTCGGACTCGCGGAATGAAACGCCCAGCCGAGCACTCCGAGCGTCACAGCCATTCCCGCGATTCCGGTGAGTAGCAGCGGGCGACGGCCGATGCGATCGATCAACCACATCGAGACGATCGTCATCAGCACGTTGACCACGCCGATGCCGGCCGTCGTGAGAATGGCGCCGGAAGCGGACGAAATTCCCGCGGACTGAATAATTCTCGGCGCGTAGTAGATCACGGTGTTGATCCCGGTGACCTGCTGAAACACGGCCAGGCCGATACCGACGATCAGCGCCGGCCGCAGCGCAGGACTCAGCAGGTCGCGCCAGTTGCCGTGTTCCTGGGACTCCTGGAAGCTGCGCTCGATGTCCTGAAGCTCGGCCTCGACGTCGGAGCTGTCTCGAACGCGGGAGAGAATGGCGCGCGCGTGGTCGCGGCGTCCGCGCCGCACCAGCCAGCGCGGCGACTCGGGCAGATAAAACATGCCGAGCGCGAAGATGGCCGCCGGAATGACGGCGAGGCCGAACATCCAGCGCCACCCCTGCATGTTTGCGAACGCGTAATCGACCAGGTAAGCCAGCAGGATGCCGAACGTGATGGCCAGCTGAAACAGCGAGACCGTCCATCCGCGCGCATCCGGCGGCGACACTTCGGAGATGTACACCGGAACGGTACCGGATGAAAGGCCGATCCCCAACCCGACGATCACGCGGCCGCAAAAAAGCATGGCGGTCGAAATCGCTGTGGCGCAGAGCACCGCACCAATGGCGAAAATCAGCGCCGTGAAAATCAGCAGCGTGCGGCGCCCGAATTGATCCGCCAGGCGGCCTCCGACGAGAGCGCCTACGGCCGCGCCGGCGAGGCCGGCAGCGACCATCACCTCAAGCGCAAACGTCGAGAGCGAAAAATCAGTCGCAAAAAAAAGCTGCGCACCGGATATGACTCCCGTGTCGTACCCGAACAGCAGCCCGCCGAGTCCGGCGAAGGCCGCAGCGAGATAGACGAAACGGCGATTTCCGGAATGCGCGATGGCGGTATGTTGTTGTGAAGCGGCGTCCGCAGTCATGCGTGAAGCCCCCTGGAAGCGCGTGGCGGATTATCGGCGCTTCTGAACCGATGAGCAATCGATCAATTATGGTGGGCTGCCCGGGCGGAAGGGCGCCAAACCGCTAATCCTTCCGCAGCTGCTCCAGAACGGCGGGAGGCGATTCGTGGAGCAGTTCGAGGAAGACGGCGTTCGTCCACCCGAAGCCGCTGACGTTGACCGCGTAGCCGGCCGTGATACGGGTTACGGTCGATCGCGTGACCACGTTGTACTTTTCTCGCATCGTGCGATCGCGGCGAAAATTTTCCAGAACCATGGTGAGAAATTTCACCGACAGACGATCGGCGTCGTGGCCGTATCCGTATCGGCGAAGCCCCTCGATCGCGAGCAAGTGGATCGGCGCCCACCCGTAGGGAGAATCCCACTGGGCGCCGGTTTGTTTCACGCTCATCGCCAGACCGCCGGCTTGCTCGAAGAGCGGGAGATTTTTCTCCACGGCACTGGCCTGCTCGTTGGATGCAAGGCCGACCCAGAGGGGATAAAACGTGGTGGCGTATTCGTAGGTGGACTGCCGGCCCGTCTCGAAATTGTAGTCGGTGAAAAGGCCGCGGCTCGAATCCCAAAGGTAGCGGTTGATTCGTTCCTGCCGCTGGCGAGCTTTTTCGCGCCAGGCTTGCCGATCGGCGGGACGATTCAGCAGCTCGCTGATTTCGGCGAGGTCCGTTTCGGTCTTGTAGAGCAGGCTGTTCAGGCAAATCGGGGCGTAGTGATGCGTGTCCACGCCGTAAGGCCCAAAACGAAAGGTGATGTCGAACCCGGATTCGCGCAGGCTGCGGTCACCTTTGTAGTAGTCCGCGGCCAAACCGACGCGGTCGGTGGGGTCGCAGCCCACCTCGGACGACGGGGATTGGCCCGGATCGCACATCGAGACCTCCCACGCCGGGCCCAGCAGGGAATCGAGCGGGTGCTGCGCGTCGACGCGCACCAGGTGCGCGCTGTGTTCGCCCTCGTTCTCAAGATAATAGTGAGCGACGCCGCGATAGTAGTTGCCCGGATCGCCCATGATCTCGGGAACGGGACCGTCACCCTCGTCGAAATAGCGAGAAAGTCCGGTGTCGCCTGCTAGATGCGGCTCGCGCGTCCATTGTTCGTAATCAGAAACGGCGAATTGATACGCCTTCGCGAGCCACTCAAGGTTCGGCTGGTTGGCGGCAACATCCGCGTGGTAGAGCGCCAGGATCATGGAGCTGAGAAAGGGCGGCTGCGAGCGCCCGAGATAATAGGTGCGGTTGGCGTTCAACACGCCACCGTAGTGCTGAATTTCGTAAAAGAAATTTTCAACCATGCCCCGCGCGAGATCGCGCCGATCGTCGCGCAGCAGGCCGCGAACGATAAAATAACTGTCCCAGCCGTACATTTCATTAAATTGCCCGCCGGGCACCACGTAGGGATTTTCCAGAAACAACAGCCCGTGGTCGCGAATCTCGCCGACCACTTTTTCGTCGGCCGGAGTGATTTTCTCCGGGAGACGCGCGACGCGGATGTTGCAGCGCTTGGGCAGGCCTTCGACTTCGGGCGGAAGGGGAACCTCAACCGGAAGATATAGAAACGGTTCGCCATCCGTCTTGCTGTCGAAGAACGTCTGGCATTCGTTCATCGATCGCGACAGACGGTCCCACCCGTGCGAGATGTAGTGAAGGATGTCGTCGAGCGATTGGTAGGACTCCTGCTTCGGCGCGACTTGTGGTGTCGACTGGCTATCGAGAGAGTCGGTCAAGGGGCCTGCCATCCATAGAATTGCGATGCAGAGCGATGAACACCAACGATAAGGCCATCTAATTTTAGAACACATGGTCTCTGCCGCATACTTTCCGGACGGGCAGCGTGCTTTACGGGAACTTGTAGCCGTCCTTGAGCTCGCAGCGATAGCTCTTGCTCTGGTCTCTTCCGACCTTTACGTTGCAATCCGCCCAGCTCAGTTCCGGCGCCGGTCCGAGGGGAAAGACGATATTCGTGCCGCCGAGTTCGGCTTCGAGGCTCGGGCCGACGGCGGCAGCCGGCAAGCTGAAGTTCAAGGCCCGGCCGAAAATCACGGGATAGGATTCGCGAACGATGTCGTTGATCTCCTGGCGGAAAACTTCGGCTTGAAAAAGAAATGTTGTGGTGTCGGACCAATCGAGGACGGAGACGGAAATGTGGCGCCCGCCGCGCGAGAAATCGTCGGTCTGAATTCTCGTGAAGGGGCACGGTCCGGCGATGCAGGAAACGCGCGCGTCGTCGAAGACATTCCCCTGTCCGGCATCGAGCGACGCGGAGCCGATCGCACCCCTCCAGCGATTGTCCGGCGAGCAGGACGACCGGTGATCGCAGGGGACATTGCCGGAATTGATGACCTGGAATGTGGTGACGCCCGCACCCACGTTGACGGATGCGGTCGATTCGATCGAATAGCGCACGAAGACGTCAGACACCACGGTTTGCGGCCGGCCCGATACGTCGTCGGTATCCGGACGTAGCGGCATCATGCGGATCACGTACAGCTCATCGCCAACGGTGATCGGCACCTCCAGCGGCTCGAAATCCGGATGCCAGAATTTAAGGACCACTTTCTGGCCCTTCTTGACGCCCGGGCGCAACGGAATCCGGAAAAATCCCGAGAAATCCGACTTCACCGCTGCGGGCGCCTGATCGCTCACGGTGCTCACCTCGACGTCGGTAATCGGAGATTCTTTGCGCGTGTCGGAGTCATCCTGAATGATGGCGCCCTTGAGCGCGATGGGGCGATACGCGTAGTGATACGCGACCATCGCGGCGATTAGGAGCGCTGCGGCGAGGACGCCCACAATTACGACCACACGGACAGAAACTTTTCCTTCGCTGCGGCCGTCCGTCATCGTGCGGGCGAGTCTAGCAAAGGGCGAGAGCCTCCGCGCAACAGGAACATTCTTCTCATCCATATGGTTCACCGTCATGCCGGTGCATCTATACTTTAGATGATGGCGACCGAACAAACGGGCAGGAAAAAACTTTCGCGTCGTGAACTGTTGCGCCAGGCTGTGCGCGCAGGGGCGCTGATTCCCTGGTCCCGCACGTCGATTTTGTCTGCCGGGAGATTGGCCGCGGTTGCGGACACTCCGCAAGCCGCGCCGGGTGCCGGCAGCGGCCCGTTTTATCAGGTTGACGAGGCTCTGCTTGAGGCGGTCGAAGAGGCGAATTACAAATTCTTCTGGGAGCAGGCGAATCCCTACACGGGAATTGTGCGCGATCGCTGCAACGCGACGAATCCAGACAAGGCGGACCTGGGAAGCATCGCCGCCACGGGATTCGGCCTCACCGCGCTTTGCATCGGGGATCAACGCGGATACGGCTCGCACGCAGAAATTCGCGGTCGCGCGCTGAATGCCATGCGTTTCCTGTGGAAGAAACTGCCGAATCATCGCGGTTTTTTCTATCACTGGGCGAATGTGAACACGGGCGAACGGTTGTGGGACTCGGAAGTATCGTCGGTGGATACGGCGATCCTGCTGTGCGGAGTGCTGACGTGCCGCGAGCATTTTGCGCACTCCGAGATCAGCGATCTGGCGTCGGAGATTTTCAATCGCGTCGATTGGACCTGGCTTTCGGAAGACACGCGCATCCTGCCGCACGGGTGGACGCCGGAAACCGGTTTTCTGCAATACCGCTGGGACAATTACAGCGAGATGATGATGATGTACTTACTGGGCCTGGGTTCATCCACGCATCCCCTGCCTGCGGAAACGTGGACGGCTTGGAAGCGCGTGACGTTTGAATACGACGGCATCCGCTACATCGGATCCTTTGCGCCGCTTTTTGTGCACCAGTATTCGCAGGCGTGGTTTGATTTTCGTTACAAGCGCGACCAATACACCGACTATTTTCAGAATTCGATCATCGCCACGGAGGTTCACCGGCGATTCTGCATGGATCTTTCCACGCAATTTTCCGATTACAGCGAAAGTTTGTGGGGCATCACGGCTTCGGATTCGGCGCGCGGCTATGTCATTTGGGGCGGTCCTCCAGCGACGGGGCCGATCGACGGAACCGTCGTTCCGTGCGCGGCGGGAGGCTCGCTGCCGTTCTTGCCGCAGCCCGCCGTACACGTGCTGGAAACGATGAAGAGCCGGTATCCGCGCTCGTGGACGCGTTACGGATTCGTGGATGCGTTCAATCCGCTGACGAACTGGTACGACACCGACGTGGTGGGCATCGACACGGGCATCACCATGGTGATGGCAGAAAACGCGCGCACGGGATTCGTGTGGGATACCTTCATGAAGAACGCAGAGGCGCAGCGCGGCATGGAGCGCGCGGGATTCAAGCCGTACAAACCATCCACCCCGCCGGAACAGACCGCGAAAACGCGTTAACCCGGCCTTGGTTCCTCGCTGGCCCCCACTCCCAACGTTACCGTGTTTCGACGAGCGCCAGACTTTGTGGCGGAAGAACGACGGTCAACTTTCCATGCGAGACGGACTCTTGGCTTGGCGCAGGGAGTTGGGATCGACGGCGAAGTTGGGTGATTTGCGCCTGCGTGGGATCGATGGGGCTGCCCATCGCGCGGTAGGCCGCGAGAACGGATCCGTGAGTTGAATCGACACGGGTGATGCGAGCCGTTTGTACGGCTGCAGCATCTTTGAAGACGAGGGTGACCGTCTTTGGCACGCCCGCTTCCTCGGGCAAGTATAAATTCCAGACTGCAATTGCCAAGCGGCCGTCGGGCCGGCGTGTGACGATCGCTGACGGCGAATCGTTCGCAAGCCGCTCTGTGCCGAGATGGTGCAGCACTTTGAAGGCATTGAATGCAGGTTTCGGCAGGCCGTCTTCCGCGACCAAGCCGTAGCCGCCGTAAAACGGCTGCTTCACCACGCCCTGTTCCTCGAAAACGTCCGAAAATGTCCAGTACGAGAGAATGTCCACGAGGCCGTCGCACTGCCGGATCGTGTCCGCGATCCACGGCGCCATGAACGGAGCGTCGGTCACGTCCGGCTCATTCTTATAACTCGCGTTGTATTCGCTCCAGATCAGGGGCAGTTTGGGGAACGCGGATTCGGCGACCTGGTCGTGCACTTTCCGCACGGCGCGGCAGACCATTCGCGTACGCGGAATGCTTTCGTCCGTGCCGAAGACGTCCTTGGCGGAATCGTTGCCGTAGACATGCGTTGACACGAAATCCACGGGCACGCGATTTTCGGCGCAGTGGCGAATGAAACGGTCAACCCAGGCGGCTTGCGCGGTGGCCGGGCCGCCGACTCGCAGCCTCGGAGAAACGGCTTTGATCGCGCGCGCGGCCACATCGTAGAGCTGGTAGTAGGTTTCCTCCTTCGGATCGCCCGCCCAGAAATCGAGATTCGGCTCGTTCCAGATTTCAAAGTACCACTGGGAAACTTCGTCCACGCCGTAGCGATCGACGAGATGCCGCGCGAAATGAGAAACGAGATCTCCCCATTTGTTCCAGTCTTTGGGCGGAGCGACGACGGGCTTGTACCAAAACGGCTGTAGGATCTCCTGGGCCGCCAGCTTGCGGGGCATGAAACTCACTTCGACGAACGGACGCACGCCGGCGGCAAGCAAACCGTCGTAAATCTGATCGACGTAGGAGAAATTGTAGACAGGATTGCCGCTCGCGTCTTCGTCGTAAACGCCGACTTCGTCGTGCAGGATCGCGTGGAAACGCACGTAGTTGAAATTCGTGGCTTGCTTCACATCGTGCAAATCGCGGCGATAGCTTTCTCGCAGGCTCAAAATGGCGCGACCGGAGCCGAACATCTGCTCCCAATAATGCGGAAAGGGATGCGCGGGCGCGGATGGATCGATGAGGATCGTTTCCGACTGGGCGTCCGATCGCGGCGGCGGAGCGTTTGCCGAATCCTGCGGCAGAACCTGCGGAGCCGCGAGAGCCACCGCGAGGCACAAACACAAAGTGCGATAACAGAACCGCAACCGGCGACGCGGCGCGATTTTCACGAGAGCTTCACGCCCATGGGCATTCGCGAGTAAGCCGGAGACGGGAACTCGTCAATCCTGCGTGATCAACTGATCCCGAGAAGAGGCTTCTTTCTGATTGATCGCGTAGAGAGCCAGCTCCAGACGATTCGAGGTGCCAAGTTTGTTGAAAATGCGGAAAAGATAGTTTCGAACGGTGTGCTCGCTCAGATTCAGCTCCCGCGAAATGTCCCGGTTCGTGCGTCCCTGCGCGACCAGGTCGACCAGACTCTGTTCGCGTGGCGTGAGCAGCGTAGCGCCCTTTGCGTCCGTGATCGGGGTCGAGCCGGGCGCGCCTTTCGCGGCGAGGGACTCGACCAGGTATTGAAGTTGCTCGTTCGTAGCCGAAATCTGCCCGGAATGGACCTTTTCGATGCCTTTGCACAGTTCGCCGAAGGTCCCGTCGCGAGAGAATATACCGAGAGCTCCGGCGCGAAAAGCGTCCACCACCACCTCGCGTTCCGGCGAATCGATCAGCAGCAAAATCCGGGCGGTTTCGTGCATCGCGTGCAACTGGCGCGCGGCTGCGAGGCCGGCGGAAGGTCCATCCTTCAAGCGCCAGCTGATCACACAGACATCCGGCTTCTTGGCCGCGTATGCATCGACGATCCCGGTGGATTCAACCGCGGCCGCAACCACCGACAGCTTCTGGGGATAGCGCCTTAGCGCCGTGGTCATCAGCTCGCAGCTCAGGCGGCATGTTTCGCCGACAAGCAGTTCAATTGGCTGAGGATTTCCGCTGGCTCTCCGCATAGGGTCCCCTCTGATACATCAAGAACACACGAGCACAAAAAAGTTCCCGCCGGGGCTGGACGCGACTGCGAGGACTAGGGAATTAGAGTTTAGTACCGTGCGCTGGGTTAGTACAGTCGAATTAATCGATGGAACCTATTCGAACGACCAGTATGCCTCGCACGCAGATGCACTGGCTTCGCTTTCCGTTGCCCTTCGATCGCAAATAGGTCTATATCGAAAACCAGCTCAACGCAAGACTCTCAAGCGCCGCGCCCCGTACGCATCCCGTATTCGCTGTAGGTGGGGTGGATATTCCTCTCTGTTCGACACACGATGTTTCGCGCTGCGCGCACACCGGGAGGAACAATCGTTTCAGCCAAAGCATCCGCGAGTGTCCGAGGAGACGAAAGGCATCTCGCGAAATGACTTTGCGCTTCTTGTGGCGCTTTGATGCAGCAACTATTATTCGCGCCACGGCTGGAGACCCGAACATGAAACAGAGCGTGCTGCAGATCAGCGATACAAAGATGTCGAGCGTCTCGGAAGGAGAATACTCGTCTCAGGTGCGACGCCAAATACGCTATCCACTGCGCGCTCCAGTTACTTTCCATTGGGTCGGGAGAGACGGCGTGCCGCATGAAGGCAAGGGCAACAGCCGCGACATCAGTGAAAGCGGGGCGTACATCGTCACGAAAAACTCGCCACCCATGAGCGCCGACGTAATGCTTGAAATTCGTTTCCCGTACTTGCCGGAGCTTGATCGATTCCATCGAATCGAAATGGACGGGCGCGTGGTACGGGTCGATCTGTTGCTGGACAACCGCTCAGGCTGGGGATTTGCGATTTCGGCGCAGCGGACGGTTTTGCAGGAAGTGGACGAGAGCGGGCCGGGACCGCGTAGCGGCAATTAACTTAACATTCCTCGAGCAGCAAAGGCGCGCAGGCATCGTGCCAGCTGCGAAGCACTAGGGTAGTACGACAGAGTTGTTGCCAGTTTGAAGGCAGGCTTACGACGACGGGGTTAACGACCCGGGTGTAAGTCACAGGGCGAAGCTTTATGTACTCGACAGAACAAATCGAAACTTCCCAGACGCCCGGCCGTGGTCCGTGGTGCGCGCTCCATACGCGCCACCAGCACGAAGGTACGGTCGCCCGGCTCCTGACGACCAAGGGCGTCGAGGTTTTTCTGCCGACCTACCGCACCGTTCATCGCTGGAAAGACCGCAAGAAGCAGCTCGAATTGCCGCTGTTTCCCGGCTATCTGTTTTTCACGTACGAGTTGGAACGGCGGTTCCAGGTGCTTTCAACGCCGGGAGTGCACACCATCTTGATGACCGGTGGAAACAGGCCCGCCGAAATTCCGCAGCAGGAAATTCTGGCGATCCGTCGAGCCGTAGAAAGCCCTTTACGCGTGGAGCCGCATCCTTACTGGAAGGGAGGGGATGTCGTTCGCATAAAATCTGGCCCCCTTGAGGGGCTGGAAGGTGTAGTCTCGCGGTCGAAGGATGCTTTCCGCGTGGTGTTATCGGTGGAAATGCTGGGTAAATCGGCGGCAGTCGAAATCGACGCAGGCTCGGTCGAGCGCGCGCGTTCGAACCCGGTGCGTCCCTCCTAGCAAAATGTTCCTTGAATACTACCAATTGCGAGAACAGCCGTTCGGAGTGACTCCCGATCCCCGTTTTCTGTATTTCAGTCCGGGGCATCGCGAGGCGCTGGCTTCGCTGATTTATGCGATCGAATCCCGGCGTGGATTTTCGGCGATGATTGCCGAGCCGGGAATGGGAAAGACGACGCTGCTGTTCCGGCTGCTCGAAACGCTGCGGAGCACCGCGCGCACGGCTTTCCTGTTTCAGACCGAAGGCGACTCGCGCGACCTGTTGCGCGGCGTGCTGGCCGACCTGGGTATTCCGACGCAGAGCCACGATCTTCCAACGCTTCATGAGGCGCTGAACGCGGCGCTGGTGGAGGAAATGCGCGCGGGCCGGCAAGTGGTAGTCGTGCTGGATGAGGCGCAGAATCTGGACGAGAAGTCGCTCGAATCCGTCCGCATGCTTTCGAATTTCGAAACTTCCACGCAAAAACTGATGCACATCGTGCTGGCCGGGCAGCCGAAGTTGGGAGAAAGGCTCGCGGGCCCGGACTTGAAGCAACTGCGTCAGCGCGTTTCGACCATCATCCGCCTGGATCCGTTCACGCCCCAGGAAACCGAGGCTTATATCGATTGGCGTCTGCGGGCGGCCGGCTATGAGGGACCGCCGATTTTCATGCCCGACGCGATCGACATGATTTGCCGCGTGAGCAAGGGCATTCCTCGAAACATCAACAGTCTGTGCTTTCAAGCGCTCTCGATCGGATTCGCCACACAATCCCGGACCATCGCCTCAGAAATCATGCGGGAAGTTGTGGCGGACCTCGATCCGAGCATGGGTTCCGCGAATCGCGCGCGCGTTTCCAAGGCGAGGCAAGCCGTAGCGGTTGCGGCTCCAGAACCGCCGCCGATTCCCGCGCCAGCACCCGCAGCAGCTGGTCCTACGGTAGCTCCCGGTCCGGCCGCACCGGCTTTCCGCCCGCGACCTGCACCCGTGCGCACCGCTTCGCAAATGCCGACGACGTCGATATTCAATTCGTGGGCCATCGCGCCGCCACCGAAACGCTCGTCCGGCTTGAAAAGGCTCGCGATTGCCGCATGCGTGGTGGTGCCCGTGATGCTGATCGTCGGCTTCAGCCTTCCCAAGTTCGGAATTACCGCCGGAGCGCTGGCCGGAAAGCTTTCCGGACGCACCATAAACGCCGGACTCAGTGCGGGCAGCACGCACTCGGATTCCGACCCGGCGCAGCAAACCGCCGATCTGCCTCAAGCGGTTCCGCCAGCAGAGAGTTCGAACGGCGCGACGAGCGAGTTCCAGTCACCAGCACCAGCATCATCACAGGCAGTGACCGAGCCAGCCGAGACGTCGCACAGTGCAGCGCAGGGAAATGCTCCGTCTGAAACACACCCGCCAGCAGCCGTTCCGGCGAAACCGGCACCTGTGACTGGACCTGCGGCCGTCACCAAGAGCGACTCGAAAAACGTCGATGAAAAGCGCATGCGTGACCCGGAAGCAAACCCCGCCCCTAAACGGAATTCCGTGGTGCAGGTAACCCACCGCGAGAATCTTTTCGAATTCGCGCTCGAAAGTTACGGCAAATCCAACCGCCAGATCGTGGACGATATCGTCCAGCTCAACCCTCAAATCAACGGAGCTTACGACATGTTGCAAACCGGCGAATGGATTCAACTCCCCAGCGAGCCAGCCTCAGTTACGTCCGAGGCGCAAGATCGTTAGTCCGCGAAATTCCGAGTTTGCTTTGGCTCTAATAGGACTCCACCACGTGGTAGACAATTTGATTTGCAACGATCGAACATCCGAGGGATTCGCGCTACCAACCCGTCGCCCCTAACTTGGCGCGTTCGTATTGTTCTCACGGCACTTGACCTAGAGTGGTTTCGAAGGGGAAAGATCAATGCATCGATCAAAATTGTTGGGATCATTCTTTCTAATTGCACTCGCTGTCCTACCAACTGGCCTGCGCGCTCAACAAAACGCCTCGGCGACACCGGCATCGACAAATCCTCCTCAAGCCGCAGCTGCCGGCAACCCTCCGGCCAGCGGGCCAGACTTACAGCAGCGGTACCCTCGATACAAAGTTGGACCTGACGACAGTCTGTCGATTACGTTCCCTCTTTCGCCGGAGTTTGACCAACCAGCCGTGATGGTTCAACCGGACGGCTACATCAATCTCAATGGAGTTCCTAGTGTGTATGTTCAGGGAATGACGGTGCCGGAGATTGTGGAGGCCTTAAAAAAGGCATACGCTGGCACGCTTCACGACCCAATCATCAACGTGGATTTAGGGGATGTTCAAAAGCCATACTTTCTGGCTTCGGGCCAAGTGGGTAAGCCGGGCCAATATGATTTGCGTCACGAAACGACTGTCTCGGAAGCGATCGCGATCGCTGGGGGCCTAGCCCCCACGGCAAAATCGCAAGTGTTTCTATTTCATCGCGTGTCGACAGGTTGGGTCGAGGTAAAGAAGCTCAACCTCAAAGACGTTCTGAATGGGAAAAAACCAAACGAAGATGCGTATCTGTTACCGGGCGACTCTATATTCGTACCGGAAACATTCATCACGAAGTTCCGCAGATATGTACCTTACAGTCTTGGATCAGGGGTGTATGCAAACCCATTTTGATCGTATATGGGCTGATGATGTTCCCGAACACATCCGCGTTGGCGAGCAGGTTTTTATGCCTTCAACTCCGGGGTCAACGGCGCACGACGAGAATGCGGCCTTCCGAAGGTTTTCTAGCTTCACGTATGAGGTGAAAGAATGAGTAGGAACTTTGAATTGCTGCAGCAAGTCGGTCGGGGCTTCGAAGTACCTCCAATACCCGAACCGGTCCGCATATCCTCGAAATTACATGAGAAAGCAACCCCGATCGGAACTCGTCTTGATTTTGGTCAAGTCGCTCGCGAAGAGGCATCGAGGCTCGTGCAGCGGATATTCCTGTCGTCGGACCCGAAAGCTCCACGCGCGGTTTTATTTGCTGGCATGGCCGACGGTGTGGGGTGCAGTCAAATCTGCTTACTGGTCGCCGAGATTTTGAGAAGTACCGTCAGCGGTTCCATTTGCTTGGTGGAAGCCAATTTTAGATCACCGTCGCTTTCAGGCATGCTCGGAACAACCAATGATCATGGCCTAACCAATTCCATGCTTCAGGAAGGTCCCATTCGGTTTTTCGCGAGGCCGCTTGCGATTGACAACGTCTGGTTACTGTCGTGCGGCTCGCTCTCCTCCGACGTGCCCAAATTCCTAAATAGCGACCGCCTGAAGGCCCGCTTCGAGGAACTACGGGCGGAATTCGATTATTTGCTCGTAGATGCTCCGTCTCTCACTCGCCATGCTGACGCCACAGCTCTGGCCCGACTTACGGATGGTTTGGTACTGGTTTTGGAAGCCGACTCGACTCGAAAAGAAGCGGCTCTGACGGTAATGGAGAACTTGCGTGCAGCCCAAATTCAAGTCCTCGGCGCTGTTCTAAATAAGCGTACGTTTCCGATACCGGAATTGATTTATCAGAGACTGTAGAAGCAGCGCCTCCAACGGTGGGTCGCGTTCGCGGCGGAAGCCTCGATGGACTTCAAGGGGTTCTATCGGCAATGAATGACGATCTGGTGTCGTGATTTCCGTCCATGCTATTCAGCGGTCCCTTTCTATCCGGTTCACTGGATATACAGTCGAGCCAGTTTGATCGGTCGCCTCAGAACTATGCGAACGGCTATACATATATTCGCTTTAATTCTCCGAAGCGATTCCACCTACCTCCTAAGACTGCAATGGCCTGAATGCACCGTTTCTGCCTAGTTTTGGATTTCTGTTTTTCGGACGCACCCTGAATCTCTATCCCAACAAAGCGAGGTGACCTAGCATGACAACTTCTCGAATTCTTGTAACCGGAGCAGGTGGCTTCATTGGTCACCATCTCGTAAAAAGACTCAAGGCTGACGGACACTGGGTCCGCGGAGCGGACATCAAGCTTCCCGAATATGAGCCCTCTGAAGCAGACGAATTCGAATTGCTCGACCTCCGAGCATATGAGAACTGTCTGCTAGCAACCCGCGGCGGAATTGATCAGGTTTACAACCTCGCTGCAGACATGGGCGGTATTGGTTACATTACGGCCTACCTGGCGAGCATTTCGCGGAATAACATTCTGATCAATGCCCACATGTTGGAGTCGAGCCGGCAAAATCAGGTCAAACGCTTCTTGTTCTCATCCTCAGCATGCGTATACGCACAAAGTAAGCAGCTGAGCCCAGAGGTTACTCCGTTGAAAGAGGAAGATGCATATCCTGCCGAACCAGAACCCGGGTATGGGTGGGAGAAGCTGTTTACCGAGGAGCTCTGCCGCTATTACAGACACGACTACGGATTCCAGACTTATTCCGTTCGATTTCACAATGTCTACGGTCCACTCGGCACGTTTGATGGCGGCAAGGAGAAAGCGCCAGCCGCGATCTCCCGGAAAGTGGCCATGGCTGGCAACGGTGAGGAAATCGAGATTTGGGGTGATGGTGAGCAGACCCGCTCATTTATGTATGTCGATGACTGCGTAGAAGGCTTGGTTAGGCTGATGGCCTCTGAACACCACGACGCTTTGAATCTCGGCACAGATCGGCTGGTAACAATTAACGAACTGGTTGACCTTGTCTGCGAAGCAGCGGGTAAGCGCCTTGTCAAGCGCCACGATTTGACGAAGCCACAAGGGGTACGTGGGCGAAATAGCGACAATACCCGCC
>Ga0209007_1000177_pt1 | contig 35540 bp, 39 predicted proteins | sample JacPinW_OM1H0_O2_FD_187961 | JGI IMG/M metagenome (GOLD analysis project Ga0209007, IMG submission 187961) | Forest soil microbial communities from Algoma, Ontario, Canada - Jack Pine, Ontario site 1_JW_OM1H0_O2 (SPAdes) (version 2) | ecosystem: Environmental > Terrestrial > Soil > Boreal... | reverse complement strand
CCGATCCGAACTGGCCCGACTGGTACGCCAAGTACATGGTGGCGGAGCAGGCCGGGACCGAGCTGCCGAAGTGACCGCCGCCGCGTTTCAATAATGCATTTCCATTTCATCCAAGAAATTTGAACTGGGTGGGCGTGTGGCGAACTCTTCCGCGCGGCACCAGCATCCAGTCCAGTCACCATCGATCAGCCGGCAATTTTCCCTGACACGGGCAATCTAACTCCTGATCAGTCGTGCGGGCTCAACTGCTCGAGAAATAAAACGAGGTAAAACCTCTTGCTGCCTGTTAGCCGCAAAGCCGTTCTGAGCCGACCCACAGTTGCGCCAGATCCCTGAGGTTGTGTTTGTATGTACGCGTTACCAAGTATTCCTTCCCACCTTTTACACGCAGCCTGTACTCGCCCGTCGGTAAAGGTTGGATCTTCTCCACGGCCGAAATATTCACGACGACCGAGCGGTGGATGCGAATAAAACCGTAGGGTTTGAGCTTCTCCGCCATGGACGAGAGAGACTCGTGCACCAAATAGGGATTGGTTCGGGGTCGCAGCGAAACGTAATTACCTTCGGCTTGCACTGCCAGGATGTCGGCTAAATCCAAGAGCAGGATGCTACCCTTTGCCTTGAACGCAATTCGCGGCGCTTGTCGTTTTGCCATAACCTCCAACTGCCGCAAGATTCGCATGAGGTTTTCAGCATCAACTCGGGTTACCGGAAGCAAGGATGTATCCGCAGCTTCGCGGAACTCGTCCGCTGTCGATTCCAGAGTGTAATCCCGTCTACTCTTGGTGGAGCAAATCGTAGCTCCCCGCAGTGGGCTAACCGAAACGTCCGCATTAGCGTGAGCAGCTTGTCGACCAAACATCTCAGGTGCAATGGTCTTCTGATCCTGAATTTCACGGGCGCTCATGATGGAACCCCTTGCTCTCCACGCCTCACCTTCAGGTCCGTAAGTTACTTCTGCCCAGTGCTCACTGCCGATGGAAAGCTGGATTGCGCGCCGAAATAACACTCAATGGATTGCAACTGCCCGTTCTTGATTCGGAGATACTCCACGTTCCGGAACGATTTACCGTTCTTGGTGTGGCAAAGACATTTCACAAAAGCATCGTCCGCGCCGGTGCTGACTCGCTCCAGGTCAAAATGCCCAATGAAATCGATCTGTGTTTCCCAGCATTGCTTTTTGAAAGCGCTCTTGCTGATGTGGTCGTCGCCGGCCGCGCTTGAAAAGGTGAAGTCATCGGCGAGCAGGCTATCCAGCGGGCCCCAGTCTTTCTGCCCCCAGCCTGCGTACCACTTGCGGACTATCTCCTCATTCGTCAAGTTCTGCCCTCCCAATGCACTCGCACTTGCCGGTCCCGGCAGGCTCGCGGCACCAACCAGCGCGCAGGCTCCCGTAACGAGCAGATTCCTGCGCGACACTGCGATCCTTGTCATTGTTCGTTCTCCTTTTCAGGGATGTAGTTTGAAGCGCTTCGCGCGATTGCGATGCTGGCTGTCCGAGCCTACGAACCGGTTGGTATGTAAGAGTTCCACACTGCTCCTCGAGACACCGATGCGGTCAACCTCGCTTGCGGTTGCCCGGCGCGCGCAGGGATCTCAGCCAGCCAACGATATTCTTGATCCCCGCCTTTATCACTTTCGGATCCTGAGCATTCTTTCCCAGCGAGCCATAGCCTTCGACCATCGCAATCAGTAAGCCGGCGGCGTCCGTGGGTTCCACGTTGCGGCGAACGCTTCCGCGGATCTGGCCCTCTCGCAAAACGGAGGCAGTGGCCTCGCGCCAGGCATCGAAGATTATCTCCAGCCGCTTCCGGAATCCCGCGTCAAGAGGAGACATTTCCTGCGCCAGATTGTTCAGTTGACAGCCGCCGCATACATCCTTGGGCCGCACGGATAAATCCTGAACCATGCCGATCAAAGCGTCGATAGGATCCTGGACGCCCTGTAAAGGCCGCACCCATGTGCCGCGGACGTTCGGGGATATGACCTCTTCGACGACGGCATATCCCAGGGCTTCCTTGTTTTTGAAGTGATGGTACAGCGCTCCCTTGGTGACGCCGGCAGAGGCCAGAATTGTGCCCAGGCTTGCACTCTGGAAACCCGATCTGTAAATCTCGCGAGATGCCGCTTGCAGCAAGCGTTCCCGCGTGCGCCCGGGATCACGGAGCCTAATCGCTCCACGTTTCGGATTCTTGCGTGCCGCCAACATGCCACTCAGCATGTATGGTAACTATCGGAGCGTCAAGAGAGATCTAACACGCCTTCAACTATATGAAGATCCATCGTGTGTTCGGTCGCACTTATTGAGCTGCGTAGGGCCATAGTGAGCATCACTCTAGTGCTGCTCCCGCCCGATTATTAGATTGGCTTCTTCTCGTGCCTGTCTAACGTACCAACCGGTATGTACGTTAATCACCTGGAAGTCAATCACAATCGAGCGCCCTGGACTTTTGGCTGCTGACGTTCTTGAATTTCATAACCTCGCGCGAGGGTGCATGAAAAAGTGGAGAAACAGTCGCTCCAGCTGTTTTGGGATTGTCCCAGGGTTTTGTTAATCCGCCACTCGTTTTCGAACTCTGAAGCGTTGGGCCTGTTGTGTCACGTAATCGTTATGAACGTGGAACAGCACATGCTCCCTCAGTTCTCGCTGGGCAGGAGTTTGTGAAGTTGCGAGCCGATTCTGCTCTCAATTGCACACTCACTGCCGAGTGCTACCCAGCCATCTCGGCACGGAAACTTTGCTCGGACAAAAAGGAGAAGATATGAGCGCACTAAGACGGTTGCGGAATTTGTGGATACCATGGGTTGCGATGATTGTTCTGGGTTGCTTCAGTAATGCGGTCGCTCAAACGAGCTACAAAGTCACCGATTTGGGCACGGAGGGGAATGACATTTTGGCTTGTGCCATGTCCGTCAATGATTACGGCTGGACGGAGATCATGTCTGGGAACCTGGAACCGGGGACGCAGGATAGCGTGGTCGGGCAGCTTCTAAACGGACGCGCACTGATAGACATCAACGGACTCAAGCTCGACCTGGGCACGCTCGGAGGACACAACAGTTGGATGAACTGGGGCGAGATCAACAACTTCGGGCAGATAGTAGGTTTTTCCGAAACGGCGGTCCCTGACCCGGACGGCGAAGACATTTGCGGCTTCGGCACGCACCTTACGTGTCGCCCGTTTCTTTGGCAACTCGGCCACATGAGCGCTCTCCCGACGCTCGGCGGAAATAACGGGCAGGCCAGCGCGATCAATATCCGTGGACAAATCGTAGGATTTGCGGAAAACGGTACCGTGGACTCCTCATGCCCGTCTGACGCAACTAATAATCGGATTCAGCTGCCGGTGTTGTGGGAAAACGGCAAAGCCCATGCTCTTCCTACGGTGGACGGCGATCTAGACGGGGACGCATTTTGGATCAACGATCAAGGCCAAGCCGTAGGCGACACGGGAACCTGCGGCGGTGCGATCCTTCACGCCGTATCGTGGAAAAACGACACTGCCGTCGCGCTTCAAGACTACGGAACTGGCGCTATCGCCGAGGGCATTAATAACCAGGGTGAAATTGTTGGGACAGTCGGCAGTGCTGACAACACAACTCAATATGCCGCGATTTGGCGGAACGGCGCACTCACAAACCTCTACACTCTGCCGGGAGATTTTGCCGCCATAGCCAGCGGCATCAACGACCGGGGCCAAGTGGTGGGAAGCACCTGGGACTCCCTCTTCAACTGGTCACATGCCTTCATCTATCAGGACGGCAAGATGACCGACCTTAACACGCTGTTTCCCGAAAGCTCCAACCTCTACGCAACCATGGCTAACAAGATCAACGAGCGCGGACAAATCTCTGGCATGGCCACGGTGCGCAGCGGGCCGCATACCGGCGAGATCCACGCCTTTCTGGCAACCCCTGTAAACGAAAGGGTAGGCACGTCGGTTGCAGACGTCGCACCTACACATCCAAAATCCAATTTGCCGGCGAATGTTAACAAACAGCTTTTGAAGCAATTCGTAATCAGCCGATTGGCGCAATAAAGGGTATTTTCAGAGCTTCCGCACCGTGCATTCCAGCCATATGCTGCACGAAGGCGCAAGGCCGGAGATTGTGCGGCACAATATGGGTCACGTCGAATATCGACGTGACCCAGGATGTTTACAGCAAGAGCTGGCGGGAAGAGCGAGAGGTTTCTCGGCCTGCCGGTGGTCCGACATGACTTCCTTTGCGCGCGGTGCGAAGAACGGTACCGTAAGGAGATATCGCCCAATGACCGGTTATTACTGAACCCAAGGCGGCCACCCGGGAACGCAGGACGCCAAATTCGCGTATTACTTCCTGGCAGCACCCAACCAAAGGAGCAGACCTTGAAATCGGGGACAATCGCAGGTCGCGTCGGTATCGTCGCACTGCTCGCACTTGGGTCGATTGCGTTTCATGAGCTCGGACATTTTATCGTGTACCGGCTCGGGGGCTGTCCGGTTCGGATCACTTTGCAAAGCGTTCGACCGATCGGCCATGTGAGCGCTCCGTTGGACCACTTGGCGCTTGCTGCGGGGCCTGCATTCAGCTTGATAGCCACCGTAGCATGCCTCCTCCTGGCGTGGCGTCATCGGAGCTTCTTCTGGGTAACGGCCGCATTTACCAACGCCACCCTCAGGTTATTTCCATTAGCTATGGACATGTTTCGGGCGATCGAAAAAGCAGAGCCTTTCTCTGACGAAGGCAACCTGGCGCTGGCGATAACGACAAATCCAGCAGGACGAATGACGTTTTTGCTGCTCGCTTTCATAGTATTCGCGTCATTGACGGTTGTGGCGGCACGCCGCTATAACTTTGAGAAACACCGCGCCGCCAAAGTCGTGGGTATATATTTGCTCAGCCTCGCAGTGGGCATCGCCGTTGTTCTCATCGACGAACTGCTTCGGTAGTACGGACTCGGTTATCCGACTAACCGGGCACTGACGACTGGTTTTGAACCGGACTTGGTCGTCGGACGGGACTGCGTAGACTCAAGACAACTTCAAAGGTCAAAAGAATAGCCCGCGCTCGTCATCTGGGCTTCACAAACCAGGGATTACCATTCACTCCTTGGATGGCTCCCAAAGCTCGATCGGATTGCCGTCTGGATCTTTAAGCCACGCAAAGGTCCCCATGCCGGGATATTCCTCGGTCTTTTCGATTGCCACCCCTTTACTCTTAAGATGGCTGAGGGCTTCTCCCATGTTTTTCACTGTGTAATTAATCTTGCCCGTTCGCGGCTTATCCTTGATGTCTTTATCAGTGGGCATAATCGCCCACGCTATCGTTCTCTTGATCTCCGGATTTTCAAGATCCCTATACTCAAACGATGCATAAATTGAACTGCACTCAGCATCTTCGCCCTCCGGAACTATTCCGAGGCAATCGCGATACCAGGCCGCCAATCTCTTTGTGTCGTTAGAAAACAGAAAAGCGCCGCCAATTCCGTCGATCATAAGTTCCTCCCGCTCCTCATCTCTGCCGGTTTCCGAATCGGCAGGCATAATTCCAATTCAAAGTGCGACCAATCCGTCGCGCTTTCTTTGTCCAGGAAAACTTCAAGTGCCGGCGCATGCTCGGGCTCGTAGGCGCTGTTGATAAGCCAATCTCTGTAAAGATAGTCCCAAGCCGTAGCTACCTTATGGATATCGCCGGAAACCTCTATGACGGCATATCGCATGGCTGGCATTTTCAATTTCGACATTCCTTCACTGCACTTGAAGGGAAAAGACGACGCAAGACAGACCTCATATCGATAAAGATGCTTGGGGGTCACGTGTGGATCGTCTACCGTCATTCCGAAAAGAATTCCTTGCGAAAAAATATCCTGGGATTTGGCCCATTCGGTCATTGTCTTCACGGCGGCAAGTACTCTGTCCATCTGGAAGGCATTGGTAACCCGAATATAGGCGACTTGCCTTTCGGGAATGTCGATCAATCTCACGGAAAACGCGGCTCTCTTTTCTTCCGCGCTCATGGAGAGACCATATTCGTCTTCCGGGAAGAGTTCTTTGCAAATCTTGCTCTTTTTGATCTCGCCGCTTTTTCGAAACTGACTGGGCGAAGTGTCGTAACCGGATCGGAAGGCGCGCGAAAACGTGGCCGACGACGAAAAACCGCAATCCAAGGCTACATCGGTCACGCTTTGGCCGGAATAACGAAGAAGACGAGCGGCCTTTTCAAGACGAAGCCGGTTCGTAAAATTGTTTAGGGTTTCGCCCGAAACCGCGCCAAAGATCCGATGGAAGTGAAATTCCGACAAGCAGGCAACGCTAGCCAGCTCCTTTAGTTTCACCTGGCGATCCAGATTCCCGCGAAGATAGTCGATGACCCGATTAATTCTTTGGGCGTATTCGCTATTGGCCCGGGTCTTTGCGCTCGGAGCGGATTCCATCGAGATTGTGTCGCAGAATACCCCAATTGCGCCTATGCGGTCAGCATCCAAAAGTCTGACTGGCATTAGTCGTAAAGCGGTCTAACCAAGACGATGATTTAATCGCTCGTGGACGTCGCTCTTGGTGTCGCGGCTCAAGTGACCAATGTTGGACTCTGTTTTGCCTGCATGGCCGTCGCCGGGTGTTTGGCGGCATTCGCCTTCGTGATGGTGGGCCAATAAGAATCTGACCGGCGCTAGCCGGCGGAGCGCAACTTCAGCAGCCTTTTGATAATTTCCTTGGCCGTGGCATTCGCAGCGCCTTCATCTGTCTTGCGCCCTTGGCGATTGAATTCAAAAAGTTCAGCGCCATTAGCGTCAAACACCTTCGTCACTGAGGCGGAGGCTACCGCAGGGCCATACGGGGTGAAACCGCCAGTCCCGTACGCAATTCGGTAGTCGAAGTTTTGGTTCACAAATTCAAACTTGATATGGTGGTCCGCGGCGTGTTCGTTGAGCTTTTGGATCAGCAGCCCGCGGTCCGAATCCTTCGCGTCAACCCTTACCCTCCACGTTCGCTGCCCCATTGTGACCTGGGCGAAGCAGCAGCTAAAGATCATCAACACCATTAAATATCGCAGAAACTTCATCGCTTCCCTCCGTGCCAAAACTCTACCACGCCTAAGCTCGGTTGTTACAAGCAGCAATCGCCGTACGAACGCTTGAGTAATCAGCACCCCGCAACCCGCCCCTTCATTAAAGAAAAACCAAAACACGAAGTTGCTGGGCTACGCAGCGGTAACTGCCGATATGTTATTGAGCGACAGGCAGAACATCGGTGGTATTACTGTTTGTGGCTCTATTTATGTCCAGGAGGCATTCCATGCGATTGGCTACCATCCTGTGCCTTGCAGCGTCGGTAGTCTTCCCGTCAATAAGCCGATCACAGGCTCCGGTTTTTGTGATTACGCCCGAAACAAGCTCTATTAAGTTTTTTGTGAAGTCGTCGGTGTCTCTCGAAGGCGATTTCCAGAAGTGGGATGCCACTCTCACATTCACGTCTCCTGACGTTTCGACCGGGGTTTTGGACATTAAGATTCAGGCAGCCAGTGTGAATACCGGAAGTGGCTTTAAGGACGACAAGCTGAAGAGCAAAGATTTCTTCGACGTTAAGAAGGATCCCTGGATCACGTTTAAGTCAACGAAGATTGTGCAGACCGGCCCCAACACCTTTAATGTGCAAGGCAATTTCACGATACGCGGCGTGACCAAAGCCGATGCGCTGCTCCTAACCGTGGATCGCGAAGGCAAAGTCTCCGGCGAGATTCACGGAACGATGGCGTTCGATCGTAAGGACTACGGGATGGACAGCGGCATTCCCTTCATCAAAATCGCCGACCGCGTCGAGGTCACCGTCGCCCTCCAGGCCAAGCGAGTCAGCGGCCCTCCCGTGATCTTTAAGCACTAGCCGGGTGGCCGCGTGGCCGACCGTTCCGCGCGGCACCAGCATTCGCCTGCTGCGTGATCGAGACCCGCGAGGGTGCCGGGTGGCCAACCTCTGGACGCGGCGCCAGTGTTAGCCTTCTGCACAATCGAAACCTGCGGGGTGCCGAACTTTTTCTGTGATTCGTACAGAAAAGGTTCGTGTTTTGACGTTCATATTTTGAGTTCCGGGTTTTGACGTTCCGTTCTGACGTAACGCGCCTCGTAACTCAGTTTCTCGGTTTCCACTAGGCGCGGCCACCCGCCAGGTTTCACCCACACTAGAAATACGCAGTTATCTTGCAGTATAGTCGCGGACACTGATTCTCCGAGCCTGGAGGTCTCTGTGCCGCACCCTCGAACTGCCAAACGCAAGTCACCATTTGTTTTTCTTACTGCGGCGGCGCTTATAATTTCAGGAGTCGCCTCGGCCTCGCCCGACGCGAGCGCGCAACAACGGGAGCAGGCTCCCAAGCCTACAACCGGCGTCGGTGTCAGTATTCTGAGTTATATTCCGAAAGGCGTAGATTTTGCTCCGTATATGCGTGCCATGTACGATTCAATCATGCCCAACCTTTCTGCGAAGTTGCCGGAATCGGTCAAGAATGGACAAAAAGGAATCGTGGTCCTTCGGGCCCGCATACAAAAAGACGGATCGCTGTCTGAAGACGGTGTGACAATCACGCACAGCTCAGGAAGGGATGACATGGATGCTGCAACCCTTAGCGCGATTCGTGCGGCCGCCCCGTTTGGGCCTCTCCCCGAAGGATACAATGGCTCCAATCTTGAACTGAAATTTGCCTTTTACTTCAACCTCCCGCCTAAAAAGCCGGACGAGAAACCCAGGCCCGTTCCCGCAAGTTAATTGGCAGACTCTATGGAGCCTCAGGATCGAAAAAAAGAAGAAGACGCTGCAACTGAGGATACTAGGCTTGTGGTGGTCCAGTCGTTCGGCAGTCAGTTCGAGGCGGAGTTAGCCAAGGGCGTGCTCGAAGAAGCCGGTATCCAGGCCATGATTCAGGGTGACACGGCGGGAAGAATGCGTGAACACCTCGCGTGGTCCGGCGCAGGATTCAAAATCCTGGTGCGCGAAAATGACGCAGCCACGGCGCGTGATGTGCTCGGGGCACCAGTGGAGGCCGACGAAAACCCCGACACGGACTCCCCAACCGAGGGCGATGCTTTTCCTCCCTTTCGCCGCTTCAGCTAGAAATCTTCAATTACAAGCTAGACGCGCACCAGGTTGCACTTGAAAGGGTGACGACACCCGGCCATTCGCCTAATTGATTGAATCGCGGGAATTCCAAGCAATCATGAGACATTGCCGTTGTGATATTGTCGCGGCCATTGACGTGGCCCCGCAACGCGGATACAGTTCCGCTCATCTGGCGGCAGTTCCCAGCCAAAATTTCGAAGAGGAGATGCGAAAATGAAACGACACCTCGCAATGTTGTCGATAATCCTCGCAGCGTTATTCGTACTCGTTATGGCAGCCCCGTCCGCTCAGGCTCAAAAGATTGCTGGGCCTAACCGGCCCGCAGCGGTACCAGCGGGATATGTGATCACGCCATTCGGCTACTTCCATCCTTCTTGTGTGCGCGCGGTTGCTAGCGGAGATACGGTCCTGGCAGATGGGCGCGTCCAACATGCGGATGGCACGGCCGACGCGGAGGCTCCGGTTTGTGGCTATGCGCACTACACGGCAGCGGGAGAAATTGTAGCCGCCGCGCCACAGCCGCCGAGCATCGTCCATAGCTGGATTGAATCTGGAAACTCCATCAACACCACTTCTCAGTTCGGTGAGCTTACTGCAAATTGGATCGTACCTCCGGCTCCGACCACCAACGATGACCAGACCGTGTTTCTGTTCCCCGGCATGGAAGATTATGCTCTCGACGAGTCCATCATCCAGCCCGTTCTCGGCTGGAACGCTGGTTTCTATGGCACAAACTGGAGCATCGCCAGCTGGAATTGCTGCCCCAGTGGGACAGCGAACTACAGCTCACCCCTGAAGGTCAATCCAAGCGACGTCATCTTTGGAACCATCGTATCGGACGGAAGCGCGGGACCGACCACCTGGGACATCACGACGGAGGATACAACTACCGGTAAAAAGACAACGCTGAAGAACACTCCCAGTGAAGGCCAAACCTTTACTTGGGCGCAAGGCGGCGCGCTGGAAGTCTACGGCATCGTCCAATGCAGCGATTACCCTCCGAACAAATTGACCGCGTTCTACAATCTCGAGCTACGTGACGACAACTTCAACATTTACTACGATCCAGGCTGGGTCTTTTTCGACTACTCAGTCGGCCTCACGCCCCAATGCAATTACAACGTGACCATGACCAAAACGAAAGTGACGCTCCACTACTAAATTCGGCGCGGCGAGATGCCTCGTAGTATGGTTCGTGCAGAAAAGGTTCGTCCTTTGACGTTCGTCTAACGCGAGCCGGACTGCTGAGGCGGTGAATCAATCGTGCACGGGCTGGGGCGGAGACGGTGACCAACGCCGTTGGGCGACGAAGCCGCCGAATGCGCCTCCCGCCAGTTTCAGCGCATGGGCCACAATGTATGCAAAAGTTTCAGGCTGCGCGCGCGTCAAGGCAACGTAGATCAGGGCTGCGACCAGTCCCACCAACGTCCCCTGCAGAATGAAATGGGACTCGACCCGCCGACACACCCAGAGCGCTGCCAGAAAGCACGTGATCAAGGACCCGGGAGGAGCCGTGTAGTGCAAGAAATTGTCGCCGAGACGTAAGCCCAGAGGAACGATTGCAAGAATCAGAGCTACTTCCGCAAGTAACCCGCCGACCAGAATACGTCCCCAGTGGATTTTTGGGCTACTCATTTCCACTCCGTGCCGCAACTAAAATAATCCGCGATTGTAGCAATTAAAGATTGAATCCAAACCAGTTGTTAAAACTCCTCGCTTCTTTTGGCGGTCATTTCCGAGTGAAGAGCAAATCGAAATTATCGATTCTTCCATCAAGTCAGCGCGGATAAGCGCGCTTGTGTTAAAACGACCTTAGTTCGAAGATTGTGTAGTGGAGTTCGCCGAAAACCAAAAGGAGACGAGCTATGAGGCGGGCGGAAACATCCTTGCGAGTGTCACGCGCGGCGGCTCTGGTTTTCGCGATGCTCGCATCATTACCATTGCCGACACGAGGGCAAGGAAAGGAACGTCCTATGGAACATCGGCGGGAACATAGCAGGGACCAATCAACGGTTTATCGCACGGTACAAGTCGATGGCCTCTCCATCTTTTACAGAGAAGCGGGACCAAAAGACGCGCCCACACTCTTGCTGCTGCACGGACTTCCATCCTCCTCGCGAATGTTTGAACCGCTCTTCGCGCGCCTTTCCGATCGCTATCACATGGTCGCGCCGGATTACCCCGGCTTCGGACACAGCGATTGGCCCGACCCCAAGAAATTCGCCTACACGTTCGATCACATCGCCGACGTGATGAATCACTTCACCGAAGCGCTCGGACTTTCGCACTACTCGCTTTACATGCAGGATTACGGCGGCCCGGTCGGTTTCCGCATGATCCTGGCGCATCCCGAGCGGGTCGAATCGCTGATCGTCCAGGACGCGGTGGCGCACGATACTGGCCTCGGGGAAAATTGGAAAACGCGCCGTGCGTATTGGGCCGACCGCGCCGCGAATGAAAGCGCGTTGCGCGTCAATCTGCTCTCGCTGGCGACCACGCGTGCGCGCCATGTCGGCGACGATCCCAGCGTCGAACGTCACGACCCGGATTTATGGACCGATGAATTTTATTTTCTCAACCAGCCCGGACAGATCGACATTCAAAGCGATCTTTTCTACGACTATCGCACGAACGTGGAAAATTATCCCAAGTGGGATGCCTGGATGCGCGAGAAGCAGCCGCACCTGCTGGTGATTTGGGGCAAGTATGAGTCGTCGTTCGATCCCTCGGAACCGGAATCTTATCGCCGCGATGTGCCCAAGGCCGAAATACACATCGTCGATGGCGGCCATTTCGCGCTGGATACCGCTGCAGACCAAATCGCCTTCATCGTCCGAGAGTTCATGAAATAGCAGACGAGAAGCGGTAACATCTATTTAAAAGGAGAGCAAAATGCCAGTAAGTCTTTCGCAGATTCGCGATATTTTCAAAAACCTCGAGGCCGGAGACGGCGCAGCCTTCTTTGCCCACGTTGCAGACGACGTTGACTGGACCGTCGAGGGAACTCATCCGCTTGCCGGCCGTTATCACAGCAAGGCGGACTTTCGGGCGCACACTTTCGAAAAGCTTAACAAGGTTTTGCCGCAGGGGACGCAACTTCATGTGGAACACGCATTAGTCAGTGGGGACTGGGCCGTGGTTGAATTGCATTCCCTTGCGACCGCGAAAAATGGACTTCGGTTCGACAATCGCTACTGTTGGGTTTGCCGGTTTAGCGGCGACAAGATCGCGGAGGTTCGGGCCTATCTCGATTCAGCCTTAGTGGCTCGACTTTTTCAAGAGAACCCGATCGCCGATGCCGCCGGCGCGCCCGGAAATCCACGATTACAAACGCAATCCTGAGCTGGCTTGCGATCACCCGCTAACGCTTTTTCAACTCCAGAATTCGCGCGTCCAGGGGATATTAAGAGATTGTTGGCATTCATCACCGAGGGGCATGATACTGCGCGTTGAAGTGTCGGCGTTTCGGCACTCCCGACGCGCGTGCAACGAATATCCGACGGCTATAGGATAAGGGAGAAGTTCATATGCGAGCTGACATGGTTCCTGGCGCTATTTTCCCCGACTACGAGCTTTCCGACCATACTGCGAAACGCCGCAAGCTTTCCGATCTGCAAGGACAACATCCCATGGTTCTCGTCCTGAGCCGCGGAGGTTTCTGTCCCAAAGATCGCCGGCAGGCGGAAGGTCTCGTCCAACTCCATCGCGAGCTCGAGGTTTCCTATTGCCGGCTGGTGACCATTAGCACGGACAACATCACTGTCACGAATGAATATCGCACGGGAGTCGGCGCGCACTGGCCTTTTCTCTCCGACGTGGGGCGCGTGGTCCAAAAAGATCTCGACATCGCCGAATACACCGATCCCGCGAACAATCCTATGATCCCGCACGTGATTGTCCTCGAGCCCGGCCTTCTGATTTATAAGATTTACAACGGCTACTGGTTCCTCGGCCGGCCGACCGTGGAAGAATTGCGTCAGGACCTGCGCGCCGTCACAAAAAAGTGCCGCCCGGACTGGGACATCACCACGCCCGAATTAAAAGCCGCGTGGCAACAAGGCCGCAAAGACCTTTTCTATCCCTACGGCAAAACCTACGCCCAAACAATCGGTGAACAGGATTAGCGCTGTAATCATGGCGGATCGACTCCGAAGCAAAATACTTTCACGCCGATTCCACGCCCGCTTATGGTGACGCCGTATTCGCCCGGCGGTAGATCATATGGGATCGAAATTTTTATCGACGATTTGCCAAAATGGCTGCTGTCAAATGTGAGGAGCCCGGGACGATCCGGGGAATTGCTCGGTCTGGGGTCCTTTACAAATTTGAAAATCCGCTTGACATCCTTGGCCTCGAATCTTTCGAAACGAAAGGCGAAATTTTGCGAGGAATCAACGAGTCGAAACTCAAACTCCGGTTTTTGACTCAGCTTTAGTCGTACTGGCGATTTCTGGTCTCGCACAACCATTTGACCTGTAACCGCACCCGTCAAGCTGTTAGAGCTCGCGCTCATTTGCGCGACCGCGCCTTCAAGTGGAACGATTGAAGCGTCTTTTGGGTTCACGTAATAAACAACATTCAGCGTTTCCGGTTCCGCTTGAGCACCAGCCGCTGCATTCGGATATCCTCCCTTCTGTGACGGCATCGACACGGCCGTTTTTCGCAGAAGTGCTGGAATGTTCACGGCAGCTGGTAATCCAACAACCCCAAAATCGCCAAAGGTCCGAAAGATTAGAAAGGCGAACACTATTAGCGCTCTTGTGTCATTAATCATTGAAGTCCGCAGCGCTAGTTGCGCGTCGAGATGGTGTTTTGTTTGTGCTACTTCTTTGGGCGCGACTCTGGCGGCACCATGCCTGCTACGCGGTAGTAGACCGATAGCTGGCCGTAGATTTCTCCGGAGTGCTCCACGAAGCCGTAGGCGAAATCGCCGATGGTGGTCTGCTCATTCGCGAAGGGATCGACGACGAGGTCGGACATGCCTTTGTCGCCTTTTACTTTGATCGCAGCGGCGCCGTCGGCGAAGGATTTCTTCACGTAGGCGACTACTTCAGCTTTGGTTTTGAACTGCTCACGCTTGGGATCGGCCATCGCCGGCGCTTTCTCTCCGCGGACGGCGTTGATGAAAAACTCGTTCGCGTGCGCGGCGTGGATCAGCCGTTGTGAGAATGTTCCGATAGTCGGCGCCGGCTTGTAATCGTATTTGTCCTCGGGAAAATCTTCGGCCATGGCAATCAGTTTGCGGCCGATGTCGTTCCACTGTTCCAGCACGGCTTCGGATGCGCTGGGCGCGGGCTTTGGCGCTGCGCCCTGTTTCGGCATATCCTGCGAATGGGCTGGCGTAACCAAAATGGCCGCAGCGATAATCAAGACCGCAAGAAAACCCACACTGCTCACCTTCGTCAGCATCATCATTATCGGCTTCATGGGCGATTCCTCCTTTTAGTCTGACGGGTGCATGTTACAGCGAGTTGCCTAACACCAAAACTATCGTTTCGTTTTGACGCGCGTAACGGCGGAACTTTCGCCGAGCCTTTCGCCCGTATCCGGTTTTGTGATCTTTGGCAACGGAAAAGCGCCTACTTGGCTGTGAGTTGCATCTTTCACATGCTTGTAACCTGAAGTTAATAAAAGAACCTCATAACCTCCATGCTGGCATCCGCTTTTTCCGCAAGGGGGCTCTGAATCGATGGAACCGAATAATTCTTTTCACTGCGACGTTGAGGATTCGCCGGACGATCAGTACGGGAATAAAGTCAAGACGATCAAGTGTCATGGCAGGTTGGTGAGCGAGACTGCGAGTGAGCTAAAGGATTTGGTCAAGCCGCTGATCCCTCTGGGCGGCCGCATCGTCCTAGACTTTAGCGATGTGAATTATCTCGATAGTTCCGGGCTTGGAGCGCTGGTTGGTTTAAAGGCGACCGCGATCAAGCAGGGCTTATGCAGATTGGAACTCGTGAATATGACGCCGCGCATACTGGAATTGCTGCGGATCACCAGTTTGACAAACATGTTTTCGTCGTAGAGCCGGAACCTCACATCCGCGCAAGACTACGGAGTTCCGTCGGCCCCAAAGCTGCCAAGCAGGAGTATACTGCCGCCAACAGGAGGTCCCCCGATGCGAATCCACCGGCAAAGTCCCGTATTATTTGTTGCCCTCGCGTGCGTTTTGTCGCTTATGCCGAGTGCTTTTGGCACCACCACCCCGCGATTTGCGTTCGTTGCCAATGAGAAAGACAACACCGTTTCGATCTACACGGTGAACGCCACCAGCGGATTGTTGCGCAGCCACGGCTACGTGCTGGTAGGCACCAAGCCCGTGGGAGTAACCGTGACGCCGAACGGCGAATTTCTATATGTGGCGAACTCCGGTTCTGCGAACGTGTCTGCATTTTCCGTAAACACCGTCAACGGCGCGCTCACCGTCGCGGCCGGCTCGCCATTTAAGGCGAAGACCGGACCTTCCGCCGTGGCAACCGACCCTGCCGGGAAATTTCTGTACGTAGCGAACAAAACTTCCGGAGACGTTTCCGCCTACACCATCGAGAGCACCACTGGAGTGCTCAGCGCGGTTACTGGATCACCATTCACTGCCGGAACCAGCCCGGCAGCGCTGCGTGTCGATCCCTCCGGCAAGTTCCTTTACGTGGCCAACAGCGGCTCGGATAATGTTTCCGCTTTCACCATTGGTTCCGATGGCGCGCTTACGGTCGTGTCGGACTCGCCTTTTTCCGCCGGAACAACGCCGGTAGGATTATTCATCAGTCCTTCCGGGAAATTCGTTTATGTGGCCAATAATGGCTCGGATAATGTTTCCGGTTTTACTCTGAACACCAGCACCGGCGCGCTCAAAGCCATTACCGGGTCGCCCTTCACGGCGGGAACAAAACCTTCGGCGGTAGCAGGGAATTCTCTGTCGAAATTTCTCTATGTGGCGAATTCAGCGTCGGACAATGTCTCCGAGTTCACCATAAATGCTACAACCGGCGCACTGACCGCTGTCTCTGGCTCGCCCGTGAAGGCTGGCACCGCGCCTGCGGCCGTCACCGTCGATCCCAGCGGGAAATTTTTGTTCACAAGCAATGCCACTTCGGATGATGTTTCGAGTTTCTCGCTCAACGCTACCACCGGCGCGCTAACCGAGCTGGTGCCTGGCCCATTTCGGGCGCGCGAGAGTCCCTCGTCGATCGTGGTCAGCTCCGGGACCACCGACATTACCTACACACCAAGTTTCGCGTTTGCCGCTGATTTTGAGGGTGGTGTTGACGTGCTCTCCGTGAATGCCACTTCCGGAGCGCTCAAGGCGGTAACAGGTTCGCCCTTCGGTTCCGGAACTCCTCGTGCAATCGCCGTGTCGCCCAATGAAGAATTTGTCTACACCGCGAACAGCGATGGCACCAACACGATCGGCGAATACACCGTGGACACAAAAACCGGAGCGCTCACATCCGTAGCGACAATCGCAAATGGGGACAGTCCGTACTCCGTTGCCGTGGATCCCAGCAACCGGTTCGTATATGGCGTGGCAATCGATACGAATGGTGTTTACGCGTATTCCATCGCAGCCGCGACCGGCGAGCTCACTCTGATTAAAGGATCTCCATTCGCAGCCGCGGATACAGTGGCTCCAGATTCCGTCGCGGTCGATCCAACCGGACGCTTTCTGATGGTAGCGGAAGCATGTTGCGCGAATACCGCGGGAATCACCGTGTTCACCATCGCTCCCACCACCGGCAAGCTGACGGTGGTGAAAGGTTCTCCATTTCTGCCGCCCTCCGGAACAAGCGAGCCCAGTTGGGTTACCGTCGATCCGACCGGCAGATATGTTTACGTGGCGAATGGCCAAGCCTTTGGCACCGGCGGCGCCTCCACCTACAGCATCAATGCCAGCACAGGCGCGTTGACTCTGGTGGGTACGCCCATCGCCGGCGGCAGCGCTCCCTGGTCCATCACTACCGATGTGGCGGGCCGTTTCGTTTACATGACGAATAACGACAGCACCGTGGATGGCTACGCAATCGACAACACCACGGGCGGACTCACCAAGCTTACGGGCTCACCGTTTTCCGCAAGCGGACCCAGCCGTGGCGTAGCCGTTGATCCTTCGGGAAAATTCCTGTACTTCGCCGACTCGACTTTAGTGGAAGGTGACAGCATCAACGCCATCAGCGGCGCGCTGAAAGTGCTTTCCACCTCTCCCTTCAGCGCCGGATTTGGACCGATTGATGTGTGCGTGGCGGGAACAATTAAGTAGCGGCGGCGATAGCATTCAAAAAAGATCTGCGTTCGGCGCGGCGGACCTCGCAAGTTGAGAAGTTAGCGCGAGCTAGTGCTGGTTGCAGGCTTGTTGCAGGCGCATTGTGTCCACGATGAACCGTTGCCAGCGAGCTTTTTCATTCGTCGCGCCGTTTTCGTGTGCAGCGATGCGAGCTTTATATTCCGCGTTGATCTCGTTGTAGCGCTGTTTTTCTTGCGGGTTCGCCGCGAGAGCAGCGGGGTTGCGCCAGTCAGGCACGGATTTGTCGAGCTCGCTGGATTCCTGCTGGCGGATGGCGTCGCTGCCTTTTTCCGTGTCCAACAGCGACTGCGTATCGGGCTTCATCACCTCGGTAAATTTACTGGCAACGGTGATTAGCTCATGCCATTGCGCCGACAGTGCCGGATCTTGGGGCTCGCTGGTAGGGATGCGGCCGCCGTTTGCGGCGCACACGCTTTTTGCCAGCTCGATGTAACGGGCGAAGATCTCTTCGTATTCAGGACCCATGTCGACGGCCAGCGCCGCGCAACTTTGTTCGGCGTCGGCGTCTTTGCGTTGGCGCAATTCGTCGCAATAGGCCTGCTTGTCCGAAGAAAGTTTTCCGGCACTGGAGCCACTCTTGGATTTGGGCATATTGTCGTCGTCCAACACCGTAGCGGATTTTGGCGCTGATGCTTTTGCGGCACGCGCTTGACGGGCTACGTCGCCGAGCGATTGTTGTTGCGATTGGCTGTCCTGCGCGTGCGCGATGCTCGCGTGGCTAACGATCAGCAGGAAATTCAGGGCCGCGGCTCGTATCATTAGTTAGCCTCCCAAGGTGCATCTAGCTAGTGATGGTCGCAGAGTTCTTGCAGGCGGGCCGTGTCATAGACGTACCTTAGCCCACGAGCCCGTTCCTGCGCCGCTGCTTCGTCTTTTTCCTGTTCACGGGACTTGTATTTCTCCTCGATCTCAAGGAACCGCTGCTTTTCTGCACCCGAAAGATCCGTGTTGCTATCCAAACCCGGGACTGCGGCGTATTCTTCACGGTATTTCTCCATGCGGAGGGCGTTGAGGGCGGTATCTGAGTTTTTGACGGTCTTCAGTTCCGCTTCCATCATGGCGGCGAATTTGGCGCTTATTTGGCCGAGCTCTCGAGCCTGCGCGGCAAGGGCAGGATCTTTCGGATCGCCCTTGGGAAAACGGCCTCCGTTTGCGGCGCACACGTTTTTTGAGAGATCGGCGTAACGCGCGGTCATGTTTTCGTATTCGGAACCCATCTCGACGGCGAGCGCGGCGCAAGCTTGCTCGGCCATGGAATCCTTGCGCTGGCGCAGCTCGTCGCAGAAGGCTTGCTTGTCGGCGGAGAGTTTTGCGCCACCCCCTGCGGGACCTTTGGATGTTGGAAGGCTGTCGTCGTCCACCACGGTGGCGGATTTTGGCGCTGATGCTTTTGCGGCGCGTGCTTGCCGGGCCACGTCGCCGAGCGATTGCGGCTGCGATTGAGCATCTTGGGCGTGCGCAATGCAAGCGAAGCACGCGAAAGAGAAAATGAGCAGCAAATTCAGCACCGCGGTTCTTGGCAAGATGCAGCCTCCTCAACCAGCATATCGCTTAGTGGCGTCCGCAAATTTCCTGCGTGCGCGCCAAGTCGTAGAAGTACCGTTGCACGCGGGGCTTTTCCTGCGCCGCGATCTGTTCAACTCCCTGGATGCGCGGCTTGTATTTTTCCTGTATCTCGTGGAAACGCTGCTTCTCCTGCGGATTGTGCGCCACCGCTTTCGCGTCGGGCCAATCCGGCAGTTTTTCTGACGCTTCGCGCAATTCTTCCTCGCTGATGGATTTGACGGCAGCCTCGGCGTCGCTGAGCGTTTTCATTTCCGCTTTCATCATTTCCGAAAATTTGGCGTTGGCAGCTACAAGGTCGCGCCATTGAGACGCGATTGCAGGATCCTGCGGTTGAGTGGAAGGCATCAAGCCGTTGTTTGCAGCGCATACGGTTCTTGCAAGCTGGGTAAAACGATCAGCCAGGGCTTCGTACTCGGCACCCATATTAATGACGAGCGCCGCGCAGGCTTGTTCGGCGGACGGGTCTTTGCGCTTGCGCAATTCTTCGCAGTAAGCTTGGCGGTCCGCGGAAAGTTTGCTTGCGGCGGCTTGATTTGTGGGAGTCGCGTGATTTGCGGACGCCGCGGCTTGATTTTGGGATTTGGTCAGGTTGTCGTCGGTGACGACAGAGGAGGATTGTGGAGCAGCGGATTTGGTGTCGCGCGCTTGGCGGGCTGCGTCACCGGGGGATTGAGATTGCGGCTGAGACTGAGATTGGGTGTCCTGCGCGGCCGTGGTCCTTGCAAGCGGCGCCACAGATAAGGTTAGGAACAGAGTCAAAATCGCAGCGCGTAACACGATTACCTCCCAAGGGCAGCGCGTTAATTGTGACACTAACTCTGCTGCCGGCAGAACGAATTTGACGCGCTCGTTTCGTTTTCTGAGACTGGCTCGCGTTGACTTGTGTTATCCCGCAAATTAAGATGAGCGGCACATGGCGGACGCGTCTTCGTTCATCGGGCAGACCATTTCGCATTACCGCATCGTGGAAAAGTTGGGCGGCGGCGGGATGGGTGTGGTTTATAAAGCTGAGGACGTCAAGCTACGCCGTTTCGTCGCGCTGAAATTTCTGCCCGAAGATTTGGCCAAGGATGAATTCGCGCTGGAACGCTTTCAGCGCGAGGCGCAAGCCGCGTCGGCGCTGAACCATCCCAACATTTGCACCATTTACGAAATTGATGAGTTCGGCGGACGCCGCTTCATCGCCATGGAGTTTCTCGATGGCCAGACGCTGAAACACAAAATCGACGGGCGTCCGCTGGACATCGAATCGCTGCTCGATTGGAGCACGCAGATCGCGGAGGGTCTGGACGCGGCGCACTCCGCTGGAATCATTCATCGCGACATCAAACCTGCCAATCTGTTTATCACCTCGCGCGGCCACGCAAAAATTCTCGACTTTGGATTGGCGAAACTTACTCCCATGCACGAAAAAGTAGCGGAAGGCGTTACGGTGTCCGGACGAACGGCGCCCGCCGATGCGTTGTTGACCAGCCCGGGAACGTCGCTCGGCACCGTGACGTATATGTCGCCGGAGCAAGTGCGCGGAATCGATCTCGACAAGCGCACCGATCTTTTTTCGTTGGGCGCCGTGCTTTACGAAATGGGCACGGGCGCGATGGCGTTTACCGGCGCCACCACTGGAGTGATTTTCGACGGCATTCTGAATCGCGCGCCGGTTCCGGCGCTGCGTCTGAATCCTGCGCTACCGAATGGCTTCGAGCATGTGGTGAACAAGGCGCTGGAGAAAGATCGCAAGATGCGTTACCAGTCGGCGGCGGATTTGGGCGCGGACTTGCGGCGGCTGCGGCGCGAGACGGATTCGTCGCGTGTGATGGCGACGCGGGAAGTTGGCGAGTCAGACGATCAGCCCTCGAACGCATCGTCTGCTCAACCCTCGTCAGGTTCTTCCGGAAGAATTTCATCTCGCGCGACCTCGCCAGGATCGGGACGCGTGTCACCGCAAGTCGGTTCGGAAGCCTCCACACCAGTGGAAGCAAAATCAAACCGCTGGGGAATTTATGCCGGAGTAGCCGCGCTCGTAGTTCTTCTGGCGCTTGGCGCGTTCTGGTATCAGAAGCGATCCACTCCGCCAGCGGCTGTAGTGGCCACGAAACCGTCTGTGGCCGTGCTGCCGCTGCAAAATCTGAGCACGGATGCAGACAGCGTTTATTTCAGCGATGGAATGACCGACGAAATAACTACCAAGCTTTCGAAGATCCAGGGAATCAATGTGGCGCCGCGTTCAACCTCCGCCGCCGTGAAAGGCGCGGACCAAAACGCCGGTGCGTTGGGACGTCAACTGGGCGTGCGCTATTTGCTGGAAGGCACCGTGCGAAAATCCGGCGACCAGGTGCGCATCAACGTGCATTTGATCGATTCGACCACTGGCTTCCAAGTGTGGGCTGACGACTTCACCGGCCAGATGAAAGATGTTTTCTCGCTACAAGAGCAAACCGCGCTGAAAATTGCGCAGGCGTTGAATTTGAATTTAAGTCCGCAAGAAACGAAGGCCATTCAGCAGCGCTACACGCAAAATCCACAAGCGTACGAGGCTTTTCTGATGGGACGCGGGCTGCTGGAGGTGGAAACGCCGGAACGGTTTGAGGCGGCGCGGAAAAACTTTGAAGAAGCTCTGAAATTTGACCCCAACTACGCTCTCGCGCTGGCCGGACTGTCTCACGTTGAAAGCCTCTATTACCGCGACCTCGACAGCGATCCGGTTCACCTGCAGCGTGCCGAGGAATACGCACAGCGGGCGATCACCATCGATCCGAACCTCGCGGAGGCGCACGTCGCACTGGGCCAGACGTACGGCTTGCGATACAACTATGCCGCTTCAGTGGCCGAACTTCGCGAGGCCACTAGGTTGGAGCCGGACAACTATCTTGCATGGGACTTGCTGTCCTGGGCGCTGGGATACGAACAGCCTCCTGACGCGTCCGAGGCGGAGAAAGCAGCGCGCGAAGCGATCCGGCTTCAGCCAACGTCCGCGGCGGCGGAATACCACCTTGCGCGCGCGCTTATCTTTCAGAAGCGCTACCCGGAAGCCGAAGTGGCTATCCGTCGCGCGGGACAGATTGGCGACAAGACCTACGAGAACATGGGAATGACCCAGCTCTCGCTGGCACAAGGGAATTGGGACGAAGCCGTCAGTTACGGTTTGAAGTTGGGCGGCGGTTCAAGAACCGCCATGAATTGTTACTGGCTAGGCGCGGCGTATGCCGCCAAAGGCGACCGCGAGAAAGCACTGGCGACGTTGCAGGAAGCGCTCAAATTAGGGTTTAGCGATTTCGGGGCGCTGGACACCAGCCCCTATTTCGCATCCGTGCGAAACGACCCTCGCTACAAGATCCTCCTGGATCAATACCGCAAGAAAGCCTAGCCCCGCGATACGCGCCACGCTAACGGGAGTCGTTCCGGTTTAATTAATGAAATCTTTGCTGTAACCTATCATCACGATGACCCAGAAGAAGAGTCAGCACGTGATTCCGAAGTGCTATCAGAAATCTTGGCTCGCTCCGGATTGTCCTGCTGATTATGAACCCTATGTGTGGCTCGTAACAAAAGACGGCAAAGAAAAGCGGAAGAAAGCACCGAAGAACGTATTCGCTGAAAACGAGAAATACACAATCAGTCTTACTGACGGTTCTCGAGACCTAGTTGTAGAGAATAACCTGATGCAGGTTGAGGATGCTTTCGTATCTATTCTCCCGAAGATTAAGAACAGGCAGCGGTTAGATATGGAGGAAATGGGCAGTCTCTGCATTTTTACCGCCTCGATGTATGCCCGAACCAACGACATGGGATCTCGCTGGAAGACATTTCTAACTGAAATTCACCGTCAAGTGGTGACGGGTGAACGCGATAATAATGCGCCTGCAATTACGTCTGTTATGACTAAAGATTTGGTTGCGCACGCCCATCCCTACAGTGTGCAGGCGACGCTTAAGTCGCTTCCCCAGATGCTCTTTCGCATGTCGCTCACTATTCTCGAAACTGACGACGAACTGGGGTTTATTACATCAGACACGCCCTGCGTTTGGCGCGATCCTGACGCGTACAAGCTCCCGCCGGGACTAAGATTCCCGAGTTTGGGTAGGCCGAAGATTGAAGTGTCCCTCCCGGTAACTCCGCATCAAGCCTTGGTGTTCTCGCACTCAAACGTACGAGGATATATGCACGTTCATCCACGGTATCGCGACGAACTCAACCGTAGAGTCGTATCTGGATGCGGACAGTATTTTATTTCTTGGAAAGGCGAGACTAAAGCGGCGTGGTTTGATGAAGGTGTCTTAGCTGAGGACGCTTGGGAAAATACTGAAGAGGGCAAGAGAGAGCTAGAGGAAAACCAAAAACCCAAGGAGGCATACAACAGATGGTTGGACGAACGGTCGCGTCAATGAACTGGTTCCACGCTCTCCCTGGAGCTACAGGGACATAGATCAACTACACGTCATATATTCCAGGAATAAAGAGAGATTTTGTGGAACTTTTGCCTCCGCAGGCGGAAATAGGGGTATACGAAGACAAGCCATCATCGTGTAAAATATTTGCGTCGAGCAAGGGTTGGGTCCATGGTCTGTGGTTTGCGGTGGAAATTCTGGAAACCTTCGTTCCTGTTCCTGCTGATTGCTGGTTTCGCTTCTCCTCCTCCTGCTAACGCTCAGGGTTTTGTAAACGCCATACCGGCGCGCGCGCGTGTGTTCCCGGAGATCAGTTCCGGTGTCACCGCGATGAAGCGCGATAGGGCAGGGCATTACTACGTCTTGGCGAATCCGCCGAACGTCATATGGATATTCGATTCCGACGGCAAGCGAATCGGCCGGATCCCCAGCGCCGCGAGCGGAACCGCAAAGATTCAGTACGCCGCTGATTTCGACATCGATCGCGACGACCGCGTGCTGGTGGCCGATCGCGAAGCGAATGCAGTGGAGATTTTCTCAGCCGACGGAGCCGTCGTCGCGAAGATCCCGATCTTTGCTCCCACCGGCATTGTCGCGCTCCCGGACCAGCAGTTTGCCGTTTCCACCTTGCGCTCCAAGCGCCTGGTGGAAATTCGCGGCGACGATGGCAGCCTGGTGCGCAGCTTTGGAGACCTGTCCGAGGCGGGCGCAGACCCGCAGTCGTCAAAGCAACTTCAAAACCTGGGAAAAGTTTTCGGTGACGGCGCGGGGAATATTTATTTTGCCTTCATCGCGCTGCCGGATCCCACTGTCCGCAAATATGACCGCTATGGCTATGCCGCCAACGACGTTACTTTCGACTTGAAACTTTACGGCACGGAATTGCCGCCGGACCCCAGCGATCGCGTTCAGTTCGGCGTGAATTACAGCGAGGCGAATTTTTCGGACTCGTACAACACGTTTGCCGCTATCGGAAATAAAGGCGACATATTTTTCGGCGGAGGATTGTCGCCCGGCTTGGGCGCGCATACGGGCGAAGGTCCGCAAACGGCGCAGACCGCCACTGCAAATATTCTCTCGACTGGAATGGCTACCGGTCCGGGCGGCGGAGGCCCCGGCGGCGCCGCGGGCGGGGGAATGTTGTCAGCGCAGGGAGCCATTACGCCGGATTCCAAGCAATTTCATTTGGGCGGAAAGCGTGCCGGAAGCCAGAATTCCTCCAAGGTGACTGACGAAAAATCGGCTGCCAGTTCCGTCGGCCCTTCCGATTTGCAATTCAGCGCGCAATCTTCCGGCTCGAGCGATTCTTCCGGGACGACCAATCCTTCCGGGACGAACAATTCTGACATCAGCCTCGCCGAACTTTTTTCCACCACGCCGGTCAGCGGACTCGGCGGCGAGACGGGCGCGTCGGCTGCCGGACGCGGCATGGGCGGTATGGGAGGCATGGGCGGCATGGGTGGGTTTGGCGGGATGGCGGCCGGGCAAGGATTTTTCCCAGGACTCGGAAGCTTTGGGCAATTTGGAGACACGTCCGCGCAGAGAGCCCAGGCGATTTATTCGCCGTCGATCTCGAATGCGCCGGCATCGAGCGGCAGCACGACGGGCCATTCCTTCGAACGCGGAGCCGGTGAGGGGCATTTTGGCGGGCCGCATGGCCGCTTTGGCGAGGGCATTTACAATTTGACCGGCACGGTAAAAGTGAACCTCGATCATTTTGTGGATACCTCGAAAGAAAATCCGAAGATTACAGCGCTCGGCGTTGATCCTGTTTCGCAAGATATGTGGGCGGGTATCGGCAGAACGCTCGCGCATTTTGACAAGAATGGCGATTATCTCGGCGATTATTTTATTGCCACCCCGGAAGGCGCCCTGGTGCGGGCGAGCGCGATCATCGTGGAACCCGAGCGAGTGATCGTGGCGACGGATTCGCGCGGCATTTATGAATTCGCTCGCTCCAGCGCGACCGGCCGCTCATCGCTGCCCTCAGCAATTGTCACCCAGCCGAAACCGCCCGCATCGCAAACCACTCCGCCGCAGAAACCGCAAAGTACGTCGCAGCAGTAAGAGCAAGAAATCACCGCCAGATTGTTGATTGCTCACCACGATTTTGTAGGGCGCAGCATGCTGCGCCCGCGCCAGCACCTGCGAAATTTGAACATCGCACACCGCCGTGGACGCACCCCTTACACAGTAGCAATGTACAACCCTCATCGCGGGTCTGCGGCGGGACGCGCGATCAGGTATAACCGTGCAGTGATCGCCAAGGTGCCGGACTAAAGGCCCCGGCGCTACATTCACACCTAAAACGATGGCCTGCGGCGATAGCCTTTGCCAGCGAGCTATCGCCGCAGCCGTTTCTCGCTGGCAACGAGCGCCGCGTAAAGCACGCCCTTAGAAGCGGAACGTCAGCCCTACGTACGGTTGCGCCATTTGTGAAGTGGCATTGGTGAATTGGCTGGTGACCGCAAAATCAGGCACCTTGTAAACCAGTCCGCGATATCCAACTTGTGCCGAAAGCCCGCCGATCAGCTTGTAGGTGACGCCCGCTCCATAAAGAAACGCAGGACGCCCTTGCGAAAAGCCTCCTGAGTTCGACCCTGCATTAATTGGAGTAGAGAACAATACCGCGCCAGTGCCGGCTTCTGCGAATGGATGAAAGCGAGATTCTTCAGGAATGCCGAATGTGAATTGGTAGGCGACGCTGACTTCGTTGACGGCGGCTTGGGTCGTGCTTCCGGAATTAAAGTATTGAGTGAACTGCGTGTGAGAATAGTTGGCTTCGACGGCGCTCCAGCGATTGAAGTGGTAACGATAATTCACCAGCACTCCGCCGGAATTTGAGGCGTTGTCGGTGATTCCATTTCCTGTAGCTTGCTTCTGGAAATTTCCGGTGAAATTCGCGGACACTTCCGAATTACCCTGCTGCGCGAGAGTTGGTAAAGAACACAGCGCCAACGCCGCGATCAGCAGGTTTAATTTTATGCGCATTTCTGATTGCCTCCTGTTGTAGTGGATCGTTCGCGCGGCCGGGCACACCCGTAGCGTTGCGAAAAGTCCGTGTTTTCAGTTTTTTACTGCGGCTTACATCCGGCGCAGCCAGGCGCTCCCGTTAAAGCCGCCCGACACGCCGGGGAAGTTGTGAAACTTCCCATGGCAAAGACCGCGTTGAGATTAAGTCGCGAATCGTTTGCTTTTTGTTACACGGCGTTAGACGGGAATGTTTTTGCGAGGGTTGCACGCATTCGCGGAAACAAAAGAAATAAACTCAAAACTTTTTGGAACTTTTTTGCGGAGACGAACGTAGCGGAGGCGGCGATAGTTAGGCGGGAGCATTCATAGCAGGTGCAAAACACCGGACCAGTGCGATTCGTAGGCGCTGGCGAACTGCGTCTGAAGAAAGTCTAATCGGCATCGGCGAACTCGTCACATGATGAACCGTAGCGACCAACTAGTCCTTGGCTAACGGCAGATCCCGAGGGGGATTAAAACGATACTGGCGTCGAGGCCGCTAACCTATCGGCCCTCGACGCCAGCTTCAAAACACTACTCGCGATTTACGTTGCCTTGAAATCTGTTTCTCGACGGCAACGGGCACAGCACACGAACAAGCGAGCTACCCGGCGCGTTTGGCGGTAAAGTCGCGACTGAATTGTCCGCCACCCATGGTGCCGCTCATGGAGTCGCCGTTCACCGTGGCTTTGAATTGAATTTTTCTGCTGTTGCCGTCGCGGCCCGGGCGTTCTTCGGTCCAGGAAATCGTGTTGCCGGAAACGGTGGCGTTCGATACCACGTCACCGCGCGGCGTTTTGTGGTCAACCTTAAAATTGTCGCCGTCCTTGGTGATGGTGAGCGACTGTGCGCCGCCTCCACCACCGCCTCGGCGTCCGCCACCTCCGCCTTGTCCTTCACCCTGATCGCCGCCCTGATGCCCGCCACCACCTTGTCCGCCCGTAACGGTCAAGTTCCATGTGCCGGTGAAATTCGTTTCTTGCGGCGCGGCTTGCATGGCCGCCGCTGACACGAACAGCAGCATTGCGAAAACGCAAAACGCAAATCCGATTCTCGACTTCTGCATCGCGAAATCTCCTTTGTGTAAAACCTGTTTCTGCGCGTTCGTCCAGCGCGTCGCGCGGCGAATGGCGTTACAAAATTGCCGGGCTAATAGTAATTGCGTCAGCAAGCGTCAAAAGGTTCCACAATTTGGAATAGCCGTAAGAGAACGTCCAGGAGCGGGCTTTCTGAAGCCGGCAGGGCAGGCTAGGCGCCCCCGAGATTGGGCGTTTGCGTATCTTCAAAGGCACACGTTGAGCTTCAGCGCTTGTGGATACTGTAAAGGGTTGTTAAGTTGGGGCCATGACGGTCGTCCCCTCCAATCCGGACACACGTCCGCAAAACCGCCGCCGAAGCAAGCGGGTGTTGAAACGAGTTCCCGTCGTTGTGAGGCTCCGGGACGCCGGCAAGCAATCGCTGGCGGAAAACGCGGAAGCCATCATCGTGAACGACCACGGCGCGCTGATTCTGCTTTCCGCTCCCGTGAAGGTGAATCAAATCATCCGCGTGGAAAATCCTACCATTCGAGAAGAATTGTTGTGCCGCGTCACCACCGTTGGCGCGAGCTTCATGGGAAAAACGCAGGTCGGTATCGAGTTCATCGTCCCCACGCCCGGTTTTTGGCAAGCGCCGCCCAAACCGAAGCAAGCAGAATCCAAGTCCGCCGAAAAAGTGGAAACCACCGGCGCAAAGAAATAACTTGCTCAGTCTAAGTTGGCATGGTCAGCCTTCTGGGATTTGATGACACTCCTATCCGCAGTCAAATCGATTAGTGGATGGATGCTCGCGGGAAAATTCAAAAACTACGGAATTGCCGGTCAACTTGGTTTCTGTTTAGGACTTTGTAGCGGCGGCCTTCAGGCCGGCTTTTTGCCGGTGTCCAGCACCGGTCTCAGTGGAACAGCCGCAGAAATTCCTTGTGTTATTCACCACCACAGGGTAAATAGGCGCACCATGTCCACCGACGCTTCCATAGGTGCGCGCACACTGACGCTCCAGACCTACGCCTGGGAGGACGCCACCGTCGTCTGCTGCACCGGCCGCCTTACTACCGAAACCGCCGTACATCTGAAGACGGAAGTGAAAGCGCTGATCCTGTGCAAACAAAAAGTAATTCTCGATCTGACGGACTTGGCGCACATGGACAGCTCCGGCCTCGGCGCGCTAGTGGCGCTTTATATTTCAGCGAAGGGCGCAAAGTGCCAGTTGCAATTAGTGAACTTAAGTCCGCGCATTCGCGATCTCCTCAGCCTGACCAACGTCCTCTCCGTGTTCGAAGAGTACGGCCGCTGCGGCACCCGCCTGCCATAACGTTCCGCTCGCCCGTCCCGTGAGCTCTCTAAGGGTAATGGGTCAGTTTCCGGTTATCCGACTTACCAGGCAGGTTAAATTCATTCGAAAAAAATGCCAAAATGTGCCACCGCGCGTTGAGCAACACGGTCTGCTTCTGGAGTTGTGTGCGGGCAGAAATGAGAAAGGCATGCCCGCAAAGCGTTATTGCCCACTACCCCAGGCACGCTGCACGAATCTACAAATGCTCATACGAGGACGGGCTCTCGAACCGGAGAGCCCGTCCTGCGAAGGGCATTTGTTACTGAACGCAGCCTCCCGGGTAGGCGCATCCCGCAGTCTCAAGCCGAAGCGAAAGGCCCTGCCGCGACGGAGCGGGCCGTTCGTCAGGGGCAGGGGACGACGTCCTGCGGTGTGGCGATGTAGGTGCCGCTGCCGCTAAATCCCGACGGAGCGTTGAAGAAACCCTCGGCCACATACTCGAACGTGTTCGAGTTCACCAGGGCGCCCACGGTGTTGCAGTCTAAATTGATACCGTCAGACAGCGAGTTCTGGATTGTGTTGCCAGTGATTTTGGAGGTTTTCAGGTTAACGAACACAGTAATCACGCCAGCTCCATTGGTGCCATCGTTATACAATTTGTTGCCCGTCACTGTTGGACCGTCTGCTAATAACGTGATTCCTTCAGGCGAGTCGATGATCGTGTTGTCCGAAAAAGTGGATCCTGCGTTTGCATCGATATAGATCCCATGGGCGCCAGCATCGGCCCCGGCGGAAACATTGCCAGTCACCGTATCCACCGTGCTCGAGCCGAAAAGCATGCTGTATGTGCCTTCGGCCTCGGTGGTGTTTACAAAATTGTTGGTGACCTTGGCGGTAAGCTGGCTTGTGGCATTCTCTGTCGCGTCTGGACCAAAGATAGCGGTCGGTCCATTGGGGCCGGTCACGTAAATTCCGCCGAAATCGAAATCGTGTACGCTGCAGTTCTCGACTGTCACCGTCGGATTCGAACTGCCGCCTTCCATATAAATCCCGTACCCTGTGCTCTGTCCCGAAACTTGGTGAACCGCTATCACGTGATTTATGGTCCCGGGCGAATGTTGGTAGAGGATCCCGATCAGTGCAGCGTCCGTCTCCACGTTGTTTCCGGTACTGTCGACCGTAAGGCCTGTCAGATTTACCTCCCCTGTCGCATTTTTCACAAAGATATGCGCAGCCGCCGAAGTCTCCCCGCCATTGATGGTCGTATTGATTGCGAGTCCGCCCGACGGGACCGTGATGTGAACGTAGGACGAGTTCTTTATGGAAAGTGCTTCGATTGTTACCGCACTGATGATGGTTATTTGCTCGGCATAGCTCCCCGGGCAAACCTCCACCACGTTGGGTGAGGGCGTGGCATCCAACGCGGCTTGGATGGAGGTGAATTGCGTGCCCGCTTTGCACGTTCCCACGATGTATGTCGTGGCATGCAGTTCCGCAGCTCCAAAAGAAAGCGCCGCACTTGCCACCGCCAGCACGAACATGAGCTTGCCCTGAATTCGCAACATTTCGATCCTCCTTCATGCAAAGAAAGTTTGTAAGCTGCTAATTCATTTCTGAACCCGAGCCCTAACCGGCTAAGGGCAGGTTGTCCATTCTGTAGGCACGCCGATAAACGTGCTGCCCGTGATGGGGAAGCCGGACTTAGCGACATATGCAATGCCCACATCCACGAACGTATTCGAATGCACTTTGCTGGAGGGAACTGCAAAGCTGCAACTCGTCGTGATCCCCTCTGCGCTCAGCGTCGTGAACACATTCCCGGTGATTTGGGAATTTATAATCTCCGTGGTTGCGTAGATGCCGTCGCCAACGTTGTAAATTTTGTTGGACTCAATCGACATTCCGTCGTAGCCCAACTCGATCGCGGTTTGCGTGGGTGCGCCTTCACCTGTGATTGTGTTGTTCGTTACCGATCCTTCAGTCGCCTCTAGAATGATCGAGGTCTGGGTAACGTCGGTGATGACATTTCCGTTGATGGTGGTAGTGGTGTTGGGAAGAGTCACTTGAATGCCGATAACGCCACGGTTGACGAGGCTGGTGTTTATAGCTGTGGTGAGGCTGCCCCCGGATGTGCCCTGCACCAAGATGCCCAACTGGTCGTCCGAGATGGTCGAATTCTCGATCGTGACTTTCGGATCGGTGCTGCCGCCTTCGACACAGATTCCAAAACCGGCAGTATCGCCCGACACGTTAAACGCGACCATGTGATTCATCGTTCCGGGAGTGTTTTTATAAAATATGCCCAGGACGTAACTTGCACTGCCGTTTGTCGCGTCCACCACCAGGTTCGTCAGGTTCACCGCGCCGCCCGCGTCCTGCACCAATATCTGGGCAGCCGCTGCCTGTCCGCCTGCCAGCGTTGTATTGTTCGTCAAACCGCCCGGCGGCACCACCACCGTCGCGTAAGACGAGTTTCCGGCCGCGATGCCCTCCAGCGTGACCGGCTTGCTGATTGTTATTTGTTCCGGGTATGAGCCGGGACATACTTCGACAACGGTTGGCGCCGGAGTGGCGTCGAGTGCGGTCTGAATTTTGCTGAATTGCGTTCCTGGTTTGCACGTACCCACGATGTACGTGGTGGCGCGCGCTGTTGGCGTCCCGAATCCCAGCAAAAGCGCAGACACCAGCATCATGATCGAGAGATTTGTTCGAGACATGGGCTCGTATCCTCCAAAGAGCGTTTCTTGTTCTTGGCCGTTTTCTCAGACCTTACTTAAGAAATCGGAATCGGCGGGCAAAAGACGACAGGGGGCGAGAAGATTTATTGGGGTTCAGGTATGTCGGATAAGAATCAGCAATTTGTGGGCCGCCTGGCGCTCATTCTAGGAGCAGCCGTATCTTCCAGCAGGAGCATGGACGGTCGTGACCCCGAGTCCTGATTAGCGCTTACCGGAACTCAGCCACTACCGCCTAAGCTATGACTTGACATCGTACCTTTTACATTACCGCGCGCACGAAACGGTTCGCGCCGCCCGCTGATCGAAAGTATTGTGTAAAGAATGAAGAAGCTGAAACTTTTGGTGTCTCTTCCCACCAAGGACAACGATTTCCAGCTGGAGCAAGCGCTTTCGGCCCAGCGAGTGGGCGCGAAGCTTGGAATCGGCTGTCGATGTGCTCTACTCCGGCCATCACAGCGTCAATCAGGGCACGCATATTCCCGCGGATTTAGTTGGCGCTCGCCGCAAAGCCGTCGAAATGCTGGCTCACTCGGTAAGCACAGGAAAACAGCCAATCGAGCACACCGTCACGGCGTCAACGTCGCTCCCGCCGCTGAATGATCTGAAGCCGCGAAACTTGTGACTCTACAGACGTCGTGTAATTGGGAGAAATATGGAACGAGAGAAAAAATCAATTGTCACTGCTCTCTTAGCCACCTGCCTTGTGGCTTCTGCAATTCTTGGTGTCCGTTTCGTGGTAGACGGGTCAGGAGGCACTCTGTATTGGAAGGGCGACGAAGCCTATTTCTTCACTTCGGATTCCCACACGGGCTACCAGGTTAGCTATCTAGCTTTTCCGTTTGAACTCTTCGCGCAAAAAAACTTCTTCTGCGCTCCGTTGCCGTCAGAGCAGTGGGGATGCTCCCTGGTAATCCATATCACCCCTTCCAACGTCGAGCGATACCCGGGAGCCTGCGGCGGGCAGGATGTTCACGATGCGAATTTTCTGACGCCATTCGACGACGGTTTCTACGCAATGTGCCAAGGAGCTATTCTTTGCAAGTGGACTGTCGACGGTTACATCCCGGCTACACCGGAGGAGAAACAGCGCCTCGATGGAGTCAATCGCCTCGCGATAGCGCCCCAGAATAATCAAATTATGAACGGTTGGCGGGTGCTTTGCCGCCCGGCACAGGAGGCCACTTCGAGGTTCATCTCAGCGATGGCTCTGTAATTTCCGTAACGAATCGCGCCACACATGAAAGGCAACGCGCGTGGATTTCAGTTGACCTCGTTCGCCCAGGACAAAAACCACAAAGTGTGTATGACGTAGACGGAACTCCTCGCTGGGTCAGCAAGAAAGAGTACATGAACACATTTAATTCGCCGGCGTCTCGCTTCGTTGACCACCTCTAGAAAGTGGCAGGCTCCGATGTGAGCCGGTACAGGTGTACGCTAAGATCCTTTCAAGATGCCTGCTTGCCGGTAGGCAAGCGCAACAGTTAAACCTAAGACACCGGCCGACAAATCCTGAAGGTTCCGCATTGGATTTGCTTACCCCGGCCACTATTATGAGTTGAGGGACGTAATTCCAACGGTACTCGCGACGGAGAGCATGAACTTAAAATACGTCATCTCCGACATTCGGAGCTTGGAGCTGAAAACTAAGATCGCGATCATGGCCGTGATCGTGGCGATTTGTTTGACGATTTCCGCGTTCATCGACACCCGCTATATCGCGAGCGCCAGCGGTGTCACGCTTTATTGGAAAGGGAACGAGGCTTACATCTTCACCACGCAAGCGCATACCGGATATCACATCAGCTATTTGCGGCTCCCGGCGGTAGTTTGGTTGCAGTTTTATTGGGCGCCCGCTCCGTCCGACGAGCGCGAGTGCCCGATGGTGATTCGCGTCACGCCCACCGACGTGGAGCGCCAACGCGGCCCCTGCGGCGGCCCGGAAGTGCAAGCGACGTTCGTTACGCCGTACGACAACCATTTTTACGCACTTTGCCAAAGCGCCCTCCTTTGCAAATGGACGATTGACGGTTACGTAATGGCCACGCCGGATGAGACGCGCCGCCTGGACCCGGGCAGTTTGCCGGCGCTTGCGCGGGAAGACGGCCAAGTGATCAGCGGATGGACTTTGCATTATTCTCCCGCTCCGGACGCGCACTATGAAGCTTCACTCACCGATGGCTCCGTAATTTCTGTCATCAATCGCCAGAAAAAGGCTCACGGCTTTCCGTGGATCGTCGTCGTGCTCGAGCGCCCCGGTCAAAAACCGCAGAATCTCTATGACGTGAACGCCACCCCGTACAAAACCAGTGCGCAGGAATACATCGACACTTTTCCAATCCACTGATGCGGGCCAACGCGCTCCTACTTCCCTTGAAAAACTGTTTTTTCAGGAAGGATAAGAGGCCGAATCAGTTTTGCGCGCAGCCGGTTTTGCCGTCGCGGTCGGTGACGGCGTGCTGGCCATCGGGGCAGGATGCCGGACGCGCATGGTCGCGATCTGCTTCTTGTCTCTTATCGCGATCTCTGTCGCGGTCCGCATCGCGGTGCCCGTCGTCAGGTTGCGCCTGAGGCGCCGGGGTCGCGCTTTGCGTAGCGGTGCATCCGGAAGCCATTAGGGCTAGTAAGAACGCGCCGATAGTTAACGATCTCTTCATCTTGTATCTCCTCATGGTGTCGCCAGACAAGATCGTGGCGCATACCAGTGCATCTTGAAGAATACCGGGCGTTCGCAAGCGCGCGCTGTACCAATTCGCACACTTTCCGATAATATTCGGGTATTTTGAACGGGCGCCGCGAGACTGAATTTGAGTCGCAAGTCACATTTCGGTTTGTCCACATGCGGCTGCAACAAAATCTGAAACCGTTGGATCCGAATCTCCGCAGCGCGACCCTCCGAGCCGTCCTCACTTTTCTCGCAGTTTCCCGGCAAGCAGCGATCGGTGACGGCTTTCTTGGAGTGCAGAGGCCTGCCTGCCGGGCCGGCGGTTCACCGCCGCTTTTTCACGCCACGGCCGCGCACATTCCTCGCAAACCGAAGCTGTTGCGCGACCTTCGCTCCCTGTGATAATATTAAATTGCGTTTGTTGCTTCAGGGCATGTCCTCGGGGTCGCCGACGCGGTGGCTAACATCCACACAATCAGTGTATTAGGGAGTAAGTCAGTGGCAAAAGAGCAAGGAACAGTGAAGTGGTTTAACGCGGCGAAGGGATACGGTTTTATCCAGCGCCAGTCCGGCGAGGACGTCTTCGTGCACTTCTCGGCGATCCAGTCCGAGGGTTACAAGAGCCTCAACGAAGGGCAAGCAGTCGAGTTCGAGGTCAAGCAAGGCCCCAAGGGCCTGCAGGCCGAGAACGTTGTCGGCCTCTAACCCTTTCTAGTTTTCGATCTACAATTCAGCGCTTTGGTTCGAGGGGCGGAGCTAAGTCTTAGCCCTTCCTGAACGTGGTACGCGAAGCTTGGCCCGGAAATACCAGCTATGTCTGCTACCGTACACAGGCGGAAAACAAAAATCCTGTGAGTCTGCTGAGTTTCGGGTGCAAACGATTCTAGATTTTGACGGTTATTTAGACTCAAAGGGCGAGCAGTCGCTTTGGATTTTGTAGCGGCCGCCTGCCTGCCGGTAGGCAGGCCTTTAGGCGGGCGCCTTTGCAGTGAGCAGTCGCAGAACGAACGGCTGTTGCAGCGACCGATCGCATTTGCATTTGAAACGAACAGATGTGGAACGCGGCGAAGGGCAGGCGACGCCGTTACAGTCTCAGCGTACATAAGCGGAGCACAGCAATGCCGCGGAGTTCGCTTCTGCTTTTGTAGCGGCCGTCTGCCTGCCGGTAGGCAGGCCTTCAGGCGGGCCGTATTTGCAGTGAACGCATTCGCAGTTGAATCGAACGAACGCATTTGCAGTCCATAAGAATCAAATCTAGTAATCATTCAAGGAGGCAGCGGTGCAGATCCTATCGGAAGGGCAGTCGATTCGTCACGAGCAATACGGAATGGGAACAGTTACGGAGTCGAATACCGAACGCACCACCATCGACTTCGACGATCACGGCGTAAAGCGTTTCGTCACCTCGATCTGGTCCGCGGAACTCATCGGCGAAGCCCCCGCTCAGCCTCCCACACGCCGCCGCGGCCGCCG